>Ga0224508_10004256_pt1 | contig 11723 bp, 15 predicted proteins | sample SF_Jan12_sed_USG_4_FD_170157 | JGI IMG/M metagenome (GOLD analysis project Ga0224508, IMG submission 170157) | Sediment microbial communities from San Francisco Bay, California, United States - SF_Jan12_sed_USGS_21 | ecosystem: Environmental > Aquatic > Marine > Sediment | place: USA...
TCCAAAGTCATCGTGATCTAGACCAACCCTTCCAGACCAACCCCTTGAAGTGAGGGCCGCATAAGAGGCCCCAATCACTCAGGCCGCCGCCCTCCCTCCCGGGCGGCGGCCTTTGCTGTGGTGAGGGAGACGGCGCAGCTCTCACGCCCGTGAGGCAGGGGTATCTTCTTCGTCCTTTTCAACCTCGAACAGCGGCAGCCCGCCGCCGCCCGGCTCACCGTCGCTCCACTCCAGTTCCCTGTAGTCAAACCCGTCCTCAATTGTCGGTTTTACGACTGCGAAAAACGGCGACAGGTCGAAATCCCTCGGGGTGAACAGACTGTGATGACGGATGTGCAGGATCTCGCGGATCATTTGCTCCCCCTGCCTGCCCGCCTGCTGTCGAATCCGCTCGATACGCGGCAGAATTGGGTATCCGACCGAATGGAATGCCTGGGCGATCAGGCTGGAGCAGATAGCGCGTGTGGGCTCGCCGGAGCCGAGCGCGATCATTCGCCGCCGCCAGCGCAGCGGAACCGGTGGTGTCGGGAAGAGATATCGCGCCAGATCGAAAATATGCCGGGCATCATACTCCAGCCCCAGCTTATCGACCATAAACCTGACCACTGCGCGCCGGTCCGAAGCCGACAATCCGACCGGTCTGCAGATGCGTGTGTTGTAGGTTTTGTATTTCGACAGCGGCACGGCCACGCACCCCTCACCCAGATTCACCTCGATCAAGGTGGGTGGGTCGTCAGACTTTGACCGCGCCTTCTCCCTGACGGCGCCGCCCACATAAATCGCCGCATGCGACCAGGTGGACTGGGTAAGGTATTTGATGGCGACCGACACCTTCTGGTTGCCTTCGACCAGCAGGATATCACCGGGACGAAGCACGCTGCGCAGCGTTTCCGGGTCGGACGGCGTGTAAGGCCGGTACCCGCTGGTCTCGGCCTCGAGGCGGCGCGCCAGCCAGCTTCCGACCGCGTCAAGCAAGCTATCAATGAACATAGTCGCTCCACTGCGATGCCCACCGGCGAGTATGCATCCAATTTACGTCCAGCTGAACGCCGCGCGGTACACACCTTGTTGATACGGCGCGCAATAACTCCCGATAGCGGACTTTATCGCCACCGCACGGTAATGCTAGTTTCATCGCAAATGGGAGAACGAAATGCTGAGAATTCTGTCCGACGAACAGGCCGCCGCCTACCAACGCGACGGGTTCGTCTCTCCGGTTCGGGTGATGAGCGAGGATGAGGCCGGTGATTACCGCCGCCGCTTCGAAGCCTATGAACAGGCCAATAATGGGTGGTACGCGTTGTCCAAGGGACAGAAAATACACCTATTGCAGACTTGGGCGGCTGAGCTCGTGAGGCATCCACGCATTCTCGATGCGGTTGAGGATACGCTCGGGCCCGATATCCTTTGCTGGGGATCCAGCCTGTTCGTGAAAGATGCGGGCACCACGTCCTTCGTCTCCTGGCATCAGGACTCAACCTATTGGGGCCTGTCGAAACCGAATGTCGTGACGGCGTGGGTCGCGCTCTCGCCCGCGAGCGAAGAGTCCGGGTGCATGAAGGTGGTACGCGGCACCCATACCTGGGACCAGGTTCCTCACGACGATACGCTGGCTGAAGAAAACCTGCTGACGCGCGGTCAGGAGATCGCGGTGAAGGTGGATGAAAAGCAAGCTGTCGCCATGCCCTTGCAACCGGGCGAGATTTCAATCCATCACATCCGTACCGTACACGGCTCGGAGCCGAACCGGTCGAACGACCGGCGCATCGGCTACGCGATCCGGTATATCTCGCCCGATGTCGCCCAAATCAATGCCGAGAATGACAGTGCCGTGCTGTGCCGGGGTGAGGACGTCCACGGCAATTTCATCCACGAAACGCTTCCCGTAGCCGATATGGACGCCGCGGCACTGGCCGAGCATGCGCGCATCATGAAGCTGAGGCAGGGCGTGCTCTACAAGGACGTCGCGGGCACCCCGGCGCATACCGAGATATAGCTCGCCGCGGTCAGGCACCCCAGCCCGCAAGCACCCGTTCCACCGTCCAGTAGAGACCGACAAGAGCGATCGCCAGCGATGCCGGCTGCACGATGCGCGCCCGGTACCAGGGCTGCGCGCTGAACCACAGACCGGCCAGCCCCCAGGCAAGCGCGATAACGCCAAGCTGTCCGAACTCGACACCCAGATTGAAGGCAACAAGGCCAGTGACGAATTCGCCCCGCGGCAAGCCGATTTCGAGCAGCACGCCGGCAAAGCCGAGACCATGCAACAGGCCGAAACCGAAAACGATTGCCGGGCGCCACATATGCAGCCTGGAGGTAAACACATTCTCCATCGCCACATAGACGATCGAGGCGGCGATCAGCGGCTCGACGATCGACGGCGCGACCCGCACCACGCCATAAAGCCCGAGCGCCAGCGTGATCGAGTGGGCGAGCGTGAACGCGGTCACCTGGATCAGGAGTGGTCTGAGACGCGTATTCAGCAGAAACAGACCGAGTACGAACAGAATATGGTCGAGACCGCCGGGCAGGATATGGGTGAAGCCGAGGACGACATAGTCCATGAACAGGCGTGGCGTACTCGTGGCCTGCGCGCCCGACAGCGGCACGGGATCACTCTCTTTCCCGTTTTCCAGCCAGGCTGTCACCATGGCGTCAGAGCCGGCAAACTTCACCCGCAGAATGCTCGACCCGTAGCGGCGTGGATAGCGCCAGCGAACGGTTTGTGCGCCCGCGGGCACCACGCCCGCCATGCGCACGCGCGACGTGCGAGCAAGAGCCGTATCGCCGACCGGAGACACCGTGATGTCAATGAGGCGCGGCTGGACCGGTGTTTCGTCGAACTGGACGCGGATGGCGCCGATCCAGCGCGGAAAAAAAACCTCAAAGCGCTCCCGCAGAACCTCCGGTGGCAGAGTTCGAAGTTGCCTGTACAGAGTGGCTGTAGGGGCGCTGTCTGTATCTTCGTGCTGCGGCCCGATGTCGGCGAGAACAGCCTCCAGGTTGGTGGCAACCGTAATTTCGTAGGCCCCGGCGTTGTCGAACGTCACGGTAACGACTGCCGGACTGATCTTGTGTGCGACGGCAGGCCCGGAAACAAACAGACCGGCAAGAAGGAGCATCAAAAAAGCAAGGCCGCGCGGTATCATGGATCGGAATCCGGCTGTGAATTTCCAGGTGGAGATACTACGTCCTTCACTATAGTGCGCCGAAAACCTGCGGAGCGGTATTAAATGGTCCGTTTTGTTGTGAACTCTGGTCTGCGATACGCGCTGCACGCCACCCTGCTGGCATTCAGCCTTCTCGCGCTGACCGCAGCGATACGGCCTGCGGCCGCGCACGAATTCTGGCTTGCCCCCGACGACTACACCCCGCGCATCGGCGCCACCGTCCAGATCAGCCACAGGATAGGCCAGTTCTTCAAGGGCAACAGCTATCCGTTTGTGCGCGACTGGATGCAACGTTACGTCATCGCCGATGCAGGAGGCGAACGGGCACTCGATGGTGTCGACGGTGACATCCCGGCGACAAAAATCGCATTTGCGCGGGCCGGACTCACCGTTGTTGCCTACTACAGCAGCGCCGACCGGCTTACCTTCTCCTCATGGCGCAAATTCAGGGACTACCTGGCGTTGGAAGGTCTAGAGCATATTGCGCCCCTTCATCGCCAGAAGGGCAAACCGGAGACCGGCATCCGGGAGATCTATTTTCGTTGCGCCAAGGCCCTGCTGCAGGTTGGCGGCGCCGGCGGCGTGGACCGCGCGCTGGGTTTGCCGCTGGAACTGATAGCCGAACGCAACCCGTATGAAGTTGAGCCCGGCGAAACGCTGCCCGTCCGCCTGCTCTACAACGGCATGAGCCTTGGCGGAATAACGATCAAGCTGTTCAGCAAGGCCGATCCGGAAAATCCGCATCGCGTTCTGACGGATGCTGAAGGACGGGCTGAAATATCGCTCGCGACGCCCGGCACCTACCTGCTCAACGCCGTGCACATGGTCGAGCCGTCAGCCGGCGAGAAAGCCGACTGGAAAAGCTACTGGGCCTCGCTGACATTCCGTTACGGCTCCAGCTCGGTATCCCAGTAGAGATAGTCCATCCAGCTTTCGTGCAAAAAGTTCGGCGGGAAAAGGCGGCCGTTTCGGTGCAGCTGGTGCACCGTCGGACGGTAAGGCTTCTGGCCGGGAAACATATCCGCCTCCCTCGGCATCTTGCCGCCTTTTTTCAGATTGCAGGGCGCGCAGGCAGCAACCACATTATCCCACCGGGTCAGCCCGCCGCGCGAGCGGGGAATGAGATGGTCGAACGTCAGATCATCGCCACCGCCGCAATACTGGCACTCGAACCGGTCACGCAGAAACAGGTTGAACCGGGTAAATGCCGGGTAGAGCGCCGGCTTCACGTAGGATTTGAGCGACACCACGCTCGGCAGCTGCATCTCGAAGGAGGGGCTGCGTACCGCGCGGTCATATTCCGAAACGATATTGACCCGGTCGAGAAACACTGCCTTGACCGTCTCCTGCCAGCTCCACAGCGACAGGGGATAATAGCTGAGCGGCCGAAAGTCGGCATTCAGGACAAGAGCTGGACAGGCTTCCGGCGTTCTTGTCGCGGCGGCGGTCAAATTTTCCATCCCTTACTCAGGCTTTCACTCGTTATGTCCGTGCGGGCAACTACGTCCCGCTCCTCCCACAGCGTGCGCAATAGTAGAGGCATGTGTCACATCTGTGAAGAACACAAGATATCGCGGTGAACAAGCATCATAAACACACCATGCAGTGGTATCATCGGCAACAGACGGGGTAGCCCGCCTATTGCTTGGGCGACCGATCGTCATTTCGCCATGGTGCCGGGACGCGGATAAAAAACGCGTTTTTTGGCCAGAGTCGCGGCGCGGCGCGGCGCGGCGCGCGATTTTATTCGTCACGGGCGTGCGAGTATGCGATAAGGGTGTAGCGTTCAGGAAACTTGATTTCTGCGTGTTTGTCGATGAAAGGCCGGCAGGTTTACGACCGTGACAGATCACAAATTTGAGGTTGGTAGCCGGGTGCGTCTCTACGCGCCGATGCCACGTGCGGCAGACGGCGAGTATGAAGTCGTCAGGCAACTCCCCGTCGAGGGTGATGTCCTGCAGTACAGGATAAAGAGTCAGCTTGAACCCAATGAGCGCGTGGTGAAAGAATATCAACTCCGGGCGCTGCAGACTTGAGCCCGACCACAACCCGGTGCATTCGCCCAGCAGATAGCGCGGCGGCGTAGAAGTAGCCTTCCACACCGGTTTAAAAAACATAGCGCCCGTGTCGCGATATACGCTGACCGCGGATTGAGCAGTCTGACCAGTGCCGGATGAACTCACCACATCGCGGTGGATGTTCGTCTTACCTTGGTCGCTACCGGCCTAAATCGATTAAAAGGAAAATACCAACAATGATATCGATTAAATCGCGTGCCGAGGAAAAGTCCGCCAGGCTACAAAGCCGGCAGGATCGAGCCACCGAAGAGCGGGAAGAAGCGCAATCCAAAAAAGCGGAAAAGATCGCGCGCCTTCGCTCGCTACGTCTCGCCAGGGAGGCCACCGGCATAAATGACTCCGACGGTGACGCGAATGAAAGGGAGGCGGGAGAGAAAAAACCACCTCAACTGCCTCAGTCTCACCGCCGCTGAGAACGCCGGCGGATCGGGTTACTCTTCGTTCCCGTCTTCTGCGCTGTCTGTATCATCAGCCTTCTTGTCCGCTGACTTGCGGGCTTTGGCCTCGAGCCGTTCGGCCTTCTTTGCAGCCTTGTTCTTGGCGCGCTGGTTTCGTTCAAATCTGTAATTCGGCTTACGGGGCATTCTCGTCCTTTCCGGTTCTTCGCGACAACGGGTAATCACCGCTGTCATAGAGCTTGCGGATCTCTATATGATTGAACCTGTTCTCGTCCACTTCCAGAACGCAGGCGCGGCGACCGGAGTCGGATAGCTCCTCAACAGCGTATCGTATCGCCTCCGCCGCCGTATCGAACCTCCGGTAGGTGACAGCGGCGGGCCGTTTGCTCCAGTTGCTGCCGCCATACAGCTCGGCCGGGTCGGAATAGTTAAAATCACTCATGCGCTCGATCCCGGCCGGCGTTTCATCCTGATCCTGGATCACGACCGACTTGAGGCAATTGCCTCAAGTCGATAAAACGTGATCGATTCCAATTTATCAGGCCGCGCGCCGCGCAGTACGGCGATGCCTGCGGCGGCCATTCGATTTCCGCGAGCGATGGCGGTTCGCGCCTTGCTTCTTCGGGCGCAGCTCCACTTCAGCGCCGGAAGGCTCTTCGCCGATGACGGTCAACGGGCGCTTGATCAAGCGCTCGATTGAACGCAGATGGGCCCGCTCGCTCGCGTCGCAAAACGAGATCGCTGTACCGCCAGCTCCGGCGCGCGCGGTGCGTCCGATCCGATGCACGTAACTTTCCGGAACGTTCGGCAGTTCATAGTTTATCACGTGGGACACATCGTCGACATCGATGCCGCGCGAGGCGATGTCGGTCGCCACCAGCACACGCGAGCGGCCATTACGAAAGTTGTCGAGAGCCCGCTGACGCGCGCCTTGCGACTTGTTGCCATGCAGCGCCTCGGCCTTGACGCCATCGCGCGCAAGAAATTTCACTACCTTGTCTGCGCCGTACTTGGTTCGCGTGAATACGATTACCCGTTCAAATTCGGGTGTCGCGAGAAGTTCGGTTAGCCGGGTACGCTTCGCGCTCGCATCGAGATGGTGAACGCGCTGGTCTATCCGGTCCACGGCAACGCTTTTTGCCGCGATCTCGACGCGTTCGGGTTCATACAGGATTTCGCCTGCAAGCCGCGCGATTTCCCCGGGCATTGTCGCGGAGAAGAGCAACGTCTGGCGCTCACTGGGCAGCGTCGCGACGATCTTGCGTATGTCGCGAATAAAGCCCATGTCGAGCATCCGGTCAGCCTCGTCGAGGATCAGATATTCGGTTTGGCCCAGATCGACATGTCCCTGACCGATAAGATCGAGCAGTCTGCCGGGTGTCGCAACCAGGATATCGACGCCGCGCCGCAGCGCGTCGACCTGTGGCCGCTGGCCGACGCCGCCCATGACGACCGCCTGACTCAGGCGCATGTGCCGCCCATAGGTCTTGATGCTGTCTGAAATCTGAATAACCAGTTCGCGCGTTGGGGCGAGTATCAATGCCCGCGCGCAACCCCGTCCGGGCCGCTCGTTATCTTCTTCCAGGTTTTGCAGCAGCGGCAGCGTAAAGGCCGCCGTCTTGCCGGTGCCCGTCTGGGCGATACCAAGTAAGTCCAACCCGTCGAGAAGCAACGGGACGGCTCTGGTCTGTATGGGAGTTGGAGTTTTGTAGTCTGCGTCTTCAAGAGCACGCAGGAGCCGCCCGGAGAGACCGAGATCGGCAAAATTTGTAACTGTCACGTAAAATATTCCTTATGGGCCGGGCGAACGCGTGCGCAATGGCGCGCGACAGGCCCTGGCCGTGTCGTCATCGTCCACGCGCATTTGGAACTGACGGATTTTTGTTGGATTGTTTTTTTGAACTTGCGTCTCGGGACAATAACACCCGGAAATCCGGAGGCGAATTGCGCGATCACGAGATGTTCAGCCTTTCACATGCGCGCCCCAGCCCCGAAAGTCAAGCGGCCCGGCGACAATCCTTACCGAATGGCTAACGCCGGTTGACGCCAAAAGCGCGAGATTTGCTACACCGGCACCGCGTCTTTCGTCGTTCGCCGAAGCGCGTAATATGCCCAAAGCGCCCGCGCCGCCACGCCGCGCCAGGGCCGCCAAACTTCGGCAATCTCGTCCATCTCGGCAAAATCGGGAAGATCCTCGCGCCGGGTCACGTCGGCAACCGCATGGCGCAGCGCCAGGTCGCCCGGCGCCCAGGCGTCGGCTCGGCCTAGGCAAAACATGATGTAGATATCCGCCGTCCACGGGCCGACGCCCTTGAGCGCCGTGAGTTGCCCGCGAATATCGTCGTCGGCGGCGCGCGCGAGCGCGGCGAGATCGAGGTCATCCTCCTTAATGGCCCGGGCGATCCCGGTAATAGTCGAAATCTTGCCCGCTGAAAGACCGCATCTGCGCAAGGTGCTGTCCCGCTTGCGCAGCACTCCGTCAGGGTCGAACGGGCTGACCGCCTCTTCCAGCCGCCGCCATATCGCCGACGCGCTGGCGACGGACAGCTGCTGGCCAACGATGATGCGCGCCAGCCCGGCGAACCCGTTGGCGCGGCGGCGAAGCGGCGGCTGCCCGGTTGCTGCGAGAACCGTGCGCATATGCGGGCACGCAGCCTCGAGCGCGGTCGTCCCCTCGCTCAGGTCGTCATGGGTGTCGATAATGCGATATACGCTCATGGTGTTTTGCTGTTCCGACCGGGTACGCTGCCTTTATATAACCCCATGACCGATCGTCCTGTCTTCCGCTTTGCACCGAGCCCCAATGGCGAGCTGCACCTCGGCCATGCCTGGTCGGCACTCGTGACCCATGACGCAGCGCGTGCGGCAGGGGGGCGTTTTCTGCTCCGGATCGAGGATATCGACATCGCCCGCTGCCGGCGCGAATTCGAGATCCAGATCCTCGACGATCTCGCCTGGTTGGGCCTGACATGGGAGGAGTCGGTACGCCGCCAGTCGGACCATTTCGACACCTACGCGCAGGCCCTTGAGGAACTTCACGCTCTGGGGCTGCTCTATCCCTGTTTCGCGTCCCGCAAGGAGATCGCCGAAGCTGTCGTCGCCGGCCGCAAGCCACATCCTCTCGACCCGGAGGGTGCGCCGATCTATCCCGGCCTGTGCAAGGCGCTCAGTGCTGATGAGATTCGCGCCCGCAAGGAACGGGCCGAGCCTTTCGCGCTAAGGCTCGACATGGCACGCGCGATTGCCGTGGCCGGAGAGAAAACCGGCGGCGACGCCCTGACCTTCACCGAAGTCGTCGCACCCGGCACGGAATGCGTCATCGCCGCCGATCCGGCGCGGTGGGGTGACGCCGTGATCGCCCGCAAGGATGTGCCCGCCAGCTACCATCTGGCGGTCGTGGTCGACGATGCGCATCAGGGCGTGACCCATGTAACACGCGGACGCGACCTCTACGCCGCCACAGACCTGCAACGACTGTTGCAGGTCCTGCTCGGGCTGCCGGAACCGTTCTACCACCATCACGCCCTGGTGACGGACGACGAGGGGCGCAAACTCTCGAAATCCCATAACGACCAATCTCTCGCCGCACTCCGCAAACAGGGCCTGACACCGGCTGACATCCGCCGCCTCGCATCCGAGGCCCAGGGCGCACATACGAAAACATCTTAGGCCACCATTAACGGCAAACTGGCATAATCGGCACGATCATGTACCCGAACGCGCCGCATAACTCGTCACCGGACTTTTCGCCGGAAGATCTGTTTTCCCAGATCGAAACGCTTCAGCGTGCGCTCGATCAGGAACGCGCGGCCCGGGCAACAGCGGACAGGGAAAACGCAGCCAAATCGGAGCTGTTGGCGACTGTTGCCCATGAGATCCGCACACCGCTCGGCGCGATCGTCTCGATGGCCGAATTGCTGCTGGCAGGCAAACTCGACACAACCCAGCATCACTATGCCGAAACGCTTCGCCAATCGGGCCGCAACCTGCTCACTATTCTGAACGATGTTCTCGACCATTCGAAACTCGCCGCCGGCCGGTTCGAGCTGGAAAATGCGCCGTTCGACTTCTCCGAGCTGATGCGTTCGACCGGTACCGCGCTTGCCGCGCTTGCGCAGGCCAAGGGCCTGCAAAGCAGAGTCGATATTGCCGAGGGATGCCCGACGCGGTTCATTGGCGATCCGGTTCGCCTCCGGCAGGTGCTCGACAACCTGATCGATAATGCCGTGAAATTCACCCAAACCGGTTCGGTGAATATCCGCGCCGGATTCGGCCGCGATGGCGCGGAGACGATCCTTCGGTTCGAAGTCGTCGACACCGGGACAGGACTGGCCGCCAACCAGAAGGAGGCCCTATTCGAACCCTACGCGCAGGGCGATAGCTCGGCCGCGGCAAACCAAGGCGGGACCGGGCTGGGCCTATCTATCGCGCGCCGGCTCGTCGCCCTGATGGGCGGGGATATGGGCTGTGAGAGCGTTGCCGGCCAGGGCAGCCTCTTCTGGTTCACAATACGGCTGCGCGAGGCGGGCGAAACCGTGCCGGCCGGCCGCACGCCGGAAGGCGTATTTCCTGGCGGAGAGCTGTCAGGTCACGTGCTGGTCGTTGAGGATAACAACGTCAACCAAATGCTGATCGCAACGTTTCTGGATAATTTCAACCTTACATACAAGACCGTTGCCAGCGGCGGCGAGGCGCTTGAGGCGCTTGCCGGTGAGCAATTCGACCTGGTGCTGATGGATATCATAATGCCCGGGATGGACGGGATTGAAACGACGCAGCGCATCCGCGCGCTGAACTCCCAGGCCGCGGACATTCGGGTTGTCGCGCTGACCGCCAACGCCATGAAGGGCGATCGCGAAACCTACCTTTCCGCCGGGATGGACGGCTATGTATCCAAGCCGGTCGCAGCCGCGGACCTGTTCGCCGAACTGGCGAAACATCTGCCCGGATCCCGGCAGCAGAATTGCGCATGAAGCCGCTTATCAAGCGCCACGCTTCGTGGCGGTCCGCGGCGCAGTTGTTCTCTCGTCACGCGACGCCTCTTCCGCCCGGTCATTTTCAGACCGCGGCGAGCGGCTCCTCGCCGATAACGGTCGTGCGGTGCATGTAGCGGTCGCTCGTGTAGTCGGCAATCGCGTAGTGCAGGGTGCAGCGATTGTCCCAAATCACCAAATCGTGCTGGCGCCAGCGGTGGCGATACTGGAATTCGGGTTTGATCGCATGATCATACAGGAAGCTCAGAAGGGCGCTGCTCTCTTCAGATGAAAAGCCTGAAAGATGCGATGTATTCCCCGGGTTGACGAACAGGCTTTTGGCGCCCGTTTCGGGATGAACCCGGACCACGGGATGCTCGGCAACATTTGTGCCGTCCAGATCCTGGCTCTCAATTTTCTCATGGCCCCAGCCCGCTGCACTCGCGCCGGCGAAACTGTGTACTGCCTTCAGCGGTGCGATCATCTCTTTCATCGCATCCGACAACGCCTCCCAGGCGAGCGCCATATTGGTGAAAAGGGTGTCTCCCCCTAGCGCGGGAACGTCGATCCCGTAGAGGACCGAAACCATGGCCGGCTTTTTTCGAAACGAAACATCTGATGCCAGTAGGTCCCGGCGCGCTGGCGGCCTTGCGGCTTGCCATCGACCACCTTGTTCGAAACCCTGTAAATTTGCGGAAAATCCGGGTGGAGATAGGGCTTCACGGTGTCCTGCAGGTGCTCTGCCTCGCCGAACAGCGGGCCAAAGCCACGCGAAAATTCGATATGCTGCTCTTCACTCAGATCCTGGTTGCGCAGCACGAGCACGCCGTCAGCTTCATTCAGCGCCTGGGCAACCCGCGCGAACGAATTGCCGCTCGCGAGTTGCGATATATCAAGATTGGCGATCTCGGCGCCAAGCGCCGGGCAAAGCCGGGTCGTTGAAAAATCCATGAAGTGCCGTCTCCCTCAGACGCGTTGGCCGCTCCAAGAAAAGAACCAGGCCCCTCAAATGTCAATTCCGCCGTGTGCTCCCTGCGGCCCGCACGGGGCTATGGTTGGCCGGCCTGTCGCCGACGCTCGATACGCTGTTTCGGGCAAAACCGG
>Ga0224508_10004257_pt1 | contig 11722 bp, 12 predicted proteins | sample SF_Jan12_sed_USG_4_FD_170157 | JGI IMG/M metagenome (GOLD analysis project Ga0224508, IMG submission 170157) | Sediment microbial communities from San Francisco Bay, California, United States - SF_Jan12_sed_USGS_21 | ecosystem: Environmental > Aquatic > Marine > Sediment | place: USA...
GAAAGATCTTGGAAGAAATTACTGCAAATCTATGAAGAACAACAAAAGCCTGTTTATTTACAATTGGACAAATTTTTAAAGGAAATATCTAACTGATCCAAATATTTAATTTCAAATAGAAATAAAGATGCTCCCATCGGGCATCGGACCGTTTGCGCCCATGCCCGGTAAAGAATCCTCGATGACCTTGCACCCATGACCTCTTTTTCGTAGAGTCATGATACTGGTAATGAATAATAATATTTAATAATTTTTGAATCGTTTAATACAACTTCGACAATTAGTTACGGCATGTATGGAACCAGACATGTTTTAAGAATCTCCGTTTCATTGCTGATCACATCAACCCCGTTTGCTTTTGCAGAGAACATAAAACTCCAAAATGAAATAATTACACCTTGGATTGACACCTAATCTGTATGTTGTATCTGACTTGCTACGTTAGTGTGCGAGCTTGCAGAGCGCAATCCGGACGTGAATTTTTTTCAGGAAATCAATCCTTGCTCACATAACCTATATCATTACATCTTTTGCATGGTGGAATGGGTTTGCTTGTATAAGTCATTTTAAATCCGATACCTCTGCAAGAAATACACATTTTCTGTTTTGATTTTGTTCTTTTACGGTGATTGCTCAGAGTTGAAATTATTGTAATTATAAGCAATATGCCAAACACAGTAAAGATTCCAAGATGAATTTCTGTACTGGGGTCCATCTGTTTGAATCATCTACATTTGTCTTCAATGTGAGATTACCTTATCTCTGTGAAATACCCAAACAGTGCCTTTGAAATCATTGTCTCTCCAATTGAGATATAGATTGTATGATGCTTCGTACCAATGATCAATGCACAATTCAGTGTAGTGATTTTGTCGATATTGTGCCTGTTTTCCACAACCGTTAACGCAGCATTTCTTAGATGATTCTGTCAATGTAATAATCCTCCACAAAATGAAAATTTCATCTGTAATAGAGGATTGTCTTCATAGCAATTCTTGCAGTAGAAATTAGGGTGCTTGATACAGTTGTTGCTGGATGCCATTTTTGTTCACTTTCAATATTTTCAGAAATATTTATAAAATATTTTGCCGTATGTATCCTCGAGAAAAAAGAAGAGATATTGCCAAGCCCGAAACACATCAAATTTGGCCCCTGTGTGCTTCTACATGTGTTCTTCTTCTCAGGGGCATCATTGTTCAAAATACAGAATGATTCATTTGTCATTTCCATAATCACTGCCCTTTCTTTTCGGGATTGAACATGTCACATGTGCATATCTTGCAATTCTTGTATTTGATGTTGGATTCCATCAAGGGAAGTAGACCATACAGTATTTTTGCCTGAGCAAGTGCCGCATGTTCCATTTCACTCATTTTTTAACATGTTCACTTTCAGTGGCAGCATCTGCATTTCTTATCGTATCGTTCCATGTTCATGTCATTTCATTTTCTGGTTAATTCATAGTACGGAAACAATTCTTATTTTTTGGATTTGATTAGAAAAAAATAGCGGTGTGATTAAAACAAGAAAATACTTGAAACTTATCTTAGTTCCTTTTTACGATAAAATTTTCTTTTTGTCGTTGATGCAAGAAAACTGCACTGAAAAGAGCAGTATGCATCCACACGATCATGAAATATTTTCCCACAAGCATGACATCTGTTAGCATCCATTGGCAAAACCTGATTTCATTTCAAATGATGTTGTCTATTTATGCATATCTGAAAACGATTCCCCAAACTTGATAAAAAAATAGTCTGGATTTTTTTTTATTTTCACGTAAGAATCGTTAACTTTTTTTATTGTATGAAATAGTTCATTTCAAAGAAATTATCATGGCGCAGACCAAACCAGTAATCGAAATAGTCAACGTGGTGGCTTCTGCAACGATAGAGCAACCGCTAGACCTCGATGACATAACAGAGAAATTCCCATCCGTGGAATATGATCCGGAGCAATTTCCGGGGGCGGTATTCAGACTCCAGAATCCAAAGACTGCCACACTGCTTTTTCGTTCTGGAAAGATGGTGTGCACTGGCGGCAAATCCAAGGAGATGGCAGTCAAGGCCGTAAATACGGTTGTCCAAAAGCTAAGAAAGGGCAAGATCAGAATAAAAAACAAGCCCATAGTCACAGTACAAAACATAGTCTCATCAATCAATCTGGGAGGCAAGGTAAGTCTGGAGCAGGCAGCCAGAGTCCTTCCCAGAAGCATGTATGAGCCAGAGCAGTTCCCCGGAGTGATTCACAGGATGCTTGATCCAAAAACTGTAATTTTGATTTTTGCATCTGGCAAGATAGTCTGTGTTGGTGCAAAGCAAGAAGACGAGATACATCGCTCTGTAAATCAAATTCACAGTGAGCTTGAGCAGAAAAACCTAATGGCTTACGAATAGCAATACAAGCTATTGACAAAAATGGAACTAATCTATATGCATTGCAAAGGTGTCCATTGCAAAAATAAATCCAAACTGATTAGAGATATAATTTTAAAATACTGTTACAAGAATTTAGAAAAATTAGAAACAGCTAATTAGTTTGATCTAATTTTCACATTGTTTAAATTATGCATCAACAGTATGGAACACTTGATGAGAATAGACTCTTGCAGAAACTGTGGATTTGCATTGTCAGTGAAAAAATACTGTGATTCATGTGATCAGCCAACACAGTTTCAATGCAAGCACTGTCTAAAGTATGCCGAAGATCCAATCCATACAAACTGTCAGAACAAAGAATCAAAAGTCAGTTTGACACAATAGAATATTTTTTATAATTATCTGGCATGATTGATTTTTCTTAATTCTAATCAGGATCACTTGTTTTTTCCAAACGCACCCTGATGATCACTCAGACAGCACGCGCATTGTTTCGTATAACACTCATCGACTTTTTCATGTCCGCAAGAACCGCAGTGGCAGAACACGTCATTTCGCATGACCTTAAACTGCGATGTTTGCAATTAAACCGATCCAAAGTTATCAAACATGAAAATGTAGAATTTCTTTTTAGCATCTATTCCAAAAAACTGATCATGGATAGAATTGGCCTGATTGACGGATATGACGAAAAAACAGTCAGAGAATCTCTCGATTTGTTACTAAGGGACAGGAAAAACGAGTTTCGAGAGCTTGCAGAATCCCTGAAAATACCGAGGACAACTGATGACTGGGAAGTGATAATCCTGAAGTTCTGCCTGGACTTTGAGGACTGCTTTAGGATATGGACTGATGTCGAGGAGCCAAACTCCGTCAAAAACAACAAGTGCATGACCATAATGCGGGAGATTTCAAGGGGAAAAAAGAATCTCAGCGAGGTAATCCATCTTCAAAACATCGCACAGACGCTGTACACGGAATTCCACCAAATCTACAAGAGAGTCTCTTAAAATAAGTAAATTAAAAAAAGAAAAAATGATTACTGCACCTTGACAGCCTTTTTCTTTTGTGTGGGTGTCGGTTTGCTCTTTGGAAGAGTCACGTCCAAAACACCATCAGTCAGTTTTGCCTTTACCTTTCCAGGAACCACCTTTTCAGATAGCGGGATGGTCTGGTAATATGACATGCTGTGTCGCTCCTTTCTAAGGAAGTTCTTCTTTTTCTCCTCCTCTTTGTGCTCCCCTGTAACCTCGATTGAGTTGTCTGTCACGTTGAGATTAATCTCATTTTTCTTCAGACCTGGGACATTCATCTTCATTCGAATCTGATTGCCCTCATCGATTACATCGCAGCCAGTCTCATGCAATTTTGGAAATGATGGAAAATCTATCCTTGGAAAGGAAGAAAATGATTTTTCCATGTCTTTTCTAAAATTGTCAAAAATCCTGTCAAATTCAGAAAGACCTGACCTTGCTGGTGTTGACGCTAGTTTTTTTACAGGTTTTTTTGCCATGGGTACAGTGTTTTTGAAACACTTAAACAACTTTTGTAGTTTATCAGAAATGATTTTCAGTTATGAATATTATGTGACCCAAACTGATTAAACTAGTAGGAGAACTTAGTCGTATGCCACAAAGCAATTCGAATCTGATTGTCAATTCAAAGCAAAAAACAAAAAACCATGGTGACAGCAAATGATGCAATGATTGTGGTTCTGCTGAACTGTGTTTGTCTAATGAAAAAATACATTAGAAAGTAACGCGTATTTTGAAAACTAAATATTCTGATTAGCCATTAATTGTAATATGGAAAGAATTTGCTGGGCAAACACTGATAATTTTGAAGAATCTGAATTTGTCGTCATCGGCATTCCTGATGAATCGCAATCACATGCGTTAAGAAAAGGAACAGAAGACGCACCAGACAGAATTCGTCAAATATCCAATCTGCGCGACTCTTTTGAAAGAAATGGAAAAATTTCTCTTGGACGTCCCTTTCAAGGCTCTGAAAAAAAAGTTCATGATTTTGGAAACATCCGAAGAGAACAAATTGAAAATGTCTATGATAGAATGTCTGCCCTGTCAAAAATTCCTATCTCGATTGGTGGAGATCACTCAATTACTCGGCAAATAATTAATGCAATGGCAAAAAAATATGGAAAAATTTCTTTGGTGTATTTTGATGCTCATCCTGACTTTGTAAGTTCAACAACAAATTATTATGGTTCTGTGACAAATGACGTACTTTCAAATGTTAAAATTTCTTCCAGTGTTCAGGTAGGAATAAGAACTCCCGAACAAGAAGAGTTGAATAATATTAAAAAATATGATCTAAAAGTGATTACCCCTTTTGACATACAAGAACAAGGAATCAAGCAGGTGACAGATTCAATACTGGACAGATTGGGGGATAACGTGTACATTTCATTTGATATGGATTGCATTGATCCCGCGTATGCTCCAGGAGTCTCCGTTCCAGTCCCTATGGGTGTGAACAGTACGGATGCGGTTTATCTGCTAAAAGAAATAGCAAAGAAGGGAATTATAGGCATGGATGTTATGGAGGTCTGTCCCAATTTTGATGTAAACGACAGGACATCTCATTTGACGTCTCGAATAATTTCTGAGGTGCTTTACTCATCGGGAGAAACATAATTTGCCTGAATTTGAAAATGAATACACCTGGGGCAAAGCGGTATCTAGTAATTCCACTGATAATTTTCATGCAGAGTTTGAAAATGCAATAGATGAAGTAAAAAAAGAACTTGGCAAAAAATATCCGATAATAATCAATGGCAAAGAAATCTATTCTGACAATTGTTTTGTGGTAAGATCTCCGTCTGATACTGGGATTGCAGTGGCAGAGTTTCCAAAAGCATCCGAAGATGATGTAAAAAATGCCATATCTGGCGCAAAAAATGCATTTGAAAAGTGGTGTAATACTCCATATCAAAAAAGATCTGAGATATTCAGAGAATGTGCAGATGCTTTTTCCAACAGAAAATTCTTTTTGGCAGCCATAATGACGTTTGAGAACGGAAAGAATCGCATTGAATCAATGGGGGATGTTGATGAAACCATTGACTTTATGAGGTTCTATGCATTGCAACTAGAAAAAAACGAGGGATTTTGTAAACAAACTTTTCATCCGAATCCTCATGAAAAAACACAAACAGTCATGAAACCTTATGGGGTTTGGGGAATAATTGCTCCATTTAACTTTCCTTCTGCAATTGCAATAGGGATGACTACTGCTGCCCTGATTACAGGAAATACTGCAGTTCTAAAGCCTGCAAGTGATGCTCCCTTGTCATCATTTCAGTTTGCAAAGATCATGTATCCCAAGCTTCCAGAGGGCGCAATCAATTTTGTGACAGGTTCTGGAAATATTGTAGGAAAAGCTCTGATTCACAGTCCAGACGTTGACGGCATAGCATTTACTGGTTCTCGCGAGGTAGGGATAAAAGGATTCCAAGAATTTACAAAATCAACTGCAAAGCCATTCATCTCTGAAATGGGCGGAAAAAATCCTGTAATCGTAACCAGACATGCTGATTTGGAAAAAGCTGCTGAAGGAGTAATGAATGCCGCTTTTGGGTTTGGTGGACAAAAATGCAGCGCATGCTCGAGGGTTTACGTTCAAAATGACGTTGCTGATCAATTCATTTCAAAAATTGTCGAGAAGACGAGGAAATTGAAAATCGGAATGCCTTGGAACAGGGATGTGTTCTTGGGCCCTGTTATTAACAAGGATGCAAAAACAAAATTTCAGAATGCCGTAAATCTTGCAAAACAAGACGGAGAGATTCTTACGGGAGGAACATCACTAATCTCATCAGGACTTGAAAACGGTTATTTTGTTGAACCCACGATAGTTACAAAATTGCCTGATGATCACAAGCTTGTCAAAGAGGAACTGTTCTTACCGTTTTTGTGCATTCAAAAATACGATGCTTTTGATGATGCAATCAAGCTTGCAAACCAGACAGAATATGGATTGACTGCAGGGATTTTCAGCAACGATGACAAGCAATTAGAAGAATTCTTTTCAAAAATTCAAGCTGGTGTCGTATACGCCAATCGTTTTGCAAGTGCAACAACTGCAGCATTAGTCTCAAGCCAGCCGTTTGTCGGCTGGAAACATTCTGGTTCCACTGGAAAAGGCGCGGGGGGTGAAAACTATCTGCAGCAATTCATGCGCAGCCAGACTCAGACTCGTTGTGATTGAATCAACGAACTCCCAAGCAGCAAGATGTTTCTTTTTCTTTCCTTGATCCGTCTAAATGAATATGGTAGCCAGTTTACGCCATACGGAATATAGTCTGAAACGACAAATTTCTTTTTGATTAGTTTGGGCTTTAGCTCATCTCTTATTCCTTTTAGCATCTGAAACTCAAATTTTTTTGGATACTTTTTTGACATGTTTTCTGCCTTTTTTATGATTTTTCCATCATGTGACGCTATTGCAAATTCATTGCCCTTCTTGAAAAGTATCCTCATCAGTTTTACGTAATTTTTATCCACATCTTCTTTTGACTTGAAGGAGATGCTTGCATTCTCTCTATATGCTCCTTTCACCAGACGTATTTTTGCACCAATTCGCAACAAGTCCATCAGATCATCTTCCGTTCTCTTGAGATTTGCCTGTAGGGCAATCCCGAGCCTTTCATATTTTGAAAAGAATGCATTGTAAATCTCTATTGTCTCATCTGTGTGCTCTGTTGATTCCATGTCCAACCAAACAAAGACATGTGCATTACGGGCCTTTTGTATGATTTTTTCAAAATTACGATAACATTCTTTCTGACTGATTGTAAGGCCTATCTGTGTCGGTTTTACTGATATTGCCCCTCGAATATTCCATCTTCTAAACGAGTTTACAATCCTTTGATACTCATCTATTGTAGAGGCAATCTGTTTTTTTGAAGTGTGATATTCTCCAAGTTTGTTTACAATTGCATGTCGTCCTGATTGGTATGCGTTTTTTGCTGATACTAGAGCATCATCGATAGTATTTCCTGCAATCCATTGTTTTGCTATTTTAAACAAAACCTTTTCCATCAACTGCGTGCCTGTTACCACAGTGAATATTTTGTGTACGTAATTATATGATTTTAGATTACTTTCTGTTTAACCACAAAAGACAAATCTGATGATGGTGTATGTTGTCATGGACAAGGCTTTTGTTTTAATTAATTGTGAACCTGGCAAAGAACCATCAATTATAGAGCAATTAAGGGAAATGAAAAACGTGGTTGATGTTCAAGGAACGTATGGTGTTTATGATATTGTAGCAAGAATAGAATCTGATAGTAAATCCCAACTTGACAATGTCATTTCTGACCAGATCAGAAAACTAGACGATGTTAATTCTACTCTAACTCTTATTCCAACTGAATCTGATGACATGCTGTCAAATTTACCTGAGATAGTGCCGGATGTAATACCTGAACAGAAAAAACCATCGGAGGAGCAATCCTCAGAACATGAAGAAGAGAATTTAGACGATGATGAGTATGAAGAGGATTATGACGACTCAACAAAACTAAATTAGTCTAAACATAAAATAACAACCAGAATTGGTACAAATTCATTTTGTTGAAGTGGCAAGTTTTTTAGATTTCGCACGATTTGTATGTGCATTCAGGGAGTATCCTCTGAGAGTTTATGCCCACAAATTGCATGGTAAGATGGTGTTATCCTGCAGATTAGTATTGTCAAATTCGATTCTTGCATTTTTTACTGATTATGAAAACGGACGCTATCTGGAATATGATCCAAAAGGTGGCAAGGAAACCGCAAAAGTTGTAGACTCGATACAATCTGTTTCCAATCATGCGCCAATAATTCATTTGGATTCTTTGCCTTTCCCGATAAGATCTTACAAAAAGATCTCTGAGAAATTCAAGACCTCCAAAGTACTTGATTTGGGGAATCTTGCAAGGCTTACATATGATCCTGAGTGGCCTGATGATCCAAAGGTAACTCTTCTATGTTTTCCACGGGGAAAAAAATGGATCGTAGGTTACATGTCACTTATTGAACTGGATGAAATTGTCTACTGCTTTTATTATGTAGAGTTGGACAAGGAGCCTGACAAACCATTCATAAAATATTCGGGACATAAAGGAGTCCCAGCTCAATTTACAGATGTTTTTCAACATGGATTTCCGTATCTTCCTGTCGTTAAATTAAAGAAAGAACATCTTATTTTCGGTTTTAAGTAATGATCTCAAAAATAATTTTGAATGATTATTTTTTTTGATAAAAATCAAGTAAAAAATCAGGACAATATTTTCTAGCTAATCTTTGAAAGTGTTCGTGTATCAAACTAACTTTGTAAATCCCTTTGATGGCTGAAAAAAAATTAGTACAAGTATTCCAAAATTTTAAGGAACAAATGTACTGGCCTCACGTATGCAGAGGATAATGGTGCTGGGCAAGTCTTGTTGCTGCGAGTGTGCTCCTGCAGGGAAGTTGATTTCACCACTGACAAATGTAGTACCTCCATGTTTGTCCATAATGGATTGCACTGCTTTTGAAGCATCCGCTACAGTTGGGTATGGTGTTGACTCCATACACCGTGTAGCATCTATTGGTTTTTGAGATGTTGCACTAATGGCGGGAACAGTAACTGCGATTGCCATTGTCGTTATCAGTAATATTTTGTATTGTGTTTTCATTCCTGTAAACATAACTTTAGCATTATCTATAGGTTAGACTGAGAATTCTTCTCTTAGGCTTTTATTTTTAGACGTAGATACAGAATACTGTATCCACGTGGAAAAAACATATAATCCACAATTAGAAATTTCAGACCTTTGTTTGATTTTTAATATCAACTCTTACAAAAAACAAAAGGAAAAAGAGGACTTTTTTATGAATATCCGAGATATGTCAATTCGCTAGCACTAATGAATAACTTATGGTGAATGGTTCTGTATTCAGAGATTGAAATCCGATGGCATTGCCTGTAAATGTCATAGATCCTGCAGACCTAGGCGAGCCAAGTATCATTCCATAGAATGTCTCTCCATCAGTAGTCCATTGCGGTATATCTTGCAGTAGTCCTTCTGGCAGTGGACCAATCAAAGATACAAGTCGAACTGGCTCGGATGCATCAAAAGTAATGTTTCCTCGGTAATGTTCCTCATTTGGTGGCAACAACATTGCCAACTGATATTTTTCATGTCCGATTGCTGGATCCTGTGCTGACGTCTTTGTACCGATCACCACATTGTCATTTTCTTTCAATAATTCTGTGTATGTTACAGCGTAAGTTGCGGAAAAGGGCTCAGTCTGCTTTGTGTGCAACGCAAGCGCATTTCCTGAAAACTGCCAAAACCCAGACGATTTTTCATTATCTAAAAACGTCAATCCGTAGATGATCCTGCCATCTGGCGTCCATGTTGCTTGGCCTTTTTCCATTCCTTGTTTTAATGGGCCGTGTAATACTACCAGTTGAACATTCTCAGATGCAGCATAACTTAGATGACCACGATAGACGTTCTCAATTGGTGGAAGAATCATGGCTAGCTGATGTCCCTCATGTCCTTGTCCGGGATCTTGCACCGATGTCACTACTCCGGTCACGGTCTTTGCAGCTCTTGAAGTGGTATCTGCCTCCATTTTTTCAGCTCTTTTATCTCTTAGTGGATGGTCCTTTGCTTTTTCAGATTCTTTAGATTTTTTTTCTTGTTTTACCTGTTCCTTCTTTTTTATCTCCTTTGGTTTTTCTTCTTCTGGAATTTCAGAACAGAGTCTGTCTCCACAAACTTTCTTTGAGCCAACCGTAGGCAATGGTGTGCCTTTGCTTTTGACAGCCTCAGCAGGTTGAAACAGGACTGCTGGCCCTGCGATTGTACCTGTCAATAAAATGGAAATTGCAAACATTGCAAGAATGGTCGTTTTAATCATTAGTCGTTTTTAATTCAATCAAGTATTTAGGTCGTTCATAAATCACAATCTGAATCCTTTGATTTCAGATGGTAATTGGTTCGGAATAGTTTGAAATATTATTCATTTTACAATGGTAACTGGAATCTTTGCCTTGTGCAAAACAAAGTTGGAGACACTTCCAAAAAATGTTCCTTTTGGGTATCCCGTTCCTTGGGAGCCGATGACAACCTGCTCAATTTTGTTCTTTTTGTTGTTGGCAAAACCTGCCAGATCATTTCCTGCATTGTAACCTGCTATGACAATTCCTACAAATTCTGCCCTCCTGATTTTGCATTTGTCTTTGGCAAATTGCATGATTTTTCTCACTTCTTTTGACCATTTTTCTTTCTTTATCTTGGGGCTGGAAAATGATCTACGAGAACCCTTTGACACATCACTGTGAACACCAACAATCGTGGCACCTGATTGTCTTGCAAACAAAATCGCAGTCCTTAGCGCATTAATGGAACCCTTTGAACCATCCAAGCATACCATGATTCGTTTATCCGCCACAAGAAGTAAAAGCCAATTGCAACATAATAACAATACGGATATTGATTTTCTTTAATATCAAACAAGCTTGTTTGCCTTGTATCTGATGCATGTACCTTTGCATACCGTGACCAAGATCATCCAATTAGGGATTTATAGCGCTTGGCCATGAATGTTAGACGGATTGATTTTTGTTAAAATAATCTGGTGTCCTATAGTTGACAAAACAAGAAAAAATAAACAAGTTTTCTAAAACCTTACGTCAGATTAACTGAATGCTTTGGTCCTTAAATCTAACTTGATCATAATGTTACATGGATGAGTTGGTTTGCATCTCAAAGAAGAAACTGCAGGAACTGGAAAAAAGTTTTGTCGCATACCAAAATGAAATAAAAATGCTAAAAAAAGAACTGCAGCTAAACAGATAGACATGATCTGTCTAGTCTGGTTTTATCTTTGATGAATGCATTGATACCTTGACGGGATCCTGCTTTGCAAACTCGTCTAAAAGATTCTCTACCATTCCGCCTATCTTTTCAATTTTTTCGAGTCTGAATATCACCCCATTTAGCGCAGACTGGTCATCTTTTGCTATCTTTTCATAGAGTCTTTGATCCAGGATGAATCCACACTTTGAGCATCGCTGGGATTCCGGAGTATTTTTTTCACTGCAACGATAGCATGACTTTAGCTGGACTGCTGCATTTGCATCATCTTTGCCATCCACCTTTATGCCGTGAAGCTCCAGTATTGCATTCTCTGCGTCTTTTCCTGAGAGATGTACGTACTTTTTTACCATCTCAGAGCCAGGACTCCAGTTGCCATAGACACGAAGTGTCTGGTCTGAGAGCTTCTTTGAGAGCATGGTGAGTTGCGAGTGCCTGAACAGATAATTCCAGACACGTCTCTTGATTT
>Ga0224508_10004258_pt1 | contig 11719 bp, 8 predicted proteins | sample SF_Jan12_sed_USG_4_FD_170157 | JGI IMG/M metagenome (GOLD analysis project Ga0224508, IMG submission 170157) | Sediment microbial communities from San Francisco Bay, California, United States - SF_Jan12_sed_USGS_21 | ecosystem: Environmental > Aquatic > Marine > Sediment | place: USA: California...
TGAGAATTTCCACGCCGCCCAAATTGACAGAATTGTCAAAATCAGCAGGGCAATAACGATCGGCCGTTCGAAGAACGTCCAGCCGTACACCTGCGCTGCCTGATAAATCTTCGGTTCGAGCCTTGGGGCGAGGAAGAACCCGATGAGCAGCGCCGGCCGCGACCAGCCGAAGCGTTTCAGGAACACGCCCAAGGTACCGATGACCATCAGTGCGATCAAATCATACCAGTCCCGCGTCGCTTGGAAGGCGGCGAAGAAGATCAGCACGATCATGAACGGCGCAAGGATTGCGTATCGGATCGTCGTCAACAGCGCGACGTAGTTGGCCAGCAGCAGGCAGAGGCCCGCGCCGAGAACGTTCGCCAAGGCGAGCGACCAGATCATCATGAAGGTGAGATTCAGATGCTCGGTCATCATGGTGATGCCGGGCTCGATGCCGACCAGCACGAAACCGCCGAGCAGGATCGCGTAGCTGCCGGAGCCGGGAATGCCGAACAGCAGCGTCGGAATCATGGCGCCGCCTTCTTTGGCGTTATTCGCCGATTCCGGGGCCAGAACGCCGCGGATATCGCCCTTGCCGAAGTTCTCCCGGTCCTTGGTCGTCTGAATGATGTGGCCGTAGGCGATCCAGTCGACGACGGATCCGCCGAGACCGGGCAAGGCCCCGACGATGCAGCCGATGGTGGCGCAACGGAGCACGATCCATTTATGGCGGAACGCGTCCTTGAATCCTTCCATCCAGCCATGGCCAAGCGTACCGGTTTCGGAAATCTTCGTACTGCGGCGAAGCAGGTCGACGATTTCCGGCAATGCGAACATGGCGAGGCCGACGATAACGATCCGGATGCCGTCGCTCAGATACACCGAGCCGAAGGTTAATCGAAACTCCCCGGTCGCGGGCGCGGCGCCGATGCTGCCGATCAGCAGACCGATGGCGCAGGTCGCGAGGCCTTTGAGCGCGCTGGTTCCCGTCAACATGCCGATCATGCTGAGGGCGAGGACGATCAACAGAAGCTGCTCGCCGAACCCCATGGCCAGGATTATCGGGCGTGCGGCGAACACGGCGAAGGTCAGAATGATGGCGCCGAATACGCCACCGAATAACGAGGCGGTAAAGGCCGCGCCGAGCGCCCGGGCGCCTTCGCCCCGTTTGGCCATCGGGAAGCCATCGACAACGGTCGCCTGGGATCCCGATGTGCCTGGTATCCCCATGAGCACCGATGGAAAAGTGTCCGAAGTCGTGGTTGGGGCCAGCAGACCGATCATCATGGAGAGCGCGTGGCTCGGCTCCATGTCGAAGACGAAAGGCAGGACGACGGACAGGCCGGCAATGCCGCCAAGTCCCGGCAGGATGCCGACAAGCAGGCCGATAATAGTACCGAGGGCCAAAAAGAACATGTGCTTCCAGGTGAACATGTCCCTGAGCGCCTGGAAGAAAAAGTCAACTGTGGCGTCGAACTCCATATGCTTATGCCCCACCCTAAAAGGAAATTAGCAACTGAAAGCCGATATTGTGACGCCCGGCGAATGCTCACCGGGCGTCACAGATCGAAGTGTCGATCAGGTTTGTGGCCGACTACTTGCCAAGTGTAACGCCGTAACGCGCCTTGACGTATTTTGCCAAGTATGTGCGTGCGGTGTCGGACATCGTGGTCGCCGCGTTCCGAATGGGAATCGCGCCATCGCCAATCGTCTGCGGATACTCGCCGAAGATTTTCACCCGTTTTTTCTTAAAGTCCGGATCGGCCATCATCTTCCTGGCCGCCGTGCGGAATGCTTCGACGACATCTTTCGGCGTGCCGGCCGGCAGGTTCCAGGACTTCGACATGGTGACGCTCATTTGATAGAGCGAGAACCAAGCCTCGAAGCCCGGTCCGGACGGTGCCTTACCGTGCACCGCCTTGTAGGCTTCGACGAAGGTCGGAACCTTCGGCCACGTCGGATCGCGGACGATGTCGCCCTTTTCATTGACCACGCCCAGCGTGTACAGCGGAACCGCGATGCCGTCGGCGATCAACTTTTTACGGTTGTTCTTGAAAGACAGCGTGTTGTCGTAGTTCACGGTAAATTCGCCGCGCTCGAACGCCAAGGCCATCGGCCCGTTGCCCTTCATGCCCCAGACGCTCTTTACCTCGATGCCGAGCTGGCTCAGCGCGACACGCAGGTTCAGGCCGCCCGACGTCGGCGTCTTACCGCCGAAAATCAGTTTTTCGGGGGGAAGCGACTGCATCTTTTGGATTTTGGCCTTGAGGGTCTTTTCATTCTGGATCCCGAGATCGCTGCGTACATACTGCATGATGCCGCGCGGCGACAGGATGATCGGAATGAATTCATTCAGTTTGAATTTCACCCGCGGATCGCCAAGCGTGAAATTTGAGATTGTGGATGTCGAAAGTGCAAACACCCAGGTGCCGTCTTTCTTGGCGCGCTGTTCGAAATAGTTGCCGCCCAGAATTCCGCCGGCGCCAGGCTTGTTGACGACCAGGATCTTCGGATTGCCCGGCAAATATTTCGTGAAATACGGCAGCATGAAGCGTGTGTAGCTGTCCGTACCGCCACCCTCGTTAAAGGGGACGATGATCGTAACGCGCTTGCCGGAGAAATCGGCTGCCTGCGCTGTCATGCCGACGGTCATCGCCGCGGCTGCGAGCAGCCCCGTGATTGCGCCGAGAGTAAACGTCTTCTTCATCTAGGTAACCTCCCTGTCGAGACTCGACCTTCTAAAATGGCCGATCACAGTGGCCTTCGGCCATGAAGCCACGCCCTGATCCACTTTAAGAAGACCGGTTCGTGGCAAACTCCGTTTCGGGCCCTACGTTAAACAACCTTTGCCGTCTGTGGCAAGCGGTGAAAGGTTAACACCATCGGGCTTTCGGGTAATTTGAGCCGCGGTCCAGCCATCAATTCAACGTGTGCGCGAATGGCGTTGATTATGTGCCACTTTCCATGTTTCGATTAAGGTTCTATCCGGTCGGGTTAATTCAAAATTTCCTCATGGATCGCGGCGCGGGCCTCGGCGTAAGGACATACCACCACGGACACATTCTTGACTTGCCTGCCTCCGATACGGGACATTGAAAGTTCCAGACACAACGCACTCAGGCGTATTCTCATGTCCGATTTACCCAATCGAGTCGATATTCAGGAAGAAGGCCCACGCGAAGGGTTCCAATTTGAAAAAGGGCCGATTCCGACGAATCGAAAAATTGAACTGATCGACGCATTATCGGAAACGGGCCTGAAGGAAATTCAGGTCGGCTCCTTCGTCAATCCGAAGCGCGTACCGGGCTGGGCGGATGTGGATGATGTGATCGCCGGTATCCGCAAGACCGACGGCATTCGCTACACGGCCCTGTGGCTGAATGAGCGAGGCCTGGAGCGGGCGCTTGCGACCGATGGTTTGTTCCTGAAAGGGTCGATCACGACATCGGCTTCGGAAACCTTCATGAAGCTGAATCAGAACCGGGGGTACGCGGACAACGTCAAGGTGCAGCACAATCAGGTCGCGCTGTACAAATCTCACGGCGTTTCTTATTTCCGCGGATCGATGATGGCGGCGTTCGGCTGCAACTTCGAAGGCGATGTGCCCGTCTCCAAGGTGATCGAGCAAACGGAGAGCATCCTTGGTATTGCCGCGGAAAACGATGTCGCGTTGGACGTCCTCTCCCTCGCCGACACCATGGCGTGGGCAACGCCGCAATCCATTAAACGGGTGGTCGGCAGCGTGCGGGACAAATGGCCGGACCTTCGTATTACTCTGCATCTGCACGATACCCGCGGTCTCGGCGTCGCCAACGCCTATGCCGGGCTCGAAATGGGCGTCGACAGTTTCGACGCCAGCGTCGCCGGTCTCGGCGGTTGTCCGTTCGCCGGCCATAAAGGTGCGGCCGGCAACGTTTGCACCGAGGACCTTGCCTTCATGTGCGAGGAGATGGGAATCGACACTGGTATCGACGTAGATCGCCTGCTCGACGCGGCGCGGCTCGCCGAAGACGTGGTTGGTCACGATTTGCCGGGGGCGGTAAAATGGGGCGGCAGTCTCGACGTGCTCCGTCGCAAGCTCAATTGAGCGCCGTCCGCGTCAGATTGCCGAATTTGTCCTAACAAATTGCCGTCGGGCACCCGGTTACCGGGCGGCCCATCGCCGTGCAAAAACGCTTGTGTTGATTGGCCGGCGATGCGTAGCATTCCTGCAATAGAAAATTCGGGTTCTGCCGCCGTGAGGGCGGGGTTCCGCGCCCCGCGGTGGCCGGGCAGCCGAGCAATGGCTGCGACAATGCGGGCCAAGCCCAATAGATACAGGGAGAAACCAAAGCATGAATAAAACAGATGCCTCAATTCATCGGCGCACGCTGCTCAAGGGCGGCGCGGCGGCAGTCGGCGGGGCGGCCTTGTCCGCGTCACCGTTTTCGGGCGCCTTCGGCGCGTCCTTCCCATCGCAGCCTCTCAAGGTCATGGTCGCCACCCGTGAAGGCGGCGGCGCGGACCGAAACCTGCGCGCCTTCTGGAGCGTTTGGCAAAAATACCTGAAGACCACCATGGAGGCCTCGTTTTATCCGGGCGCCGCCGGCCGGGTGGGCTACCAGAAATACATGGGGATCGCGAAGCCCGATTGTTACACGCTGTTGTTCGGCAATATGGGCCCCGAAACGTTGAACTGGGTGGTGAAGCGGCCGGACGGTTTCAAATTCCCGGGCGACTACGTTTATTTCAATCGGGTCGATGTGGACCCGAGCTGCATTTTCGTCGATGCCAAGCGCAGCAAGTTCAAGACCATCGACGACATCGTCGCCGAAGGGAAAAAGCGGTCGCTCAATGTCGGCGTCAGCCGGATTGCACACCCGGCATCCCTTGGCGTACTCGCCTTGGCCCGGCATACCGGGGCCAAGTTCAACCTGATTCCGCTGTCCGGCGGCAAAAACACCTATGCCGGCGTCTCGTCCGGCGAGATGGATTTTGGCGCGCTGCCGTTTTCCGGGGCCGCCAAGCGCCATAAGTCGTTCCGAACGACGCTGATATTCGACACGAAGAAATACAGCGCGGATTTGATGAAGCGGCTCTATCACGCGCCCCTCGCGAACGAACATTTCGGCATGAAACTGCCGCCCCTGGTATCGGCGCGGGCGTTCGCCATCAAGTCCGCGGCGGTCGAAAAATATCCGGATCGCTTCAAGATTCTGCAAGACAGCGCGAAAAAGGTCTACGACGATCCGGACTTCAAAAAGGCAATCGAAAAGACCAAGGCGCCCTGGGAGCTGATTCAATACGGCGATCAGGCGACCTGCGCCGAATATGCGAAAAGCATCATGGCGATCGGCGAGGAGTATAAGGATCTGCTCAAGGGCAAGGCCTGATCGGCGGCTCGGAGACCTGGTAAACCGATTGGGGCGGTCCCGTGACGTTCGACGGGCCGCCTCTCTTCGGTCGCGCCTCGCGCCCGGACGGCGTGTGTCAGAATAAAGAAGAGCATTGGAATGCCGGCTGAACCTCCATCCGAAGAACGCCAGAAGACGCCGGTCGGCGCGGATTTGCTGATACCGGGCGCGGCGATCGCGTTCACGCTGTACTATTTCTCGACCATCATCGATTCGCCCTGGACCGCCCAGGTCAGCGCGTTTTTTGTCGGCACCATCTTGTTGGCGCTTTGCCTGATTTTGCTGGTCGGCATCGCGCGGCGGGTAGCGCGCGGCGAGGCCAATTTGCGGTTCGATCCGCTGATCACCCCGGCCGCGGTGGTGCCGAAGCGTCTGGCGTTGTTTGGCTTGACGCTGGGCTACATCTTTTTCATCGACTGGCTCGGATTTACCACCACGACCTTCCTGTTTCTGATGGTCGGCATGATGTTGCTGTCCGGCTGGCAGCGCAACAACAAGCGGCTGATCGTCATCCTGTCGGCGGTCCTGTCGATCGGTGGGTATTTGCTGTTCGTCGTGGCGTTCGAGCGGCGGTTTCCCGAAGGCCCGTTCGAGGATCTCTTCAAGGCGATCCTATCGTCGCTGACCGGAGCCTGAGATGCAGGAAGTCGATTTCGGTTTCTTCGTCTCGCTGTTTGGCCACACGCTTTCGTACTGGTGGCTGATCATACCGGCGATCTTCCTCGGACTGATCGTCGGCGCAATCCCGGGTTTCAGCGCCGCCAACACGATCATCATCCTGTTGCCGCTGACGCTTGCGATGGGGGAGGAACTCGGTCTCATTTTCATGGTGGCGCTGTATTGCTCGTCGCGCATGGGCGCCGGCATTCCGGCGATCCTGGTGAACATTCCGGGCACGGCCGGGGCGGCGGCGACGCCGCTCGACGGCTATCCCATGACCAAGCAGGGCAAGGGGCCGCAGGCGCTGGCGATCTCCTTTATCTCCTCGACCGTTGGCGGCCTGTTGACCACGATTGTCGTGCTGTTCGTCATGCCGCTGATCGTGCAGGTGGTGTACTACCTGCACAGCGTGGAAATGATCGTCGTGATGCTGTTCGGCATCTCGCTGATCGCGACGATCGCGGCACGCGACACCTTGAAAGGCCTGATCGCGGGTTTCTTCGGGCTGATGATCGGGGCGATCGGCGCGGATCATGTCTACGCTACGCCGCGCGGCACGCTCGGATTTCTCGAACTGTATGACGGCGTGCCCTTGATCCCGGCCCTGGTCGGGCTGTTTGCCATAACGGAAGCGTTTCTCATCATCGAAGGCCAGTCGATCCTGACCGATAAGGGCAAGGTGCTGCTGCGCGACGCGCGCTGGGCTGAAACCTTCGAGGGCGCGCGTGCGGCGCTGAAGCGCTGGTGGCACATCGTCTGGACCAGCATGATCGGTCTGGTCATCGGCGTCGTGCCGGGTGCCGGCGCGGCGATCGCATCCTTCGTCGCCTATCAGCAGTCCCGGACCTTCTCGAAAACGCCGGAGCTGTACGGCACCGGTCACATCGAAGGGCTGATCGCGCCCGAATCCGCGAATAACGGCGTCACCTCGGGAACACTGGTGCCGCTGCTCGTGATCGGCATTCCCGGCGGCGCGACCGCGGCGATCATGCTGGTGGTCATGCAGTATCACGGCACCACGGTCGGGCCGGATCTGTTCATCCAGCAGCCCCTGATGGCGTATGGCGTGTTTTCCGCGATGGCGGTGACCTACCTGCTGATGATCCTGACCGTCTTTCCGCTCGCCCGCTACATGTCGCGGGTCACCATGGTGTCGACGATCTACATCGCGCCGCTGATCATCTCCTTCACCCTGGTCGGCTCCTTCGTGCCGCGCGCCTATATCTTCGACATGTATCTCGCGCTGGGCTTCGGCGTGATCGGATATGTCGCGCGCCGGACCGGCTATCATGTCGCGGCGATATTGATCGGCGTCATCCTGGGGCCGCTGCTGGAGACTTATTTCCTGCGCGCGCTCAAGATGTCGCAGGGCGATATCATGGTGATCTTCTCGTCCAAGATCGGTAACGTGCTGTGGGTGTGTTTGGCGCTGTCCCTGGCGATCCCCTATCTCAAGGATTTGCACCGCAAGCGCGCGGCGATGCGCGACGCGCTGCATCGGGGCGAGGCGGCAGGGAAAAGCGGCACCGAGGAATGACGCCGAAAGCGAAACCGGGAGGACACCGCCATGCCTGACAGCATCGACCGCCCGCCCTTGGCGCGCAATGTGCAGCGCATCGCCCATCTCGACATTCCGGGCGGCGGCCAGATCGTCGTCGATGGCGATCACGCCTATATCGGCCACATGGCGCCGCCGCACGGCACCTCGATCCTTGATGTGTCCGATCCGAAAAATCCGCGGGTGGTGTCGACGATCGAGCTGGAAGACGACTATTCGCATACGCACAAGGTGCGGGTGAACGGCGACATCATGATCACCAATGTGGAAATGAACCGCCGGCATTTCCTGCGTAAGGGCGAACGCATGGCGGCAATGAGCGCCAAGTTGAAGACGGTGCTGGGCCGGGATATGACGCCGGCCGAACTTGCCGGCGCGCTCAAGGTCAAGGAATCCGATCTGCCCGAGTTGGAGGCGTTCAATCAGCGGGGCTATTACGAGGGCGGTTTCAAACTGTGGGATATTTCCGACAAGGCGAACCCGAAGTTTTTGCATCACGAACGCACCTTCGGCTTCGGGACGCACCGCTTCGACGCGGATGAGCGCTACGCCTACATCTCGACCGAGATGGAGGGGTATATCGGTAATATCCTGGTGATCTACGACATCGGCGACCCGACGAACCCGCTCGAGGTGTCGCGCTGGTGGATGCCGGGCCAGCATCTCGCCGGCGGCGAAACGCCGACCTGGCACGGCTACGGCAACCGGCTGCACCATGCGATGAAGGTCGGCGACGAGTTGTGGGCGGCCGTGTGGCACGCTGGGTTCCGGGTGCTCGATATTTCCGACATCGCCAATCCCGTGATGATCGGCAGCCACAACTATCATCCGCCGGTGCTCGATCCGTCGCATACCATTATGCCGCTGCCCAAAACGAACGATGGCCGTCGCATTGCCGTCGGTATCGACGAGGAGCATGACCATGTGCATGGCCAGCCGCATGCCTGCCTGTGGGTATTCGACGTGAGCGACCCGATGAAATTCAAGACGCTGTCGAGCTTCCACGTCAGCGAGATGGATTCGCCCTGGAGCCGCACGCCGGGCGGCCGGTTTGGCGCCCATCAGTTCCGCGAAAAGATGGATGGCACGCTGATCTATGCCACCTGGTTCAGCGGCGGCTTGCGCATCGTCGATGTCAAGAAACCGGAACTGCCCGTGGAAGTCGGTTACTTCATTCCCGAGCCGGTCGGCGACTCGCCGTGCCCGGCCAGCAATGACGTGGATGTGGACGGGCGCGGATTGATCTATCTCCTCGACCGGGTGAACGGGCTCGATATTCTGGAATTCGATGGTTAGGGAGGATGGCTCATGAAACAACGACCCTTGGGGAGTTCCGGCGAAATGGTCTCCGCCATCGGCCTCGGCTGTTCCGGCATGTCGCCGGAGAAGCTGGCGCGGGATGACGCGGAATCGATCGCGACGATTCGGCGCGCCCTCGATCTCGGCGTCACTTTTCTCGACAGCTCGGACGCCTATGGCAACGGCCACAATGAGGAATTGCTGGCGCAGGCGCTGCAGGGGCGGCGCGGCGACGCCTTCGTCAGCAGCAAGTTCGGCAACATCCGCGGGCCGCAGGGCCAGCGCGGCGGCACCAACGCCAAGCCGGACTATGTGCCGGTCGCGTGCGAGCGCAGCCTGAAGCGGCTCGGCACCGACGTCATCGACCTCTATTACTTGCATCGGGTCGACCCCGAGGTGCCCGTGGAGGACACGGTGGGCGCGATGGCGCGACTGGTCGAGCAGGGCAAGGTGCGCCATCTCGGCCTGTCGGAGGCCAAGCCCGACATCCTGCGCCGCGCGCAGGCGGTGCATCCGATCAGCGCGCTGGAAACGGAATATTCGCTGTGGACCCGCGATCCGGAGCGGAAAATCCTGCCGCTCTGCCGCGAACTCGGCGTGACCTATGTGGCGTATTGCCCGCTCGGGCGCGGATTTCTGAGCGGTGCGGTGCGCGCGGTGGACGACCTGCCGGACGGCGACCGGCGGCACGACCACCCGCGCTTCCACGACGAAAACCTGCGGCAAAATCTGGCGCTGCTCGAACCGCTCGACGCGCTGGCCCAGGATAAGGGCTGTACCCAGGCGCAGATCGCGCTCGCCTGGGTGTTGGCGCAGGGAGAACACATCGTGCCGATCCCCGGCAGCCGCAAACGCGTGCACCTGGAAGAAAACGTCAAGGCGCTCGACGTCACTCTCAGCAAGGCGGACTGCGCCGCGCTCGAAGCGGTATTCCAGGTCGGCGCAACCTCCGGCACCCGCTATCCGGAAAAACAGATGCCGCTGATGAGTTTTTGAGCGGCCGCACGGGATCGTACATTTTGGAGTCATTCCCGCGTAGGCGGGAATCCACGGGTTCGTCTGGACTCCCGCGTTCGCGGGAGTGACGACGGGGAAGGGGCGGCACGGAGCAAAGAGGGGCCATCATGTCGAACATCAAAAGCACCGAATACTGGGCCAACAAAGGCGCGGTGGAACTTTACATCTACCGCAAGCAACTGGCCGCGCCGGCGAAAGACGGGCCGCGGCCGGTGTTCTTCCTGGTGCATGGCTCGACCTTCGGCGGGCGCACCAGCTTCGACCTGATCGTGGACGGGCGCAGCCACTACTCGATGATGGACCATTTCGCCGAGCTGGGTTTCGACGTCTGGACGATGGATCATGAAGGCTACAGCCGGTCGTCGCGCACCGACGGCAATTCGGACATCGCCAGCGGCGTCGAGGACCTACAGGCCGCGATGGCGGCGGTCGAGCGTGAAACCGGCCAGAAAAAATACATGTTCTACGGCCAGTCCTCCGGCGCGATCCGCGCCGCCGCCTTCGCCGAAGCCTGCCCCGAGCGGGTCGACCGGGTGATCCTCGACGCCTTCGTGTGGACCGGCAAGGATGCGCCGACCCTGATCAAGCGGCGTGAGAACCTGGAGCACTACCGCACCCACAACACGCGTCCGGTCGACCGCGCCTTCTATCAGAGCATTTTCACCCGCGACAAGCCGGGCACCTCGGAAGCGATCATCGGCGAGGCGATCGCGGATGCGGAGGAAGCATTCGGCGATTCGGTGCCGACCGGCACCTATCTCGACATGTGTCAGAACCTGCCGGTGGTCGACCCGGCCAAGATCGGCTGCCCGGTGCTGATCGTGCGCGGCGAACATGATGGCATCGCCACCGAGGAAGACCTGCTCGCCTTCTATTCAAAGCTGCCGAACATGGACAAGCAGTTCGTCATCGTCGCCGGCCAGGCGCACTCCGCGCCGCTCGGCGTCAACCGCGCGCGGTTCTTCCACATCGTCGAGGGATTCCTGACGATGCCGGCGCGGGTGGATGGTTAGGGCTAGGCCCGCCTGACCCCTACGCCCCGCCTAACAACCGTGCGATCTCGCCCGCGTCCTTCAGGTCTTGCATGTTCAGCACCGCGTCGCACAGCGCATCCGCCTGTTTGTCGGGGATCGTGTGCTTGGCGAGCTTCTTGAACTTCGCGGCGACGTCGTCGGCCGAGGCGAAGCTGTGTTCGCTGCCGCGCGGCGCTTCGCAGCGTTGTTCCAGGCGGGTGCCGTCCTTCAGGAAGGTCTCGACCCAGACCTCGTGGCGCGCGGTCGAGCCCTTCGCGGTGATCTCCGCGTCGTGCATGGTCTCGACCCGCTCGGAATAGGCCATGCGGTCCGGGTCGGCGACGCAGTCCTCGGTGAACTGCTCCACGAAACAATCGCCCTCCAGCATGTAGGTGGCGACGCAGAACGGCAGGTTGAGCTGCGCCGAAGTCAGGCCTTCCGGCTTGTAGGGCCAGCCCACATGATCGACCGTCACCTGCGATCCGTGCACCACGAAGCGTTCCACGTCGTCCGCCTCGAAGGGGTGGCGTTCCTGCATGCTGCGGATGGCGTCGAGCGTGGTGTGGTTGCTGCCGACGCAGGAATAGAATTTCAGGCTGATCTTCATGGTCTCGAAGTCGGTGCCGAGGCCGCGGCTCAGCTCGGTCATGTCGAAGCGGTCCTGCGAGCGCGAGAAGGTGGTGCAGTAGCCGCCATACTCGCTCTCGAACACGTCCTGGATGCCGGTGAATCCGTTGGCCGCCAGCAGCGCGCCGTACAGCCCACTCTGCGACGACCGGCCCGCATGCATGCGCTTG
>Ga0224508_10004259_pt1 | contig 11718 bp, 13 predicted proteins | sample SF_Jan12_sed_USG_4_FD_170157 | JGI IMG/M metagenome (GOLD analysis project Ga0224508, IMG submission 170157) | Sediment microbial communities from San Francisco Bay, California, United States - SF_Jan12_sed_USGS_21 | ecosystem: Environmental > Aquatic > Marine > Sediment | place: USA...
GACCGGATCATATCGTACACTAGATAAAAATTCACAACAAATGAAGATAATCAAAGGTAAATCCGTCAACTATGCCGCTAAATTATTGATAGTATTATTTCCAATGGTAGTTGTCCCTATGGTCAGTTATGATTTTTTAATTTTTTATTTTAAACACTCTACTGTGATCTATTCAAGTATGGTTTTTGGTTTATTGGTAGGTGTCAATTTTTTATATATTATTGAAAAGATACCAAAGAAAATTTTACGGAAATAACTCCTGTTTTAAAATTATTTTTTGGGAAGGATAAAAATTACGGTTCTTTCAAATATCCCACTGGTGTAAAAAACAATATGGTAAAAATTTCAATAAACGAAGGGTGGAGTATGAATAGCAAGCTAGCAATTATCGGTTTGGTAGGCAGTATCGCTATGATTATTGCAGTGGTCTTACTAAATTAATCTCATTATTGATCATCTTAGATTATAAAATTATTTTTTGGGAAGAATCTTTTTCAAAGTGGTTAGGGCTTCTGTGTGCTTTTCAGGGGTCAACCATAACCTTTTGTAGATTTTAAAATCAGTCTCCAAGACAATCGCTTTTTCTTTTTTAGGCCTCTCAGCATCATAGTGGAACCAGTCACGAAAGTTGCCTGTACCTGAAATTCTAAGTTTACCTGAGAATGTTCCCATTTTTTTCTCAGATATTTTTTTGATATGCTCGATTTTTACTTCGTTTTTCCCCCAAGGTAAAACCCAAGCTTTGAATTTTATTTTATCCTCCAAAATTTGGATGTATTTATCATTGTACAATACTTTCATGAATATAGTAATTTTATTCGTAAATTTAAATTATTTTTTGGGAAGGATGAGGATTGAAGGATCACTTTTTTGTTTTATCATAATTTTTAGATGATATTAATTCCAGTAAATACAATGGCACTGGTTAAAACGACTAGACTGATCAAACAAGAAGGAAAGTATGAAATTGAGGTTCCCGAAGATTTCGTCACCAAACTTGATTGGCGAAATGGACATGTTTTAGAGATAAATTTACAAGGTGAAAAGTTGGTCATTGAAAAACTTCATGGTTTTATGGGCACATAGCCTTTTCTTTTTGGTTTTCACAATAACCAGTTGATTATATTCAAAAAATCAAATCTTTTCTATGGCATCATACTGCGTATTTTGTTCTTTTTCAAGTGAAACTCCAGATGAACTTGCAGACCATTTCCTGTCATGTGCTGAAAAATCAAAGAAAAAAGTAATCTGGTGATCTCTTTTTTTCCAATTTCGAAATGAAATTTAATTATTAAAATTTTCTACTAAAACTCAGGTAACATTGTTAGCTTACAATGCTTAACAATCCCTTTTATTCAAAATGTATTTTCAAGTCCAATGACAAATCAAAACAAAACAATCTTTGCAGGATTGATAATGATGGCAGCAATACTATCTATATCGGCAACCTACAGTACAGCATTTGCACAAGAATCAGAGGTGGAGATACGTGATAGACCAATCCAACCACACACAATTCTTGGGGGTGCAGGTGCAGCAGTAGGCGAAGATGATCAAGGATGGCGTTCTTTCTTTAGACTGGGTACAGTAGAGTCACAAACCGGTGATAATGGACATAAAGAATACGAAGTAAAGCGAGGAATATTCATAGTTGGAAAACAAGATATTCGTCACAAATACTCTGTAGTACCTACTTCCTGGGAGTTCTCAGTTAGTCCTAATGAAAAATCATTTGATGCATCTGGTCAGGTTGAAAACGAAGAGGGTAAAACCTTTGATGTAGAAATCTCAGGAAATGAAATCTCTGATTTACAGAATGGCACACTGTACTATGTTACAGGAACAGCTGTAGGTGAGGATGGTGAAGTGTATGATCTCTTTTACATTTCTGCATTAAAAGATAGAATTCCTCCAACCACAAATAGTGAAACCCAGTGAGTCAAACTCACTTTTTTTCTTATTTTTTATAAAAAATTAATGAATCTGTTACGACTTGCTAAGTTTGGAGGTATCAACTATTCGGTAAATTCTTCTTAAGGGATTTTGAAATTATTTTTTGGGAATGATGAATTGTGAAAAACCTAAATTTAGAATTAGCAGATTTGAGAAAAATGTAACTTTTTGGTTATTACAAGGATATTTTTATTAGAATCACTTTCTCCAAAAAACCAATGACTAAAAAATACTATTGGGCAATTGCAGTAGCTGCGGCCTTTGTTGCAGGAACCATGACAACAGGGGGAGTAGTTTATGCTAGTTTTGACCAATGTAGCAACGACCCACCACAGGGAATCTCAGACGGTAAACCATTCTTGGAGATTTGGGCAGCAATATGTGACTTGGAAAATAAAGTGAACAATATTGATACTCAGGACGACCTACTAGGATTCTATTTTACTGGAGACGCAGTACTTGCTACTGCTGATGATGAGGTAGCAAATATTATCACAGTTATCGCTACATGTGATGCTGGAGACATAGCTGTTTCAGCTGGATCCTCACAAGGCAGCGATCAGGGTTCTCTAAATGTTCTACAACGAGTAAAAGCTGGTTTGACTGAGGCTGCTGTAACTTGGGAAAATGTGAAAGAAGGTTATGCATACCAGACAGATGTGATATGTGCAGACTATGCACCAGCACACATTCCATAGCTTCTTTTCTCTTTTTTATTTTCCAACAAACCAACTTCACATTATAATCTGGATTAGGGTGACTTTTAGTGCCTGAAACGGGGGGATACTATTTTTACTGACAGTCGATAAACTCGTTAACACCTTACTAAATTTGAAAAGAATTTATCCATAATTGATTTTCTTGATTCTAATATTACTTCCTTTAGTTTCCAAATAATGACCAACAAAATTGGTTAATTGCTCTGCAATTTTGTAACCTAGAGCACCTTCCATCATGCCAGATTTTTCAATAATGTTTGCCATCTCTTCGCTAATTTGTACATTAAAAAATGTCCAACCAAACTTGTCAAATGGCTCACCAATTGCATATCCATTTTTTACATTACATTTGGCCTCCAGATCCAAAAGCGCCTTTTCTACTATGGGTAATTCTTTATCATAACTCCTTGTACTAAGCTGAAATAATGGATTCAAGATTTGTTGACTCTTTTTTTATCTCTACAAATTCCACACAAATAATTTTTCTTAAATCCTTCTAACTCTTTTTTAAAATCATCTGTTACCGAATATTTTTCTGATGTTTTAATCCCGCCTGGAACTTGTTTTCCGCAATTTGTACAATTAATATCGGTGTTTAGTCTAACCGATTTCTCATTCTTTTTGATTTTTCCAATTATCATAATTTTTTTTAATCTGTTTAGTATAAGAGAATTTATTTAATTATGTGAAATCTTTTTTTGGACAAAGTTATTCTAACTCCAAATTTCTTCCTTGAAAGTCCATTTTTTATTTAGTAAGAAATTGCTAAAAGCTGCCGCTCCAACTGCCAATACCAAGGAAACTGGATAGGAGAAACCACCCTTATCAACAAGATAATACACCATTCCAAGTTGAGTTATTGCTCCAATAGAGCTAAAACCTACAAATTTTATATACTGCATAACTGTTCTTTTCGAAGAAAAATCTCTATCTTCAAATGTCCAAAATTTGTTTAGGATAAAATTACTAGTAATAGAAAAAACTATTCCCATCATTGTTGCATGAACATACCATACATTTGCACTTGATGCAAACAAAATTGATGCTAGATAATTTATCCCTAATCCTGAGGCACCAACTGTAAAGAATCTTGCAGCCTTTGAAAGAAATCTAACTGATGCTCTGCTTTCTTCTGTTTGTATTTGTCTTCCATACCTGTATAATTTCAAAACTGATTTGCAATAATCAAAAATAGTTGAAATTCCCAGTTTGCTTTCTCCTTCTTTTCTGTCAGTAAAAGCGTAAGGAATTTCTTGAATTTTAACTCCCCTGGTCTTAACCAAAATTTCAAGTAACATTTTGTAACCAATCGCCTCAAAGTTAATTCCTTTTAGAATATTTTTGTTAAAAGCAAAAAATCCTGACATCGGATCTTTTGTCCTAACTCCTAACCCTTTTTTAGCAATAATTGTTGCTACTTTGCTCATGATTTTTCTTTTGTATGGCCACCCTTGGATTGAACCGCCTTTTACATATCGTGATGCGATTACTATATCACAACGAGTTTGTTTTAGTGTATCAATCAATTTTGGAATTATTTGAGGTGGATGAGAAAAATCACTATCCATCACTATTATGGTATTGCCTGTTGCCTGTTGTATGCCATTCAAAATCGCTGAACTCAATCCATTTTTAGCTTTTCTTTTAACGACATTAATTGTGTGGCTTGTTTTTTCCTTAATTGAATTAAAATAATCCTCCGCAATTTTAGCTGTATTATCTGGAGAATTGTCATCCACAACAATTGTCTCTGATCTTAGATCTTTTGGCATTAAATTTTGAATATGTTCTAAAATTCCTCCAATGTTTTTAGATTCGTTATATGTTGGTAAAATTATTGAAATTTCAGTAAGAGACAATAAAATTTGTTTTTTTAGTTTGGATTAAAATGTTTATTGTGAACTTTAATTCCTTTACAACTTTGGTTTATTTCCAATCCCCCTTTCTAATGTCTATTGAACCTGCCTCTTCCACGAAATTCATGCTAGTATAGGGATACATTTGAGTATCAAAGTGATTTTTTCTACCTTCAAAATATTGCACAGATGTGGTATTTTCGTATGATCTCCGAAGTTCTCCTACTCTCTCTAGGTCTTGTATAAAACGCGGATCTGCCATAACTGTGATTCTTTTTGTTTCAATTGGCTCAAACAAAACCATTGAATAATCTCTTGGTACGTTTTCAACTTTAAAAATATCGTAAATAATCCAGGAATATACTGGACTTGCCAATATGGTACTTTGACCATCTTGATTCTCAAGTACAAACGATAAAGCTTCAAATTGATTGTATGATACATCGTTTGTTATTATTAGAACGGTACTTGAAAATCCAAAAAGGAGAACTGAGAAAATAATACTACGATGAATTGTTTTTGATTGTAGGTATTTGATGTATTTAGGCAAATCTAGTATCCATACACTTGCCCCAATACACAAAATTGGAATTATTGGTATCCAGTGAAAATATTGTTTGTAACCTATCAATGACAAAAACACCATAAAAGGAACAAACCAAAAAAACACAAACTTATTTCGAGTAATTATCGAATAGGTAATCCCTGCCATACCGATAATTAAAAGAACAGGATCAATAATTAGAAAATACCACACAATTTGTAGAATGCTGGTGCTTCTTCCAGCTTGCCACAACACCCCTTCAAGCCATAAATCAAACTGATCTAGAAATAAACTATTTGCAGGCCATATCATTGGAATCAACAAAACTGGAATTAACCATATCAAAATATCTCTATAGTTTCGTCTTTTTTGAAAAATTAACCATATCAAAAAAGGGAGGAATACAAACGCAGGCATTTTTGTAAATATTGCTAAACCTAACATTGCTCCAGAGATTGGCGCAATCCATATTTTGCTCTCTGGTTTTGCAAAATGTATTGCAAGTAAAATTGATGAAAGTAAAAAAGGTAAAAGAATGGAATCCAGTAATATCCTGTTAAAAATCCAAGTATATGGCATCACCGAAAATAAAATAGCCGATAACAACGCAACATTATGGCTAAATTTCTCTTTTGCAATTTGATATACAAGAAAAGTGTTTAACACTGCAATTAATCCCATAAATAATCTGGGAATCTGGTATAGGTTTTGAAGTGAAGAAGGATCAGTGGCCAATTTATCCGGTGGATAATTGGCAATTTGTAAAACACCTGCAAGTATTAACTGCCCAAAATACGGGTGATCATAAAGATAACCTTCCTGGGGGTTCCCTGTCTCTAGCGTGTTCATCGCTCTTCGCATATAGATTCCTTCATCAAAGAACAGATCTGGGAATCCCACTGGATTAATTAGATGAATAAATCCAGAAAGCACAAGAGGGATTAATATAAAAAATTTTTTATCCATTGTTCTGAATTCTTGATAACCCCCTCATATTTTAAGAGAAAATCTAATTTCCTCCAAAACAATCTCATCTAACTTGTACACGCCATAAGAGCTATGGAGGAATAGTCATGTTTACATACAAAATTTTAGAAATTTTCTGAATGATTATTTATGATGGTAAAGGAGAAAGATCTTCTACATCTGTTACCATTACAGTAACTGAACCTTCAATTGAAATAACAAACCCTGCTGATAATTCTGTTGTATCTGAAAAGATTACAATTGCAGCAAAAGTAATTGGACTATCTGGTCAAACTGTTAATTTTTACCTTAATGGAGAACCTTTAGGTTCACCAGATTCTAACGCTCCATATCAGGCAAGTTTACCCACTAAAGATTTGTCAGTTGGTCTCCATCTGATCACTGCAAAGGTAATTTCAGAAGGATGAGGATCATCTGTTACCGTAGAGAAATCACCTAAAGGAGGAAGAGGTGACGATGGTGGTGGAGGTGGCTCTTGTAATCATGGCAACAAAGAAAAGGACTTTGTTAGAGACAATTTACCTAATAATTTGAGTTTCTATTTTTGAAAAATTTTATCATAAAGGGTAATATATCGAAATTCGAAACTACATCTATGTTAGTTTTGGGGGTATTCATGCCTGAAATTACCTCTTATTTTACGGATTATGTCCTAAAACATGGAGAATTTGATTTTTCGATTTAGGTGATTTTGATGGTAACAGAAGAAGAAATTGAACAAGTTGCAAAATTAATGAAAATTGATGTTCATGATCATAAAGAATACGTAGAAAAGGTTCATGACATGATTAATTATTTTGATATTTTAGATTCTGCAGGAGTGGAAGATGAAGAATTCACCATGAAGGATTTACCATTATCTAGTTTAAGAAAAGACAAACACATTCCATTTGAGGACAAACTTATTGAAAAGCTAAACAACTACAAGGGCAGTTATGTAAGAGCCCCAAAGATGGTCTAATTGAATCTTAAAATCTCGGGCTTAGAATACATTGAAGAAGTTAAAAATGGAAATATTTCTGCAGAAGATTTTGTTTCAGCAACAATTGACAGGATTAAAAATATAGATGAAAAATTACATGCATTTTTACAGGTTAACTCCAAAGCTGTAGAACAAGCTCGTGATATAGATAAAAAAATAAAATCAGGCAAAAAAGTTGGCTCATGTTTTGGAATGCCAATTTCCATTAAAGACAACATTTGCATAAAACACTCTAAAACAACATGTGCGTCAAAAATGTTAGAAAAATTTATTGCACCATATGATGCGACAGTTATTACTAAACTCAAAGAACAAGATGCAGTTTTTGTAGGCAAGGCAAATCTTGATGAATTTGCCATGGGTTTGACCACGGAGTTTAGTGCATATGGGCCGAGCAGAAACCCATGGAACACTGATTATGTTCCTGGAGGTTCTTCTGGAGGAAGTGCCGTATCTGTTAGTGCATTTGAGTGTGTTGCGTCATTGGGTTCAGATACAGGAGGTTCTGTGAGAAACCCTGCAAGTTTTTGTTCTGCAGTAGGATACAAACCCACCTATGGATTGATTAGCAGATATGGTCTAGTATCATATGCAAACAGTATCGAGCAAATAGGACCTGTTACCAGAACTGTCAAGGATGCTGCATTTTTGTTAAATATTTTATCTGGCCTTGACCCAAATGATAACACCACGATAGATGGCGGAGGTCAAGATTACCTCTCCGAGATTGATTCGGGCATAGAAGGTAAAAAAATAGGTATAATTCAAGAAATGATGAGTGAGGGGATTGATCCTGCTGTACTGGCTGCAACAAATGACGCTGTCTCGAAATTAGAAGGACTAGGGGCAGTCTGTGAAAATGTCTCAATTGACATGGTAAAATATTCGGTGGCATCTTATTACACAATTACTGCAACTGAAGCAGGTAGCAACCTTGCCAGATATGATAACCTTCGGTATGGATATGATTTTCCTGTTGAGGGTTTTGAATTTAACTCATACATTTCCAAAGCCAGATCTAAATTTGGCCCAGAAGTAATACGTAGAATGATCCTTGGAGGATTTGTTCCGTCATCTGGACATGCGGGAAAATATTTTCTAAAATCTCTAAAGGTCAAAAGCAAATTAACAAACGAAGTAAATGAAGCTTTTAAAAAATATGATTTCCTTATTGCACCAACTGTCCCTATTCTTCCATTTAAAATTGGAGAAAAAATTGATGATCCTATCGCCTTATTTTTAGTCGACATTAATACTGTAATGTCCAATCTCACTGGCATACCTTCTATATCAGTCCCTTATGCACTATCAAATGGGTTGCCAATCGGTATACAACTATTGGCAAAGCATAATCATGATAAATCACTGTTAAAGGTGGCAAGAGCCCTAGAAACTACTGTACGATTACCTGAGGTTCCGATTTGACTAAAATTGGATTGGAAATCCATTGTCAGTTAACAAAGCTTGAAAGTAAATTGTTTTGTCCATGTAAGGCAAATTATAGAGAACATGAAATCAACGCCAACGTTTGTCCGATTTGTATGGGGTTACCCGGTACACTTCCGCGATTAAATCAGAAGGCAATTGAAAAAGCAACCATAATTGCCATGGCCCTTAATTGCACCACTCCGGAAAAAATTGCTTTTTTTAGAAAAAATTATTTTTATCCTGATCTTCCAAAAAATTTTCAGATAACTCAGCTAAACATCTATGGTGATACTAGTGTTGGAGGATCTGGAATGATAATGGTTGGTGATAAAAAAATACGAATAACAAGAATTCAGCTAGAAGAGGATCCAGGGAGGCTAATTTATGAAGGAAGTTCCTCCAAAAATCAAATCACTCTTGTAGATTATAATCGTGCAGGAACGCCTTTGGTAGAAATTGTAACGGAACCTGACTTTGAAACCCCCAAGCAAGTTAGAGAGTTTTTGAATATTTTGTCGGATTTGCTTGAAAATCTTAATGTTTCGGATCCAAGCTTGGAGGGTGCGATGAGAGCAGATGCAAATGTTTCAATTGAGGGTGGAAATAAAGTAGAAATTAAGAACATTGGTTCATTTCATGACTTGGAAAAAGCAGTGCATTTTGAAATAACAAGACAAAACAGTCTTCATTCTAGAGACATTCCAATTGTACAAGAAACTCGACATTGGGATGATAAACGAAAGATTACAATCTCATCTAGATCTAAAGAAGAGGAACTAGATTACAGGTATTTCCTAGAAGGAGACATTCCTTGGATAAAAATTGGAAAAGAAGTTCGAGAAAAATTAAAATCAGAAATGCCCGAAAGCATAAGTTCAAAAAAAGAACGTTATGTTACAAAGTATGGTATTCCAGATCAAGTAGCAGACGTATTGTCTTCCGATAAATTTTATTCAGACTTGTTTGACAAATCACAAACCGGAAACAACGCAAAGGAAATTGCAAATATTATAACCACTGATCTTATGGGTTTAGTTGATACAAGGGAAAAAAGAGAAGAATCAAAATTACAACCATCTCACCTAAAGGATCTTGCAGATGAAATTCAATCAGGAAAATTAACTAGATCATCTGCAAAAAATGCCCTGTATGAAATTGTAAAAAATGGAAAAGAACTCTCTCAAATAGTTTCTGACTTAGATTTAGGAAATGTTTCAGATGAAGATGAATTGCTGAAAATTATAAAACAAATAATATCTGAAGAGCCTCAAGCAGTAGAGCAGGCAAAGTCAAATCCCCAAACAATTAATTTCTTAGTCGGTAAAGTGATGCAGAAAACTAAAGGAAAAGCAGACCCGAAATTAACTTTAGATTTATTAAAAAAAGAAATAGGCTAAGATATGGAAAATCTCTCTTTGGAGGATATTGAATTTATTAAAATTCTTGCCAATTCTGATGCAACAATTTTACAAAAAGGCATGAATTCTGAAACCAAAAACAGGTTAGACTCACAAATAGGCGTGATTTTACGTGATTACTATAAGGAAAACACTATGGGTACCTCGACTAAATGGACTGAAAAATTTGAAAAAGCAGGGATTTCTGAGGATGATGGAAAAGCAGCTATTGCATGCGCCAGGAGGTTGGGGATTGATATTTCATGAAATTAAAAATTTTTTACTAGTTAGATTTCCAACCTATTAATTGTCAGATTTTGAATTCATTCCAACAATAGATCAAAAAGAAAATTCAAACATTTTTAAATTTATGAATTTACATAGTGTTTCTAACTTGGAAAATTTATCCAAGAAAGCAAATGACGATCCGGAATGGTTTTGGAGAGAAGTGGAACAATATGTTGGAATAGTTTGGGATACCCCGTACCAAAAGATCTTGGATTTATCTCAAGGGTTACCATTTTCCAAATGGTTTGTACATGGAAAGACCAACATTTACAAATCAACCGTAGAAAAATTCTCTAAAATTTGTCCCAATAAAATTGCATATACTTTTGTTTCCGAAGATGGAAAAACTTCTCAAATAACTTATTTGGGATTAGACCAAAAAGTGTGCAAACTTGCAAATTCATTAAAATCGTTGGGTGTTCAAAAGGGAGATGTTATTGCAATTTATCTTCCCATGATTGAGGAATCTATTTTGACCATTCTTGCATCTGCTAAAATTGGTGCAGTACAGACAGTAATATTTTCAGGTTATAGTTCTGAATCCTTACAAATTAGATTGCAAGACTGTAAAGCAAAAATTCTTTTTGTATCTGATGGATTTCAAAGAAAAGGAAAAATAATTTCTCAAAAAAACATTGTCCAAAAAGCAACGCAAAATACAGACATTGAAAAAATTATTGTTGTACCTTACAAGGGAATTGACAGTTTTAAAAAATCTGAAAATGTCATATTTTTCCCTGATCTTATTGCATCTCAATCTGAATTATGCTTGACAGAAATAACTGATTCAGAAGATCCTCTGTTTATTTTATACACCTCGGGGACGACTGGAAAACCAAAAGGAGTCATTCATGTTCATGGAGGTTTTTCAGTTTTTGCTGGTCACCAGGCAGCTTTTTTGATTGATATGACTGACCAAGATGTAATTTTATGGCCTGCAGACATTGGATGGATTACAGGACTAGTGTGGAATGTTTATGGTCTTTTGATTCGAGGCGCAAGTGCAGTAATTTATGACGGGGCATTGGATTTTCCTAATTTTGATAGAATCTGGGATTTACTGCAAAAATATAATGCAACAATTTTTGGAATCTCTCCCACTGCAGTTAGACTATTCAAAAAAAATAATCTACATCCGTTAAATTCACATTCGTTAGATAAAATCAAAAACATTCCCACTACCGGTGAGCCATTAGATGAAGATTCTTGGAGGTGGTTATTTGAAGAAGTTGGAAATAAAAAAGTCCCTATCATGAATTTATCAGGAGGTACAGAAATAGGAGGTGCAATGTTATCTGTTTTTCCTGGTATGAAACTAAAACCTTCTACTGTTGGAATTCCATGTCCTGGAATTAATTTAGATGTTTTTGATGAAGAGGGAAATTCAGTAAAAGAAAAAGATGGATATCTGGTAATCAAGTCACCATGGCCTGGAATGACCAGAGGATTATTGAATGATAACCAGAGATATTTGGAAACATACTGGTCTCGTTTTGAAAATATTTGGTTTCATGGAGATTATGTTTTTGTAGATAATGACGGACTTTGGTATATGAAAGGAAGA
>Ga0224508_10004260_pt1 | contig 11718 bp, 7 predicted proteins | sample SF_Jan12_sed_USG_4_FD_170157 | JGI IMG/M metagenome (GOLD analysis project Ga0224508, IMG submission 170157) | Sediment microbial communities from San Francisco Bay, California, United States - SF_Jan12_sed_USGS_21 | ecosystem: Environmental > Aquatic > Marine > Sediment | place: USA: California...
GAGACGGACATGCCAGGTTTAGCAACTGCGGAGAGGTACTTCTCGAAGAGCGAGGATCAGAAACGATTGCTCGATCGGCTGGCTCGGGTCGAAGGGCAACTCCGCGGCGTCCAGAGGATGATCCGGGAAGAAGCCGACTGCGAGCGGGTGGTGCAGCAACTCGCCGCGGCTCGTGGCGGCCTGCACCGGGCCTTCTGCGACTTGATCGCGTGCGCTTTCGAGGCGAAGCTCGATCTGGGGCCCGAGGCGCCACATCCTGTGCGTGAAAAGCTGTCGGATCTTTCGGAGCTGCTAAAAAAATACGCCTAGCGCTGCCGATCGGGGGCGCACGCGAGAAATTGTTTGGAGGACTCGATCAATGGAATCGACAGCAACCGTGGAAGAAGTATCGGAAGCCGCGACCGTTTGGTCTGCGGCTGAGCTCTACGAGCGTATTCAAAGCGAGGACGGGGTTTTCATCCTCGATGTCCGCGCCGAAGACGAATTCGAGGCGTGGAAGATCGAGGGGCGCCGTGACATCCCGACCCTCGGCATTCCCTACTACGAGATGCTGGAAGTCGATGAGCATGACGACGTGGTCGACACGTTTCAGGACTTCTTGTCCCAAGGCCACACCGATGGGCTTCCCAAGGACACACCTATCCTGGCGGTTTGTGCCAAGGGCGACACGTCGGAATACGTGGCCGAAGCTCTTCGCAGGCTTGGTTTCGATGCCTTCAACCTCGAGGGCGGCACCAAGGCGTGGGGAGATCACTACCATGTGGAGACCATCTCCGAGTCGTCCGAACGAGCGGTTGTCCAGATCTCGCGCCCGGCGCGCGGCTGTCTGAGCTATGTGGTTGCGAGCCAGGGGAAGGCGGTCGTCATCGACCCCTTGCGTCACGTCGATCACTACCTCGATCTGGCCCGTGAGAGTGGCTGGACCATCGAGCTGGTTCTCGACACCCACGGCCATGCCGATCACATCTCGGGTGGTCCCGCGCTCGCCGAGAAAACCGGCGCGGCGTACCACCTTCATCCCTATGATGGAATCCACCCGCTTGACGTTCTCCCGGCGACGATCTCGTATGAGTATGTGGCCGACGGCAAGGTATTCGTTTTCGGGAACTCCCGAATCGAGACTCTGCACATCCCCGGGCACACGCTCGGCAACGTCGCGTATCTGCTCGACGGCGACACCCTCTTTTCCGGCGACTCGATCTTTCTCGAGTCCATTGCGAGGCCCGACCTGGGAGGCCGAGGGGAGACCTGGGCGCCGCTTCACCACGCGTCGCTTCGACGTCTCCTCGCGCTGCCTGCCGAGACCGTGATCTTGCCCGGTCACTTTTCGCAGCTGGCGGAAGCTGCCAGCGACGGCCGGTTCGTGGGACGGCTTGGTGACCTGAAGGATGGCAATGAAGGACTGAGGATGGTGCAGGCGGGCAAAGAGGAATTTGTGACCTATATTCTTGCCAGCCTCCCTGAGTTCCCCGAGGAGTACGTGGACATCAAGCGGGTCAACGCGGGGCTCAAGGACGTGGGAGAGGAAGCGGCGTCCGAGCTCGAACTGGGAAAGAACATCTGCGCACTGGCTAGCAGCCCGCGATAGAAGTGCAGATGTGCTCCAGGCCAGGTTGCTCGCTCGCCCTCTGGTAAAGAAGGCGATTACCTATGGTGGTGAGGCACGCCAGCGCTTAGAATCCCCCGATCGATCACTTCATGGGTGCCGGCTCGGACCCATTCGGGATAGGAGGATTTCCTCGATGCGCAGATCTCTGCTTGCTCTTCCGATGCTTCTGGCGGCCGCCGTGCTCGGCCCCGCGTTTGCCGACACCGAGATCTCCGGCCAGGGTGCCGGTGGCGGGTACTACAAGATCGTCGTACCCGATAACTGGAACAACAAGCTGGTCATCTGGAACCACGGCTTCTCGCTCGATCCGGTCGGTCCGGTCGAGGACATGGGCCCGCTGATCGACATTCAGCTCGCTGAGGGATTCGCCGTGGCGGCCTCCAGCTATCGTCTCGCCGGTTGGGCTGTTTTTGATACAAGCGATGACCTCGAGGAGATGGTCGATGCGTTTATCGCTGATTCCGGAGCCCCCGACGAGATCTATCTGTACGGCGCCTCGCTGGGCGGTCTGGTCACCGCTGCGGCCATCGAGCAGGCGGATCTCGGCAATGTCGTCGGTGCGTTTCCGATCTGTGGAGCGCTGGCCGGCAGCCGCAACTGGGATGCTGGACTGGATTTTCGGCTGATCTACGATGTCTATTGCGGCAAGGGCGCGAGCAAGATTGCCGGCGGACCCTTTGGACTCGATCCGAGCACCGCGCCGACCGTGGAAGAGGTTGCCGCCGCGGTCAACGCCTGCACCGGGGTTCTGCAGCCTGAGGCGACCCGGACCAAGAAGCAGAAGAAGAACCTCAAGAAACTGCTCAAGGTGATGCAAATACCAGAGAGTTTCTTGACCACCGACATGGGCTTCTCAACCTTCGCTATGGCGGACCTGGTGTCCCATCCTGCCAAGCTCGGCGGCAAGCTCGCTGTCGGCAACGAGAACGTCGACTATGGCAACAAGAAGGTCAACAGGAAGATCCAGCGGGTCAAGCCCAAGAAAAAGAGCGCCAAGCAGCTGCGCAAGAACTACACACCCAATGGGAACGTCGGTGATGTCAAGATCATCTCGATGCACACCGACAAAGACGGTCTGGTGATCGTCGAGAACGAGAGTGAGTATGCCGAGGTCGTGCCGGCGGACCATCTGACGACGGCCATCGTTGTGGAAGCGGAGGCTACCCACTGCGTAGGGTTCACCCCCGCCGAGCTCACCGCCGGATGGATCGAGCTCCAGGCCTGGGTCAACACCGGCGAGCAGCCCGACGCCGAGAGACTTCAGGCCTCCTGCATCGCGCTCGAGCCGATCGCCGGCGGGCCCTGCCGGATCGACCCGGCGTTCGAGATTCCGGACATGGACGGCCGGATTCGACCGCGCTGACCGGTCTCCCGCTGGTGAGAAGGTCAGGCTAGCGTTCGACCCCGGTGAACAGGACCGCAACGGTTTCGCCGGCACCGATCACTCCGGCTTGTTGAAGTTCCAGCAGACCGGCAAGCCCGGCGGTGCCGGTGGGCTCGGCCCGGATCGGCGTGTGCTCCCGGCCCAGCCGGTAGGCCTCGGCAAGCCTCTCTTCGGAGACCACCAGCGGGATGCCCCCGGTCCTCAACATCCCCTCGGTGACCGCCAGCCAATCGTAGGTCTCGTCGTCGAGGATTCCGTAGGCGATGCTCGTTGGCGCGGTACCCCACGGCAGCATATGTAGCGATCGATTGGGAGCTGCATACTCCAGGGCCTCGCGTACCTTGGAAGCTGGTGTCTCATCGCGGATCTCGAGCGCTCGTCGATCATCGGTTGCAGGATCGAAGATCTCGCCGTCGCTCCCTTGCAAGTCGCGGGAGGACAAGGCCCGGCCGAGGATCCGTGCCGCCAGGGCGTCGTACGCTCGGCGCAGTGGGTAGGCGCTGCGAGTTTGGACCGTGTGGACCCGTGGCAGGTCCGCGATCAACCCGAGGTCTCGAGCGTCCCGCAGCCCCTCCATACAGGCTGTCGCCAGAGCGCCGCCTCCGACCTGGACCAGCAGATGGTCGACCTTCCGGTCGCGAGCCAGGAGGGTGCTGACCATCTCCCAAACCAGCGTGCAGCCCCCTTCGATTGCCAGCCCATTACGTTTGCCTTGGACGGTAAACGGCAGCGCACCGTGGGTCCACGCTTCGAGGAAGCGATGAAAACAGGGATCGCCCGGCGGGTCGCCGCGACGCCGTGGACAGGTTTCGAGGCGTGCTCCCAGCTCGACGAGGCGTGAGAGTACGTGAGGGTTGGCATCGGGTGGGACGAAAACATCGAGCGGCCGCGCCGCCGCGCGAGCAATTTCGGCGGCAGCCAATGCCGCATTACCGCAACTGGCGATGGCGAGGGGTGGCCCAGGGCCCTCCTGGAGGTCGAGCCGGCGTGAAATCTCGAGCCAGATCATGATGCCCATCAGATGCCGGGCCTTGTGGGAACCGGAGACGTTGCCGGTTTCGTCCTTGATCCAAAGCCTCTCCGTTTCGAGCCCGACGGCATGGGCCAACTTGGCAGCCGGTTCGAACGGCGTGACGTGGAAGCCACGGCCGTCGATGTTTTCAACCGCCTTGTCGAGCCGATCGAGGGTGCGACCGTAATCGCCGGGGGTCAAGCCTCCGGCGATCGACACCTCGTAGCTGTAGAGAAGCGCGTGGTAACGCCGAAAGGGGTTGGGTTCGGGATCGAGAAAGATCGCTCTGGCATCGCCCCAGAAAGCGAAGGCGTCGGCATCGAAGACGCGGCGCAGCGAGTGGTCCACATTGTCTTTCTCCTGGCCTCGTGGACAGCGAAATGGGCGGGGCTCGTCGAACGGCACCTGGTGTCCGCAGCCATGGCACACCAGCCGAGTGGCCGGTAGAGCCATCCGGGGCGTCCTCGGTTGTGCACTCCCGCGGTCAGTGGCCCCTGCGACCTCGCTGTCGTCAGGCATCGGTGCCGGTCTTGCGGTTGAACTCGCGGATCTGATCGTCCCAAGCGGGCAAGAAGTCTCGCAGGCCCCGCCAGAATGCCTGCTCCTTCCTGGCGATAAAGTCCCCGAGGGTGATGCCCTGCTGCTCCACCCAGGTGAAGTAGCCCAGGTTGAAAATGCGCTCGCGATCCATGGCGGACAGTTCGAGATGATGCTCAGTCGTCACATTCACGAGGTGCTGCTCGGCCGTTTCGACGGCTCGAGCCGGTGAGAAGCCACCGGGGAAGTCGCGCTCGAGGATCTTGTCAAGCTCGCTGGTGTAAAGCTCGGCGCCGTCGGTTGCGACGGTCATCAAGACGTCTCGTGAGCCGAGCTCCAGCTGCTTGGCGGTCTTGATGGCGGCCAGCATGTTGCAGATCGAGGAGAACCCGAACCGGCCGAGCTGGTCGACGATCGCTTCGGGAACCTCGAGCCTTTGGGTCAAGTAGTCACGACCCGTGTCGGTGTTGAACAACACGAACAACCGATCGGTCGAGCGGTCTGAGACCGCGGTCACGATGTCGGTGTTCATCACATTGTGGATCAGCGGTACGTGCTTGTCGCCGATTCCTTGGATGTTGTGCTCGCCGAACCCGTTGTAGAGGAGCGTGGGGCACTCGAGAGCCTCGACGGCGACGATACGCGAGCCGTATTCGTCCTTTAGGAAATCTCCGGCCGCGAGGGTGCCGGCCGAACCGGTGGCGGAAACAAATGCGGCAAGCTCGAGCGCAGGCTCGGCGCTACGCAGACTCGCAAACACGCTCGCGAGTGCTCTCCCGGTCAACTGATAGTGAGCTAGATAGTTCCCGAACTCGCTGAACTGGTTGAAGATGACGTTTTCCGGGTCGCGCGCCAGCTCGGCGCAACGATCGTAGATCTCCTTGACGTTGGACTCGGTGCCGGGCGTGCGGATGATGTCTGTGGGGTCGGTGACCCACTCGTTGAGCCAGTCGAATCGTTCGCGGCTCATGCCCGCCGGAAGTACCGCGACACCGCGACACCCCATGATCTTGGAGATCGCGACACCGCCTCGGCAGTAGTTCCCGGTCGAAGGCCAAACGGCCTTGTTTCGCCGTGGGTCGAAGCGTCCCGTGATCAGCCGGGGAGCCAGGCAACCATAGGTCGCCAGCACTTTGTGAGCATGGATCATCGGGAATCGATCCGCAGGCAAGACAACGATGGGTGCTTCGACACCGGTCAGCGCGCGCGGCAGAACGAGATGATCCGGAACTTCGAGGCGCTCGTTGGGCCCCGCGCCAATGTTCGAGTTATTCCAATGGACCCGGAAGAGGTTTGCTGGATGCGCCTCGTCGCGACCCACGCTCGCCAAGGCTTCGGTGACGGGTTCGGGGACGCGGGACGGGTCCGCCAGCTCGGCGAAGGTCGGCAGCCGGATCTCCGCCTTGCGAAAATGCTCGACGGTCGAAGCGTAGACTTTTCGATCGACTCTCTCTGTGTCGAGGCCAAGGTTCATTCGACTACTCCCGATCGCCGACCCTAATCTCGCGACCCCGGTCGCCTTCGCGCGGGTTTTGAGGGAGTAAGCGTTGATTCAGTGACCACCGACAGACCGTCGCTGTTGGGACCGAGTCGGATGGACGGCGCGCTCACGCTGATCCTCCCCGGCTACCTGTCGTCTACCAAACGTCCGTAGGTTACCAAGCTCTTTTGTGCATGTCGCCCCTTTTTTCGTACAGTTGGACCATGGGTGTCGTGGTTCGGAACGGACTGGTCGTTACGGCACAGGGCCGTTCACACCTGGATGTACGGTGCCGTGACGGTCGCATTGTGGAGGTGGGCAAAGACCTCGAGTCGTTGTCGATGGAAGAAGAGGTCGATGCGACGGGGCAGTTTGTCTTCCCGGGAGGTGTCGACCCCCATGTCCATATGGAACTGCCGGTAGCGGGAACGGTCTCGTCCGATGACTTCGAGACCGGAACCACCGCGGCCATCGCCGGAGGTACGACGACGGTCATCGACTTTGTCCACCCGGAGCGCGGCCAGGGTTTCCTCGAGGCGTTCGAAGAACGGCGACTGGAGGCGGCGAAATCCGTCACCGACTACGGACTGCACATGGCCGTCACCTGGTGGGGGGACGGCACCGGCGACGCCATGGCCCTTGCGGTGCGGGAGGGAATGCCCTCTTTCAAGGTGTATTTGGCGTACAAGGCGACAGTCGGGCTGGACGATGCGGATGTGATCCGTGTTCTCGCGACGGCCCGCGAGCTTGGAGCCCTGGTCATCGTACACGCCGAACACGGCGAGATGATCGAGCATCTGCGGGAACGGCTGGCCTCGGAGGGCAGGACAGCCCCAATCGAACACGCGTTGTCGAGGCCGCCCGAGCTCGAGGGCGAAGCCACCCACCGGGTGGCGACCCTGGCGGGAACTGCGGGAGCGTCGCTCTATGTCGTCCATGTCACTTGCCGGCAGTCGGTCGAGGCGATCCTGGCGGCGCAGCGGGCGGGTTGGGATGTGCACGGGGAGACCTGTCCCCAGTACCTGCTGCTCGACCAGACGGTTTACGAGGCCGACGGCTTCGAGGGAGCCGCGTATGTGATCGCGCCGCCCATCCGACCGAGCGAGCACCAGGAGGTTCTTTGGCAAGCGATAACAGACGGTACGCTCGAGCTCGTTGCCACCGACCACTGCCCGTTCAACATGAGCCAGAAGGCCCTCGGTATCGACGATTTTCGATTGATCCCCGGGGGAGCGGCCGGTGTCGAGCACCGGCTCTCACTGCTCTACACCCACGGCGTGGCGGCGGGGAGGTTCGAGCTCGAGCGCTTTGTGGACCTTGTGTCCACGCAGCCGGCGAAGCGCTTTGGGCTTTACCCCAGGAAGGGCTCGGTAACGGTGGGAGCTGACGCCGACCTCGTGGTCTGGGATGGCGAAGCAAGCGCCACGATTTCGGCCGCCACCGATCATCATCGTTGCGACCGCAGCATCTTCGAAGGATTCAGGGTCAGTGGCCGCCCCTCGGTCGTCGTCGCGGCTGGACAGGTGCGTCTGCGAGATGGCGAGTTGAGAGTCGAGCGTGGGAGCGGTCGTTATCTGCCCCGGGCGGTCGGAGCCGTCTGAGCGACCTCGCCACCAGCGTGCCCGAGACCGGTTAAGATCGACGAAACTCATGATGGATGTCGATCCAGTGCGGCCCGAAGTCCGGGCTCGGCCGCGAAGCGCGTCTCCCGGCGACCATACTCTGGCGCTTAGGCTGCGGAAATACACCAACAGGGCCGGCTATCTGCTGTTGACGCCGCTCATCTTGGCCGCCGCGGCCACCATGTTCTTGGTCGCAAGAACTTTTGATGAAGAGCGCTCGGCCTTGGTGGTCGTGGACGTTGCGGGTCGGCAGAGGATGCTCAACCAGGAGTATTTTCAACGGGTCCTTCAAACCGCGAGCGGCGTGCCGGCCGAGTACGAAGGGAGCCGGAAGACATTTCTCGACTCGCTCGAAGCCTTGGTCGATGGTGGTCAGGTGGTTTCTCACCAAGCGACCGGCGAGAGGTCCGTGGTGCCGCCGGCCCCGACCGAGCCGATCCGACGCCATCTCGAGATCCAGCGCGGGTTGATGGCGCGCCAGGCCGGCGCCGCCCAGGAGCTCCTGGAAACGGCGAGAGACGATCCCGCCTATCCCTTGCGGTTGCGCGAGGTCATCTCATTCAACCAGCGCCTTGGCGAGGATCTGGAAGAAACCATCAAACTCTACCGAGAGGTGAACGTCGCCCGTGCTGCTCGGGGTCTTCGCCTGGCCACCACCGGGGCAGGGCTGGCTCTTCTCCTTGGCCTGGGTTTGTTCCTGCAGACCCGCCGGGCAACTCGACTCAGCCGTCTGTATCTCGAGGAGGAGCGCGGCCGCGGTCGGGTCTCGAAGGAGCTCGAGGCGGTCGTCAACCATGCGGCGGACGGCATAATCACGATAGACGCAAGGGGTTTCATACGGACCGTCAATCCGGCGGCGGAGAAGCTTTTTGGCTACCGGGCGGAGGAGCTGATCCGTCGGAGTATCAAAGTCCTGATGCCGGAGAGATTCCAGCCGGCCTTTGACGAGGACTTGGAGAATCACCGGCGGACGGGCAGGGCCGAGATGATTGGCAGTGGTAGGGAGTTCGCCGGTTTGAAAAAGGATGAGTCGACCTTTCCGATGGATCTCTCGGTGGGCGAGATGAGACTCGGTGACGAGATCCTCTTTGTCGGGATGGTTCGCGATATCAGCGAGAAGAAGGAGGCCCGGCGGGCTCTCGCCGAGAGCCAAGAACGTTTCGACCTGGCGGTCCGCGGCTCGACCGATGGTCTGTGGGACTGGGACGTGACCACCAACACGGTGTGGTTTTCTCCGCGATTCAAGGAGATGCTCGGTTTTCCGGACGAGGAGTTTCCCCATGTCTTCGAGAGTTGGGAGGCGACGCTTCATCCGGAGGATCATGGACCGACCCTCGAGGCCGTGCAGGAGCATCTAGAGAAGAAAGTTCCCTACGACGTCGAGTATCGCTGTCGCACCAAGGCGGGCGAATACCGTTGGTTCCGCGCCCGGGGGGAGGCTCACTGGAACGACGCGGGAGAGCCGGTCAGAATGGCGGGCTCGATCGTCGATGTTACCGATCGCAAAGAGGATGCTAACGCCCTCGCTCAGAGGGCCCTGGAGGCGAGTCTCATCCACCGGGCGACTGCGATGGCGGCGGAGACGGATCATTTTTCGGAAGCGATGCAGCGATGTGTGGATCTGGTTTGTGAGATGACCGGCTGGCCCGTGGGGCACGCCTATCGGCCGGCCACCAAAGGACGGGAGCGGCTGGTGCCCTCCGGGATCTGGTTTCTGGCCGAGGGAGGCTCCTACGAGAAGTTCAAAGAGGTGACCGAGGCGACGGCTTTCGCTCGCGGTGAGGGGCTTCCGGGCCGCATCTGGGCCTCGGGGGATCCCGCCTGGATCGTCAACGTCCAGAAGGACGAGAACTTCCCCCGCGCTCGGCTGTGCGACGACCTGGGGGTCAAAGGCGCCTTTGGATTCCCCATCAACGTTCGGGGATCCACGGCGGCGATCCTCGAGTTCTTCGCCGAGGAGGAAATGGCGCCGGACACGACTCTTTTGGCGGTGATGCAGAGTGTCGGTGAGCAGGTCGGCCGTGTGATCGAGCGAAACCTGGCGGCGGCTGATCTGCTCCGCGCCAAACAAGAGGCCGACGAAGCCAACCGTGCCAAGAGCCAGTTCCTGGCCAACATGAGCCATGAGCTCCGCACGCCCCTCAACGCCGTGATCGGCTACAGCGAGTTGTTGCAGGAGGAAGCCGAGGAAGGGGGCCACGGGAATTGGGTCGGCGACCTCAAGAAGATCGAAACCGCCGGCCAGCAGCTTCTCGGGCTGATCAACGATGTACTCGACCTTTCCAAGGTCGAGGCTGGGCGTATGGTGCTACAGACGGATGTCATCGACATCCGAGCCATGGGCATGGAGCTCGGTGAGACGGTCAAACCACTCTTCGAGAAAAAAGGCAACACCCTCGAGATCCGGCACGGCGAAGGGTCGAAGACGTTTGGCGGTGACCTCACGCGGCTGAGGCAGATTCTGCTCAATTTGCTGTCCAATGCCAACAAGTTCACCGATCGGGGTGAGGTGCGGTTGGAAACCGGGACCGAAGACCGCGACGGCGAGCGATGGGTCATATTCCGGGTCACCGACACCGGTATCGGGATGACCGCCGAGGAACTCGGGAGGGTCTTCGAGCCGTTTGCCCAGGCGGACACCTCGACCACGCGAAAATACGGTGGCACCGGGTTGGGTCTGGCGATCAGCCGCCAGCTCTGTGAGGCGATGGGCGGAGCGATCGGTGTAGAGAGCGAGCCCGGCAAGGGAGCCAGCTTTACGCTTCGCCTGCCGGCGATCGCGACCAAAGCAGCCGAAGAACGGGTTTCCGCCCCGGTGGCGCCCGATCAGGTGGCAGCAAAGGATCTGGACACCATCGTGGTGATCGATGACGATCCGGCGATCCGTGACTTGCTCAGCCGCTTTTTGGGTCGCGAAGGATTTGACGTGCTGACCGCAGAGGGGGGGCGGGAAGGGATCGAGCTGGCCCGCAAGTCGCAGCCGCTGGCGATCACGCTCGATGTGATGATGCCGACGATGGATGGCTGGTCGGTTCTCATCGAGCTCAAGAAAGACCCGGTACTAGCCGAGATCCCGGTGATCATGCTCACCATTGTGGATGATCGAGGCTTGGGATTCTCGCTTGGCGCCGAGGAGTACCTGGTCAAACCTGTCGAGCGGGGTCGGCTTCTGGAGATCGTCGAGCGGTTTCGCGCCGCGCCCGAAGCGACCCGAACGGTGCTCGTCATCGAGGATGACGAGGAAGCACAGGCCATGGTACGCAGAAGTCTCGTCAAGGCGGGTTGGGGGGTCCAGGAGGCCGACAACGGCCATCAGGGGCTCGAGATGTTGGCCTCACGGAAGCCCGACCTCATCTTGCTCGATCTCATGATGCCCGAGATGGATGGGTTCCGGTTTCTCGAGGAGATTCAGGGAAACGCGGATTGGCGCTCCATCCCGGTCATCGTGTTGACCGCCAAGGAGCTGACCGAGGACGATCACGATCGGCTGAGCGGTGCGGTCGAAAAGATCTTGCAGAAGGGCGCCCACAGCCAGAAGGAACTGCTTTCCGAAGTGGCCCGCCAGCTTCGCCGATTCGCTCCAGGGGACGCCGCCGGCGATCTTGTGTGAGAGCATGAGCGATGGAGGGACGACCCGGTCGCTTGACGCGAGCCGAGAATCCGGAGGGTTGGCCCATGAAGCTTCTGCTGGTAGAGGACAATGAGATGAATCGGGACCTGCTCACCCGTCGGCTCGAGCGAAGGGGATTTGAGCTCGATGTGGCGTTCGACGGACGCGAGGCCCTGGACAAGGTACGAAGCGCACCTCCCGATCTGATCTTGATGGACATGAGCCTTCCAGAGATGGATGGTTGGGAAGCCACCCGGGCGCTCAAATCCGACGATGCGACGAGTGGAGTCCCCATCATCGCCCTGACGGCTCACGCCATGGAAGCGGACCGTGACCGAGCGCTCGAGGCGGGCTGCGACGAGTTCGAGACCAAGCCCGTCGAGCTGCCCCGGCTGCTCGACAAGATCAACAAGCTGCTGCCGGAGTAGCCTTCCGGCTGCTCCGTGATTGGGTATCGGGTTCGA
>Ga0224508_10004261_pt1 | contig 11716 bp, 11 predicted proteins | sample SF_Jan12_sed_USG_4_FD_170157 | JGI IMG/M metagenome (GOLD analysis project Ga0224508, IMG submission 170157) | Sediment microbial communities from San Francisco Bay, California, United States - SF_Jan12_sed_USGS_21 | ecosystem: Environmental > Aquatic > Marine > Sediment | place: USA...
GGCGCCGCCGTGCCTGCCGAGGTCGTGGGTACAGACGGCCAGGCGCTTGGGGTCACGGAGCTCGACATACAGCTCGACAACCGCAACCGGCTCGTCGTGGCTCGCGGCCTGCCGTCGCTGCTGACCGTCGACTTCGACTTGAGCGCCTCCCACTCGGTCGACATCAGCCAGACACCTGCTATCGCGACCGCGGAACCCTTTATCGTCGCCGAAATCGATCCCGTAGACAGCAAGGATCTTCGTGTCCGCGGGCTACTGGTAGACGTGAACCTCGATGCAATGAGCTACACCGTGGACCTGCTTCCGTTCCATTTGCGCGACGGACGCTTCGGAAACGTCCCCGTGCATACCAGTGACGACACTGCATTCGAGGTCGATGGGGAACCGTACGTCGGCATGGAGGGTTTAGAAGCCATGGCCAACCTGGAAGCCGGCGCACCGACAGTGGCTCTCGGCACGCTCATCGTTGCGGATCGCGAGTTTCACGCTCACACAGTCTTCGCGGGAAGCAGCGTACCCTGGGCGGATGTCGACGTGGTGCGCGGCAATGTCGTTGCCCGGACTGGAGACGAGCTCGTCGTGCGCGGTGCAACGCTGATTCAGCGCTCCGGCAGCATCATCTTCCACGACGACGTTGTGGTAACGATGGGCCCGAATACTCGCATCATCAAGACCGGTCATCCTGACGCTCAGCTCGATACGAGCGCCGTATCCATCGGTCAGCGCATTTACGCCTTTGGTGAGCTGACATCCGAAAACGTGGGTGAACTGGCCCTGAACGCCACCGAAGGCCGGGTCCGGATGGTCATGACGCATCTTTCGGGATTGGTGAACAGCTTCGAGCCGGATCAGCAGCTAAACATGACGCTGCAGAGCATCGACCGGCGCCGCGTTTCGATTTTCGACTTCACCGGCACTGGCGCCGCTCCAGAGCTCGACGCAGATCCAGACGAATACGAAGTGGCGACTGGAAATCTTGCGCTGCCGAACATCGACCTCGCCATGCCTGTCCGCGTGTTCGGTTTTGCCAACGCGTTCGGTTTTGCCCCGCCGGATTTCGAAGGCCGCACGGTCATCGATCTTTCCGACCGGCGGGCCATCTTAGGCATCGGCTGGACCGAGGAAGGCACCTTGGAGCCTTTCAGCAGGTTCGACGAGGAAGGTATCGTGCTGAATCTGGACAGCCCGGACATTGGCCTGCGCCATCATCTGAACCTGGGCGGCGTGATCATCGACCTGTTCGACCTGAGTGGCTCGCCCCAGATCGTCCCGAGCGAGCTGCGCAGCCTGTTCGCCATACTTCAGGGCCGCACGGTGCAGGTGTTCAACGACTACGATGAATTTATCGCAGAACTCACACGCCGGCTGGACGGTTCGGTGGCTACCCGTTCATTCCATGCAAGGGGTGGCTTTGATGCCGGCGCCAACACTTTGACCGCGAGAAAAATAGCGGTGACTCTCATAGAGAACTAGTTCGATCGCTGATACTCACAACTCTCAGCCCGCCACCCGGCGGGCTGCTTTTTTTGTGGAGCATCAGAACTACGGCCTGCAGGCCGACGGCATATACTGATTGCCGATAGTGGGCGCCACATACGCGGCGGCAGTGCCACCGCCACTGGTGCCCATCGGGATGAGTCCGGCAGGCGCCTGCGCGTTGCCGCAACGCCAAACCACGTCCAGGGCATTGGTCTCATACGGCGTCAGGGTTAACGTGCCGCCGGCGATCTGAGGGGCGGCCTCGTTGCCGTAGGTCACGACGATCACGCCGTTGTTGACACCGAGACTCGCCACGTACTTGCCTTGAGTATCGGTGTTGTTGGCAGTCATGCCGGCGACGGTGCGGTTAGCCGGCGCCTCGCCGTCATTGAAAAAAGCATCCGTAATGGAGGCCTTTGGCTGCCCTGCCAGTGTCAAGCCCTCAGACACTTGCGTTCTAACGTTGTAAGTCAGATAAGCGGGAAGCGCGATGGCGGCGAGTATTCCGATGATCGCCACGACGATCATCAGCTCGATCAATGTAAAGCCTTCTTGCTGATTCACTAACTACCTCTCTACTTGGACTCCGTTCCTGGCAAGCCACTGTCAACGGGGGTAACCCCGCCGAACATGGGCCGAATCAAACTTCAGATTGCACGGTCGTCACAGCATCATGCAAACGCTGCAAGGCGCTTATGTAATGGAGCCCGACACGCAACTCCGCGAAGCACGGCTACTACCATCCTAACTTTCGTATAAGGTTCAAGTAACTATCACGCAACAGCCGCGCCAAACGGCGCTGAACTATGTCACTCGTCGATCCCTCGGCCTCACTACTTCAAGAGCCGACTTCCGTTGACATAAAGACCGTCGCTTCCGCGAGACAAACATGTCGTACGCGATTTCGGACAAAACAGTATGAACACCCTCAAGCGGGGACTATTCTCGCATGGTTACATGAGTCATCGCAGCTGCCATTCAACATAATCGGGTTGCAGACTGCGGTTGGTTGGCTCGGCGCGATTGGCGTGCAGAATTATGTTTAGTCAGTAAACGGAGAACTGAAGGGAAATCCGAGTCGTTGAGAACATTACAGCCGAACCTTGAAGCTGAGAACGCCAAGGTGATTGATACGGTCCTCCCCACCATCGATCCAGATATACTGGTTCATGTAGCCGGCCTCGACGGATACGCTGTCGCCGAGACGCCAGCCGACGCCAATTAGAGAGCGGTTCTGACCCAACCCCGACTCACCACCCCAGTCCGTATCCCTAAGATCCACGAAGGGTTCTAACCCAAGGATTAGGCTGATATTGTGATCGCCCCCGATCGGACGAACGTACTTGGTCATGAAGCGCAGCACGACACCAAGATCGTCGCCAACGCTGACTGAGCGCTGTTCAAGTCGCGCGCGCATCGTAAATTTGCCACCGTTCCAGCGGCCTGCGGTCCAATCCATCTGTTGCCAATATCGATTCTCATCGGCCACGTTGCCGGCACGATTGCGAGTTCGAAATCGAGCGTAACCGACCCAAGCTTTCAGATTGTCGTTGATCTCGTAGCCGAGACCGGGGCGTACGAGCCACTGATTGACGCCACTACCGAGATCTAAATAACGGGCCTGCGCATCTAACCAATAGTGCCAGCGGCTAACTCCGACATCGGATTGAAAAGAGTCCGTCGTCGAGAATGTCACCCAAGCTCCAGATTCACTCTCAGCAGCAGGTGTGGCAATCGGCAAGACAACACAAATTGCCAGCAAAGTGACTGACAGGCATCTCATCTAGCTATATCCATTCCGTGTTTCTCGAAATTCGAAAAATCGACCTCACAAACCGGCCGATGACGATGACTCGCTTGGCTTACGCTCCACCGTTGTCTCGGCCGACTCACGTCGGCCTCGGCTCGAACCCCTCGCCTTCTCGATGGCTCCGACTCCTTCCCACACGCAAAATGCCGAAGTGCTCGACTAGGGTGAACACTTCGGCATTTTGCTGGTGCCGGAAGAGGGATTCGAACCCCCGACCCCCTCATTACGAATGAGATGCTCTACCAACTGAGCTATTCCGGCCCTTAAGCGCAGGCAGCGCAGTATAGGAGAAGGGTTTCGGCCCGGCAAGGTGTGGGCCGCCGGCCCTTAGATCAGCTCTCGTTGCGTAACCGAATCACCACATCCACGCGATCTTGCACCGTCCCCTCAGGCAACACTGGCATTTGTTCGAATACGACGCTGTTGGGCGGAATATCGATCAACTCACCTGTGTCGGCGTTGAAGAAATGATGGTGCGGATGCGTCGTGGAGTCGTAGAAGGTTCTGGTCGGATCCACATTCACTTCTCTCACCAGGCCCTGCCTCACGAACAGGTTCAACGTGTTGTAAATCGTGGCCTTGGATACGCGCAGACCGTGCCGGCGGACTTCCGCCAGGATCTGCTCAGCAGAGAGGTGCTGCGGCTGAGCCAAAAGGACCGAACCAATTTCGATACGCTGCGAGGTCGGCGTCACTCCCCGTGACCGAAGGAGCTCGCAGATCTCATCACGGAGCAGAATTGGGTTTTTTGTAGAATCAAGCACTTGTTGATTATAGCCACTTCCGGCGCAGGTGTTAATCCCCCCTTGAGCACTTTATGCACATAGCGTGAGGCCAAACTAGTCGAAAACGCCAGATTCTGCGGCTTCCCCCACGCCTCCCGCCAGGCCTATCCTGGGCTGGATTCTACGGGCGATAGGGACGTTGCCAATGTCTTTCAACACCTTAGGCTGCCGCGGCTACAGCCTGTACCAACTCATGGTCTCCCTGGCCATCATCGCGTTCGGAATGGGGGTCGCCGTACCGGGTCTGTCGGAGCTCATCCAGGACAGCCGGAGAACCCGGCAGGTGAACCTGTTCGTCCATAGTGTCCACCTCGCCAAGAGCGAGGCCCATAAACGTGCCCAGTTCGTCTCATTATGCAAAAGCCCCGACGGAGAACAATGCACCGGCGCCGGGCCCTGGAGCGACGGGTGGATAGTTTTCGTCAATCGCGACAAAGACGACCCGGCACGAGTGGATCGCGGCGAGGAGATACTCTACACCCACCGTAAGTGGGAGAACGGGCTTATCACCGGGAATCGTCAGACTTTCTCGTTTCGCCCATTCCGCAAGCGCAGCACCAACGGCACCTTTATATTCTGCGACCGTAGGGGCTCACGCGCCGCCAGAGCCGTCATCGTCAGCTATACCGGCCGCCCGCGAGCTTCCGACAGGGCTCCCAACGGCTCTGCTCTGGTGTGCCCGGACTAGAGCTCTGTCTTACATAAAAGGGGACGTTCTTCTTTTTCGTCCAAAAAAGAAGAACGTCCCCTTTTTTATGAGACAGGTCTTAGACATAAGCTGCCCGTTTCGCGGCCTGCCGCGCGTAAGAGTGTGACCGGCTACCGTTTATCGGAGATTTCATACCACCTGTCGGAAATAAATGGAAATCACTAGGCAGCATCTTCGCTCAGAACTTATCATACTGACGGGGAAATTTACGTTCGCGAAAGGCCGATGCAAAAAGGTTTCACACTATTAGAGTTGATGGTCACGCTGGTGGTGGTGGCCGTGATTTTGGGCTTTGGCCTGCCGGGCTTTCAGCAGCTGGTGCAAAACAACCGCATGACCAGCGCCGCCAACGATCTGCTGGCGGCGTTGAACGTGGCACGCTCGGAAGCGGTCAAGCGGGCCACCCCGGTGAGCGTGTGCGCCAGCAATAACCCCACCGCCCCGCTGCCGGCGTGCAGCGGCGTGCCGGGCATGAACGGCTGGGTGGTGTTCGTCGATAACGCCGACACCGATGGTAACGGTGTGCCCGACGGCAACATTATTATCGAGCCGGGCGAGACCATCCTGCAGACCCATCCGGCACTCGATCCCACCCTCACCGCCAACTCCAACGGGGCCTATGCCTCGTTTGCGGCGACAGGTTTCACAAGGAACGTGCTGGCGGCAGGGACGCCGCTTGGCACAGCCTTATTCTGCGACGTACGCGGCAACATCACCATCGGCACCGATCAACTGGGCAACGTCTTATCCGCTGCCCGGGTCGTGATCGTGGCTCCCACCGGGCGTGGCCAGGTGCTGCGTACCACCACCGATGTCACCAACGCGCTGGCGGCGGGGCCGCCCCAGACCCTGATACCGGGGAGTTGCCCATGATAGGCATGACAAAGCAATCCGGCTTCACCCTGATGGAGTCCTTGGTGGCATTGATCGTGTTGTCGATCGGCATGCTGGGCATTGCCGCGTTGTACTTAGAGAGCATGAAGGCCGGCCGCACCGCCCTGGCGCGCAGCCAGGCGGTCACCTTGGCGGCCGACATGGCCGATCGTATACGCGCCAACGCCACCGCAGGCGCTGCCTATGCCGGGCCCGGCGGGTTCGGCGCCCCGCCCTGTGTCGCCGGCGGCGTAGACTGCACCCCGGCGCAAATGGCCGCAGAAGACGTTCAGCTGTGGCTCAACAACATCACCGCCAGCCTGCCCAACGGCGCCGGCGCGATCATCTTCAACAATGCCCTCAACCCGCCCCAGTACACCATCACCGTGAGCTGGGTCGAGCCCGGTGAGGGCAACGTCAACTATGTGCTGCAGGTGCAGATATGAGGCGCCCTCTCACGAGACAGGCGGGCATGAGCTTGATCGAGCTGATGATCGCGCTGGTGATCGGCTCGATCCTGATGATTGGTGCGATCACCGTCTACACCCAGAGCCGTGCCAACTACATCGTCAACGAGTCGGTGGCCAGGCTGCAGGAGAATGCCCGCTTCGCCATGGACTTCCTTGAGCCGGATCTGCGCCTGGCCAGCTTCTGGGGTCAGACCTCACGCTCCAACCTGGTGGAGGTCCCGGCCCCACCGGTCGTCATGAACGACTGCGCGGCAGGCTGGGCGGTAAACGTATTCGCCAATGTCACCGGCAGCAACAACGTCTATCCCTGGGCGTGCGGGGCCTTCAACGGCAACCCCCAGCTCGGTTCCGATACCCTGGAGGTACGTCACGTTGGGCCAGGCATCGCCCCGCCCCAGGCCGGGCTGATTCAGATCCAGAGCAACCGGGCCCGCGGCGGCATTTTGTTCTCTAACGGCATCCCGCCGGCATTACCCAATTCCCAGACCAACAACTTAGTGGTCAGTGGTTATTACGTGGCCCAGGACTCCGTCCTCGGTGTCGGCGTGCCCTCCCTGCGCAGCCAGAGCCTGCTGTTCGGCCCCAGCATCGTTGACCTGGAGGTCATCCCCGGGGTGCAGGACCTGCAGGTGCAGTTCGGTGTCGATCGCAATGCCGACGGCACCGTGGAGCGCTATGTCAATCCCGGCGATCCATTGATCACCTTCGGCGCCCCCGGCTTCGACCCCAACGCCCGCATCACGGTGGCACGGATTTTCCTCCTGATGCGCGCCGAGCGGCTCGAGCTGGGCTTCACCGACACCAACAACTATGTGTTTGCGGACCGCAATCTGGGGCCGTTCAACGACGGTTTTCGGCGCCTACTGGTCTCCAAGACCATTACTTTGAGAAACGCGAGATTATGAACATGCAGGCAATGCGACTCAAGCAGCGTGGCGCTGCCCTGGTCATCGGGCTGGTGCTGATGATGGTGCTTACTTTGCTGGCCGTCTCCGGCATGAACACCGCCACCTTGGAGCTGACCATGGCCGGTAACACCCAGTATGCCGAGACTGCCTTCCAGGCCGCCGAGACCGGCATCAACCGCCGCCTGGTGGTCGGCATCTTCGATGCCGCCGCTCCTGAGTGGTTGCCGACCCATACGCTGCCCGACAACTCCTATGTCGACACCTACACCGAGTTTCAGATTCAGACCGAGCCGCCTCTAGAGCCCGGCTTCGAGAACAGCATCGGCTCCGAGTTCGGCGCCTTTCATTTCGACGTGGTGGCCACCGGCGTGGCGCCCCGCGGCGCCGTCGCCACCAATACCCAGAGCGTCTACGTGCTCGGGCCCAGCGGCCGATAGGGACATTCGCTTTTATATGGAGTATTTCTCATGACACTCAGAACTTTAATGGTTGCTCTACTGCTCTCACTCGGCGCCATCACGGCGCCCGTGGCGAACGCGGTACTGATACAAATCGAAGATGCGCACGAAGTCAACGCGGAAACCGTGACACTTCCGGGAAGCAGAGCAGGTCATATTCTGTTCAAGCTCTGCAAAACCTGCAGCGCGATCTCCATGCAGGTCCGCGACGACACTCGCTACTTTCTCGGTAAAGAGGAAGTCAGTCTGCGCGTGTTCCGCCGCAAAGCGAAGCTCGAAGGCCTGATGAACGTGTTCTACGACCCCAAAACCAAGATCGTGACGCGGATCAAGCTCTAAGGACATCACAGCACAGAATTTCAATATTACAGAGGAAGTAATCATGAAGGGCTTTACTAAGCGCATTAAGCATATCGGCACAGGGATGGTGTTAGCCCTACTGTGCAGCAGTCCGCTGGTGCTCGCCGATGACACGGAGTTGTTTCTCGGCAATACCACCAGCACGCCGAACAACGGCAATCCCAATATTCTTTTTATCCTGGATACTTCGGGAAGCATGGACGGGCTGGTCGTCACCCAGGTGCCCTACGACCCGAACACGGTCTATCCCGGCTCCTGCGACCCGAACCGCGTCTACTGGCGCTCCGGCACCGGAGGCTCGCCGAGCTGCGGCACGGACAAATGGTTCAACCGCAGCGCGCTGATGTGCGACGACGGCGCGACGGCCATCGACGCCACGGGCTATTACACCGACAAGATCGCCCAGTTCGACGATCGCTCGAGTAGACGTCGTTGGGACGTGATTCGCTCGACCAAGAAAGACCGCCTGGTGGAGTGTGAAGGCGATGGCGGCAAACATGGCGACGGCATGAATCTCTCTGCGCTATGGGCCCGCAACGGGAACTCGTTTCCCTGGTCGACCGATAACAACGACGAGGTCTCCTGGACCGGAACCAAGACCGGTAATACGTACACGCTGTATCACGGCAACTGGCTCAACTGGGAGGACAACGCCTCGACGACCACCAAAGACCGCCTGGAGGTCGTACAGGAGGTGACCAATAACCTGCTGGATTCGATTAGCGGGGTCAACGTCGGCCTGATGCGCTTTAACCAGAATCAGGGCGGCCCGGTCATACACGCCATGGAGGACGTCGAGGACGCCCGCGCTCAAATGCAGAGCACCATCAACGGCCTGGATCACAACGGCTGGACGCCGCTGTCGGAAACCCTCTACGAGGCAGGACTGTACTACATGGGCGGCGCCGCCGACTACGGGACCAACGGAACCATGGACGCCCGTGAGCCCAGCAACACTGCGCTCTACGATCCGCCGACCAACTACGCTTGTCAGAAGAACTTCATCGTCCTGCTCACCGACGGGCAGCCGACGGAGGATGTCGATGCGGACACGAAGATTCCTGCTCTCTCCGACTTCGAGGACCTGACCGGCAGAACCAGCTGCGACCTGAACACCAACCCGAACGGCACTACCGACGGCTCCTGCCTGGACGACATGGCGGAGTATCTGTTCGAGGCGGACCTCGATTCGGTGCTGCCGGACAAGCAGAACGTGAGCACCTACACCGTGGGCTTCGCGGTAGATCTCCCCCTGCTGGACTCCACGGCGACCCGGGGCGGCGGCCAATACCTGCTCGCTGACGATGCAGTGACTTTGTCTACGGCGCTGACCAACATCGTCACCGAGATCCTGCAGGAGAACACGACCTTCAGCGCGCCCACGGTTTCCGTGAACGCATTCAACCGGACCCAGAACATGAACGATTTGTTCATCACCGTGTTCCAGTCCACCGGCGATGCCCACTGGCCTGGTAATCTCAAGAAATACCGCATCATCGGCGGCCAGATCGTCGGCGCGGATGACATGGCGGTCGTAGACCCCAGCACGGGCTTCTTCAAAGACACCGCCCAGAGCTTTTGGGGCGGCATCGTCGACGGTGCCGAGGTGCCCTTGAGCGGGGCCGCGAGCCAGCTACCGGACGAGCCCTCACGCAAGGTCTACACCTTCACGGGCAGCCCGGCCAGCTACTCGGGAGCCCTGAACGCGGCCCTGACGAGCTCGACTCACGACGTGAGAGCCAGCAACGTGGCGCTAACCGACACCATGCTCGGCATCGGTGCCCCCGGCGATCCGACGCGCAACGATGTCGTTGCCTGGGCGCGCGGGGTGGACGTGCTGGACGACGACCAGGACGACGATTTCACCGACAACCGGCGCGTGATGGGCGATCCGCTGCACGCCAAGCCGGTGTCCATCGTCTACGGCGGCACCGTGGCTAACCCGGAAGCCGTGGTCTACACGGCCACCAACGATGGCTACCTGCACGCAGTCGATCCCTCGGACGGCAGCGAGAGGTGGGCCTTCGTGCCGCAGGAAATGCTCGGCCGCTTTCCCACGTTGATGGAGAACAGCGCGAGTGCCGACAAACTCTATGGCCTTGATGGGAACATTCGCTCGCTGGTCGTGGATTACAACCACGACGGCATCATCAGCGGCGCCGACAAAGCCTACATCTACTTCGGCATGCGCCGCGGCGGTGACTATTACTACGCCCTCGACGTGACGAACAAGGACACGCCCGTCCTGATGTGGGTGAAGGGCAGTAACGAGCTGGTCGGCCTGGGTCAGACCTGGTCCACGCCCTTCGTCACCAAAGTCGACGTAGGCAGCGCGGCCCAGAACGCCGATAACTACGTGCTGGTTTTCGGAGGCGGCTACGACGGCACTCAGGACAACGAGAGCTACACCACCGACACCATGGGTAACGGCATCTACATGCTCGACGCCGTCAGCGGCGATCTGCTGTGGCGTGCCGGCCCCGACGGCGGTGCCAATCGCACGCTGCCTGCCATGACGAACTCCATCCCGGCAGATGTTCGCGTGCTTGACATGAACGGCGACGACTTCGCCGATCGCATGTACGCCGGCGACATGGGAGGCCGTCTGTGGCGCTTCGATATCTTCAACGGACAGCTCGCGGATGATCTGGTCACGGGCGGCGTGATCGCTTCCCTCGGCGCTGCGGACCTTGGCAGCCCGCCGGCCAGCGAGAACCGCCGCTTTTACGCAGCTCCCGACGTAGCCCCGGTGGCAACGCACAACGACGGTATCTATCTGCACATCGGCATTGGCTCAGGCTACCGAGCACATCCGCTAAACGTGGCGGTGAACGATCGCTTCTACTCCGTGCGGGATCGCTCGGTATTCGCGCAGATGAGTCAGGCAGACTACGATTCCGTGGTGCCGGTTACGGACGGTGACCTGATCGACGTCACAGACGACCTCACGCCGACGGTCCCAACGACCGCGCCAGGCTGGAAGTTCGAGATGCGCAACGCCGCCGCACCCGGCGAGAAGGTGTTGTCTGAGGCTCGTACCCTGCTCGGAAAAGTGTTTTTCACCAGCTTCTCGCCGCCTTCCGGCGCCGCAACCTCCTGTGTGCCGGGCGCCGGCACGAACAGGCTGTATGTGGTGGACATCCAGGACGGCGGTGCCGGGGAGCAACCGGACCGAGTAGTCGAGCTCAAGCAGGGCGGCATCGCGCCCCCGGTGAGCTTCTTCTTCGTCCCCGAAAAGCCGCCGGGCCCCGGCGGATGCATCGGCGAGGAGTGCAAACCTGACCTCATCGGCCTGATCGGCGTGGAGAGCATCCCGTCGCCGGCGATGCCGCCGTTCTTCCGCACCTACTGGAACAACGCGGGAGCCATCCCGCTACAGCCGGCACCTTAAGCCGAGGAGTCATTGATGCACACTAATATGAAGGGTGTCACGCTGCTGGAGCTGATGATCGTGGTCGTGGTGGTCGGCATTCTGTCGATCACCGCCTACCCCGCCTATCGCAACTACGCCACGCGCGCCCAACGCACGGATGCCAAGGCTGCGTTACTGCGCATCGCGACGGCTCAGGAGAAGTTCTTCCTGACGAACGCCACCTACACGACGAACCTGGCCGCGCCGCCGGCGGGCCTTGGGATCGCTACCACCGATCATGGTTACTACAACATCGCGGTGGTGGCAGGTGCGGGTGGCATCGGCGTCAGCTATACCGCGACCGCCACGGCACCCGTCGGCAGTGGACAGTATTCGGACGTAGGCTGCCGGGCTTTTGGCATCAACGAAATGGGCACAGCTTCAGCTACGGATAGCGGCGGTGGTGATAACACCGCGGAGTGCTGGTAACAGCAGACAGGGACGTGCTAAGG
>Ga0224508_10004262_pt1 | contig 11713 bp, 12 predicted proteins | sample SF_Jan12_sed_USG_4_FD_170157 | JGI IMG/M metagenome (GOLD analysis project Ga0224508, IMG submission 170157) | Sediment microbial communities from San Francisco Bay, California, United States - SF_Jan12_sed_USGS_21 | ecosystem: Environmental > Aquatic > Marine > Sediment | place: USA...
CATCATGTCCGTCATTGCATCGAGAAAAAACAACGTGCCGATTAAGAGTGAACCCGAGACGGCAACTCCGATAGTCGTAAACGCCGCTCGCCCAGGCCAGCGAACGATTTGTCTAAGAATCATCCGAGTTTGTTGGTCAAATAATCGCCATGTTGTGATATGCGTCCCGAGCGCCTTCGAATAGTCGGGCGGCGGCGGCGGCATCATCGCGGTGGCTGGATTCAGATTCGCAGCGCGGCTTACGGCAAATACGGCACCGCCACAAATCGCGACCACGGCAACAGCGGCGACGAACACGTAGACACGAGGATTCACTTCGAACACAAGAAACGGGAATCGGTAGTACTCAGTGAACAGCGAAGCCAACGCCTTTCCCATCCATGTACCCATCCCAGCACCGATCATGAGACCGACCAAGGCAATCGCGCCGACAAGCTTCATGTAGTGAGTAACAATGGCCCGATCGCTATAGCCAAACGCCTTCATCAAGCCGATTTCAGAGCGTTCAGTTGCGATCAGTCTCGAGATAACGACATTGACGAGAAATGCCGCAACGATGAGAAAGATGGGCGGCAGTATGGCGCCCATCGTCTCGAGCTGATCGATTTCACCCGTTACAAACGCATCTGATACTTGCTCGTCACGCCCGTAGGCGCCCGGCGCACCATAAGGCTCAAGAATCCGATCGAGGGTCTCAATCACGGCGTCTTCTTCAATACCGGGCGCGATTCGCACAACGGCTTCGGTAAACGCGCCGTCCTGATTGATGGATTGCGCCAGAGATTCGCGACTCATCCAAAAAACGCCAAATAGCCGAGCATCGGGCACGAGCTGCCCGGGTGCTATCGAATAGACGTGCTCAGGCGAAAGCCCGATTCCTACGATAGCCATTCTCTTGCGCCCGCCATACACCGTAGCTTCGACGGTGTCGCCGATTTCGAGCCCATGCGCCTCCGCGAAGCTTTCGATCACCACGGCTTCATTGAGCCCGTTTCGCTGCGGTGCCCGGCCGCGTACGAGATAGATCTGATTAACTGATGGCTCGCCTGCATCAGTCAATGAGAAGATTTCACCAGAGGCCGGTTCTTCCATACCTGGCATATCGATCAGGGCCGGTGAGCGCACACGAGTCTCCGCCGCAACAACGCCGGGAATCTCGCGAATTTCGTCAATCAGTGTATTCGGCGCACGGACAACCGGCGCCCAGATATCTGCAAAACGATATCGCTCGTAATAGGCACGACGAGTCTCAGACAATGAGGACAACATGCCCTCTGCAACAAGATGCACTGCAACGCCGCCCGCAATGACGAGAGCAATCGCGAACGCCTGCCCTTTCATACTCCACAGATCGCGCAGTAATTTGCGATCCAGCGCCAGCAAGAACGATGGCAGGCGAGCGCCCTTCACCAGGACAAGTCCTTCGGATCTTTACGCCGATCGTTTCTGCGCTGCTCCTTAATATTGCCATCAGCGAGAATTACTACCCGATCGGCCATATCAGCAACTCCAGCGTTATGCGTGATCAACAAGGTCGTCGCGCCCATCTTCGTGTTTACATCCCTAAGTGCCTCCAGCACTCGGATACCGGTTGCACTATCAAGGGCGCCTGTCGGTTCGTCGCAGAGCAGAACGGATGGCTGCTTGGCAATTGCGCGCGCTATGGCGACTCGTTGCTGTTCGCCGCCCGACAGTTGCGATGGAAAATGATCAACGCGTTCTTCGAGGCCGACAATACGGAGCGCTTCATCCGGTGGGAGTGGGTTCTCTGCGATCTCAGTGACCAGGGCGACGTTTTCCCGTGCGGTCAAACTCGCCATCAGATTATAAAACTGAAATACAAACCCCACATGGCGTCGTCGGAACTCGGTGAGTTCGCGCTGGCTGGCGCTTGTAAGCTCATCGCCACGAAACCAAAACTGTCCACCAGTCGGCCGATCAAGGCCGCCAAGAATATTTAGCAGTGTCGATTTTCCGCTGCCCGACGCACCAAGAAATACGACGAGTTCCCCGGCCGGCAAGTCGAGATCGACGCCACGCAGCGCATGCACTGCACCGTGACCGCTGCCGTAGACCTTCGTTAAACCGCGCGCTGTAAAGCACGATCCATTGCTGGCGGCTTCAGCCTGAAAACCATGCATGTCGAGACATTTGCGCTGTGATGAGATGCATTAAGTATCGTACTACTTGGCCCAAAGGCAACCATACCGGAAACCCGAATGGGCACGAGTCCGATGGCTAGCCTAGTCTAAGTGCAAGATCACGCTGATAGCGGGCTTCTTGATTGCACCTTGAGTGTCAATTAGGCCCCACTCATCGGACACCAAAACTCGTTCAGGGCATTGATGACATGAAGGCCGTCGGATTCTCACATTACGGTTCGGCCGACCAGCTAGAACTCAGAGAAATTCCGAAGCCCGCGCCCAAGGCGAATGAGCTATTGGTTCGAGTTCATGCATCGTCAATCAATTCATGGGACTGGGAGTTTCTTTCCGGTAAACCCCTTATCAATAGGCTACTTTTTGGGCTGCTTAAGCCGAAACCCGTCAAACAGATACTAGGCGCAGACATTGCCGGAATCGTCGAAGAGATCGGCAGCGAAGTCACGCGATTTCGACCAGGAGACTCGGTATTCGGTGATCTTTGGGACAGCTGGGGCGGGTTTGCCGAATACGCCTGCGCTGGCGAGGATCAGCTCGAGGCGATGCCAGAAAATTCGACATTCGAAGAAGCGGCTGCAGTGCCTCAGGCAGGTGTTTTGGCGCTGCAAGCCATTCGCAAGGCTCAGAGACTGGAGCCTGGACAAAAGGTGTTGGTCAATGGCGCCGGTGGTGGCGTCGGAACCTTCGCAGTTCAGCTGGCCAAGCTCGCAGGCACAGACGTCACTGCCGTGGATTCATCACACAAACTAGACGTTGTTCAGGCAATTGGAGCCGATCATGTAATCGACTATCGGAAGCAGGATTTCACTAAAACTGGACAGCGGTACGATTTAATCGTCGACTGTCAAAACTTCCGATCGATGATTGAGAATCGGCGTGCGTTAAGGCCTGGAGGTACCTATGCAATGGTCGGCGGCTCGATACCTCGTGTCTACCAGCTCTGGCTCTTGAACATCCTTGCGTCATTCACTCGTGAAGACAGAAAACTCTGCTTGGTCGCAGAAGGGCCAAACAAGCGGCTATCCGAACTCAAAGAATCGATCGATACGGGCAAGCTAAAACCCATCATCGATAGAGTGTATACACTGAAAGAAATCCCAGAGGCAATGCGCTACTTCAGTGAAGGTCGGCACAAGGGAAAGATCGTGATCGCGATCAAAAGCTAGCAATCAATGAAAGCAGCGGTTTACGAACGCTACGGATCACCGGATGTCATCACCGTTCGCGACGTAGCTATGCCGGAGCCGAAGGATGACGAGCTGCTTATCAGGGTACAGGCGACGACCGTTAGCCGCACTGACTGCGGCATGCTGCACGGTCGGCCCGCAATATTTGTCCGCCCCGGTGCCGGATTGCTTCGTCCTAAACGGAAAATTCTTGGCATGGACTTCGCCGGCATAGTCGAGGCAGGCGGGTCCCGCGTCGTTTCGTTTAAACCGGGCGATAGAGTATTCGGCCTATCGCCGAATCAGTTCGGCGCACATGCAGAATATCTTTGCGTGCCAGAAACCGGGCCCATCGCTCGAATGCCTGACGACATTGACTTCGATCAGGCCGTCGTCTGCGAGGGCGCCTGGTACGCAAGTACTTATATAGATGCGTTCGGACTCAAGGGGGGCGAACGAATACTGATTTACGGCGCCTCGGGCGCCATCGGTATCGCGGCGGTACAACTCGCAAAATTCCACGGCGCCGAAGTGACAGCTGTGGTGGCCACCCGCCATCTGGCACTCATGGAGTCTCTCGGGGCTGATCGAGTCATCGACTACACGCACGAGGATTTCACGGCAATCGGCGAGACTTATAATTTCGTGCTTGATGCAGTCGGGAAAACGACTTTCTTTCGGTGCCGCAAGCTCCTAAAGCCAGGTGGCACCTTTTCTGCCACGGACCTCGGGCCACTGTGGCAAAACATCGCCCTCTCCGGCTGGTCGTCAATCACACGAGGAAGCCGAGTCGTCTTCCCACTACCGAAAGCCAGCGAATCCGCTGTTACTTTTCTACGGGACCGCATGGCCGCTGGCGAATTCCGCAGCGTCATTGATCGGCGTTACTCTCTTGACGAAATTGTAGATGCTTATCGCTACGTCGAGACGCAACAGAAAACCGGCATTGTCGTGATCAGCGATCCGTCTGCGAGTCATGAATAAGCCAATACAAACCCCACAGGGACCAGAGAACAATTAGCGGTAACACGACCCAAAAGGCCGTCTCTTCGTTAAGATTCCAACCCGGCGCATCGCGCGCATCGACAAGTGCAGCCAGCGAAACGACCGGCCAGTACGCGGAGATTCCTAGCGAGGCACCCAACACGACAGATCCCCACCCGTCACCTCTCCAAACGCCAATTAGACCCATCGCCAGCAACGGTATGTAGATCACGAGATCACCGAATGCAAAACCATAAAAAAACGCAACACCGACTTCTGAGATTTGCGCTGCTGACTCCTGCGTACCCATTCGAACGCCAAGCTCGTAACTAAACGCCGGAATCGCCTGTGCGATAACCAAATACAAGACCAGCAGCCAACCCGGGGCCTGAAGAATCCAAAAGCCGTGGCCGCGACCTGGCCTTGTCATGCGTTCTCACCCCTCGGTGGCAGCTCACCACGCATTTCTCGAAACCCCAAGGGCAGTAATCCCACACTAAGGAGAAACGCTCCCGTCGTATTGACGATTTCTATGTCTGGCGCGAGGAGCAACGCCAGACCAATTACGACAACAGTAGCCTGCGCCCACCCAATTACACGCGCTTTAACGAGCCCTATTGTGAGTATCGCAAACCCGAATGGAAGTAACGCCAGAAAACGGACGATCCATAGCCAGCCGCGCTGATCCAATAAGACCTGAAGGGCCGGATAGATGGCCTGAAATTCAGAATCAGGCAGAGTGTCAAATGCGGTTAGCACCAAAGTGAGTGCTCCTTTATCTACAGCAAGGACCACCGCACCGAAAATACCCAATACGCCACCAATAAAGCCCCACCACTCACCCTTGCCGGTTGCGAGTTCCATGCAGCGAAGTGCCGCCACTATAATCAGAGGTACAGCGAGCAACACCAGCAAGTGGCCAAAATGGAATTGAAAGCTTCCGCGAAACTCTGAAGCCCAGGTCGGTACGTCCGCGACCGACGAATAATCAAAGAAGTTTGGATGCAGCGCGAATCCGAAAAGAAGCATCAAGGGAAAAGCGATAATAGACGCGCCCGAACCCAATCGCTTTGCTCTGGAGACTGCATTATTTGTCGGCATCCTGCACCCAATCTGATCCCTCTTGATTCAAGAATTGCCCCGAATAGCCTGAAATTCACTATGGCATGGTCAGGCGACGCAGATGGATGTTAATGCGCTACCAAAGTACGACATGACAGATAATCCCACCGGATGTTGTCCTCGCTTCAAATCTGAAGGATGGGACGATCAAGAACTACACTTCGACAACAAACTATTTGTGGTCGCCAAGACAAAAAGCCTCGCGCACATACCGATAAACATGGGATCGGTATTTCGTAAGACATTCAAAGCAATCGAAGACGCAGACGCAAATAGCGAAGAGCATTTTATCGTGATGAGCCGAGATAAGTCAGCATGGTCCTCAGAACACCTGTTCTCCGTGAAAAACGAAGTGCCCAGACAGAACATGGTACGACTGAGCGGAGATTTCCTGACGACTGTCTTTGAAGGCCCCTACAAGGAAGTTCCTCGCTGGCACGACCAGGCAGTGCAGAACGCCAAAGCACGTGGAAAAGCAGTAGATGATGTCTACTTCTTCTATACGACTTGCCCGAAGTGCGCCAAGACCTATGGCAAGAACTATGTGGTTGCGATAGCAAAAGTCGCTAGCTGATAACTGCTAGAACCGTTCGAGTGGCGTGGGCGAATTCAACAGAGGGATTCAACAGACGGATTCAACGTTATTGTCATCGGTTCGGGCATGGGCGGCATGCTCGGTGCTGCTGCCATCGATCCGCGCGTCTTTCAGAAGTTCAAATAGCGCGCTCACTCCGGGAACGGGATCGAGGTAGACGCGTCATGTGCAGACGGTAGTAATGATACCGGCTCGACTGCTACGTCACTCAGTCCGACGCGCCGCGGCGCGCGCCCCAACAGTTCCGGCAACCGATTGCGTTCAGGGCAGTTGTCCCTGCGAAGCAGCTCCCAATGGCCGAAAGAGTAGGGCGAAAAGTGAATCAGATCGCACAGGTGACTGCCCAGACGCGCCAGTAAGTCTGGAATCGGGACTCGCCAAGCGGGGCGCGACGTATGCAGGCGCCGCAGTGCGGCCAGATGTTCACTCAATTCGCGCAGATGTGTGCCACCAAGATCGAACTCTCGATCTGTCGCATCGCAATCGATGTTTCGTGGCCGTAGCGCCAGCCGTGACAGCGCCTCGCCCAGATCGCGAACGTCGAGAGCCGCGACGCGACCTGCCAAATTTGCCGGCAGCGGATGCAAGGGCCATCGGGCCACTCGCCGCAACCATTTCGCACCAAATCCGCCGTCACCATCGAGTAGTGACGGGCGAACGATGTAACAGTCGGCACCGCTGGTGCGAATCGCTTCTTCCCCAGCTCGTTTAGAAGTTAAGAAACCGCTTCGCGCTGGTTCATTTAGACCAAGCGCGGAAACATGGATCAATCGGCGGCCGCGCTCAAAGCACGCAGTGGCGAGTGCAGCTGGCGCAATATGATGGACGCGTTCATAGGTCTCTCTGCCACGAGGGCGCAAGATGCCGACGCAGTTGATCACAACGTCGATCCCGTCAAGCAGGCTGCCCCATCCAGCTGCCGTCAACGTGCTCTCGAAACGCACGCGCCGACGCTCACAATCGCGCGCGTCTGGGGGAAGGCAGTCATCAATTCGTGACGGGTACCGCGTACCTATGACTACGCGGCAACGGCTCGCACACAGAGCCGCCACCGTATGCCGGCCGATGAAGCCCGACCCGCCGAGCACCAGCACCGCGCGAGGCGCGTGGAGCCGATTCGAATCCAGGTGAGTACCCACATACACGTCCTACAAGCTTCTGCTGCTAATTTCGTCAGTTATTTCTGTCTTGACAGAAATGTATGTTAAAACTAGAATAAAGGCAAGCCCAACAGGACTCACCTATGAGCGCCAAAATGAGCACCTCCCAGCAGGCTTCAGTATCGGATCCGCTTTCGCCGATCAATCGGCGCTTCATCCTGCACTGGGGAGAGATGGGTACGCGCTGGGGCGTCAATCGCACTGTTTCTCAGATTCACGCACTCCTTTACTTGACCGGTCGGCCAATGCACGCGGAAGAAATCGCCGAGATCCTGGTCGTCGCCCGCTCAAACGTCAGCAACAGCATCCGCGAGCTGCTCGGTCTAAAACTTGTAACCGTCTCGCATCAGTTAGGCGATCGGCGCGACCACTACGAGACGACGCAAGACGTCTGGGAACTGTTCCGGACCGTTGTGCGCGAGCGAAAGTTGCGCGAGTTCGACCCGACGGTGCGAATGCTCGAGGCATGTGTGGCCGATCCCGAGTTTGGTAGCGAGGATGCCGATGTACGGACACGTATCAACGAAACTCTTGAGTTGATGAGCTCACTCTCTTCCTGGGGTGACGAGATGCTGCGCCTGGAACCAGCGACGCTAATGAAAATCATGAAGCTAGGCAGCCGCATTCAGAAACTGGTGCGCGAAGGCAAGAAAACGAAGTAGACATGAACGCGCCGTGCTTCCCGCTCACGATTTTTTACGACCGCTCCTGTCCATTGTGTGCAAAAGAATTGCACGCCCTGATTGACTTCGACCGAGACGATCGCTTGCGCTTGATCGACTGCTCGCCACCGGGCTTCCATAGCGAGGCAGCTGCGGCGGCCGGCGTGTCTGCTTTCGATTTGATGCACCAGATCCATGCCCGCGACGCAGCAGGCCGTTGGTACCGCGGCGTGGACGTTTTCATAATGGCTTATCGCGCGGCCGGCATTGAGGCGGTCGCACGACTATGGGCACACCCCCGATTGCGGCCGCTGTGGGACCGGCTCTATCTCTGGGTCGCCCGCCATCGAATGATCTTGTCGCGATTACACCTGAATGCGGCATTCGGCTGGTTGGTGCGTCGCGCCGCAAGGAGGGCGGAACAGCGCATTAGCGAGTGCGGTAACGGCACCTGCGGCGGGTGAGATTCGTGCACTCACTCAAACCGGCGGTCTCGCTGCATGGCCGTCGGTTGAAAGCGCACGATGGAAACTCCAGATCATTGCCATCATCAGTATTGCGAACGGTAATCCGGCGGATATTGCGGCCGTCTGCAGAGCCGAAAGACCACCGCCCACCAGGAGAACCGCAGCCACGACACCTTCCAGTGACGCCCAATACACACGCTGAGCCGTCGGCGGATTCGGCTTGCCACCCGACGTAATGATATCTATCACGAGCGATCCGGAATCAGACGAGGTCACGAAGAACGTAACGATAGAAATCGTTGCAAGTGCACCGATTAGAGGCAGAATTCCCGGCAAGAGCTCTATCCCGCTGGCGATCGGTAGCGTTTCAAGGAAAACGAATAGCGAACGGGCGACGTCTTCCTGTGCGGCAGCCGCCAAACCACCGGGCCCCGACAACTCGACAAAGAGAGCGGAGCCACCGAAAACCGAGAGCCAGACCATTGTCATTGCCGTCGCGGCTAATAACGCACCGCCGATAAACTCACGAATCGTTCTACCTTTTGAAATGCGGGCGATAAACATTCCGACAAACGGAGACCACGCAATCCACCAACCCCAATAAAACACGGTCCACCCGTTCTGCCAGCTGCCGCGAGTATAGGTTTCGTTCCAAAAACCGAGAGCAATAATATCGTTCAGGTAGATGCCGACGTTTTCAACCAGGCCGTTCAATATGAAGAGCGTCGGACCAATGACGACGACGAATCCGAGTAGCACTCCTGCAAAACACATATTGGCAACCGATAGCCGCTTGATGCCCTTCTTGAGTCCCAGAACGACAGAAACCGTCGCAAGAGCCGTAACGCCCGCGATTAAGGCTATTTGCACAGTTGCGCTAACTGGCAGCCCAAACAAGTGATTTAAACCTGCATTGATTTGTTGGGCACCAAGCCCAAGTGAGGTCGCAACGCCAAACAAAGTTGCGACAGCCGCGAGCACGTCGATTGCGTGCCCGGGCCATCCGTAGATCCGATCGCCCAACAAGGGCTGGAAGACGCTGCGAACACTGAGCGGGAGGTTCTTGTTGAACGAGAAATAGGCGACGCCGAGCCCCATCAGCGCATAGATACCCCAGGCATGCAGACCCCAGTGCAAGAATGTCGTCGCGATGGCGTCATCGTACGCAGCCAGACTGCCGGGCTCCGCCCCGTGAGGTGGTTCTACCAGGTAGTAGAGCGGCTCCGCAACGCTGTAAAACATCAACCCGATTCCCATGCCGGCAGAAAAGAGCATTGAGAGCCACCCGGCGCGGGTGAATTCGGGTACTGCATCGGACCCACCGAGCCGCACATTCCCGAAACGGGACAGCGCCAGAAAAATCAGATAGCCCAGAATGATATTCACAGTGAGCACGAAGAACCAACCGGTCTGGTTGGCGATCCACGCCTGCAAGTCATCAATTGAATTCGCGAATCCGGATAAAAAAATCAGGCTGAGCAATACGAACAGGCCAATTATCGCAGAGCTGGTCAGAAATACGGGCAGATTTAGATCAAAGAGAATTTTCCCGGCACGACTCCTATAGATCCAATTGCGATCGGGCAACGGATTCTCCTACTTTCTGAAATGCAGAATGCCCCAGGCCAGATAGCCCATCGCGCCGGCTTCAATCCAATTCGTCAAACCTTGAATCATTCGATCGGTGTAGGCAGTAGAAATCGAACTCGCTAAAGTGGACTTGCGCTCGATTAGCTCCTGTCGGACACGTGTATAGTGATTGACGAGCTGGTGCGTTAAATCATCAACGCCCACCTCCGTCCACCCAAGACGCTCTGCCTGCGACCGGTAAAACGCCATCGAACCCAATGACTGCAAATGCAGCCGGTCCAACACGGGCTGTAGTACGCCGGCCGGGCAGTCATCGGCCTGCATCGGATCCGTAAAAATGAATTCGCCGCCGACTTTAAGAATTCGATCGACTTCGTCCATCACTTGTGCGCGATCGCCGGCATGCAGAATCGAATCCTGCGACCAAACGATATCGAACGTCCCATCCTGCAAAGGCGCATGCTCAAAGCTGGCATCGAAGACGTCAACAAGGCTGGTCAAGCCTGCCGCTTCAGTCAACTCGCGGTTCCGGACATTTTGCACTTCGCTCAAATTGACACAGCTGACGTGGCACCCGAAATGCCTCGCGAGCCATCGCGCTGAACCGCCGTAGCCCGCGCCAAAATCCGCAACACGCGCCTGCTCGCCGAGCGAGGTGAGTTGCTCAGCCATGGCGGCGACAGTTCGCTCGGAAGCTACAGCAATGGGCTCAATTTGATTATCGTAGAGCCCGATATGTATGTCTTCACCACCCCAGATTTCATAATAGAAATTATCGGCGTCATCACTGTTGTAGTAGTCTCGCGCAACTTCTACCGCTTCTGATGCTTGTGAACTCATGTGTCCGCCGATTCGTCGACAACGTATTCCTTTTCTGCAACATGCACAAAGAAATCGGGCTCGCGGTCACGGTAAGTTTCTTGGAAATCGCCAAACGTAGAGACCCGCTGAAAACCGACTTCCTTCATCAATCGCTGAGTGTAGGCCTTTCTGAGCGGATACATATTCAGGTGATAAACATCACCATCAGAGAAGCTATAGCGAAAACGCGCAAGCGAATCGTCGATATGCTCAGGCTCAACAGTTACGTCCTCCCCACAGTAGTAATACTTATGCGACGGCTCAACTTTCTTGTCGAGCAAGGAATCATAGTTGCGCTGATCCAGGACAAGGATCCCATCGTGCCGCAAAGTTGCGTAGTATTCCGCGAGTGATTTTCGTCTGTCTCTTTCCTCATGAAGATGAGTAAAGGAATTTCCAAGACAGATCACGGCATCATATAAGTCGTGGACGTCTTGGTTTAACCAACGCCAATCAGCGTGAATCGTACGCATGATGTAGCCCTGCTCGCGGGCATTTTCGAATGCCTTGGCGAGCATCACGGGGCTACCGTCTACGCTTGTGACTTGAAAACCCGCTCTTAGCAGTTGTACCGAGTGAAAGCCGGTGCCTGTTGCAACGTCGAGTACCTTTTTGACTCCGTGCTCACGCAGGGTTTCGATGAAGAATTCGCCCTCAGATTCACGCCTCGCGTCCCAGTCGATTAGCTCATCCCACTTTTCGACAAAGGATTTAGCGTACTCTGCTTTGTAGTGCCCCGTGTCTCGGACGCTTAACGGGTCGGTCCCATACTGCTGTACCGTTGATCCGCCCATATTCAATTGCTCCGTTCTACTTATCTTTACGCTTCGCGTTAAAGCATATTGTCACACGAACTGAGAATTGGAGGCGTCAAGTGCGTGCCCTCTCGTCAACGAGAAGACGCCAAACGGCATGTAAATGAATTTATCCGGGCCCGGATACCG
>Ga0224508_10004263_pt1 | contig 11712 bp, 8 predicted proteins | sample SF_Jan12_sed_USG_4_FD_170157 | JGI IMG/M metagenome (GOLD analysis project Ga0224508, IMG submission 170157) | Sediment microbial communities from San Francisco Bay, California, United States - SF_Jan12_sed_USGS_21 | ecosystem: Environmental > Aquatic > Marine > Sediment | place: USA: California...
ACGTGGTCACGATCGAGGACTATCTTGCCGGCGTCGTGCCGAACGAGGTGCCGGCCTCGTGGCCCGACGCCGCCCTCCAGGCCCAGGCGGTCGCCGCTCGCTCCTACGCGCTGGCCGGTGACACCCGGCAGCAGCCCTACGCCGACACGTGCGACACGACCCGCTGTCAGGTCTACGACGGTGCCTACACCGAGCGCAACGGGTCGTTCCGCTCGTCGACCCATTCCCGGACCGACGCCGCCATCGTCGCCACCGCCGGTCAGGTCCGGTTGCACAGCGACGGTTCGGTGGCTCGCACCGAGTTCTCCTCCAGCACCGGTGGCTACACGGCCGGCGGTGACTTCCCTGCTGTCGTCGACGACGGCGACTCGGTCTCGGCCAACCCGAACCACACGTGGTCGACGACGGTGTCGGCGGCGACGATCGAAGCCCGCTACGACCTCGGTCACCTCCTGGCGATGGATGTCGTCGAGCGAAACGGGCTCGGCGCCGATGGCGGGCGGGCCGTCACGGTCGAGTTCCGCTTCGAGCAGGGCACGGTCTCCGAGACCGGCGACTCCGTCCGGTCGTTCCTCGGCCTGAAGTCCAACTGGTTCACCCCGGGCTCGGTCGTCGGCCCCGACCGCAGTGGCACACCCGAAGCCGCCTATATCGACCGCACCTACCAGACCTTCACCGGGCGGGCCGCCACATCCGAGGAGATCGAGACGTGGTTCGACGAGGTGGCGGCAGGAGACCGCCGGGCCATCACCGATGCCCTGGTCACCAGCGAGTTCTTCCTCGGCGAGCTCGTCGACGATCTCTATCAGACCGCCCTTGGCCGCGCCCCGGATGACGGCGGCCGGGCCTACTGGATCGACCGTCTACGCAACGGGGTGAAGCTGGAGTCGGTCGGCGTGCTCTTCTACGGCTCCCAGGAGTACTACGACAGCGCCGGTGGCACCGACGCCGCCTTCGTGTCGGCGCTGTACCGCGACATACTCGGTCGGGAGCCCGATCCCGGTGGGCAAGCGTACTGGGAGGGGATGCTCGCCCGCGGCGCCGCCCGCCTCGACGACGTCGCCTCCGGTTTCTACTCGTCGCTGGAGTCCCGCCGGGCCCGGGCCATGGCCCTGCACCTGCGGCTCCGCGGTGTCGCCGCCGGCGATGAAGCGAGAGACGCGCTCGCCGGGCGCCTGGTCGATGTCGACGATCTCGTCGTCGCCGCTGAGATCGCTGCGTCGCAGGAGGCTTACGACGGCTGATCCCGGGGGAGCGCCTTTCGCAGGCCCCGCCGTAGCCGGCGGGCCGAGCCGCTCCGCTGCTCGTCGCCCCTGGCCAGAGCCTGATAGCCCTGTTGCCAGATCGAGGTAGCCTCCGCCACCTCGACGATCCGTGGGTTCCTGGCGATCTCGCCGTCGATGGGTAGGACCGCCAGGGGCACCGCGGCGGTGCCCAGCTCCCCGGCCGAGCGGTAGCGGCCGAGCAGCTGGGCTTCGGCGTGGGTGGGTGAGCTGACGATCCGCAGTGCCGGTTCGGCCAGTGCGGCAGAGACGTCGTGCTTGTCGAGCCGCAGCCACGGCTGGAACTGCTCGGCGAAGGCCACGATCCCCTCGGCGATGAGCGGCGCAATCGCCCGGTAGTCGCCGACATGGTTCGGCCTGGCCCTCCACGGCTCTGACGGTGGGACGAGCGCTGCCAGCACCTCGACCAGTGCGGCGACCGATCCAGCGACGGGGCGATCGGGCCGGCCGTCGAAGGCCCAGACCTGCACGGGCTCATCGGCACCGGGCGCGTCGAGGGTTCCGAGGTAGGCACCGTCGATGCGAACGGAGTGTCCCCGTCGCTGCAGCTCGCCCGCGATCTGCTCATGGGTTTGGCCGTTCCACCCAACGTCGACGACGAGCAAGCGGTCGCCGTCGGCGACACGGGCTCGCTCGACGAAGTCGTCGATCGCGGCCGGACCCGGCGACGAGCCGGCCGCCGATTCGAGCTCGTGCAGTGCAGTGGTCGGAAGATCGGGACGGAGGATGGTGACGAGCCGGCGGAACAGGCGCCCGGCGGGTCCGCCGAACACGGTGTGGTCCGGTCGCTGCTCGTCGATCAGCCGACCGACCCACGCTGCGAACCCGGCCCCGAGGGGACCGGCCCCGTAGAAGCCGAGATCACCGGGCGTGACATCGGGGTCGACCTGGCCGAGTCGGTCGGCCGCGAGGGCCAGGCCGAGCGAGTCGATCCCGGTTCGCTCGGTCAACCCCAGGTCGAACAGGTGGACGACATCGGCCCGCTTGGCCGTCACCTGTACCGCGGTCAGGCCGGCGGCCGTGGCCCGAGCGATGTCGGTGACGGGATCGGGCCCGACGTTGGTGATGCGCTCGGCGGCGAGACCGCTCCGCTCGACCAGGCTCTCGTAGAGCCGACCGGACGACTTCGTGGCCCCCTCGTGGGAGGAGACCAGCACTCTCCCATCGTGGTAGCCAGCCTTCTGCAGCATCTTGGCGATGAGGTCGCGGGGGAGGTAGCTGTCGCCGACGAAGGCAACCGGGATCGATGCGGCCTTTGCGTCGCGGTACAGCTCGAGCGCCTCATCGTTCGGGAGGTGGACGAGCTGCTCCAGCTCGAGCTCGGTGGTGATCGCCTGACGGGCCGCGGCCCGACCGTCACCGACGACCTCGCCCAGCACGTAGGCGAGCTGGTCGGTGATCTCCGACAGAGCGAGGTCGGTGCGGCCGGCGTTGGCCGCCCGCCGGCTGGCCAGCGCCTCGGCCCGGTGCCGCCGCTCGAGGTAGTCGTCGATCACGAACGTCGTCTTGCGCCGCAGGTACGACGCAACCAGGCGATGGATATCCTCGTGGTCGAGCACGGCCGGTCGCAACGCGAAGCCGAAGATGTCGAGAGAGAGCAGCTTGGGGTTCCGACGCAACAGCGCCGCCGACGACCAACGGCTCGGCAACACGCTGCTGGTGTGGGTGGTCTTCACTTCGGGTGAACCTCGTGGACGTCGTTGTCCTGGAACTGTTTACCCACGCCATCCTTGTCGTCTCAGCGACAAGGTCAGAGACCGGAATCTAGCGGGTCGCGACCGACGGAACACACCGAACGCAATGAAACCCCAACCCGACGGCGGTGCAATACCGTAGGGGCATGACCGAGACGATCGCCGCCGCCGAGGGCTCGCGCCCTCCTGTGGTGCCCGTTGACGCCCCGATCTTCGTTGCCGGCCACCGTGGACTCGTCGGGTCGGCGCTGGTGCGGCGGCTCACCGAGGCCGGGTACACGAACCTCCTGACCGCCGATCGGGACGAGCTCGATCTGCGGCTCCAGGCGGCGGTCACCGAGTGGTTCGAAGCCCACCGCCCGGCCTACGTGTACCTCGCCGCGGGGACGGTGGGCGGCGTGCTCGCCAACTCCACCCGCCCGGCCGAGTTCCTCTACGACAATATGATGATCCACGCCACCGTGGTCGAGGCGAGCAGGGCCGTCGGGGTCAGCAAGCTCCTCTACCTCGGCAGCTCCTGCATCTACCCCCGCGACGCCGCTCAGCCGATCGAGGAGTCGGCTCTCCTGACCGGGCCGCTCGAGCCCACGAACGAGGGCTATGCACTGGCCAAGATCGCCGGCATCAAGCTCTGCCAGTTCTACCGGGACCAGTTCGGCTGCAACTTCATCTCGGCGATGCCAACCAACCTCTACGGCCCGAACGACAACTTCGATCTCGACTCGAGCCACGTGATCCCCGCGCTCATGCGCAAGTTCCACGCCGCTGCCGAGCGCGGCGAGTCAGAGGTCGAGATCTGGGGCTCGGGGCAGGTGAGCCGGGAGTTCCTCCACGTCGACGACCTCGCTGACGCCTGCCTGTTCCTCATGGACCAGTACGAGGAATCGAGCCACATCAACGTCGGGACGGGAACCGACCTGACGATCGCCGACCTCGCCGGGATGATCCGCGACATCGTGCACCCGGGCGCGTCGCTCCGGTTCGACACCACCAAGCCCGACGGCATACCCCGGAAGCTGCTCGACGTTTCCCGATTGCACCGTCTCGGGTGGAAGCACACGATCGACCTCCGGGCTGGTCTCGAATCGACCCATCGATGGTTCCGGGACAACGTCGATGACCTCCGGGGCTACGAGGCGGCCAGGTGATCGAACCTGCGGTCGAACCCAACGCGATCGGCTTCGTCCCCCCCAGGTTCGGTGACGACGTCATCGGCGGTGCCGAAGCGGTCGTGGCCGAGGCCGCCCGAGGTCTCGCCCGCCGAGGCCACCCGGTCGAGGTCCTGACGACCTGCGCTCGCGACCACTACACGTGGGCCAACGAGTACCCGGCCGGGGCCGAGGCGGTCGCCGACGGGCTGATCGTCCGGCGATTCGCCACCCAAACCGATACCTCTGGTGTCCACCGGGATCGCATCGGCGCCCGCATCCTCACCGGGCACGGTGTCGACATCGCCGAGCAACAGCTCTGGGCCAACGACAGCCTCCGCGTGAGCGAGCTGTGGCACCACGTGCTCGACACCGCCGGGTCCTACCGGGCGCTGGTCTTCGCCCCCTACATGTTCTGGACCACCTACGCCGTCGGCCAGATCGCGCCGGGCCGGTCGATCATCATGCCCTGCCTCCACGACGAGCCGACCGCCGGCCTCGACATCTTCACCTCGCTCCTGGCCGGCACTCACGGCGTTTGGTTCCTCACCGAACCGGAGGCGGAGCTCGGCGCCCGGCTGTTCCGGTTGCCGTCGAGGCACGCCGTGGTCGGCGCCGGGCTCCACCTGCCAACGAGCTACGACCCCGACCGGTTCCGGGCCGAGTACGGCATCGACGCCCCGTACGTCTACTACGCCGGCCGCCGGGAGTGGGGCAAGGGCTGGAGCGAGCTGGTCGAGTCCTTCGCCGAGCTGGTCCGCCACCACCCGAGCGACCTCCGGCTCGTCACCTCCGGCGTCGGCCCGATCGACGCCCCGTCCGACGTCGCCGACCGCATCGTCGACGTCGGCTTCCTGTCCGACGACCAGCGCAACAACGCGATGGCGGCCGCGACCGCCTACGTGCAACCGAGCGTGATGGAGAGCTTCTCACGTACGGTCCTCGAAGCCTGGGCTGCGGGCACGGCGGTCGTCGCCAACGCCGGCAGCGCGGTGGTGTCGTGGCACGTCGAGCGGGCTGGGGCCGGGCTGCTGTATCGCAACGGTCTCGAACTGATCGAGGCGCTCCAGTTCGTGGCCGACCGACCCGAGGCGGCGGCCAACCTGGCTCGAGGCGGACGGGCCTACGTGGAGCAGCACTACCGCTGGGACGCCGTGCTCGACCGGATGGAGACAACGCTCGATGCGTGGCTCCCGGCAACGGCGCCGGCGACGGCGGCACGTGAGAGGGTGGCACCATGAGGAGGCGACCGTGAACCTGATGGTGACTCCGTACCCGCCCTATCGTGACGGCATCGCCGCCTATGCCGTGCAGGAGGTTCGCCAGCTCCGGGCCGACGGTGTCGACATCGAGGTGCTCTCGCCGCTGCCGTCGGCGGCCCATCACCACCTCGCCCTCGGCGGCGTCCGAGGCATGGCCGCGCTGGCCAGGCGAGCCACCCGGTACGAGTCGGTCATCATCCAGTTCTCACCCGAGATGATCTTCGGCGCCTGCCGGACGCCGGCTCAACGGGTTGCGGTCTGGGCCGGGCTCCGAGCCGTCGCCTCGCAGACGAAGCTGGAGATCCGGCTCCACGAGATCGAGTACGGCCCCCTCGACCGCAACCCGGCCGAGCGGCGCATGGCCCGGCTGGCGCTGCAAGCGGCCGACCGGCTGACCGTGCACACCAGGCGCGAAGTCGACGAGCTGGTCACCAGGATCGGGATCGACCCCGACGGGGTGACGGTCGTCGATCACGGGCAGGCCTTCCGAGCCGCCACCGCCCTGAACCGGGAGCAGGCTCGCGACGAGCTCGGCGTCGGCCGCGCCGGCCACGTGTTCCTCTGCATCGGCTTCCTCCAGGATCACAAGGGCTTCGACACCGCGGTCGAGGCGTTCGCTCGGGCCGAGCTCGTCGACCAGGCCGAGCTCCACGTCGTCGGGTCGGTCAGGGTCGACCACCCCGAGTTGACCGCCTACGCCCGCAGGCTCGCAGGCCTGTGCCGACGAACCGAAGGCGTCACCCTCCATCAGCGCTACGTGAGCGACGAGGAGTTCGATCGCTGGATCGTAGCCGCCGACACCGTCGTCCTTCCCTACCGCGAGATCTGGTCGTCGGGGGTGATGGAGCGAGCCAAGCTCTACGACCGGCCGACGATCGCCACCGATGTCGGTGGGCTTGGCGACCAGGCACCTGCCGGAACGCTGTTCTTCACCGATACCGACACGCTCGTCAAGGCGATGACCGAGCGGGCCACGCTGACCGCCGGGCGCGCCCCTGCGGCCGGTCGACCCAGCGCTGAACGGTCGGCAACGGGTAACGCTGGGTCACCGCCCTGGCTGGTCGACAGCGACGCTCCCGATCGGGATCGCATCGAGGCGCAGATCCGGGCTCGGGTTCGGGCTCGGCAGCTCACTGAGCCGGTCGAGGCCCGAGCCGGGGCTGCGGTGGATCCCTTGTTGGCACTCGGGCCGTTGCCGCGACCTCACGCCGTTTCGGGCCGGCCCGGGGTGAGCACGGTCAAGCGCCTGATCCGACGGGTGATCGACTGGGAGCTGGAGCCCATCGTGACCCGACTCGATGCCCTCCAGCGAGCCACGATCGAAGCGACCGCGGAGCTCGACGGCCGTACCGATCCAGACCGGAGCGACGACCCCGGCACCTGAGCCGGGCACCGGCGGCATCCCGTTGTCGACAAGTGGCGCCGCATCGGCCTCGACGCAGGCGATGATGGAGCCATGAGCGTGCTTCGTCACGCGTCGACGCCGGTCCGGGCTCCGGCCCGCCGGGTCCTCGTCCGCTACCACCGCATCTTCGAAGACCTCATCCACGCGGTGAAGAACGAGTTGGTCGAGCGGCTCGATCAGCTCGACGAGCGGATCGACGACCTCGAGGAGGTCGTCACCGGCAGCCACGACGCGATCGCCGACCAGCTGGCGTTCCAGTCGGCCAGCCTCCGCTCGCTCGAGACCGCGCTGCAGCGGCTCCAGGATCTCACTCGATCGCTCGGCACCGCCTCGGGGGAGGTGGCGACTCCTACCGCCAGCCGATCGCCGGCCTGAGCCGGGATCCCCCAACGCCCGATTCGAGATTTGGGGTGGCCCGCGCTCAGTGCAGCTCGCGCCACGCTCGGTTGGCCAGCTCGGCCGCCGTCGCCGACGGTGAACGCCGGCCCGCCCGCACCTCGGCCCGCAGCTGGTCCCGAACCTTCGTGAAGGCTGGCAGCCGGGACACCCGCTCCGTCAGCAAGTGCTCGAACTCCCGGTCGAGCTGGGCCACCGCCTGGGTGGCCCGCAGCTCGTCGAGCCGGCCGGAGTCGGCCAACCTGCGATGCAGATCGGCGACGGTCGACCACAGCTCCTCGAGCCCCTCGTTGGTCAGCGCCGAGCAGGTCACGATCGGCGTCTCGATATCGGGCCACTTCGGTCGAACCATGTGCAACGCGTGCCGGTAGTCGGCCGCAGTGTGCCGGGCCGGCCCGAGCAGGTCGCCGTCGGCCTTGTTGACGGCGATGACGTCGGCCAGCTCCATTACGCCCCGCTTGATGCCCTGCAGCTCGTCGCCGCCCCCCGGGGCCACCAGCAGGAGGAACAGGTCGCAGATCTCGGCTACGGCCGTCTCGGCCTGGCCGACGCCCATCGTCTCGACGATCACTACGTCGAAGCCGGCGGCCTCGCACAGCAGCAGTGCATCGCGGGTGCGGCGAGCGACACCCCCGGTCAAGCCACCGGAGGGGGACGGCCTGATGAACGCCTCCGGACGAGTGCTCAGATTCCCCATCCTGGTCTTGTCGCCCAGGATCGAGCCGCCGGTCCGCTGGCTCGACGGATCGACCGCCAGCACCGCCACCCGGTGGCCGGCCTTGATGAGCAACACGCCGAGGGCGTCGATGAAGGTGCTCTTGCCGACGCCCGGCGTACCGGTGATGCCGAGCCGGATCGAGCCGCCGGTGAGGCCGAGCAACTCCTCGATGAGCGCCTCGGCGCCGGCCCGGTCATCGGGCCTGGTCGACTCGATCTTCGTGATCGATTGGGCGAGGGTCCGCCGGTCGCCGTTTGCCAGCTTGGCGGCCGACGGGCTCAGTGGCGGGCTCACGCTCGGGGAATCAAACCGAGGACTTCGTCCGCCGCCTCCGGGATGTTGGTGCCCGGGCCGAACACTGCACCGACGCCGACTCGGCGAAGCTCGTCGTAGTCCTGCGGCGGGATGACTCCGCCGACGACCACCACGACGTCGGTCGCGCCCGCTTTGCCCAGCTCGTCGATCAGCTCCGGAACGAGGGTCTTGTGCCCGGCGGCCTGGGACGACACGCCGACGACGTGCACGTCATGGTCTACCGCGTCGCGGGCGACCTCGGCCGGCGTCTGGAACAGCGGACCGATGTCGACATCGAAGCCGAGGTCGGCGAACGCCGTGGCGATCACCTTGGCTCCCCGGTCGTGGCCGTCCTGACCCATCTTCACGACCAGCATCCGCGGTCGCCGCCCGACTTCGTCGGCGAAGGCGGCCGTCCGCTCGACGATCTGGGCGAAGCTCTCGTCGCCGTCATAGGCGGCACCGTACACACCGCTGATCGTACGGTTCTCGGCGGTGTAGCGGCCGAATACCTCCTCGAGGGCATCCGACATCTCACCGACGGTCGCTCGGGCCCGGGCGGCAGCGACGCTGGCGACGAGCAGGTTGCTGCCGTTTCGGGCGGCATCGGTCAACGCCGCCAGCGCGGCCCGGCACGCGGCATCGTCACGCTCGGCTCGGATCCGGACCAACCGCTCGACCTGCTGCTTGCGGACCGCCGTGTTGTCGATGTCGAGCACGTCGACCAGCTCGGGGTCGCTCACCGTGTACTTGTTGACCCCGACGACGGTCTCCTCACCTCGATCGATGCGAGCCTGGCGGCGGGCAGCCGACTCCTCGATCCGCAGCTTCGGCACTCCGGAGGCGATCGCCTTCGTCATCCCGCCGAGCTCTTCGACCTCGGCCAGGATCTCCCGGGCCCGGTCGGCCAGATCGGCGGTCAGCGATTCAACGAAGTAGCTGCCGGCCAGCGGATCGACGGTATGGGTGATCCCTGACTCCTCGGCCAAGATGAGCTGCGTGTTGCGGGCGATCCGGGCGCTGAACTCGGTCGGGAGGCCGAGCGCCTCGTCGAAGCTGTTGGTGTGGAGGCTCTGGGTACCGCCGAGCACCGCCGCCATCGCCTCGATCGTCGTTCGAACCACGTTGTTGTGGGGATCCTGCTCGGTGAGCGACACGCCCGACGTCTGGCAGTGCGTTCGCAGGATCGACGAGCGTGGGTTCTTCGGCTCGAACTGCGACATCAGCTCGTGCCACAGCAACCGGGCCGCCCGGAGTTTCGCCACCTCCATGAAGAAGTCCATCCCGATGCCGAAGAAGAAGCTCAACCTCCCGGCGAACGCGTCGATGTCGAGTCCCTTGGCCAGCGCTGCCCGCACGTACTCGAGCCCGTCGGCCAGCGTGAAGGCCAGCTCCAGGTCGGCCGAAGCCCCCGCCTCGAGCATGTGGTACCCGGAGATCGAGATCGAGTTGAACTTCGGCATGCGCTCGGCCGTGAACTCGATGATGTCGGCCACGATCCGCATGCTCGGCTCTGGCGGGTAGATGTAGGTGTTGCGGACCATGAACTCCTTGAGGATGTCGTTCTGGATCGTCCCGGCCAGCTGCTCGGCCGCCACCCCCTGCTCCTCACCGGCGACGATGTAACAGGCCATGATCGGCAGCACGGCACCGTTCATCGTCATCGACACGGTCATCTTGTCGAGCGGGATCCCGTCGAAGAGGATCTTCATGTCCTCGACCGAGTCGATCGCCACTCCGGCCTTGCCGACATCGCCCTTGACCCGGTCGTGATCGGAGTCGTAGCCCCGGTGGGTAGCCAGGTCGAAGGCCACCGATAGACCCATCTGACCCGCCTCGAGGTTGCGCCGGTAGAACTCGTTCGACTCCTCGGCCGTGGAGAACCCGGCGTACTGCCTGATAGTCCAGGGTCGATTGGTGTACATGGTCGCCCGGGGGCCCCGAACGTAGGGCGGCGCCCCAGGGAGCGAGCCGAGATGGTCGATGGCCGCGAGGTCGGACTCGTCGTAGGCCGGCTTGATCCCGATGCCCTCGGGCGTGTGAACGACGAGGTCCATCGGGTCGACGCCGCGCAGTTCGCTCGCCGCCAGGTCGCTCCATCGCGGGTTGACGTGTCCGTTTCGCCGGTCCTCGGTCATGAAGGCCGATTCTAGAACCTGGACCATCCGAGAGGCCATGAGCCGGCTGGTGGCGACATCCTGGCGGCGACACGCTGCCGGCTTGGTGGCGACAGCCTGGCGGCTCCACCAAGCGCGACACCAGCACCGGTACCTTCGAGTCGATGTCTGCCGAGCCGATGGTCCGCGTGGCCATGGAAGCAACGTCGCTCCTCGGTCCCAGAACCGGTGTGGGCGCCATGACGAGCGCCTTGGTCGAGCGGCTAGCGGCGAGTCCTGACGTGGATCTCACCGGCGTGCTGGTGAGCTGGCGGGGCCGCCGGCACTTCGCCGATCGGCTGCCGCCTTCGGTCGAGGCCAAGGCGCTGGCCGTCCCCGCCCGTCTCGCCCACCGCCTCTGGCAGCGGATCGATCGACCGGCGCTCCGTGGCTTCGACGTGGCCCACGGACCGAACTTCGTGGTGCCGCCCGCTCCGGGCGCCGTCGAGCTGGTCACGATCCACGACTTCGGACCATGGCACAACCCCGATCGAGTGACCCCCCACGCCCGCGCCTACCCGACGCTGGTCGGCCGGGCGCTCGGCCGCGGCGCTCACGTCCACACCGTGTCGGAGTTCGTCGCCGGCGAGGCCCAAGAGCTCCTCGACCTACCAGCCGATCGTGTCCACACGATCGCCAACGGCTTCACGAGCGGTACCGCCGGCAACCGGACGAGGGGCAGGGCCCTCGGCGGCGGTGACTACGTCCTCGCCCTTGGAACGATCGAACCCCGCAAGGACCTGCCGACGCTCGTCGCCGCGATGGCCGATGTGTGGTCTGACCACCCGGACGTGCGGCTGGTGGTGGCCGGGGCCGACGGCTGGGGGACCGAGGCCTTCGAGGCTTCGGTCGACCGCTTCGACGGCCGCGACCGAGTCGTTCGCCTCGGCTACGTGTCCGACGCCGAGCGGTTCGACCTCCTCGCCGGCGCCCGATGCCTGGCCTACCCGTCGGTCTATGAAGGGTTCGGCCTCCCACCGCTGGAAGCGATGGGACAGGGATGTCCCGTCGTCACCACGACGGCGGGGGCCCTGCCCGAGGTCTGCGGTGACGCAGCCCGTTTCGTCGAGCCGCACGACCCGGCGGGTCTCGCCGCCGCGCTGACCGAGGTCATCAGCGACGACGAGCTGCAGGGGCGGCTGGTGGAAGCCGGTCGGGGTCGGGTCGCCCGGTACTCGTGGGAGCGTATGGCCGACGCCATGCGGGCCCTGTACCACCGCCTTCGCGATGCTCGGAGCTGAGCCATGCCCTCACAGCGCAGCAGAGCAGCGCCGATAGGGTCAGACCGAAGGAATCGCCGGGTTCACAGCCGGCAGGGAAGCGGATCGAGGACATGGCTTCACAAGGCGAGCGCAA
>Ga0224508_10004264_pt1 | contig 11710 bp, 11 predicted proteins | sample SF_Jan12_sed_USG_4_FD_170157 | JGI IMG/M metagenome (GOLD analysis project Ga0224508, IMG submission 170157) | Sediment microbial communities from San Francisco Bay, California, United States - SF_Jan12_sed_USGS_21 | ecosystem: Environmental > Aquatic > Marine > Sediment | place: USA...
GCGTATCGAGGATCGTCCCGTAGATCCGCGAGCCACCAGCCGTCGTCCTCCCCGTAGGACTCTGCCTGTCCGGGGTTGGCCGCGATGAACGTGGCAAGGAGGTCGAACGCCTCGTCGAAGTCGCCGAGCCAGGTGCGCGCGATGGCCTCGAACGAAGCGAGTTCTCGGATGGGGTCGATTTCGGTATCGACCCTCGCGCGCTCGAGAACCGCGCGCGCCGAGTCAGGCCGTTCCGCCCGAACGAGAGCCATGCCGACGACGACCTCGCACCGCTTCCGGTAAAATTCCTGCGCCTCCGACGGTGCGAGCGACTCGACCTCGTCGCACAGTTCCCAAGCTCTATCGATGTCAGGGAGCGGATCGACCGGCCCTCGGGGCAGCGCGTAAAGCCACACCTGGCACTCACGGAAACGGAAGTCGTCCTCGAACCGCCGCCGCCCCTCGAGACACCAGGTGCGCGCCTCCTGCTCGTCCGGCAGCTCCAGGGCCGCGGAGAAGATGCGGAACAGCGTGACGTCCGCGTTCTGCAGGTACGGATCGGCTTCGTAGGACCGGCGCGCCGTGACCATGGCCTGCGAGTTCGAGCCCTTGTTCATCAGCAGGTGGCTAAGCGAGCTGAGCGCCGGCGCGGGGCGCGGATTGTCCGAGATCGACGCGTTGAAGTCGCGCTCCGCGGCCTCGAACAGTTGCCGAGCCTCTCCGGGGGTATCGGTCAGGTTGATCAGGTATCGCCAGTACTGCAGGGTCGCGCGCAGCTCTCGTGCGTTCGCGTCCGTCGAGTCACGCGCCAGGGCTCGCTGCGCGTGTTCCATGCCGGTCGAGACCCACTGGGCGTTGAGATCCCGGTCGAACCCGTGGAGGCGCGCCTGCCGATATGCGAGCCATCCGCGCTCCGAGACCGGTGTGAGCCAGCTCGGTGCGAGCGCCTCGGCTTCGGCCAGCACCGAGTCCGCTCGGGAGTATGCGTCCGTCGCCGCCTCGACGTCGCCGAGCGCCGCGAGTTCCGCCGCATCCTCTTCAAGGGCTTCCGCGCGCTGGAGCAGCTCCCACGCATCCACGTTGTCCGTGCCGACCTGTCGTTCGATACGCTGGACCTCGTCGCCGAGGGCCCCACGCAGATACAGGGCCACCTGCTCGGCGAGCTCGTCCTGGAGCTCGAAGAGCTCCACACGCGGTCGCTGAAGATCGACCTCGCCGAGCTGATCGTTTTCCGAGGCGTCGATCAGCTCCACGCTGATGCGGACGAGATCCCCCGCCTGCTGAACGATCCCCGTTACGAGCGTCCCGACCTGGAGCGCCCGCCCGATGCTGTCGCTGGGGACGGCCGCGCCACGGAACTGCGCAGACCCGTTCCGGGAAACCACGTGCAGGGCGTCGATCGCGGACAGCTGGTCGATCAGCGACTCGGTGAGCCCGGGGGCCAGGTACTCCGCATCCCCCCGATCCTCGAAGTACATGACCGCGATGCGACGCGGGTCTTCAGTAGGACCTAGCGTCTCGAGAACCGGGACAGACTCCTCCCCCGCACCCGCGCCCAGCTGCACGGTCAGGACACCCGCGACGACGGCGAGGAGCCCCACGACTCCCAGTAGGGCGCGTTCGAGTTTGGTGCCCTCCTGCTGGCCCTTAGCACCGTGGAACCACGAGACGATCACCACGCCGGGCAGTCCGCACACGAAAAGGACGAGTCCGAGCGGGTAAAGGACCTCGGGCAGTATGCCGTTCCCGACGAGCTGATCGATGACCTCGAGCACGATCCAGCCGCCCGCCCCGTAGGCCGTGGCGAACTGCGCCAGTCGTCGTTCCTTTAGCTCGTGTAGCAGATTCACCTGAAGTGACCGCGGCTAAGGTCGCGCGAGGGGCCGTGTGCCCCGCTACCGCCGTGCGAAAGTTGAGGGGGGCTGATGAAGCGAGCAAGCAGCCCCCATCGCGGCGGTTGCCCGGCGAAAACGCGTGACCCATCGGTCCGAAGCGTCGTCGTATCAATAGATAGTCACATCACCCTAACGGAGAACGCCTCGTGCGGAGATCGATCTTCCCTGTCGTGGCGACGGCGGTCGCTCTGACGGCCGTCGCCTGCACCAGCATGCGGGTCGGAAGCGACTACGACCGCGAGGCATCGTTTGCCTCGGTGGGCACCTACGACTGGGTGGGCCCGCCCGACGCCGACGATGAGAACCTCGCGGCTGTCGATCGCATCAACCCGTTCATGGATAGGCGTCTGAGACGAGCCGTCGACAACGAGCTCGAAGCTCGGGGCCTCGTCCGGGTCCAGGAGGGCCCGGTCGATCTGCTCGTCGCCGTCGACGTCCTCGACGCCCAGCGGGTTGGCGAAGTACGGCGCGCCTCGACGGCGACCCCGGTGTTCTTCAGCGTCGGCTTCGGCTTCAATCCCGGCTGGTACAGCCCCTGGGGATGGGGCGGGTATCCGTTCTGGGGCTACTCACGATACGGCTGGGGCGGCCGGTACGGGTGGGGACATCCATGGGGTTGGGGCTGGGGCGGCTCGAGCTTGGGGAGGGTCGGCGTGGGCTTCGGCTACCGGACGCCGTACTTCGGTTGGCCGAGTACGTCCGTCAGCTTCGGCGTGGGACAGAGCTGGGGCGGGTATGGACTCCGCGAGCCCGGGCTGCCGCCCGGCAGCTTCGTGATCGACATCATCGACGGGACCACCGGCGACCTCGTCTGGCGCGGTTGGGCCGAAGGCGCGGTCTACTATGCGCCGGATGTCGAGGACCTGCCGGAGTTCATCGCGTCGACGGTGCACCGCATCATGGAGGGATTCCCGGCAGACGTCACCCGCGGTGCGGGTCGCTCCGCCGGCTGAGCGGCAGAGCACCTTCTCCGGAACGTGGTTTTCGAGAAAGCTCTGTTCGAGGAAGATGAGACGGCCGGGAGGCGAGGGCCCCCCGGCCGTTTTTCCCTCTCGCCGTGCTCGAGACTCGGTGACCTCGAGCTATCGTCGGGATCAGCCGGCGTAGAACCGGAGCTCGAGCAGCTTCAGACCGTTGTTGTCATAGTTCCAGAAGTAGTCTTCGAAGCAACGGTCGAAGAGGTAGATGTCGTAATCGCCCTCCCCGTAGTCGACGCCCGATGTCGCGTTGATGCAGTTCTGAAGCTCGTCGTCGAACTCCGAGATCGTGAGCGACATGTAGAGCAGCGAGTCCGTGATATCGGTTGCCTTCCGGCCGCCGCCGCCCTTTCCGTACATCGTGATTCCGTTCGAGCCGCACCAGGTGTCCTGGGTCCCGTCGTACACCTGATCTTCGGTCGCGCACGTGGTGATGGTCGCGCTGCCGCCAGGACCGTGGGCGCGAGCGAGAATCGAATATCGCGGCGTGCAGCCGTCGGTGCTGTCGTTCCCGGCACAGGGATCCCGAACCGCCAGGAGCCCTCCATCGCCGTCGGTGGCGTTGGCGTCGATGACGCCGAAGTCGTCCGGATTGCCGTAGGCGGCGCACCGGGCATCGTTCGAGTCGCCCTCGTCGTTCGTGCTGTTGCAGAGATAGATGTGGTTCTGGTCGTTACCGCCGCCCTTGGCGAGGTGGTTGTTCTTTCCGCCCTTGTTCGTCACGGTGTTGTTCGAGTAGAGCTGGACGAAGATCCGGCGGCCGTTGTTGTTGTCCATGGCGGCGGTCTTGTCGTGCGGAACACCGATGATGTTGAGCCGGAAATCGTGTCCGCCGGAATAGAAACCGTTGCCCGTCTCGTGCTTGGCGGCGGCGGCTTCGAGGTCGACGGATGTGGGCGCCTGATCACACGCTGCCATGCCGAAAAGCAGTGCGATCGCTGCGGCACCAGAGAAGAGTCTGCGCATCTTTGCCTCCTGGTTCGATGGGTCGAGACCCGCGGATCGAGACCCAGCCGGGGCCTCGCTCACCCGGCCCATCAGGGTGGGGTCGCGACGATCGACAGTGAAAAAGGGGTGCCGCAAGTCCCGATCGCGGGTTCGTTTGGGCGCATCCTTCTCCAACCCGACCCGCCCAAACCACTTGGCGGATTTGCCGCGGAGGCATGGTTGGTCCCACTCGGCCCCATCACGCGTGAACCGTATGCAAAAATGTCGGACACCCGTCGGGAAACCGACGTATCGGCGAAGTGGTTGGTGAGTCCGACGCTCCTCTCAGAATGAAGTCAGATACGTCTCTTGAGCCGATCCACGAAGCGCCTTTCGCGGCACCTCAAGCCGCTGGTCGAAAACGTCGGCGAGTCGACCGTCGCCTGCCTCATCACGATGGTTCAGGGCAACATCCTGGCTCTGGGAGTGGGGCACTGGGTCATCGCCTCCCGCACCGGGATCTTGGCTGGACTCATCGCCACGGTAATGCTCGCGCTGAGCCGCGGGTGGAACCGGTGGGTCGTCGCCGGGCTGCTCGCCGTCGTCACCGCGGGTGTCGACTACTTCGTCCACCCCGGAGGCTTCGGCGACATCGCGACGGAGGCGATCGTCACGGGCGTCGCCGCCGGAGCCCTGTCGTTGGTCATCGGATCGCTGCTCCGTCGACGACGGGTCCCGCAGGACGCTTGATCCGTCGCGGCCACCTTCCGCGTGTCTAGAAGTGGAGGTGGGCCATGAAGAGCCGAGATCAGGGCAGTGCCAATAGATCGTTCCGTTGGGGCGCATCACCGCAGTTCTCACGCGGAGTCTGGTTGTCGCCCCCGACGTCTTCGTTCCGCACGTTAGAGCCCCTGGAGCCCCGGTCGGTGCGTCGCTCGAAGCGAGAGCGCCCCCGGCTGATCGTTGGGCTGCTGGGCTCCCTACTGGTGCACGGGCTCGTCTTCGTGTCCTGGCAGGGCGGAACGCTTGGGGGTGGCGACGCCGGAAACAGCCTCCTGGCGGCCCTCCAGGCGTCCGATCCGATCGAGGTGGTTCAGCTCAGGGAAGACCGGCCGACGGCGTCGGCGGCTTCCGCACCCGAGGTGTCGGATCATCCTCGTCCCGTGCCGAGCCCGGATCCCCCGGAGCTCGCGCTGCAGGAGATGCGCGCCTCGCAGGAGTCTCGGACGCTCGTGCGCGCCGAGTACGACGGTCTTCCGGGTGTCGGGTTGCCGGCCCTTACCGGATCCGGAACGGGCACGGGTCGAGGCGACGGCGATGACTCGGGCGCGGACGTCTATGTCCCGGCCCGGGCCCGCACGATTCTTCGCACCTGGCGCCCCCCGGCTTCCGTCATCGATTCGGAGGTGCTCATCCGTGTCCGTACCGATGAGACGGGTCGCCCTCTGGGACCCGTCGAGCTGCGCCAGCCGACGATGCACGAAGAAACGAACCGCGAGATCATCCGACGCGCCAAGAGCCTCGAGTACTGGCCGGCCCGGCTGAACGGAGAGCCAGTGGCTTCGTGGGCGGAGATCTCCTTCGAGTTCTGCCATGACGGCGTGACGGCGGCGAGCCCTCCGAGCCCCGGTTTTGGTGTGGGGGAACCGTGCGCTCCCGAGGTGGCGGACGCGCGCGTGGTGGTCGCGGTCGCCGAAGGAAGGTCGCGTTAAGATCTGAGGTGAGGGTCTGAGGGTCGCGTGGCGTGAATCACGCCGACACATTCAGGGCTTCGCGGCCCACCCGACCCCTGGCTCCGGAGGCAGATCCATGCGAGCACTCCCGCGTCCTTTTCGGATGGGTCTGGATCTGCTTCCCGCATTCCTCGGATCGCTCCTGTGCGTCGGCGCGCTCGACGCGCAGGCGCCTGCTTCGGCCTCCGACCCGGGTCCGCGCACCGCGTGGGGCCATCCTGATCTCCAGGGAAACTGGACGAACGCGACTCTGACCCCCTTCCAGCGGCCGGTCGGCCAGCCCGCGGTAATGTCGGCGGCTCAGGTCGCGGAGATCGAGAGCGGTCAGGCGGCCGAGGTCGCCGCTGGGGCCGCGCCGAGCGATCCCGATCGTCCGCCCCCTCCCGGCGGCGGAACGGACCCGGTCTGCATCGACTCCTCCACGTCCTGCTACAACGAGGTGTACCGCGACCCCGGGGATCGCGTGGCGATCGTGGGCGATGAGCCGCGGAGCTCGCTGGTCACAACCCCCGCCGATGGCCGTATCCCGGATCTGACGGCAGAAGGGAAGCGTCGAGTCGAAGCGTTCATGGCGTCCCGCGCGGATTTCGGTCCGTTCGATCACCCCGAGCTCCGCCCGCTCGCCGAGCGCTGCGTCGTCTCGTTCGGGATGAGCGCCGGTCCGCCCATGCTTCCGAACTACTGGTACAACAACAACTACACGATCGTGCAGACCCCGGATCACATACTGATAATGGCGGAGATGGTGCACGACGTCCGGATCATCCGTCTCGGTGAGCGTCCCGCAGGGCAGGGGATAACGCCGTGGTTCGGCGAGTCGTGGGGGCATTGGGACGGGGAGACCCTCGTCGTCGAGACGACCAATCTGAATCCCGACCACTGGTTCCGAGGGGTGCCGCCTTCGGAAGATCGTGTCGTGACCGAGCGCTTCAAGCGCGTGGACGCCGAGACGATCCTCTACGAGTTCGAGATCGACGACGCGACGATGTTCACGAGCGCCTGGGGCGGACAGGTCCCGTTCAAGCGTTTCGACGACCGCGTGTACGAGTACGCGTGCCACGAGGGCAACTACGCCCTGTCCAACGTGCTGCGAGGCGCGCGTTATGAAGAGGAGACCGAAGGACGGCGCGACCGATAGCGCCGCACCCCGGCCGGGGTGGCGGAACTGGCAGACGCATCGGACTTAAAATCCGAAGGGGGGCAACCCCCGTGTGGGTTCAAATCCCACCCCCGGCATCGGCAGAAGGTTGAATACCTGGAGGTCGAGGGCTTGCTGGACTCCGAAGATCGCCAGGGACAAGAGTCCTGGAAGGTGGGCCACGGCGAAGTCCACGCGAGCGGCCGGCGGCCAATTGCCTGAATCCGAGTCTTGATGCGATGCTACGACGGGGCTGCCGCCGACTGTGGACGGTCGATCCCCCAGACCACCGCCGTAGTCGAATGCTCTCCAAGGCTCCGCGCGCAAACGACTTAGAGCGACTCGGATCGTGCCATGCGGTCCGGCCCTTCAACGGTCCCGCGGCGGGCCTCTTCCCCGGTTCAGATGGGCGGACCTACAATGCGTCGCATGGCCACACGAGACACAGAAACCCCACTGGGCGGCAATCCTTTTGCGATCGAGACCGCCCGGCTCGGGACCTATCCCGTGGACGATCAACCTCTCGCCTCGACGAGAGGGCCCGGCGCGCCCGATGAGTCCGCGCTCCCGACGACCGAGCTTGTCGTCACCCTCGGATCCTCGCTCTTCAAGGTAGAGGAGGTCGCTCCCGCGCAGGCCCCAGAGCCCGCGCAGGCCCCAGAGCCCGCGCAGGCCCGAGAGGCGGATCGACCCGCCGATCCCCCGACAACATCCACGGGGTTCGAGCCTGCGTACGCGGGGAAGTCGGGGGCAACGTGGATCCGGTCCCGGCGGGCAGCGGTCGTCTTCACTGTCTCGGCTGTTGGCGGCCTCGCGGCCGGCTGGTACGTCTCGAACCGCTCGACGGGTGAAGGGACAACGGCTATCGAGCCCGTCGCGACCGAGCCACAGCCCATCGAGTTCGCGGCCCCAACCGACAGGGCGGGTGACCAAGGCGTAGCGATCCGGCTCGGCGGGAGCGACCTACGGCCCGCCGAGCTTGCGGCCCCGGAGGTCGGAGCGGGTGACCAGGGCGTGGCGATCCGGCTCGGCGCGAGCGACTCGCCGCCCACCGAATCCGCGGCCGCAGGCGACGCGGGGGAGGCGGGCCCGCTGACCTTCGACGTGGGGCCGCCGCGTGCGCAAGCCGATCGGCCGGCGGAACTGAGCCTGGATCCGATCGTCGCACCGAATGGACCGACGATTACACCATTGGTCACCGATCTGGTTACCGACCTGCGACCGCCAGCGACCGCGCCTGCGGAGACCTCCTTATCCGACCGACCTTCGCTCACCCCGTCCGACACCCCGCCGGCGCTTCTGAACGAACGACAGGTTCAAGCGCTGATCCGACAGTACCATCCACGGATCCTCGAGGATGTCGGCCTCGGCGGTAGCGTCGAGATGTGGATTTACGTCGATGAGTCGGGGGCGGTCGCACGCCACGAGGTCAAGACATCGTCTGGAAACAGTCTGCTCGACGCGGCGGCGGCTAGGGTCGTGAACCAGATGCGGTTCTCGCCAGCGACGATTGGTGACAGAGCCACGCCGGTCTGGGTGCAGCAGCAGCTGGTGTTTCCCGCGAATCCCTGACCACCCGGGGCCCGGCCACCTGCCGACCCCCGGCGTCGAGCGAGAGGGGGCCCTGTTGCGGCTCAACGATCATCGAGGCCCGCCGTGCGCGAGTCCCGCTCCTGCTCCAGGCCTTCGATCGCATCCTCGATGGGGAACCAGAAGCTGCCGAGCAGGGCGAAGACGCCCGACCCCAGGATCATCGTCACCGCCGCGCCGTACGCGGGAGCCCCCGGCGGCCACGGCCACCCGCCGAGATTCAGGAGCAGGGTCGGGCCTGGCAGCGTCAGCAGCGTGGCGGCGAGGGTGAAGACGAACGGCGCCTGGGAGACCTGCCCGAGTTCGGCCAATCGACGGTGGCTTCTGTAGAACAGGAGACATCCGAAAGCCCACGCCACGAGTCCGATCGCGCTCGCGACACGCCATAGAGTCGTGGCCGAGAGGTCGAACTGATCGAGCAGCAGCGCCAGAATGCTCATGACGAGAGCCAGCGCGCCGGTGAGCACGATGGTGAAAGAGCGGTGCAGGGCCCGACCCGTGGTTCCGCCCCTGAGTACCGCGTGGATGGCGGCGAACCCCGCGAAGGCGACCGAGCACTCTGCGAGTGTTTCGAAGAAGCTCATGTCGTCAGGGTAGCTCGCGGCTTTCGCCGCGACTAGCCGAACAGCTGGTCGGCGGCTCCAGCCATCGTCTCCTCATCCGGTCCGTCCTCGCCGCCCGTCATGAGCTTGGCGAGCAACGCCTTCGTTTCTTCTCGCGTGTTGATCCGCGGAAACTCGGTGTCCGGTGCGGCGAGCCCCAGGAAGTCGCACAGGGGACTCCAGCCCTCGCGCGCCTCGAAGACCAGCAGGCGGTCGGGGGGGATCGTTCTCTGGATCTCGTCGTTCCGTCTCTCGAAGTAGTCGATCATGAACTCGCGATCGCCCATCCGGCCATCGAGCGTGTCCCAGATCGTTCGCTTGACCATCTGGCCCCATGGCGTCGGCGCGATGAATTCGTTGAAGTGAGGGGCCATGATCGTGGCATGCACGGATTCGAACCAGCTGGTCGCGTCGCGGGTCGAGAGGATGACTTTGGCGTCGGGGTACGCTTTGGAGAGCTCACGCCAGAACGAGCACGATGGATAGTCGACGGACGCGTTGAACACGCCCAGCAGCGCGTCCCAATCCGGAGAGCCGTCGGCCGCGTCGATCCACAACGGAATCTGCGTGGGGTCGGCGAGGACTTCCCCCATGTGATGGCAACGTCCGATGCCGAGCTGTTCGAGCGCGACCTTCAGGGATGCTGTCCCGGTCCTTCCGAGTCCTGCGCCGATGACCTTGAGCGTCATCCGTCCGTCTCCAATCGGGGGCTTCGAGCGAGTTCGAATCGCGGTTCAGTGTCTGGACAGAGCCAGAGCCTCCGCGGCCGCCCAGCGTGTCGAAGGGAACAACGTGGCACTCTCCCGGGAGAAAGCGAAGTCTCGGTACCAGGGGAGCACCGGGCGTGGCAGTCTCGGACGGTCTGAGGGACCATCCGGCTCTCTTCGGGGGGGGTAACGTCGGCTTCCGTCACATGGGGAGCATGCACCTCCCTCGACGTCGCTGGTCCTAATCCGCCTTATGGCTCTTCGGCGGCCGGTGACCGCCGCAATCCGAGTTCCACGTGGAGGCGACCGTCGCGAACAATGACGCTTCGAAGCACATGTTCCGCTGCCCTCTCCCGAAGGCTCCGGCGCTCGAGTCGATAGATCGGGAATAGCCGGAGCGCTCCTCGGACCACTGGCTCGGCCGCTGCACGGACCCGCTCGGCGGTCTCCGGCCGGAGATCCCCAACGTGAAGCTCCGCGATCCGCGGCTCGTCCAGGTATAGCGCCGCCTCATCGTGCTCGTATCTCAGGGAACCGGTTACGGTCGCCCGGCTAGCAAGCTCGTCCATGAGTGGAGGGTCCACGCGGATGTCGAGCGAGAGGCCCAGCCGGTCACTCCCGGTTTCCAGCACCACCCCCGGGTTCTCGAGTATTACCCGCGTCCGGGCACGAGTCGTGTCGTAGGGGAACGCGCGGTCCATGTGGGCCTGGAGATCGGCTTCGTCCAGGCTGATGGTGATCGTCGGATCGGCAGCACCGCAGCCCAGCCACGCAGTTGCGACCAACAGCCCCACTACCGCTCCAGCGGATGCAGTCGCTCTCGGTCTCAGCATCGTCGACTCCTGTTCGCAACAGTCGAGTGGAGCATGTCAGCTAACGTCCCGGCCACTGGCGACGCTCGCCGGCGTCAATCCAGCTTCGCAACGCTCCCGAGAGCACGCCCGATCAACGCCAGTGGACCTGTTATACGACGATAGTGGCCGATTCGCCCCCCGGCCCACCGCCGGCGGCTCACGGTGGGAGATTCGAGATCGTGGCGCGAAAGACAATCAGGAACGCGATGTACGTGGCTGACATGGCGCAAGCAGAGGCACCTGGAATCGCCCCTTGAGCGGGATGCCAATCAGCGTCAGCACTCCAACGCTCGCGAGAAGAAGTGCCGCTGGAACGTCTCCACTGGCCAGATTGCCGATCGTCCCCGGCACCCAGGGGTAGGCCACCAAGAAGAGGAAGGGGGTGCGAATGCTCTCGAGCCGGTTTTCGAGGGACTCCGGTGACTGCGAGCTCGTCTCAGGAACGAGCAGTCGGCTCGCGACGTAGAGCGAGGCCGGAACCGAGAAGTAGCCAAAGACCGCCAGGAGTGAGAATTCCTGCAGCGGCCGCACCACGTACCACACACCAAACCACCATCCCACATGCACGGTGAGAAGAAAGGCACACCACCAGATGTAGAGGCCCTTGGAAGCGAGCGTGTGTCGAAACCGGATGACTTCCGCGACACCCGCCAGCAGTCTTGCGATCCCGAGTGCGATCACGATGGACAGAATGACGGAGACGTATTCGAAGGAACTCAAGTAGTGCTCAACTCCGCCGGCCTCCTACTTCCGTAGGATCACGATTGTCGCATGACGTCCTGGCCACTCGAAACATGATGCTGATGTTGCTACGCGCTTCTTCTGCTCAAACTGAGCAGTTTCCGGAACAGTCACGTTCCGCCGATCCCGCCGACGACGAGTGCCAATCCGAGTGCGACCGCTACGAAGCGAATCCAGGATTGGTCGAGGCCTCCCAAGAGCGCGTAGGACATCACGCCGATCCCGATTACGACGCTTCCAATCCGATCGACGCTGCCCAGCTTTGGGTCGAGGTTCATTATGTCTCCCGACAGGGTTCCTAGAGACTGTCACTACATCCCAGCGTAGCACCCAACTGCACAACGGCTTGATCTGTCATTCCCAGCCAACTCTCATGTCGCAACGGCGAGAGCTGGTTCCGTGAGGCGCTGGGTGTGAAACGGCGTCACTAGTCCAGTGACGGATCCAGTGACGGGTCGTTGAGCAGCCGTTCTTTCAAGCGCCCCATGTTGTGAGCCAGCGGGATCCCGGCGGCCAGCAGTCCAACCCCCACCATCGCCTGACCCATGCGGTTCTCAAGTACGGCCC
>Ga0224508_10004265_pt1 | contig 11707 bp, 7 predicted proteins | sample SF_Jan12_sed_USG_4_FD_170157 | JGI IMG/M metagenome (GOLD analysis project Ga0224508, IMG submission 170157) | Sediment microbial communities from San Francisco Bay, California, United States - SF_Jan12_sed_USGS_21 | ecosystem: Environmental > Aquatic > Marine > Sediment | place: USA: California...
GGCGGTGGGTCTCGATCCGGTGGCGGCCGGCGAGCGCCGGCCCCACGAGTTCTCGGGCGGACAGTGCCAGCGCATCTCCATCGCCCGGGCCCTCGTGCTCGACCCCAAGATCGTGATCTGCGACGAGCCGGTCTCGGCCCTCGACGTCTCGGTGCAGGCCCAGATCCTGAACCTGCTCGAGGACATGAAGGACCGCTACGGCCTGACCCTGCTGTTCATCAGCCACGACCTGTCAGTGGTCAAGAACGTCAGCGACCGGGTGATGGTGATGTACCTCGGCAAGCTGTGTGAGATCGGCGACGGCGACCACATCTACGAGCGTCCAGCCCACCCCTATACCCGGGCCCTGCTGTCGGCAGTGCCCGATGCAGCCACCACCGTCGACGTCGACGACGAGGTGCTCGAGGGTGAGCTGCCGTCACCCATCAACCCGCCGCCAGGCTGCCGATTCCACACCCGTTGCCCCCGCGCCGAGGACGTGTGCCGCACCACCGAGCCCCAGGTGCGCCAGCTCGAGGGCGTCGACGACCACTGGGTGGCCTGCCACTTCCCCCACGAGGCCGTGGTCGAGCTCTAGCAGCTGTCGCTCGACCGGCGCGGCAGATGTGACCTCGGTCCCTGCCCCTCGGTCGGTGGTCGTGGTCGCGTCGGAACATGGCGACGACCGCGTCCTTGAACCCCGTCGATGCCACCCTCTGGGCGATTCGGCGCGACCCCGAGCTGCGCACCACCATCGTGGCCCTCGCACTGCTCGACCGCGTGCCCGAGTGGGACCGGCTACGGCGTGTCATCGAGCAGGCGACGGATCGCATTCCCCGGCTCCGTCAGCGGGTGGTCGAGCCCAGCATGGGACTGGGTCGGCCCCACTGGGAAGAGACCGACCTCGACCTCGACTACCACCTGCGTCGCACTGCTGCGGCCGAGCCCGGTCTGCGCTCGGTACTCGACCTGTGCGGTGCGCTGGCCACCGAGGACTTCGACGACGCCCGGCCGCTGTGGGAGGTGGTGCTGGTCGAAGGCCTCGACGATGAGCGGGCCGCCTTGGTCCTGAAGATCAGCCACACGCTCACCGACGGCGTCGGAGGGGTGGGGCTGTTGCGGCTGCTCGACGACGACACCCCGGTCGGCGACGCCGCCCCTCCGGAACCGGCAGTCGAGCCCGACGGGCCTGAGCACAGCCATCTGCTGTCGGTGCCCACCGGGCTGGTCTCGGCCGCGATGCACGCCGGCCTCCACCCGCTCGACACCATGGGCGAGGCCACCTCGGTGCTCGGTTCGGCTGGCCGGTTGCTGCGGCCGGCCGGGGCACCGCTGTCGACGTTGATGACCGACCGCAGCCTGCGCCGGTGGGTCGGCGTCTCCGAGTTGCCGCTGGAGCGCCTGCGCGAGGCTGCCCACCGGGCAGACGGGTCGATCAACGACGCCTTCGTCACCATCGCCCTCGGCGCCCTGTGGGACTACCACGACGCCATAGGGGTGGAGGGAGCCCGGTTCAGGGTCACCATGCCCGTGAGCTTCCGTCGCGACGGCGACGACGATGGTGGCAACCAGTGGACGCCGGCCCGAGTGGTGCTCGACGTCGACGGTCACGGCCACCCGTTCACCGAGCTGACCCGCCACCAGGCCGTGCTGCGATCAGCCGTCGACGAGCCGGCCAACTCGTTCACCCAGACCATCTCGGCCGGAGTGCAGCAGCTGCCGGCCGGGCTCACCGCGGGCATCGTGGCCGGCATGGTGAAGGGCTCCGATCTGGTGCTCACCGACGTGCCCGGGTTGGGTGAGGGCCTCACCATCGCCGGCGCCCGCGTCACCCGGCTCCACCCGTTCGCGCCGACAGGCGGCGCGGCGGTCAACATCGGGCTGATGTCGCACGGCGGCACCGCCTGCATCGGCTTCACGATGGACAGGGCGGCGATGCCGCAGCCCGAGCTGCTGGTGCGCTGCTTCGAGGAGCGAGCCGACGACTTCATGCGCCGTCGTCGCCTCGACGAGCCCGCCGTCGTGGCACCGCCCACCCCGCCGGCCGACGAGCCGGCACCGAGCACGCCGCACGAACGGCTGAGCGCCCTCGACACGAGCTTCCTGCGAATGGAGACACCGACCACCCCCATGCACATGGGCGTGTTGTGCGTGCTCGACGGTGCGCCGCTGCGTCGACGCGACGGCTCCCTCGACCTCGATCGGCTGCGCACCCACATCGCTGACCGGGCCCGGCAGGCCCCTCGGCTCACCAAGCGGGTCGAGGAGGTGCCGTTCGAACTGGGCCGTCCGGTGTGGGTCGACGACGACACCGCCGCGCTCGACTCGCATGTGTGGACATCGACACTTCCGGCGCCAGGGGGCCGGACCGAGCTGCTCGAACGGTGCGAGGAGCTGCAGATGCAGTGCCTCGACCGCACCCGACCCCTGTTCGACATGCACTTCATCGACGGCCTCGACCCCGACGAGTTCGGCCCGAACGCGGTGGCGCTGGTGCAGCGGGTGCATCACGCCCTGCTCGACGGCGTGTCCGGTGTCGAGTTGCTCGCCGTGCTGTTCGATGCCGAGCCGGACCCGGCGGAGCCGTCAGCGCCGGCGGCCGTCGCGCCGTCCACGACGGGTGATCGGCCCGGGCCCTTCCAGCTGCTCACCGAGGCGGCTGCCGATCTGATCGCCGAGCCGGGTGCGCTCATTCGGGCGGCCATCGATGCGCTGCGGTCGCCGTTGCGCACCACGCGCCGCCTGGTGGCCACCGCTGCCGCGATGGGCGATTTCCTCGGCGGCGGGGCGGCGCCGTCGCTCAACCAACCGGTCGGTCATCATCGCCGCCTGTTGGCGCTGACCGTGCCTCTCGAGCGGGTCCACGACACCGGGGTCGAGCTGGGCGGCACCGTGAACGACGTGGTGCTGAGCGCCGTCACGCGGGGCCTGCGATCGCTGTTGGCCTCACGCCACGAGACCGTGGCGGGCCCGCTGCGGGCACTGGTGCCGGTGTCGACCCGACACTCCGGCATGGACGGCGAGCACGGCAATCATGTCGCTGCTCTGGTGGTCGAGCTCCCCATCGACGTCGAGGACCCGATCGGCACCTTCGTGGCCGTGTCGACCCGCACCCGCGACCTGAAGAACCATCATCACGCCGATGGCACCGAGGTGATGATGGATGCCAGCAACCATCTACCACCGGTGGCGCTCGACCTGGTGTCGCGCCTGATGGGCCAACAACACGCCGTCAACATCGTGGTCACCAACCTGCCGGGGCCGCCGACGCCGCTGTACCTGCTGGGAGGCGAGATCCGCGAGCTCGTCCCCATCGTGCCGCTGGGCGCCAACCTCACCGTGGGTGTCGCCGTGCTGAGCTACGGACCCGATCTCACACTGGCCTTCCACGCCGACCGCGAAGCGTGCGCCGACCTCGAGGTACTGGTCGACGGCACCGGCCAGGCCTTCGACGCTCTGGCCGATCTCGCTGGGCTGTGACGTGCCCCTCGTCGCACCACTCGACGAGACCCGGATCCGAGAGGGTGGTCAGCTCAGCGTACGAACCAGGCCTCGGCCACGGACCCGTCCACGTGCGACAGGTCAGGCCGGTAGGTGTAGCCCTCGGGGTGCTCGAAGTCGGCGAGGGCGGCCGGATCGTCGACCTGGTGCTCGACGATGTGTCGCACCAGCGCGCCCTTGAGCAGCTTGTTCCAGTGGCTCACGGTGACCAGCTGACGGCGGCCGTTCCTGACCACGTCGTCGAGGAAGCGCACCGTCACCCGCCCGACAGCCGGCAGCTCGTTCGGTCGCCAGGCGGCGGCGTGCTCGTTGGGCAGCAGGTCCCACACCACCCGGCCCCGCACCGTCGGCGCCAGCGCGCTGGTGATCGGTTCCCGCCACGCGGTCGACACCTTGCCCACCCCGGGCAGCGTCGCGCCCATCTTCAACTTGTAGTCGGGGATCGGGTCGCGCGGTGACACCACGCCCCACAAGCCCGAGAAGATGCGCACCTGGCGATCGAGGCGTCGGCGCAGCGACGCCGGACAATCGGCGTAGCCGAGGGCGTCGTACAGCACGCCGGTGTAGCGATCGATGGCCGGTCGGGTCGGGCCGGTGAGCACGGCGGCGTTGGTGGTGGTGGCCGCGTCCAGGGCATCGCCCTTCACCCCGAGCAGTCGCTGCCGTGCGGCTCTGGAGCCATTCATGGCCCGCGCGAGGGCGGCGGCGACGGCGGCTCGTTGATCGTCGAGAGCCGGCTCGACGAACGTGCCCGGTGTCCAGGGCGCGCCGCGGCCACCGGAGGCCTTCCCCTCCGACGGAGGGAGCAGGACGAGCGGGAGGCGGGTGCTCAGATGGTCTGGGCCGGGCGTCCGGGACCCTCTTCGGGCAACCCGAACATGTTCGAGTTCGGCTGGGCCTCGGCCATCAGGCCGGCCACCACGTTCTTGAGATCGGCCGGATCCTCGGGCTGTTCGGCCTGCGGGCCCAGATGCCACTGCTCGGCGATGCCGATACGGCTGCCGGAGACGTCGAACACCCGGCCGGTGACACCGGCCGCGTCGGGCGAGGCCAGCCAGCTGGCCACGTTGGCGATCCAGCGCGGACCCATGCGCTCCTGGGCCTCTTCGTCCATGGCGTTGAACCCGGGTAGGTCGGCGGTCATGCGGGTGTAGGCCGCCGGTGCCAGACAATTGACGGTGATGCCGTACTTGGCCAGCTCCATGGCGGCGATGACCGTGAAGGTGGCGATGCCGGCCTTGGCCGCGCCGTAGTTGGTCTGGCCGACGTTGCCGTAGATACCCGAGGGCGAGCTGGTGTTGACGATGCGGGCGTCGTTGTCCTCACCCGCCTTCGAGCGCTCCCGCCAGTAGACGGCCGCATGGTGGCTGGGTGCGAACGTGCCCTTGAGGTGCACGTTGATCACGGCGTCCCAGTCGCTCTCGCTCATCGAGAACATCATGCGGTCGCGCAGGATGCCGGCGTTGTTGATCACGATGTCGAGACCGCCGAAGGTGTCGATGGCCTGCTGCACCATCTGGCCGGCCGCGTCGAAATCGGCCACGTTGCCGCCGTTGACGATGGCGTCGCCGCCCATGGCCTCGATCTCGGCGACGACCTCCTGGGCCGGGGTGGCATCGGTACCCTCGCCGGTGGTGTCGCCACCGAGGTCGTTGACCACGACCTTGGCGCCTTGCGAGGCCAGCATCAGAGCGTGCTCCCGGCCGATGCCGCGACCGGCACCGGTGACGATGGCCACGCGTCCTTCGTTGAGCTTCGCCATGGGGTTCCTCCGAGGTTCTCGATCGAGCGACACGCGACGGTAGACGACGACGCCAGCCGGCTCCTACTCGTGCCTGGCCTGGTCGTCACGCCAGCACAGAGCCAGCAGGTGCCGGGGGTGGGCCACCCCTTTGAGCTCGACCAGACCCATGTCTTTGACCGGTACTTCCAGCTCGAGTCGGTCGATCACCGGCTCGGTCACGATGATGTCGTCGCCTTCGGCCACCTCCATGAGGCGGGCGCCGATGGTGACGACGTGGCCGAGCACGTCGTCGCTGCCGTGGATGGCCTGGCCGCAGTGGATCCCGATGCGCACGTGGGGTGTGTCGCCACCGTCGTCGTCCGGTCGGTCGGCCAGACGGTGCTGGATGTCGAGCGCACAGCGCACGGCGGGTTCGGGTTGGTCGAAGCGGATGAAGAACCCATCGCCCTGGGTGGTGACCTCGGTGCCGCCGTGGCGGCGGGTGGCGTCGCGTACCAGGGCCCGATGGTCGGACACCACCTTGGCGTAGCGGGCGTCGCCCAGACGCTCATTGAGCTGGGTCGAACCGCTGATGTCGGTGAACATCACGGCGAGGAACTGGTCGCCCCGTCGCCACGAGTGCCGCCGTCGACGTCGCTCGGTCTCGTCAGCGGCGGTGAGGATGGCCTCGGCCCGGGGGATGCCCTGGGCCTCGAGCTCTCGCGTGCGTCGCAGCTGGCGGCTCCAGGTGCTGGGCCGCAGGATCTGGCCGATCATGCGGGCGGCGGTGAGGGCCACCAGCAGACCGCCGACCAGCCAGTACAGCGACGGCCAGAAATCGAGGGTGAGGGCCGTGCTCGGATTCTCGGCGTACTGACGCAGTTCGCTCAATGTGGCGTCCTCGGTGAACACGACCCACAGCAGCGACACGCACACCCCGATGGCCACGTAGGCCAGGGCACGGCTGATGAGTCGGCCGAGCACGGCTACACACGCAAGAGCAGGGCGTCGCCCTGGCCACCTCCGCCGCAGAGGCTGGCCGACCCGACGCCCCCACCACGACGACCGAGCTCCAGTGCGAGCGTGAGCACCAACCGTGCGCCCGACATGCCGATCGGGTGCCCGAGCGCGATCGCACCGCCGTTGACGTTCACGATGTCGTCGGGCACACCGAGGTCTTCGATCGACGCCAGTGCCACGGCCGCGAACGCCTCGTTGATCTCGAACAACTCGACATCACCAACGCTCAGCCCGGCCCGGTCGAGCGCCTGCAGCGCCGCCGCCGACGGCTGGTGCAGCAGGTTGGTGTCGGGGCCGGCCACCTGGCCGTAGCTCACGATCTCGCCCAGCGGTTCGACGCCGAGTCGTTCGGCGGCCTGGGGCGAGGCAACCACGACCGCGCAGGCGCCGTCGCTGAGCTGGCTGGCGTTGCCGGCGGTGATGTTGCCCGACTCGCTGAACGCCGGCGCCAACCTCGACAGCGCCTCGGCTGACGTACCCGGCCGGATGCCTTCGTCGTCGACCACCTCGATGGGGTCGCCCCGGCGCTGGGGCACGGTGACGGGCACGATCTCGTCGGCCAGCACGCCGTCCTTCTGCGCCCGTGCTGCTCGCTCGTGGGAACGGGCCGCATAGGCATCTTGGGGCTCGCGTGCCATGTCGGCGGTGGCGGCGTACCGGTCGGTGCCGGCTCCCATCAGGCAGTGGTCGAAGGCGCAGAACAGGCCATCGTGGATGAGCGCGTCATGGGCGGTGGCGTCGCCGTAGCGCAGCCCGTCGCGTGCACCGGGCAACAGGTAGGGAGCGCTGCTCATCGACTCCATGCCGCCGGCCACTACCACATCGGCCTCGCCCGCCTGGATCATCTGGTCGGCCAGGTGGATGGCGTTGATGCCGCTCAGGCACGCCTTGTTGAGGGCGTTCGACGGCACCGACATCGAGATGCCGCCGTTGACCGCAGCGCGGCGGGCCGGCACCTGGCCGGCGCCCGCCTGCACGACCTGGCCGAGGTACACGTAGTCGACCTCGTCACCTGACACGCCGGCTCGCTCAAGGGCGGCGGCGATGGCGAAACCGCCCAGATCGGTGGCACGGAACGAGCCGAGCGAGCCGGCCAGCCGGCCCATCGGTGTGCGGGCCCCGCTGACGATCACCGAGCCAGCCATGGCGTCCTCCTCACGGTGTCAGAGCACCCACGGTAGCCGGCCGGCTGCATCGGGCCGAAGGGGACTCGACCACGCGGCGATCCACGGGGCTGACTAGGGTCGGTGCGGTGAGCGGTGAGGTACTGGTCTGCGTCGACGAGTCGGCTATCTCTCACGCGGCGGTGGCCGCCGGGTTGGCGCGGCTCGACCCGTCACTCGAGCTGATGCTCGTGACCGTCATCGAGGGCGCTGACCCGATGCTGGTCACCGGCACCGGCATGGCCGGCGGGTCGATGACCATGGACGAGTTCCGCCAACTCGAGGACGACCGACTGGCCGCGGCCAAGGATCACCTCACCGAGGCGGCCGAGGCCATCGGGCTGGTCGACGCCCGCATCATGGTGCTCGAGGGTCAGCCAGGCCCGGCCATCTGCCACTTCGCCGAGACCGAGCAGGCCGCGGCCATCGTCATCGGCAGCCGCGGGCGCACTGGTGTGAAGCGCTTCGTGCTCGGCTCGGTGTCCGATCACGTGGTGCGCCACGCTCCCTGCCCGGTGGTGGTCACCGGCGCCGAGGTCGAACTCGACTGACCTTCGACCCCGGGCCGGTCACAGATCGTGACAGGCCAGTTTTGTGTTGCCGCCACCGAGTCCGACGTTGAGCGCCCACACGCACACCCGGGTCGGTCCCGGGCTGACGGTCACCGTCTCGTCGAACCCGATGTCGGTGCCGTACTTGGCGCCGTTCCAGGGGTTGTCGTTGCGAGTGTCGCCGGCGGCGAAGGTGGCGATGTTGACGCCGTCGGCCACCACTCGCACGTTCACGGGGTCGGCCGAGTTCGGATCGACGGCCCACCCGCGCACCCGCACCGTGGTGCCCGTGCGGGCGATGGTCTCGAGCTGGCCGACCGGCTTGGCGTTGCGGAACACGGTGCGACACCCGATGTGACGGTCGCTGCCCGTGTGCTGGTTGATGGCGACCACGCACACGTCGTGCCAGCCCGGACTGGCGGGGATGATGCGGTTGAAGCCGCTGCGCATCACGGGCACCGCAGCCACCTTCTCGCGGACGTCTCGCCGCACGTTGTTGGCGGTTGCGGTGCGCACCGGCACACCGTCGACGTAGATCTCGACCGTCTCGTGCTCGGTCGAGTCGCCGTCGTAGGCCCAGCCCTTGACGTACATGCCGCCGGGTGAATCGACCGCCTTCTCGAAGTTGCCCACCGGCGACACGTTGGAGGGGTCGGCCAGCATCTGCACCGGCCCTGGTGAGTAGGACCGGCTGGTGGTGCCGGCCGGGTCGGTCATGGCGATGTGGATGTAGCGGCGCCCGAGCAGGTCATCGGAGGGGGTCCATCGGAAGGTGTTGACGCCCTGGTGCACCTCGACGACGCCGATCAGGGTGCCGTTGTGTCCCTGGTCGTTGTTGTCGGCGTAGATGCGGGCGATGGTGCCCGGCTGGAAGCCCATGTCCTTGAATCGGATGTCGAAGCTGCCCACGCCGCGGTCGTCCTCGCGCAACCGGATGTGGTCGATCTTGAATTGCCGGGTGCCGCTGTCCTCATGGGGATCGAACCGGAACAGGTCGATCGAGCGGCCCGTCCAGTCGACGCCACCGGAGCCCTCGACATCGGCGGGCGTGAGCTCGGCCAGATCGATGGTGATGTCGTTCCAGCCGGGCCGCACGACCAGGTCGTCGGACACCCTGAACTGGCCGGGCCCGAGGCCCCACACGAAGCGGGCGTTCATGCCACCACCCGGGCCCCCCGACAGGCTGAAACCGCCCGAGTAGTGCACCCGCACGCTGAGCCGATGCCACTGGCTGCCGCGGATCGTGCCCGCCACAGGGAGGAACACCTGGTTGTCGGAGCGGTGCGGCGGCTGGTTGGTTCCCACCAGCAGGCCGCCGCTGACGGTGCCGGCCGCGTTGTTGTAGCCGGCGACGTCGTTGGGCTGGTTGAAGTCCCACTGGTTGTTTCGGGCCATCTGGGCGTAGTCACGACCGCCCTCCGCGTCGGGGCTGATGATGACCGGTCGTGGTCGTTTGTCGATGGTCAGCCGGCTCGAGTGTGAGCTGAGGGCGCCTCCGTCGTCGGCGAAGAAGTAGTAGCTGCCGGGCGGGTAGGCGGACGCTGGGAAGCTGATCTGGCCGTTGGTGGTGGTACCAACTGGTCCCCAGTTGGGGTTGTCGGGGGTGTTGTTCGAGTGCTTCTTGTCACGGTCCCAGAACACGGTGGGTGCGGTGGGCGGGTCGGTGTCGGCGACGGTCACCGTGGCATCGGTACCGGGCGTGAACAGTCGCACCCAGTCGAGCTGGATGGTGGTGGGCACCGAGCTGGGTGCGAGCTGGAGGCCGCGGATCTGACCCGACCAGGCCCGCGGGTAGTTCCAGCCCGGGTCGTTGACGAGGGGCACGATGTAGGTGTGCCAGCCGGGCTGGGCGGTGAACTTGGCTGCACCCCGGCAGTCGGCCCGGGTCTGGCCGCAGCTGTACCAGTTGACCTGACCGCCGCCCGCCGGGCCGCTGAGCGTGGTCTTCATTCGAAAGGCGATGTGGCTGTAGCTGTTGGCGCTGATCGGGTGCAGCGCGCCGTCACGGCCCCACGGGATGCCACCGGGGTCCCAACTGCGCATCAGCATCACCGACCCGTACGGCTGGCTCGTGCCGATGAAACGGCCGTTGGTGATGTTCACGTTCGACATCCGCGAGTACCCGAGGTCCTCGTGCAGCTCGATGTCGGTGCTCTGGCTGAAGTCCCAGGGGTCGGCGAACGACGAGGTGGCGAAGTCGTGGTTCTCGGCGACGCTCGAGGGGCTGACCGTCACTTCGGTCACTTCGGCGCCGGCGGGCGGTGTCGGCAGGGTGGCCACCACGGTGGCGAGCAGGGCCGCAGTGAGCGCGATGGCCAGGCGGCGGAGGAGCGGGGAGCTAGAGCTCATGCGCGGGGTATCGGCGCGTCGCCGGCCGAGGTGTAGCTCGGTGTCAGACTGAGGTGATGGCCCTCGTACTCGGCATCGATTCGTCCACTCAGTCGACCAAGGTCGAGGTGCGCCAGCTGGCCGACGGAGCGCTGGTGGCCGGGGGACGCGGTGCGCATCCACCCACCACCCCGCCGCGCAGCGAGCAGGATCCCCGGGCGTGGGTGGGTGCCCTGGGTGAGGCAATCGGGCAGTGCGGCACCCAGACCGACCTGGGCGCCGTGGTGGCCGTGTCGGTCGCCGGTCAACAGCACGGGCTGGTGGTGTTGGGTGACGACGACGAGCCGTTGCGACCGGCCAAGCTGTGGAACGACACCGAATCGGCAGCCGAGGCCGACGAGCTGGTGCGTGGCGATGGCCCACGGTTCTGGGCCGACGCCTGCGGGTCGGTGCCGGTGGCCGCCTTCACCATCACCAAGCTGGCGTGGCTGGCCGCCCACGAGCCGGCGGTGTTCGACAACGTCGAGCAGGTGTTGTTGCCGCACGACTTCCTCACGTGGTGGCTCACAGGTGAGGCGGTCACCGACCGCGGTGATGCCTCGGGAACGGGCTGGTGGTCGCCGAGGGAGGACGCCTGGGACCTGTCGCTGCTCGCTCGGGTGAGCGATGGGGTCGACTGGGCGGGCCGGCTCCCACGCATCTTAGGGCCGACCGAAACAGCGGGTGCTGCCGGACCGCGGGCGCAGGCGTTGGGGTTGCCGGCCTCGGCGGTGGTCGGGCCCGGCACGGGAGACAACATGGCCGCCGCCCTTGGTCTGGGGCTGGCCCCCGGCGACCTGGCCCTGTCGTTCGGTACCTCGGGCACGGCCTATGCCGTCTCACGCACCCCCACCGCCGACGCCACCGGTGCGGTGGCCGGGTTCGCTGACGCATCGGGCCACTACCTGCCGCTCGTGTGCACCCTCAACGCGACCAAGGTCACCGACGCCGTCGCCCGATTGCTCGGCGTCGACCACGATCAGTTCGACACCCTGGCCCTCGACGGTGGGCCCGGGGCCAATGGGGTGGTGCTGGTGCCGTACCTCGACGGTGAGCGGACACCCAACCGGCCCGACGCTACGGGCTCGATCGTCGGCCTGCGCTCTGACATCGATCGCCCAATGCTCGCACGCGCCGCGGTCGAGGGTGTGGTGTGCGGCCTGCTCGAGGGCGCCGATGCGTTGGCTGCCGCCGGCGTCGACACCACCTCGGGACGCATCGCCATGATCGGAGGCGGCACCCGGTCGGCGGCCTATCGCCGCGTGGTGGCCGATCTGGTCCAGCGTCGCCTGGTGATCCCTGCCGCCGATGAGCTCGTGGCCCTCGGCGCCTGCGTGCAGGCGGCCATGGTCGCCGACGGCGTGGGCGCCGACGAGGTGGCCCGACGGTGGGGGTTGGGTGAG
>Ga0224508_10004266_pt1 | contig 11704 bp, 10 predicted proteins | sample SF_Jan12_sed_USG_4_FD_170157 | JGI IMG/M metagenome (GOLD analysis project Ga0224508, IMG submission 170157) | Sediment microbial communities from San Francisco Bay, California, United States - SF_Jan12_sed_USGS_21 | ecosystem: Environmental > Aquatic > Marine > Sediment | place: USA...
CACCGCCCGAGAGAGGAGCCTCACCGGCGTCGAGGAAGTCTCCGCACATCTCCACCAAGGCGTCGGCGAGGCGTTGTGGCGCACTGCGGTGGTCGTTGGGCTCGAGCGCCCACGGCTCGGCCTTGGCTCGAAGCGCCGTCAGCACCAAGGCGCCGCCTTCGGGATCGAGATCGCCATCGAGGCGAACCATGCCCCCGAGGGTCACCGAGGCGTGGAGCCTGCGACGTTCGAAGCGACGCTCGTGCTCGGCGTCGGTGGCATCGGCATCGTGGGCTTGACGCCAGTAGTCAAGAGCCTTTCTCAGGTTTGACGGCGACAGTTCCCTGGCGGCGTCGATGAGGACCTTGTGATCGTCCTCGAAATGATCGGGGTGATCGGCGGAGGCTGCAGCCAACAGTCGAGCGTGGTCGAGGGAGATATCTCCTTCCGCCAGCGCCTGGACGACATCGGGCAGATCCGCCAGGCGGCGGGCCAGCTCCACCCAGCGTTGGGCCTCGCTGTTGGAGAAGCGGCAGCGGTCTCGGAGCCATGAGGTGGTCGACAGGAATCCCTCGTCCTCAAAACCGCGACGACGATCCAGCTCAGCGATCAGCGCCAACTGCTCGGCGGCGCCAGCGCGGAAGGCCTTCTCCCGGCGCACTACCTCGGTGCGGAGCTCGGCGTTGGCGAGATGTTGCGGACTCATGACAGCCAGCACGGTGTCTTCATTCCCCAAGTATCGGTGTTGGGTGTGACAGATTCCGCGTCGCGGCCTTGTGTCCTTCGCCCTCTCGACGGTTGCCGAGCCGCTGGTCAGCTGCCAATGGTGAGGTGCTGGTTCGTTGTCAGAGGCGGTTCCGAGTCCTTGGTCCACCCTCGAGTAGTGCCTTGCTCTTTCACACGCGGGAACAGAGGTCACAGGTTCGATCCCTGTGGCGCCCACCGCTCTAGAACAGCATGGTTACGATTCGTGCTCCGGGCGCTTAGCTCAGCGGGAGAGCGCTGCCTTCACACGGCAGAGGTCACTGGTTCGATCCCAGTAGCGCCCACTCCAGGGTCCCTTGTGTTTGTTGGGTTTCCTAGCTCAGCCCCCTTCCTTCGTTTCTGTTCCGTGTGCGCCGCGTCCACGTCGCGTCCACATCAGATCGGTTCCAGGGCGGGTTGAGAGTGTCGGCGGCGTTGCGGTCGAGCCCTTCGTAGAGGTGGCCGTAGACGTCGAGGACGGTCTTGACGCTGGTATGTCCGAGCCTTGAGGCGATCACGGCGGGGTGGGCGCCTTGGGCGATGAGGAGGGCGACGTGGCTGTGGCGAAGGTCGTGGAACCGCATCGGTTGGCCGACCGAGTCGTTGACGGCGGGGAGCCAGAAGCGGCTGCGGAAGGTGTTGCGGCGGATGGGGCCTCCTTCGGGTGCGGTGAAGATCAGCCAGTCCGGGCCGGGCGGGTAGGTGGCGAGATGTTGGTCGATGACTTCGGGAAGCCATGACGGCACCGATACGGCTCGTCGGGCGGCGGCGGTCTTGGGTTGCCCGAAGCGGAGGTGGCCGCGGACTTCGGCGAGGGAACGTTCGATGCGGATGATCCGCTGGTCAGGCTGGTAGCGATCGACGTCGAGGGCGATGAGCTCCCCGATGCGGCAACCGGTGTACGCCGCGGTGACGACGAGGGCGTGGTACCGGGGGTGGATGGTGTCGGCGAGGTGGGTGATCTCTTCGGGGGAGAGGAACCGCTTCTCGGTGTCCTGGGTCTTGGGCAGGGTGATGTCCCGGCAGGGGCTGGCGGCGATGAGTCCGCCGTTCACCGCGTCGTTCAAGATCCGTTCGAGGAGTTGGGAAGCCTTGCGGATGGTGGCCGGGGCGTAGCCGGCGGCGTCGAGATCGGCGATCCATTCCTGGACGTCGAAGAGTCCGATGGCCCCGATCGGCATGTCGGCGAAGGTCGGTAGGACCAGGCTGCGCAGATACGACTCATCGCGGGCCTTGGTCGAGTCCCGTCGGTTGACCCACCCGGCGGTGGTCTGTTGGGTGAAGTCGCCGAGTCTGAGCCGTCCGGCTCTCGGGTCGATGTAGGTGCCGGCGAGCTTCCGAGCCTCAACGGTGACGAGGAACCGTTCGGCGTCGATACGACGAGGGAAGTTCTTCGACCGTTGACCTCCGGTGGGGTCCCGCCACCGGGCCTGCCACGACATGCGGCCGGTCCGATGGACGACTTTACGAATTGACGCCACGAGCACCTCACATCAGCCGGATCGGGGATCGGTCTCGCTGACGACAATGCCGGATGACCCTGTTACGAAAGTGTCAGTAACCCTCCAACTCGATGCTCATCACCGAGGAAACCAGAAGTGGTGAGTTCGTCATCGAGCGGCCCGGAAACATCGTCAGCGAGGCGGATTGGAGGGTCCTTGACACTCTGGTGAAAGGGCTACTGACACTCTGGTGAAAGGGTTGGCGTGTCCAATTCCTAGATATGAAGCACTCAACGCTCATCGATCACAGTGGAGATCCCGTCGTCAGGAGTGATCGACGTGACCCTGTTGGCCGCTCGTGGTCCGCGCACAACGTTCAGGCCCTGTCTGGATTGGCCAGGTTGCAGGCCCAGGACCATTCTCTACATCCAACTCACACCAAGAAGTCACGGCAATCCCACGATCGCGAACCCCCGGAACAGAATCAGAGCACCGCGAATGCCATCCACGACAGCAACGATCCGAAGAACGGCGATGACACCGGCCGCCTCGTCGCGAATGCGCGCAAAGACCCCCAAATCACACACGCACATGCAACAAGTTGCCGGATGTCTACATGTAGACATGTGGGGCCGTGATGGACCTCGACCGAGGCACGCTGGCGAGGATTGACCGGAAGCTGCTCGCAGGGCTTGGCGATGATGAGACGTTCCAGATGGTCAGGGTCCCGGTGACCACGGCGAAGTGGTCGACGTGGAAGCGGTATTGCGATTCGGCCGGGATCTCGATGGGTCGAGCCATAGCGACCCTCATTGACGGGGAGCTTGCGACTGTGTTTGGTGACTTCAGCGCTGAGCCGACTTCGGTGTTTGCACGCCAGGCCGAAGAGGAGCTGGTAAGGCGAGAGGAAGTCGTCGCTGCCCAGGAGCGAGACCTGCGGGCGACCGAGAGGCGGCTGCGCAGTCGAAGCGAAGACCTCCGTCGTTGGGAGGCCGAGGTTGAGGCCAGGGAACAGCGGGTTGAGCTGGCTTCAAAGCTGGCGGCTCAGCGCCGCCACTCCGCCCCGAAGATCGGACGGAACGAACGGTGCCCCTGCGGATCGGGACTCAAGCACAAGCACTGCCACGGTCTGCCCGGTCGAAAACCCAACGCCCTTCCCAGATAACGGGAGAGCTTGCGCCGATTGCCGGATCTGCTCGGAACGATGTGCGCGATATCGCTCTGTGGGCTGAGTGTTATGTGCGGGGTTGGATGTGCCGGGATCGGGAGCGTGGTGGATCAGGCAGCGGCCGCTGGGCCTGTTCGGGGTGCCTGCGCGTCCCATCGTCACGCTCGACGCGATCGAGACTCATCGGCATATGGCCGGGTGCACTGCGGAGGGCCAGCAACATCTGCGGAGGGCCAGCAACATCTGCGCGGCCCCAGTCCCGCCACGATCCGGAGCTCGATTTGGCGTACTCTGCACATACTGCGTCAGGGGGCATGTAACGATTGCTGTCGCTTGTGGTGAGTACTGGTGAGGAGGTGTTGTGATGGGCGAGCGGAGTGACGCCGAGTTGCCCATGGCTTCGCGTGATGATCTGGCCGCATTTGCCGAGATGTACGAACGCTCGTCCGATGAGATCCTTGCTTACTTCTATCGGCGTACTTGGGATCCACATGTCTCGGCGGACTTGGTCGCCGAGACGTTTGCCGCGGCGTGGCTGCGTCGTGGTACCTACCGCGGCAGGGACGGTTCACCGGTTCCGTGGCTGTTCGGTATTGCCAAACGGGAGCTGGGCAGGTACCGACGCCGTCGCAAGATCGAGTTTCGTGCCGTCAGGCGTCTCGGTATCCAGGTTCCGCAGTTGGGGAACGACTCGGTTGAACGGATCGAGCAGATGGTGGATGCCCGTGCCTTCCGAGGCGAGTTGGTGGCTGCGTTGAAGCGTTTGTCGGCTTCCGAGCGTGATGCGGTGCAGCTCCGTGTCATTGACGACCGGTCCTTCAGGGAGGTCGGAGAACGGCTGGGTTGTTCGGAGGGTGCGGCCCGAGTGCGTGTCCATCGTGCGCTCAGGAAGTTGGCTGATGCCGTGGAGGCTCCCGCATGAGCAGGATTCGCTATCTCGCAGAACTTCAAGCGGAGCTCGAGCGAGCGGCCCAAGCTTCGCTGATTCCGGTACGCCGTCGCTGGGCCGGGATAGCAGTTGCCGTCTCTGCGTTCGCCCTTGTTCTGGTAGTGGGAGCCGTCATGTGGCTGGTCCGGGGCCCCGTTGAGGTGGCCACTCCGACGACGACGTCAACAGCCGCACCGCAGGTTGATGCAGTTGATCCGCCTGTGGTTTGGGCACGTCTTCCCCAGGAATCTGTGTACCTCTCCGAGTCGTCATTCACTTTGCAGCGCGTCATCCGGGGACCTCGCGGTTTCATTGCGATCGGTGACGAGTCCGGTATCTCGGAGCGGCGCAACGGCTTCATCCTCAGGTCCGACAACGGCACCGCGTGGACCCGTACTGATGATCCTGCGGTCTTTCAGGGCGTGAGTCTCCTGGCCATTGCCGATTCGGGTAGCTCGATGGCGCTGGCAGCTCTCGGCCTGGGCACCGACTTGCGTTTCTACACCAGCGAGGACGGCTCCGCTTGGGAGGCGGCATCGATCGAAGCTACCGGCGGCATAGCGGGAAGGGTTGCCCATGCCATCGCCCCGTACGGTGATGGGTTTGTCGCGGTCGGTAGCGGGTGGATGGGTGATGGGCCAGATGCGGTCGAGACCGGGGTGATCTGGGTCACCGATACAGGACGCAGCTGGCGGGAAGTCGTGGTTCCTGAGTTCGGGACATCATCGCTGAGCGACATCCTGGTGGTGGACGCCGTCCTTCACATTGTCGGTTTGTCTGAGATTGGCGACGGTGAGAGCGCACCGACCATCTGGACGTCCCGGGACGATGGAGCAACCTGGTCCGCGACACTGCTTCCCCGAATCGAGGAGCACGGTTTCGCTGGTGTATCGGCCATCGCTGAACGCGACGGGCTGTGGGTGGCCGTCGGGTTCGAAGGGAACTCGGGTGCGGTATGGACATCGGACAACGGACTCGACTGGCGACGGTACACACCTCATGGCGATGAGTTCAGCGCAGAGAAGCTTCCCACTCGCATGCACGATGTGGTCATCACCTCCAGAGGGGTCGTAGTGGCGGGGGCCCAGTTCCTCGGTGCCGACATCGGGCGTATCACATGGATTTCACCAGACGGCGAAGATTGGATGAGGCTCGACTTCACCGATCCGACCACCATCGAGAACGCCTCGCTGGTCACATACTCGATGGCGGCCGACGAGTCGACAATCGTTGCAGTCGGCTCCGAGATGGCAATTGAAGGTGCCAGTCTCGGCGCCGTGTTCGTCTCTCCGCCAGGGCCCGGCATGGAGCCGTTGGTAGCCATGGAGGATTCAGAAGCACCGGATCCAGTAGACGGTGACGACCAACCCGTCGCTGTGGCCGGAGACGGATGGGTGCGGCTCGGAGTCGATTCGTTGGTCGCCGAGGGATACGAAATTCACGACGGCACATGGGTTGACGCGACGTTGAACCCGCTGTTGATGTGGGATGCAGCTGACATCGCCCGGCTCGTCGTCCCCGGGGCGTTTCGGCTCGATGCGACCACAGGTGAGTTGACGCCATGGATCGTGGAGCGGATTCCCCGACTGGGTGACGGCCTCGAAGTTGCGGCCGATGGAACCGTCAGGGTGACCTACACAGTCCGTGAAGAGGTCGTCTGGGAGGACGGAACCCCGGTGACCGGAGCCGACCTGGCGTTCACCCACGAGCTGATCATGCGCTACGCCGACCAGATTGAGATCGATACAAGTGCCCACGGACTCGTCGGCCCCGGTTCGATGACTGTGGACGGTAGATCCGTCACGTTCGAGTTGGCCACACCCGACGTCGCCTATGACCGGTTGTTCGAATGGGTTCTGCCCGCACACGTTATCAACGCCGACACATTCTTCGATGATTGGAACGACCAACTGTGGCCGTCTGCGGGTCCCTTCCGCTTCGTTTCCTTTGAGATTCCCACCGCACGCCTCACCGAGCCGAGCATCATCGTGCTCGAACGCAATCCGAGCTACTGGGAGACCGATCCAGCAACCGGGGAGGCCCTGCCGTATCTGGCCGGCATCGAGCTTCACGTGTTCCCCGGAGGCACCGACCCAGGCACCGGCGCGCGCCTCATCAAAGCCCGAGAACTCGACGCCGTGATCGGCCGCATGGCCGGCAGCTGGGAGCTTCCCTTCTACGGAGATCTCGACGAACAGGGCCTCGAGATCCGCAGCACGGCGCACACCCTCTATGAGGTCGTGGTCTTCAACCTGACCGAGGAGAGACTCAACGTCAACCCAACCTCGCGCAACCACCTCCTCGAATACCGGCAAGCGGTCCTGTTGGCGATCGACCGACAAGCACTGGCCGAGACGTTGCCCGCTACGCCGGTGAACACCATCGTCGGTCTGGCTTCACATGGATACGACCACGATGCGTGGACGGAATACGAGGATCCGGCACGGGTCGGCGAATTGCTCACGGGCCTCGGGGGACCGATCGAAGCGGTCTACACCAGCAGCTACGCAGATTCCACGATCGCTATCGGAGAGGCCGTGGCGAGCCAGCTCACATCCGCAGGTATCAACACGACAACACAATTCGACGGTGACTTCTTCGGAACCCAGCTCCCCGAGCGCCAATTCGACCTTTTTGCGATCCGGCTCTTCGCTGGTGTCCTCGGAGTGGGAAGCATCGTTGACGGCCTCGAAGCATACGCACCCGGACAGGGGATCGTTGACTGGACGGGACTCGACGCCGAGGCCGACCGCTACGTCGACATTCTCGAGCAGGCCCGCGCCGAGTTCAATCCAGATCGCTTGGTCGACCTACTCCGAGAGGCGGAATCCGTCCTGGCGGACAACGCCCTCGTGTACCCACTCGTACTCCGCCAGAGCACCAACGCCATCTACTGGCCCGACCGGATCGAAGGCATCACACCAAACCGTCTGGGTGGCTGGCACACCTGGAACGCAGCCTGGTGGCGCCCAGGCGGATAGACGGTGAACTGCTGATCCTCAATTGGCGAGCAGCCGAGGGTGCCGTGTCCGCATCCGGGACGTTGAGTCCGCAGGCGACGCAGGCCAACCCCGATCACCAATTCTGTTCCAGAAACGCTCATCTCGGAGAGTGTCCCCGATCGGCACCTCGTGCGCTAGCTGGTGACGTTGGTCGGGTTGGCAGGTTGCCGCGCTACGTGGTGAGCTGAGGGTGTTCGTGCAGATCGGTTCTTCCCGCCGGATGGGAGAACCAGATGACAACAACACATACAGCCTTGATGCCAGCAGTGGTGGCACCGGACTTCGATTCGTTCGCGGTGCGCCAAGCAATCGCCGGGTTCCTGGCCGGCTACGGCGACGCCACCCGTGACGCCTACAGCCTGGACCTTCGGCAATGGCTCAGATGGTGCACCCGTCACGAGCTGCGGGTACTCGAGGTGAGGCGCGCTCACATCGAGTTGTTTGCCCGCAGTCTCGAACAAGACGGCAAGGCCCGGGCGACCGTGGCACGCCGGCTATCGACGATTGCCGGGTTCTACCGATACTGCGTCGAAGAACAGCTGATCCCGGTGTCGCCGGCGGTGCACCTACGCCGCCCGAAACTGAACTACGAGTCGAACGCCACCGGGCTGGACCGCAACGAACTTGGCATGTTCTTGGTCCAGGCCGGACTCGCCGGCGGAAGAGACCATGGATTGGCGTGCTTGCTGGCGTTGAACGGGCTCAGGATCAGCGAAGCCCTCAACGCCGACATCGAACATCTCGGATTAGAGCGAGGGCACCGGACGCTGACGATCACCCGCAAGGGTGGCAAGATCGTCACCATCCCCCTGGCGCCACGCACCGCTCGGGCCATCGATCTGTGTGTCGGCGAACGCGAGGAGGGACCGATCTTCTTGAACCATGACGGCACCAGACGCCTGGACCGGCACGCGGCAACACGGATCGTGAAACGGCTGGCGAGGCGAGGCGGGATCGACAAGAAGATCTCACCACATTCGCTGCGGCACTCGTTCATCACGGCCGCCCTCGACGCAGGTGTTGCCTTGCGTGACGTCCAAGAGGCAGCGTCGCATGCTGATCCGAGGACCACGATGCGCTACGACCGGGCGAGACGTTCCCTCGACCGGCACGCCACCTACATCGTCGCCACCTTCGTCGCCGGAGCCAGCCGCTGAACAAAGCGGGGAGCCGACACCCCTATGTGACGGCTCCCGCACAGAACTGCCGGATATCGGATGCTGGTGGGTGCTCGATATGGCTCTGGGGCGTGAATGATCTGAGCGGTGTGAGCGCTTGGCACGGTAGCGCTCATCTTGGTGAGTGTGTCTGTGTTGCCTGCCCAAATCACGGTTCTCGCTTTGGCGTGGCAGGTGCCAGAGGAGCCGAGCGTTTGCGGTATTTCTGTGGAACTACTGGTCTGTGGATCTCGTCTAACGGTTGTGGAGGGTGTTGTCGTGGGTGTCGCTGAATCGGAGGCCGAGCTTGTTGCTCGGGCGCGAGGTGGCGATACGGAAGCGTTCTCGGATCTGGTGAGGCGTCACGATCGAGGGCTCCGGTTGCTGGCGTTCCGCTTGTTGGGTGATAGGTCTCGTATGGACGATGCTTTGCAGGAGGCATATTTGAAGGCGTTTGAGGGGCTGCCTCAGTTTCGTGGGGATTCATCGGTAGGGACTTGGCTGTATCGCATTTCTTACAACTCGTGTATTGACGTGATTCGTCGAACCCGTCATGAGGAGCCGCTGGAGCGTGCCGTGGTGGCGTCGGGTTCGGGTTTCGAGGATCAGGTCGCGACGCGTGTTGATCTAGCTGAGGCGCTAGCTGCGTTGCCGGTTGCGCAACGTTCTGTCGTGATCCTCGTTGATGGGCTCGGTTTGGATTACGCCGCGGCCGCAGAAACGGTCGGTGTTCCGGTCGGGACCGTTCGATCTCGTCTGTCGCGTGGGCGGGCCACGGTGACGCGGATCTTGTCGGAGGGAGTGAGCGGATGAATGAACGTCCTGATCTACCTGAGGAGATTGATTTCGATGGGCTTTCGGTTCCCGAGCATCGACCTGGGTTTTGGGACGACGTCGAACAGGGATGGCGAGACACCGCTGGCCGGTTCGGTCTCGTCGGGATGGAAGGCGGCGACCGTGAGGAACCTGCGATGGTTGGCCTACATCAAGACAAGACGCCGCGTCGGAGGTCTCCTCTGTTGGTAGCAATGGTTGCTGCGGTATCGGTTCTTCTGGTCGGCTCGGCTACAGCTCTACTGCTTCGTCCCGCTGGTGAGCGCGAGTCTCAATCACCCGTATCTCTTGCCGCTACTCCGACCACCTCGGCGGCAGTCGCAAAGTCCACGTCCACGACGACCACAACGATCGTGACGACACGGGTGATTGTGCCAACCGCGGCACCGTGGACGTTGTCGCCGTTGACCTTGAACGAAACGCCGCGCGTGCTGGTGGATCAGTGGGAGTCGGCTGAGAACCAGTTGTGGTGTTCAGCTCTGGCCCCGGCGTTTGCCTTGCCGGAGGCTGAGGATGCTGTTGCTCGGGCAGCATATTTCGGTGGCGGATGGGCTGTTGCCTGGGACAAGCCGAACGGGCCAGGCAGTACTGGAACCAGCGAGTATTGCGAGGACTGTGGTCGGTCAGCATTCGGGGTGGCCGGGGTTGGGTTGACGGTGAAACCGAATACGGCTTCTCGACTGCCGGACGTGTTGGAATGGCCCGATGGGAGCCTGGCCGGCTACACGGGGTTGGGCTTTGAGGTGGACAACCCTAAGCGTCTAGCTGAGCTTGTCGTCGAGGGGCAGGGGTGCATCTATCAGGTGTGGTCACATCTCGGTGATGACCATCTGGTGAGGTTGATTGAGAGCCTCCGTTTCGTCGAAGGACTACAAGCCGATCCGGTAACTCTCCGCCAGCCGGGTGATCCGCAGACAGTGATCGATGCTGGCGCTGAGCCCTGGTATTCACACAAGGTCAGCTTCAGCGACACTGCCGACGTGTTGCAGTCGGTATGGCAGCAGGCGACGCCCCAGGCCGTTCGGGTGACGTTCGCTGATCTCGGTGAGGGAATGCAAGATGCCCAGATCCGTACCGCCAATCTTGGTGCTTGGGGGGTGGCATGGGACAACCCGGCAGGGCCGGGCCACGACGGATTAAATAACCCTTGCAAGGACTGCGGTCGAGGAGCGGTAGGTCTCGGACAGCGCCAATCACGGTCAGAAGCGGGCCGTGACGTAGTTGCACCCCCGTTTCGGGTCGAGTGGGACGACGGCAGCTACGCCGAATTCGGTTCAAGACTGGGTGGGCACTCGCTGCCACTCGACCGCCTACGATTCATCGACGAAACAACCGAAGAGGCCATAGAGGGAGCCCTCGAAGCCAACCTGGTGATCGCGGGAACGGAAGCGGAGATTGTCGTCTGGACACACCTCGGGCAAGAACACCTTCTCTACCTGCTATCCCAGATACGGTTCGTCGATTAACTAACCGCCAATCGAGAATCTCCCGCTACCAAGCGCAGATCAACAAATCCCGGGCAATAACACACATTCGACCGAGTGCGCGGGATCGGCACGTCTGCGTGCGGGTTGGTCAGCGTGGTCGGTAGATGTCTGCCCGATGGTCGATGTAGATGACTCGGACTGTCCGGCTTGCTTGGTTGATCTCGTAGACGATGCGATAGGCCCCAACTCTTGCAGAGTGAAGTCCGACTAGATCGCCTCGTAGTGGTTTGCCTACCCGGTGTGGGTTCTCGAGTAGGGGACCGACGAGGTAGTCCAAGACTGCGAGGGCAATCTTCTCGGGGAGTCTTTCAATGGCTCGGCGTGCAGGCCCGGCGACGACCAAATCCCAAGCCGCTTCTGTCACGCTGTCTTGGAACGGAGCTGGTTCCGCAGCGCCTCGATCTCGTCCTTGGTGACAACGTCGCCACTGGCGATTGCTGCTCGACCTTGTTCGATGTCGCGCATAGCCGCCGGGTCCGAGAGGATCGCCAGTGTCTCTTCGATAGCCTCCAAATCGTCTGTGCTGAGCACGACGGCGACCGGGCGTCCGTTTCGGGTGACGGTGACTCGTTCCTGGGTGGTGACGACCTCGTCGACGATCTCCGACAGCTTGGCCTTGACCTCGGAGAGTGAGAGCGTTCTTGACATGACCAGAATTATAGTCTGTACATGGCTCTGGTCAATCTACCTTGACCAAGCCGCGTCCACATCGCGTGCACAAGACGACGAAAACCGACGCGGAGCAACGCAAGACGATGAGGGTCGAGAAGTGGCCTTGACGGGGGGTTCTTGGGAAACCGCCCGTCCAGCAGGGCGCGCCTGAAACGTCCCCAGAAACCTTCACACGGCAGAGGTCACAGGTTCGATCCCTGTAGCGCCCACAGAGAAAGCCTGTCCGCATATGTCGAGGCGGCCAAGGCCATCAGGGAGTGGCTCGACGGTCCTGCGGGCGAGGCTCCGCCC
>Ga0224508_10004267_pt1 | contig 11703 bp, 10 predicted proteins | sample SF_Jan12_sed_USG_4_FD_170157 | JGI IMG/M metagenome (GOLD analysis project Ga0224508, IMG submission 170157) | Sediment microbial communities from San Francisco Bay, California, United States - SF_Jan12_sed_USGS_21 | ecosystem: Environmental > Aquatic > Marine > Sediment | place: USA...
CAGCCACTTCCCTTCGCTGTACTCAAGCACGCTGAAACCGTTGTCTTGCACCGAGATCGCGTAATTGCGGCTCTCGAACACAGCCTCCTGGTTTAACAGGTGGAACAACTTGCCGAGATCTTTACCAATGCGCTTCAGGTCGCGGGTTTCATCACCAAGACCGACCGACAATTGCACCATCGAGACCGTGATCGCAACGATCGCAACCACCATCAATAACTCCCAGAGAGTGAAGCCCCGCTGAGAAATACCGAAAAACGATTTGCCTCTAGGAATCGAGATTCCAGTTTCCGATGTCGGCAGCTTCACCTTCACCTCCGGCCGCAGCATCGGCACCGAGCGAAAATACGTCAAACTCGCCGTTTGATCCCGGATACAGATACTGGTAGGGATTGCCCCAGGGGTCCTTGTTGAGTTTCTTGATATAGCCACCTTCGCGCCAGTTTTTGGTGCCTTCGCCCGAGGGTTTGTTGACGAGTGCGTCAAGCCCCTGCTCGCCCGACGGATAGACGAAGTTATCGAGCTTGTAGAGTTCGAGCGAGGATTCGAGCACGCGGATATCGCTCTTGGCCTTGCTGATACGGGCATCATCGACCCGTCCAGCGACCTTGGGGGCAATATAGGCGGCGAGGATCGCGATGATGGCGACCACGACGATTATTTCGAGTAGGGTAAAACCCCGGTTACTGTGTAGTTTCTTCATATTCAGTTGGATTGTCGGGTTGGGCTATGGTTCATTGTATACGTAGCCCATACCAGCGCAATTGCAATCGCCATCAGCAGGCCATACAGGTGGGCATCAACGATAACCCGGGCACCGATGATATCTCCGGTGTTGAAGTCATAAAAGTTAAATTGTTCCATTAAGACCTTTATCACTATTGCGGCAACCACCAGGATCGCAATCAAGCGATCGCGTGGAAACAGGCTGATCGCGCCCAGCACGTAAAGGCCGTACAAAATACCGGAGTGACCCGCATAATCCAGAACTTCAGGATTAAAAAGGGTAATCAAGGCCGAAATACCGATGCCCAGGATCAGGGTACTGATAAGCCAACGTTTAGCCGACCATCCGGGGGTGGTAAGACTCACGCAGACCACCAGTCCGAGTCCATTGAGTAGCAGATGCATCCAGCCGACGTGTACCCAGTGAGCGGTGACGATACGCCATACCTGGCCCGTTGAATTCCAGTCGCGCTCATAGCGAAAATGCTCGGGTCCGATCAACTGAAATAACGTCATAACCGGGATAATCGCGGCCACATAACGCCAGTCCGGAGATGCCTTGATGCGTTGCCACACAACTACACCAGTTCGTTCATATCGAAGATTGGCACCAGGATCGCGAGCACTATAAACAACACCACGATCCCCATAAATAAGATCATCGCCGGTTCGAACAGTGCGACAAAAAGCGCGGTGACGCCGGCAAACTCGGTTTCCTCGGCACGCGCCGAGCGTTCCAGCATTTCACCGAGCCTGCCGCTTGCCTCACCATTCTGTACCAGTTGCAGTACCAGTGGGCTGAAATAACCGGTTTTTTCGAGCGCGACCGAAATATGCTCACCCTCTCGAACCCGGGCCGCGGCCTTCTCAACTGAAGCCTTAATCGGTTGACTATTGATGACCTCGGTCGAGATATGCATCGAATCGAGCGCGGTGACACCGCTGGAGACCAGGATACTCATGGTACGCGTAAAGCGCGCGGTGTTGGCGAGCTTTACCAGGTACGCGATATACGGCAGGCGCAGCCACAAGCGGTCGCGCAGGTTGCGGAATTTGGGTAACTTGACCAGCTGGGTGTAAATCACCATCGCGAGTATGACGCCGATAATTAATTCGACGCCGTAACTTTTAAAAAAGTCCGAAATTGAAATTAACCAGGTTGTCACCATCGGCAATTCCTGGTCAAAGCCCTCGAACACCTGCACGATTTTCGGCACCACGAAGGTAAGCAATGCGGCCACCAGGCCGAACGCAACCACCGACAATAGAATCGGGTAAATCAGTGCCTGCCCGGTGCGGCGCTGCAGGTCCTGTTTCGCCTCCATGTAATCGGCGAGGCGTTCCATGACGACATCGAGCAATCCGGACTGCTCACCGGCATGCACCGAGGCGCAATACATCGAATCGAAAATACGCGGAAATTCACGCAGGGCCTCGGAAAGCGGAAAACCTTCGAGTATGCGCGCACGCACCGCGAGCATAACGTGCTTGGCCGCGGGCTTTGGAGTCTGGCGTGAAACCGCGTGATAAGCCGATTCAACCGGTTGCCCTGCACTGATCAAAGTTGCCAGCTGGCGCGTGATCAACGAGAGCGTCGCAACATTGATCTTATTGCGTCGGGTTTTACCGGCGTCCTTCGTTTCTCGGGAAGTCACCTCGCCGATCTCGACCGGCATCAGGCTCATGCCGCGTAACTGCTGCCGTGCCTGCCTGGCGGTATCCGCCTCGATCAATCCCTTCTGGGTATTACCATCGACATCAACAGCCTGATATTCAAACGCCGCCATAATCGCGTCATCCCACCAGCACTGTCATCCTGCAGCGCCAATTTATCATCCCGCGGCTTGACCCGATGCGTCGAACCGGCGGGATCCAGCACAAATAATAATTCAGGATACCGCGGTCAAGCCGCGGTATGTCATCGAAGCTGAGTCCCCAATCAACAAGATCCCGGATTAGTCCTTCGGACTTTCGGGGATGACATGGATCACCCACCATCCCGGGTCACCCGCAACACTTCGTCCAGCGTCGTCTCACCCATTACTACCTTGCGAATGCCGTCTTCCCGCAAACTGCGACTCTGTGTCCGGCAATAACGCTCAAGTTTTGGCTGACTGGTGCCATCGTGAACCATGGTCGAGAGCGTCTCGTCAACCTCGATTAATTCATAAATCCCGGTACGCCCGCGAAAACCCGTGTGTAGGCATTCGCTACAACCGTTGGCCTGGTAAATTACATCATCGCCGCTAATCTTAAATCCGTTTACCTCCTCGACATCGAGCTGAGTGACAGATTTACATTCCGGGCACAGCTTGCGCACCAGACGTTGCGACAACACACCCAACAATGTCGATGACAACAGGAATGGTTCGACACCCATATCCTGCAGGCGGGTAATCGCGCCCACCGCGGAATTGGTATGCAGAGTCGATAATACCAGGTGCCCGGTCAGGCTCGCCTGTACCGCAATCTGCGCGGTCTCGCTGTCGCGAATCTCACCGACCATGACTACATCCGGGTCCTGGCGCAGAATAGCACGCAGCCCCTTGGCAAAGGTCATATCGACCTTGGTGTTAACCGGGGTTTGACCGATACCGTCGAGATCGTATTCGACCGGGTCTTCGACGGTCAGAATATTGCGGCTGGCATCGTTCAACACCGACAGCATCGCATAGAGCGAAGTGGTCTTACCTGAACCGGTTGGCCCAGTTACCAGGATGATTCCGTGCGGCTTCTGGATGATACCTTCGAGCCGCTTCTGCTCGACATCGCCCATGCCAAGTTGCTGCAAATCAAGACGCCCGGCCTGCTTGTCAAGCAGCCGCAACACCACTCGTTCACCATGACCGGAGGGTAATGTCGACACCCGAATATCAACCGGGCGATTGGCCACTTTGAGCGCAATGCGTCCATCCTGCGGTAAACGCTTTTCGGCGATATCAAGCTGCGCCATAACCTTGATGCGCGACACCAGCAAACTCGCGATCTGGCGCGGCGGCTCGAGCACCTCGCGTAGGACACCGTCAACACGGAATCGAATCGACAGCCTGGATTCAAACGGTTCTACGTGAATATCCGATGCGTTCTCCTTGATCGCCTCGGTAATCAGCGCATTGATCAGGCGGATGATCGGCGCATCGTCGTCGCTTTCGAGCAGATCCTCGGGCTCGGCGAGTTCACGCGCGACATCGTCGAGGTTAAGTTCGCCACCGATTTTCTCGGCCTCGTTAAACGATGTTTCGCGGTTACCTTCAAAATGTTGCCCCAATAAGCGGTTAAACTCGAGATCCGATTCGACCTCGATTTCATCGACCATCCCGAGCAGGCGCTGAGCCTCGGAAACTGCTTCGGCAGGCGCGCTGTTTTTAAGGGTCAACTTCAATTTACCAGACGCCGGCGACATCGCCGCTATGACACCGTAGCGCTTGCAAAATGAGTATGGGAGCTCTGCGTTTGTCGACATTGTATGCTGGGGTTAAAACAAAGTACCAATTATACTAGACTACCTGATAAGCGGCACAAGTATCTACGTTAGCAATTATGTCTCATTCCACTGAGGCTCTAGCAGTTATCCGGCAATAAATTCGGTATTTTACCAGTAAGATAATAAGCAATTAATCCAATCCATTCATGCATCGCCTGTTTCAAATGACCTGCATGTCCAAGCAAATTAAAATTAATCTCAAGCAGGTTACCTGGATTTACCTGGTGGTCGACGGGATAGGGAATCAAAGACCAGCTATTTTGGCAAAAAACACCGATCGATCGAGGCATATGGAAGGCCGTTGTAACAAGTAGCCATTTGGAGTTGACGGAAGGTTTTACTAACTGTTTCGTGTAAAAGGCATTTTCAGCGGTATTTTTGGCCCGGCTTTCAAATTGAATTCGCTTTATATCGAGATCCAATTGATGCAGATGAAGATTAAGAATAGTCGCTTCAGTAGGTTTGTTCCGATTGACGCTGGCATTACCCCCGGTAAATACCAGTTTAGCCTCAGGGTATCTGCGAGCCAGCGTGGTAAAGCTGGTCAATCGCTCAGCCGCGTAATTCATCTCTAGCTGTCGCCATGCCTGGCTCTTTTCCGCATCTATCGATCCTCCGAGCACGATAATGCCATCAATCTGTACGGGTAATTCAGGATTATGTTCAAAACGAGTTTCCAGAGGGTAAAGCATCCAGCTGCCTATCGGGAACAGGCTCAAGAAGACAACCGTAGCAAAAATAAAGATCAAAAAACGTCGTGCAAGAATATGATATTCCAAATAATGCAGCACTGCAGTACACAGTAATAGAAAGACAAATAGACTATCCGGGGAGATAACGTTCCATATGAACTTTGAACTGTAGAAAAACAGGTCGTCCATTGCTTCGAATTACTATCTTGCCCCTTTGCCAAAAATAATGATTTCAACGGTTTGCAATATAATGAGGCAATCGAGGAACAGTGAATGATTCTTGACGTAATACATGTCATAGAGATGCTTGTGATAAGCGTCTTCCATTGATGAACCATATGAAAAGTTGAGCTGGGCCCAGCCAGTCAGGCCGGGTTTCAATACATGCCTTTCCTTATAATAGGGAATATGTTCTGAAAGTTCGCTGATGAACTCAGGTCTTTCCGGCCTGGGGCCCACAAAGCTCATATCACCCTTAATGACATTTACCGCCTGCGGTAGTTCATCAAGACGATACTTCCGTAAAAAACTACCGACTCCGGTCACCCGACTGTCGCCCTCACTAGCCCATACAGCATTCCCTTCTCTTTCGGCGTTCGAGATCATGCTCCTGAATTTATAAACGTTAAAGCTGCTGCCGTATTCGCCGATCCGCATCTGCCGGTAGATAACCGGGGCCCCAATACCATCCTCGGCCCATATCGCAATCACGATCAAAACCTGTACCGGAAAGCTCACAACTAACAAAACGAAGCTTGCGACCAGATCGAACAGACGTTTTATAATATTCCGGAGTCGGGATTGGTTAAACCCATCGCTGGTAACCAGCCAGGTAGGGTCCATGATATCGATACGGATTTGTCCTGCTTCTCTTTCGAAAAAAGTCAGGATATCCAGGACATTGATGCCATTTAATTTACAATCAACCAGCTCATCAATTTTAACCCTGGATTTAATATCGCTCGTAGCAACCACAATCTCATCGATGGAGTATTTGTTCACATACTCCAGCAAAGGAGAATCAATCGTAACGATTCTTTTTTCGTCAACCTGGGGATTCTGGTCATCCAGTAACGCATATCCAAAAATATCAAATCCTCTCCGATCAGACTTGCGCCTTAACTTCTTGTCGATATACGAGGCATCGGCTCCTGCCCCGTAGACCAGTACTCTGGATTTAAAAACCGAAGTATCGACCAATTCAAAAAACAGGGTTCGTACTGTGCCAATAATAAAAAACGACTGAACGTAAACGAGAGCTAGGACGCCACGCCCTAAAAATAAGTCTGGAAACAGGTAAAAAATCAAAACGACCATTATGCTCGACATGACCATGCTGATCGCTATTCGAATCAGGACACCAGCCATACCTTCCCTGAGCCGTCCCACGTATAGGCCAGTCGACAACGTGGTAATCGCAGTGATCAGCGTTATGACAACCGCACTGTCCAACAGGCCAACCGCGATATCGGCAAAATCCTGGCCTACGCTATAAAATCGGATAAAGATGGCACTATAAACCGAACCATAGACAACACAGGTTTCGGCAATGAGCAGAATTAAGAAGGGTGTCTTGAGATGTGACTTAAATACTTGAACTGATGCCAATCCCTTGTCCTTTTTCTAATATGACTGGTCTCGTTTGAGACTTGTAATCAAATATTATCAGAAAGGAGCTGATTTATGATGGATTTTTGGCGTTTTATGAAGAATCGGTGAGAGTGTCCCCAGAATAAAGAAAGCCATAACACTCGAGAATATAACTACCACGAAGATCCCATCGCTAGCTGAGACCAGTTTTGCGAGCACCGACATGATGCAGGTGCCGATCAGGATACCTGCCCCATTTCCAAGAATTTGGCGGCTCGCTTCACCAATGGACCGGTTATAGCTGACGATAGCGCGCTTACTCAGGCGCACGCAGACTAATAGAATCGTAGAATATACCAATACCTGCAATAACAAAGTGCTCCCCCATGCAACTGAAAAAAGCAGGCTAGAAAGAAAGAATGTTACGCCCAGAACCGCAAAATCTACTACCCGATTCAATACCCTGAAATCAGTATTTTGTATAAAAGACATTATCTGGGTTTCCTGTAGGTTTATTCGCAACAGACGGCAAGTTTATTGAACCTGTCATTCCATTCCGTTAAGTAGCTCACATATATTCTAAAATTCAATAGCGATCCGAATTTACGAAAATAAGATTACAAATTCGACTCTTTCATTAATTTAATAACAAGAGTAATTAAAGAATCATGATCGGGGACAAGAATTCAGTAATTGAGAACCAGGTCTCAGCCGCACCTCTAGTATAAATTGAATGGAACCAGCAGATCGCTTATCGTAATGTTTTAATCTGTTACAGTGCTTCAGGAACCATAGCAATTGGCCGCTCAAGAACATTCAGAAAGATAAAACGCGGGATGCCAGGACCCTCTTGAGAAATATGCTTTCATACTATCAAAGCAATAAAGTCTGCTTGCAATTGATGCTATTGATAATTGCCGTTCCCCTCATTTTCTGGCCTGACGCACAAACTTTTATAAATGCCTGGACGAACACCTCTGCCTACAATCATGGATTTTTTATACTCCCCATATCTCTCTGGCTACTACATCGACAAAGGCAATCCATATCGGCTACAGAGACTGCAACAGAACCTTTAGCATTGGTAGCATTAGCTGTTGCGTTATTGCTCTGGTTTCTCTCTTTCATTATCAGTGTAAATGTCACCCAGAAATTCGCCTTGATAGCCTTGATCCCGATATCCACCTGGATTTTATTTGGTCGTAAACTGCTCATAAAAGTGATATTTCCAATGGCTTTCCTGTTTTTCATGATTCCCGTCGGGGCAATCCTGGTGCCCCCACTGATGGAAGTTACCGCCGATATTACGGTGTCGATGATAGAACTGAGCAGGATACCGGTGTATAGAGACGGACTATTTTTTATCCTGCCAACGGGTAACTGGTCGGTCGTCGAGGCCTGCAGCGGTTTGAATTACCTCGTGGCATCACTCACTTTGGGCATGCTCTATGCGTATTTAACCTATCGATCTTTTACCAAAAGACTGCTCTTCGTTCTGGCAATAGCCATTTTTGCGCTTATCGCCAATGGGCTTCGCGCTTATGGCATCGTCATAATTGGCCACTTGAGTAACATGCAATATGGCACTGGTGGCGATCATCAGTTTTATGGATGGTTATTTTACGGATTCCTTGTATTTTGGGTTTTTTACCTGGGAAATATCTGGGCTGATAAACCTCTCTTATTTGAGGCTAAGTCAAATGAAAATACTGTAAATCCGTCACAGGGTAGCCCTCCAATAATACTTTTCGTCATTATCTTTTCAATCATGATTTCGGTTCAGTTATTTGCCAGGGAAACAGTTCACTTTGATAATTCCGGGATAGATACCCTCAGTTTTCAATTACCAGAAGAATTTGGAGATTGGCAATACTCGTCCAACCTGGAACTGGGCTGGGAACCCCAGATTGTAGGTGCAAGTATCGCGAAAACCCAATCGTACAGTCTAGGAAACGATATAATACAGATTAGCCTGGGGTATTATCCACGACAATCACAGGGAGCCGAAGCGGTAGGCTGGCATAACCGGGTTGTGGGCTCGGGCAGGGAAAAATGGATCGTATTTGGGAAAACCGATTTGAATATCGGTGGCTTCTCCGTCACAGAAACAGAAATCTATCAACAAGAGAGGAAAATACTGATCTGGAACTGGTACCTGGTAGGCAACAGGGATACTGCTGACCCAAAAATTGCCAAGATATACAATGCGCTCAATATCATCCTGTATCGAAGGAATGATGCTGCTTTCCTGACGCTGGCAACGCCGATAAACCAAAACAGGCTCGACAGCCGCAAAAAACTGGAGGCATTTCATGAAAAGTCTCACGGCGAATTACACCGGATTCTATCCAGTGTGATTTTAGAGACCAGAATGGAATCCCATGAGTAAGACTGCAGATAGTTGCCAGTCCTAATAAAGATTCAGCACATTGCGCCAACATAGAAAGCCGTTAGTTTACAGCCAGCTACCCAATATTATGATTTTCTCTCAACCTTCGTCATATCCTGAGGGATTCAAATCTTGCCAGCGCCAAGCATCCGTGCACATATCCTCGATTGACCGCCCGGCACTCCAACCCAACAATTGTTTCGCCAATGTGGGATCAGTCCAGCACTGGGCAATGTCTCCGGGCCTGCGACCGACAATCTCAAACGCTACCTTCTGACCGGTTACACGTTCGAAAGTTTCGATCATCTGGATGACAGAAATCCCCTGCCCGGTTCCTAAATTGACGGTTAACAAGCCATTATTAATTTGACAATATCGTAATGCGGCAAGATGACCTTCAGCGAGATCCATCACATGGATGTAGTCTCGCACGCCACTGCCATCCGGAGTTGGATAGTCACCACCGAAAACCTGAAGTTTATTTCTACGGCCAGACGCCACCTGCGCAATGTACGGCATGAGATTATTGGGAACTCCCTTCGGGTCCTCTCCGATCAATCCGCCTGCATGTGCACCCACTGGATTAAAATAGCGCAATCGACCGATGCTCCAACCTGGCTCGGCCACAGCAAGATCCGAGAGAATGTTTTCTACCATCAGCTTCGAACCTCCATATGGGTTAGTCGCCGAACACGGGAAATCTTCGGTGATCGGCAATGAGTGTGGATCACCATAAACGGTGGCAGATGATGAAAATACAAGGGTCTGAAGCTTCACCTTTTTCATTGCGATGAACAAACTTAGCGAACCGTTGACGTTGTTATCATAGTAATCGACGGGTTTTTCTACAGACTCTCCAACTGCTTTGAGTCCGGCAAAGTGAATGACAGCATCGAAACTCTGTTTGGAGAAAATATCATCGAGTAAAGGACGATCCCGGATATCGCCTCTATAAAACACAGGACGAACACCGGTAATGCATTCAATTCTATCGAGCACACCAGGATTGCTGTTACAGAGATTGTCGATTATCGAGACTTGGAATCCTGCTTCCAGCAAAACAACGCAAGTATGGGAGCCTATGTACCCTAGCCCACCAGTAATAAATATATTTTTCATTTGCGCCAAATTTCTACCTTTGACTCCACATATTGCTCGAGGAAGTCTGGTTGATTAAGATGCCATCGCCCTTGCGAGTTCGATAGCCTGATTCTTCTCGCTGGTAATTTTCGAGTATCCCAACCTGTACTAATTTGAAAACAGGTAATTTAATTCAAAACTGAAATAAAAACCCGGCATATCGATATGTTTAAAAATATTCAACCTTGAAGCGGTTACTCCATCGTCAAAACTAATTTTTAAAATTCGCCCATTGTCCGTTGATACAAAAATCTCCCCCGCGTCACTTTGGATAATCGAACGAAACCGTTCTTTTAATTCTCCAAGCAGGCGTTCTTCAAAGATAACACGTCCAGTGCTGTCCAAAACCAGGCGATTTAAATGCCTTTGTACCAATGCGGTCGAAAACAGGTTGCCATCCCACTCAGCTAAATTCGTTCCCTGGTAAACCAGTAAACTAGCTGGCGCTATCGAGGGATTCCAGATTTTAAAGGGTCTCTCAATCCCGGCCTTTTCCGTGCCCTCGCCTATTGATGCGCCCGAAGCATATTCTTTACCATGACTCACTACTGGCCAGCCATAATTTCGGCCAGCTAAAATTAAATTTACCTCATCGCCTCCGCGAGGGCCGTGTTCATTGCTCCATAATCTACGAGTCGCTTTATCATAGAAAAGACCCTGGGGATTTCTGTGCCCATAGCTCCAGATTTCATTTTGCGCATTATCGACCGCAACAAAGGGGTTATCTTCAGGCACGGTACCATCGAGGTTTAAACGAATTATCTTGCCAGCATGATTCGATAAATCCTGTGAATTGGGTCTGTGCCCCCTGTCCCCGGTCGACATAAAAAGATGATTCTGATCGTCGAAAGTAATTCGGCTGCCACAATGTCTGAAGTCATCGGTTGCATCATGTTTAGCTATGAACAAATCTTCCCAGTCAGAAATTTCGTTATTTTCAACTCTAGCGACTGCAAGGCTGGTATTACCACTACCGCCGATATCCTTTGCATAAGTAAAATAGACGAGGTGATTTACTTCGTAGTCAGGTGAAACTTTGACATCAAGTAATCCGCATTCACCCTTATGAAAAAGATTGTCGAGTTGTATTATAGTTAGATATTGGCCGGACGATAGATCAAGTATACCTATATTCCCGGACCGCTCGGTATAAATCAATGAGTCTTCATCAAGGAAATCCATAGCCCACGGAAGGTCCAGGCCCGCTGCAACTTCTTCGACTATCACTGGCATACCTTCGCTGTATAGCAGCCAAACCACATTGCCTCTGTTTTTAAAAACATAGGCCAGATAAATCGCGACTAGAATAGTTAATAAAAAGGTAGCGTAGATTAGTTTCTTAAACATGAATCAATTCTATAAACAGGCAAATACTATTTTGGAGACGATATTTTGCGACACCTAAAGCTTTTAGATCAAAGATAAAAACATATGAGAGAAATCATATATAATTAGCTGGAGCGTTAGGAGTTAAGTCAAATTCGTTAATTTTTATACAATCGGGCCGGTGACAGATTCCATTAATATTGGTGACCAATATAATGATGCCGCTATATACTGTCAGAATCACCGAAGCTTTGGTACCACGCATCAGGTGAGAATATGTGGCTGCTATCTGATAATTTGCTGTGATACACAAAAAAGTCCGACTGAAGATTTCGGAAGACAAATCCCGCGGAAAT
>Ga0224508_10004268_pt1 | contig 11700 bp, 9 predicted proteins | sample SF_Jan12_sed_USG_4_FD_170157 | JGI IMG/M metagenome (GOLD analysis project Ga0224508, IMG submission 170157) | Sediment microbial communities from San Francisco Bay, California, United States - SF_Jan12_sed_USGS_21 | ecosystem: Environmental > Aquatic > Marine > Sediment | place: USA: California...
CAGCGCGATAGCCTGAAGCATCTGCAGGACTACGCGGCCTTTTATCATCCGAGCTTCGTCGGTGTAACCGGCAAGCAAGCCACCGTCGACCGTCTGTGTGAGTCGATCGGCGTGTTCTACGAGCGGGTCTACCATCTCAACGGCAAGCAGGTAATCCTCGGCGATTCAGGAACCGTGCCGGCGGGACTGGAAGATTCCTACCTGATCAATCACTCGGCGTCGATTTTCCTGCTCAATCCGGCGGGAAAACTGCACGCCATCTTTACCTCGCCGCATGATCCAAACACGATGATTCGTGATCTCGCCGTAATACAGTCGAGCTGGCGTTCGTGACCAGATCAGCTCGCCTGGCAACGATTGCGGCAGCCGCTGTCGTGGCGATTGCCGGGCTGATCGCCTATTTCTACCTGCCGCTAGAAAGCGACGAAATCAGACTGCCGGTGGTAGACGGTTGCGCACTGCATCTCGAAGCCTGTTCGGTTCAATTCCCGCAAGGCGGCAGCATGACCTTCGAGATAACCCCACTGCGGCCGTCGCCGGCCGATACCCTGCAGGTAAAGGCCAGATTCAATCAGATGGCGCCGCAAACCGTAGGCGTCAGATTCAAGGGCGTGGACATGAATATGGGCTATCTCGAACACTTCGTCTACGAAATGCAGAAAAGCAAAGCGCCCGAAGCTGGTCCTGGCCCGTCGTTCAGTGGTGAAGCCGGTGTTTTCGTTTGTGCGAGAAACCTGATGCAGTGGCTGGTGCTGGTTAAGGTCAAGACTGTCGATGGAATACGCTACGAAGTCCCTTTCAGATTCGAAACCCTGCAGCGCGGCTAAGCGCCCGTAGCTTGACCGATTCGCGGCTCAAGCATCGGTGGAACCCATGATATGTATCATGTCCGCCTTGATCGAAACGCCGAGATCCGCGCCGACGTCGATCTCGTTGCGTTCGGCGACATGCGTTGGCACCGAGCAATGCAGCGGGTGAGCGTCCGGATCGTCGACCTCGATTGTAAGCTCCGTGGTCTGGCCGAAATGAAACACTTCATTGACGATGCCGAACACCGGATTTTCGTGCTCACCGCGAGACGGGCGATTACGTCGATGCACCACGATGCCATCCGAGGGAACACACCAGGTCACCGCCTGGCCGGGTGTATATCCGTCCTGAAACGGCATTTCGAGCGAACTCGAACCCCAGCGTAATTCGAGCCTGTCCTGTTCGCTGTCGATGGTTGCCACCTGGCTGTTGAAAATATTGCGAATGCCGACCAGCCTGGCGACATCGATGTTAACCGGTGCTTTCGACAGCTTCTCGTGCGATGCCATTTGCAGGATCCTGCCCTCGTGTAAAACCGCGATACGATCGGCCAGGCGCGCGGCTTCCTCGATATCGTGGGTTACCAGGATGATCGGAATCGACAGGTCTGAGCGCAGGTCGACCAGCTCGCGCTGCAGGCGGATGCGGGTGACCTTGTCGACCGCGGAAAAAGGTTCGTCCAGCAGCAGCACATGGGGCTCGCGCGCGAGCGCACGGGCAACCGCAACGCGTTGCCGCTGGCCGCCCGACATCTGCTCGGGCAGGCGCTCGCCGAGGCCTTTGAGATTGACCCGGGCCAGATATTCGTTCGCAAGTTCAATCCTGTCGGCCGCCGGACGATCGGTAATTGCTTCGAGCACGTTTTCGAATGCGCTCAGGTGCGGAAACAGCGCGTAGGACTGGAAAACCATGCCAACACGCCGATGACGCGGTTGGACGAACAGGTTTTGCTGGCTGTCGAACCATGATTGAGCGCCGATGCTGATTTTGCCCTCGGTCGGTTTTGCGAAGCCCGCGATAACCCGCAGGATCGTCGATTTGCCGCCACCGGATGGTCCCACCAGCGCAACCAGCTCGCTAGTGCGGACCTCGAACTCGACATTCAGCACCACCGGATCATCGAGTCGAATCGCGACTTCTACACCTTTGCGATCAGTCATTACGCCCTGATCCGGATAAGGGTTTTCCTGGTCAGCAGAAAGGTAATGCTGATTGCGAGCACCGAAATGGCCAGCAGTACTCCCGACATCAATGCCGCCGATGCGTTGTCAAAACTCTGCACCTGGTCATAAATAGCGATCGAAATGGTGCGGGTTTCGCCGGGTATGTTTCCACCTACCATCAGCACCACGCCGAATTCGCCCAGCGTATGCGCAAAGCTCAGCACGGCACCGGTGAGGATGCCTGGCCAGGCGAGCGGAAATTCGATTCTGCGAAACGACCGCCATTGACTCATGCCGCAGGTTGCCGCCGCCTCGCGCATATCGTTACCGATACCTTCGAACGCCCGCAGCGCCGGCTGAACCGCAAACGGGATATTGACGATGATCGACGCCACCAGCAATCCCTCGAATGAAAACACCAGCGATTCATCGAACAGCGAACGCCAGATCCTGCCGATGGCGTGCGCATCGTTCATCGAGACCAGCAGGAAAAAACCCATTACCGTGGGCGGTAGTATCAGGGGAATCGTCAGCAGGGCTTCAATGATGGCCTTGCGTCTGGGCGGCAACGTAACCAGCCAGCGCGCGGTCAGCACCGCAAGCGGCAGCAATAACAACACGGTGTACAGCGCCAGCTGCAATGAAAGATTGAATGCACTCCAGTCCATCTAATCTCCTGGCGACTCAGAGCGCTGGCGCATACCCGAATCGGGAAAGAATTTGTTGAGCCCTGGGCGAGCGCAGGTACTGGAAAAATGCCATCGTAGTGTCGTCCGAGTTTTCAAGCAGTACCATACTATGAAGTATAGGCTGGTGCCATGACTCGGGCAGTAATGCATATCGTCCCCGATCACTGGTTTTATCGGTCACCAGCAGTGAATGCGCGACCATGCCGCCCTGGGCCGCGCCGGAGATGGCGAACTGGGCTGCCTGGGCGACGTTTTCTCCCATCACCAGTTTATCCTGCAGCCGAGCCCATAGCCCGGCCGACTGCAGGGCTTCCCGTGCGCGCCGGCCATAAGGGGCGTGCGCCGGGTTTGCAATCGCGAACTTCGAGATCTGACCTTTGGCCAGCGCGTCCGCCAGCCCGTTTAGCCGCGAGTCAGGTTGCAGTGGTGAACCGCCTGCGGCGAAAACGGCCAGTCGGCCGCGAGCGAGGATAACCCTGGGCAAGCGCGCGTGCTGGCTCGCCGCGAGGTCCTGTGCCAGCCTGTCGTCGGCGGAAATAAACAACTCGAAAGGTGCATTGTTTTCGATTTGACGAAACAGTTTGCCGGAAGCACCCAGGGTGATGCGAAGCTCGATCCCGGTCTCCTGTTTGAATGATTGCGCGATTTCTCGTAGCGCAAACTGCATGCTCGACGCCGCCGCGATCAACGGGGCATCAGACGCGCCTGCAGGCCTCGTGGAAAACAGCATGCCAAAAAGAACCAGGCTAACGGCGAGGCCGGTACGCATCACGCTGAGTCGGCCGTAATCGAACCAATCTGGATCAAATCGAAATATCTCCGGAGATTGCCATATTTCCGACATTGTACTCCCGTCGCAGCAAACAGCGCCATTCGCAGGCTACTGCGATCGATCCGGATACGCCCGATTCAGTAAATATCGTGCTGCGTGTTGTAGACCGTGAACTTGCCGGTCGGCGTCACCAGCCGCTCGTCCTTGATCACGTGTTTCAGCTTGCGTGTCTTGTCGTCGACAACCACGATCGCTGAAACCTGTTCCTTGCCATTCCATACCGAGAACCAGACCTCGTCGCCAGCCTTGTTGTATTCCGGCTGGACCACGCGCTTTGGCCCTTTGCCGATATCGGCCCACTGCGCGATCGGTAATCGCTCGAAGCCCTTGTCGAGGTTGTTTATGTCGAAGACCGCGATCGACTGCGAAACCTTTGGGTCGGGATTGAGTGGTGTATCGACCCATAAGTTGCGCGAGGCAGGGTGGGTCTTGAGGAACAGCGATCCGCCGCCCTGGCCGTTCAGGGTTCGCACTACTTGCCAGGCGTTCTTGCTTTTGACGTCGGTGTTGATCAGCGAAATGCTGGCATCGCCGAGGTGGCTAGTAGCCCAGACCGGGCCATGCTCGGGGTCGATAAAATTAGCGCCACGGCCGGGATGCGGAATACTGCCGACGTCGATCAGTTTCACCAGTTTTCTGTCCTTGGAGTCGATCACCGCTATCTGGTTCGACTTGTTGGCCGCCGACATGAAATAGCGGTGGCTGCTTTCCCAGCCGCCGTCGTGCAGAAACAGCGCGGCGTCGATGGTAGTGATTTTGAGGTTTTTGAAATCGCTATAGTCGACCAGCTTGACCTTGCCGGTTTCCTTGACGTTGACGATGAACTCGGGATGTTCGTGCGAAGCCACGATTGCAGCCACCCGAGGCTCCGGGTGGTACTCGAGCGTGTCGACGGTTTGCCCGCGTGTCGAAACAATTTTCAGAGGCTTGAGCGTGTCGCCGTCCATAACGACGAACTGGGGCGGCCAATAGGCTCCGCCGATTGCGTACCTGTCCTCGTAGCCCTTGTACTTGGAAGTTTCCACCGAGCGCGCTTCGAGACCGATCTTGATTTCGGCCACCGTATCGGGATTTTCCATCCACAGGTCGATCAGATTGATTTTTGCGTCGCGCCCGATGACGTAGAGATACCTGCCGGAGGCGGAGGTACGCGAGATGTGCACCGCGTAGCCAGTATTGATGATATTGATGAACTTTTTGCTGGCGCCGTCGATCAGTGCGATTTGCCCGCTGTCGCGCAGCGTGACCGAGACAATATTGTCGATGTCGTAATTGTTCATCTTCTTTGACGGCCGCTTTTCGGGAGGGATCTGTACTGACCAGGTGCCTTCCATTTCCTTGAGGCCCCACTCGGGCGGCGTCGGCGCCTTGATCTGCAAATACCTGGCCATCAGGCTGATGTCCTGATCGCTGAGCAATCCCGAGGTACCCCAGTTGGGCATGCCAGCGGGCGAGCCGTACTTGATGAAGGTTTCGAGATACTTGCTGCCCAGTTTCTGGGTGATGTCGATGGTCAGGGGTTTGCCGGTGGCACCTTTTCTGAGAACCCCATGGCAGCCCGCGCAGCGCTGGAAGTAGATGCCGCGGGCGCGTGCCGATTCGGCCTCGGTCAGGGTAATGGTTGTCCTGGGATCGGGGCTGGCTGCTGCCGGTACCCCGGAGGCCGCACCCTGGTACATGGCCTCGACTGCGGCCACGATCTTTTTCGCCACCGCGGTGATTTCCTCACGTTCACCGCCGCTGGCGAGGGGTTCCTGCGCGCTCGGACCAAGACTGGCGAAATACGCCGCTACGTTATCGACGTCCGCATCGCTCAGGGATTGCGCCATCGGGCCCATCACCGGGTCGCTGCGGCTGCCGCTGCGAAAAGCATTGAGCTGCTTGACCAGGTATTCGACGCTTTGTCCGGCGAGGCTGGGATAGTTCGGATTCAGGCTAATGCCGTCGGCGCCGTGGCAGGCGAAGCAGGTGGTTGCCCGTTGCTGACCCGCCTGCACGTCGGCGGCCCAGCTATCGACTGGAAATAGCGCAAGACTCGCAGCGAAAACTAATGTTCTTGGAACACTCATGATCTCCTCCAGGTTGCATTCTTTCGGCAACTGGGGCGATCACAGAGGTATCCAGGCGACTGTTATCAGCTCCGCGCGGGTGGTACTTCGAGCGACGGTTTGCTTCATCCCTGACCGAGACTTTAACCCTGTACTTGCCGAAGTTTGTGATTATCCGATCAAACATACGCCCGACAGATTCGAGCTGACTTGACTTTAGTCAATTGAGCAAAATTAAAGTGATTCGGAGCAGACGATTTACCGGTTCTCGGAATGTCGCCATTGAAGTGAACAGGCCAGGTACTTTTTGCTCGCGGCGGTGTTCATATTTGACTTTAGTCATACCGGCTATCGAAAGGTCTGGGTTATGTTTAGCCACTTCAGACGACGTAAACCAACCGCTATATGCTGGGTAAATGAAACCAAAGGCACCGTCACAGTTCGTTGAGCTCAAGCCGGGTAGCAAGCCGGCAAAAAGCCGTTATCCCGTGGTGCTTGGCTACGGCTTTCGGCCATTTTTTCTGCTGGCGGGTATTCATGCCGCGATCGCGATACCGCTCTGGATTTCAGCTCTGCACGGGTTCGACTTGCCGCAGACGGCTCTGCCTGCAGCGGTCTGGCATGCGCATGAAATGCTTTACGGATTCATCGCCGCGGCGATGGCCGGATTCCTGTTAACCGCGGTGCCGAGCTGGACCAACCAGCGCGGTTATGCCGGCGCGCCGCTGGCCGCACTGGTGCTGTTATGGCTGGCGGGGCGCGTGGTGATGTCGATTCCGCTGGGGCTGGCGCCGCTGTGGGCCGGCATCATCGATCTCGCTTTCCTGCCCGCGCTTGCGCTAATGCTGCTGCCGGCGCTGTTGCGTTCGGGAAACCGGCGTAACCTGGTTTTCATCGGCCTGCTGGCCTTGCTGTTCGCTTCCAACCTGCATTTTCACCTCAACGCGGCGACCTCGATCGCCCCGCTGTTCATGGGCCTGAACGCGATGATGTTTGTGCTGACGCTGCTCGGTGGCCGCGTGGTGCCCGCCTTCACCTCGGCCGCGCTCAAGCAGCTTGGTAACGATATCCGCATCAGGCGCTTCCAGCCGCTGGATCGGGCGGCGCTGGTGGCCGTCGCTGGCGTACTACTGGTCGACCTGGTCCTGCCCGGCAGTGTCTATGCAGCCGCCATGGCTGCCGTCACCGCTTTGCTGCTGGCGATGCAGCTGGGCCAGTGGCAGGGGCACCGGGCCTCCTGCATGCCTATCGTCTGGGTGCTGCATGTCGGGTTTGCCTGGCTGCCGGTCTCGCTGGCGATCAAGGCGGTAACCCTGTTCGGCGCGGCCATTCCGGCAACCGCCTGGCTGCACGCGCTGACCGTGGGCGCGATGGCCACCATGATTATCGGCATCATGAGCCGTGCGGCCCTGGGCCATACCGGGCGTCCGCTGGAGACGCCCGGCCCGGTCGTGATTGCCTACTGGCTGTTGACGTTGGCAGCGCTGGCGCGTGTATTCGGGCCCATGCTGGCGCCATCGCCGGATTCGCTTTGGCTGACTATGGCCGGGCTTTTATGGTGTCTGGCATTCTTACTGTATCTCGTTGTATATGGGCCCATTCTATGCCGTCCGCGGATCGACGGTCGTCCGGGTTGAGGCGCTAGCCAAATTAGCCGCACTAACGAGTATAATTCGACAGCTTTCAGGTGAAACAGAGCAGGCTAGCCATGAAGATTATTATCTGGAATTTAATTGCATTATTTTTGATGGCATCGAGCGGCGTGTTCGCCGCCGATGTCGATCTGCTGATGAAGCGCGCCAATCGGTTTTTTGAAGCGCTACCCGAATCGATGCCCGATTCGGAGCAGGATACGGCGCAACGCATTGCGCTCGGCAAGCAGCTGTTTTTCGACAAGCGCCTGTCGATCAACGACACCCAGTCTTGCGCTTCCTGTCATAAACTCGATGAGGGTTTGGCCGGCGTCGACAACCTGCCGACCTCTCCCGGCGCAAGAGGTGAGATCGGAACTCGTAACAGCCCCACCGTGTTGAACGCCGGCTTTCAGGACGACCTGTTCTGGGACGGCCGTGCGGAGGGCCTGGTCGAACAGGCCAAGCAGCCGATTCTGAATCCGATCGAAATGGGCATGCCCGACGAAAACGCGGTGGTGGAGAAAATCCGTGGCATCGAAGCATATCGGCAGACCTTCAAAACAGCCTTCGGCGATAACGAGCCGGTGATTAGCTATCAGAAAATTGCCGAGGCTATTGCGGCTTTCGAGCGTACGCTGATAACGCCAGGCCGTTTCGACGATTTTCTCGACGGGGATGCCGCGGCTCTAAGCGAGAGCGAGCAGCGCGGTCTCGATACTTTTCTCAAGTTTGATTGCAACTCCTGCCACGATGGCGTTCTCCTCGGCGGCGAAACCTTTGAACCGTTGGGCAAGGAACACCCGTATGAAAACCAGGCCGACCAGGGGCTTTTCGACCTTACCGGTAATGTCGAGGATCGCATGTTCTTCAAGGTAGCGCCGCTGCGCAACGTGGCGTTGACCGCGCCTTACTTCCACGATGGCAAAATCGCCACGCTCGAGGAAGCGATACGCCTAATGGCAAAGCTGCAGCTGAATGAAGAGCTCGACGACCGGCAGGTGGGCGATATAGCCGCCTTCCTGAAGACCCTGACCGACAAGAATCGGGAGCAGTACCTGCAATAAATTTCGTGTCTAACAGGCCCGAGTTTGTTATCGCCGCCAGGCCAAAAGGCAGCGAGGAATTCGCAAAGGTTAATTTCGGCCGTTTGACTATACTTGCACTGGATTTAGTTTATAAATTAAATCTGTTACCAGTATCAACAGGTCAGTTAAATTTCGCCGCTGCGTATTTACGCGTCGGCTTGCCGACGAGAATTACCCGATCGGGATTTTTGGCGGCGCTGGTCGCCGGGTGGAAATTCGGTCGCGAGGACCCATATTATAAAAACGGCTGATAAAAATAATCCCGATGAACCCTGGGTGGAAGCCATGAAGCGTGAGCATGCTGGAGATAGTGCGCCCGCCTCTGCAAAGGGTCTCCTGGATGACCTGATCGAAACCCTGAATCGCATTTTTAGCCGGCCTGCAACGCGCCTGGATCGAAAAAAACAACGCGCAGCAGGATGTACTGACCAGAAGAAGACAACGAGATTTGACGGTACACGGGCGACTCATTCCTCTCCCGCTTGTATTGATAGAGTTAACAACCAGGCATGCTTTCCCTGAATCGAAGCAGGGCTTTCGTGTCGAATCCGATAAATCAACCTCGGCTGGAGGCAGTATGGAAATTTCAACCATCGTTATACTCGTGGTAATTGGCGCCATCGTGCTTTATATCATCGCAATCTTTAACAAGCTGGTGGCGCTCGCCAATCGTTTCAAAAACGCCTTTTCGCAGATCGAGGTGCAGCTGAAAAGACGCTACGACCTGATCCCGAACCTGGTCGAAACCGCCAAGGGTTACCTGCAGCACGAACGCGAAACCCTGGACGCGGTGATCAAGGCGCGTAATTCGGCTTCCGATAACCTGTCGGCGGCAAACCAGAAGCCGGGCGACCCCGCCACCATGCAGGGGCTGGGGCAGGCCGAGGGCAATCTCGCCGGCGCGCTGGGCCGGTTTAACCTGCTGGTCGAGGCCTACCCGGACCTCAAGGCCAACCAGAACATGATGCAGCTGACCGAGGAATTGACCAGTACCGAGAACAAGGTCGCGTTTGCGCGCCAGTCTTTCAACGACCAGGTGATGGCTTACAATATCTACAAGCAATCGTTCCCGCAGAATATATTCGCCGGAATGTTCGGTCATGCCACCGACGCCAGCCTGCTCGAGTTCGAGGACAGCGCCGAGATTCAACAGGCGCCCGAGGTGTCGTTCTAACTTCGTAGAAGGTTTTGGCGTTGAATTTTTTCGAAGCCCAGGATAAGGCCCGCAGGAATACCCTGTGGCTGATAGTGCTGTTCGTGCTCGCGGTCGCCGGCCTCATACTGCTGACCAATTTTTTTCTGCTCAGCATCCTGGTCTACGTCAAAACCAAGCAAATCGTCTTCTCGCCGGAAATGCTGTACTACTACTACTCGTGGAAGGAGTTCACTATCGTCAGCGTTGGCGTATGCCTGCTGGTTTTAGGCGGCAGTAGCTACAAGGCGCTGTCGCTGTCCGGGGGCGGGCCGACCGTCGCCGAGATGCTCGGTGGACGCCTGGTATCGCATGCCACCACCGATCTGCAGCAACGACAGTTGCTCAACGTGGTCGAGGAAATGGCGATCGCCGCCGGCATGCCGATTCCGCAGGTTTACCTGCTGAGCGACACTTCGATCAACGCTTTCGCCGCGGGGCTTTCACCCGCCAACGCGGTTATCGGCATTACCGAGGGCACTCTCCGGCGATTGAGCCGCGAGGAGCTGCAGGGCGTCATCGCGCACGAGTTCAGCCATATCGCCAATGGTGATATGCGTCTCAACATACGCCTGATCGGCCTGCTGCACGGTATCCTGCTGATCGGGCTGATCGGGTATTTCCTGGTGCGTTCGCTGCGCTTTGCCGGACGCTCGCGCAGCAGCAAGGGCGGCGCCGGCCTGCTGGCGATCGCCGCCCTCGGCATCGGGCTGATGGTCATCGGCTACGCGGGCTCGTTTTTTGGCCAGTGGATCAAGGCCATCGTCAGCCGCCAGCGCGAATATCTGGCCGACTCGTCCGCGGTTCAGTTTACGCGCAACCAGGACGGCATCGCCGGCGCGCTGAAGAAAATCGGCGGCAGCGCGGTCGGATCCTATATCAGTTCGCCGTCGGCGCCGGAGTACAGTCACGCCTATTTCGTTAATGGCCTCAACTTTTTCCTGCAGCCATGGTTTGCTACCCACCCGCCGCTGGAAAAACGAATCCGGCGCATCGAGCCCAGGTGGGACGGCGAGTATCTCAAGTCTGAAGTCATCAAACCGGCAGCGCCCGAGCCGGCAAAAGCACAGCCCTCCGCGGCTGAAAAGCTGGCCATGACCGCGGCCGTCCTGAGTTCGGCGGAAGAGGCCATCGGCCAGGTCGGAACACTCAACGAAGAAAATATCGAATACGTGCACCAGCTCATTATCGCCACGCCGCTTCTTCTGCGCGAGGCGGCGCAGGATGCCTATAGCGCGCGCCTGTTGATTTACGCCGCGCTGGTGCAGCTGCAAAAAGACAGGGCCGCCGCCATGGCGGTAGTGGCGCGCCACGCCGATCCGGATATGCAGGCGCTGGTGGAGAAATACCTGCCCGAGATCGAAGTGCTGGAAGACAGGTTCAAACTTCCTCTGCTGGAACTCGGTATCAACGCCCTGCGCGAGCTGTCGCCCAACCAGTTCGTTCAGTTCAAGGCGGCGGTGGAAAATATCATCGCCTCCGACAATTCGGTCAACCTGCGCGAATGGATTGTGCAGCGTTTCGTGCTGCAGCAACTGGATCAGCACTTCGGCTTTCGCAAGCCGCCGAAAGCCAAAGTCGCGAGCCTCGACGCGGTCAGCCGGGAAGCCGGCGTCCTGTTGTCGCTAATTGCCTGGATCGAGCACAGGAATGCCGATAATGCCGCCGCGGCCTTTGCCGAAGGCGCCGCCGTAGCCGGGTTGCAAAACCTGGAGTTGCTGTCGGCCAAAACCTTCAAACTCGAATTACTCGATCGCTCGCTGGACAGGCTGATGCAGCTCAGGCCGCTGGTCAAACAGCGCTTGCTCAAGGCCTGTGTCGCGCTGATCATGCACGATGGCAAGGCGACCACCCGCGGCATCGAGCTGGTGCGCACGATATCGACCTGCCTCGATTGCCCGATGCCGCCGATGCGGGCGCAGTAGGGCAGGCCTCTACGGCGCGACGAGTTATCGCTTCAGGCTATTCGCCAGGATGGCGTTAAACTCGGTCACGAACTCGCGATCCCGCAGCACTTCCGAGTGGCCGCCGTTGAAGCCGTAAATCGCGCTAGCCTCTCTTTGCAGCGCTCTTGGAATCTGGCTATCCAGTTCGACCACGCCGTCGCCGGCCTCGTCGGAGAGGTAGGAAAACACCAGGTGGTAGGGAATATCCCGCGGCCAGGGCCAGGCCTGCAGCTCGCGCACGAAATCGCTTTTGTAAGCCACGTCACGCCAGGCAGGTACCACGATCGGAAAATAACTGACC
>Ga0224508_10004269_pt1 | contig 11697 bp, 8 predicted proteins | sample SF_Jan12_sed_USG_4_FD_170157 | JGI IMG/M metagenome (GOLD analysis project Ga0224508, IMG submission 170157) | Sediment microbial communities from San Francisco Bay, California, United States - SF_Jan12_sed_USGS_21 | ecosystem: Environmental > Aquatic > Marine > Sediment | place: USA: California...
CCAGAGACCACTCGCTCGCACTGCGGCGTGAGACGGTGGCGTAGTCCACGTCGCCGTCTCGAATTCCCCACTCGAAACCGAGTCCGACATCCGCCCACTCGCCGGCCTCAGTCAGCGCCGCACGGGTCACATCGAGCGGTGCACCCGGACTCTCCTCATCACCCGTGTAGGCGACGACCACCTGCAGATCCGCCAGCGCGCCGATCGCCTGGAGCGCTTTGAGCGCGAAGAGAAGAATCACGTTGCCCGACTTCATGTCGACGGTGCCGGGACCGGTGGCCCAGGTGCTCCCCGGCTCGCGCTCGAAAGTCTGAAACGAGTCGTCCGCCTCGAAGACGGTATCGAGGTGGCCGATCATGAGGATCTTCGGTCCGCTCGCACCCTCGGGGATGTGCCGGGCGAAGAGATGCCCCGAGCGGTTCACCTCGGCCATGTCGATCCACTCGGTCTCGAAGCCGAGCGTATCGAGCTCCGCACGCATCACATCGCCCACCTCGCGCACGCCCGCGAAGTTCATGGTGCCGGAGTTGATATTCACGGTGCGCTCGATGAGTGCCTCCATCTCGCCCGTGTTATCCCCGATCCAGCTCACCAGGGCGGTCTCGTCGGCGTTGAGCTGGGCGTGTGCGTAGGAACCCGCCAGGAGGCACGCGGCCCCGACGAGGGCATTCGAGAAAACCGTATTAATAAAGGTGTTGTTCATCGTGCAAATGCGTGAGTGGCCGGGATCTGCAAAGCCTGGTGACTACTGAGCGACGCAATCGAAACGCCTGATCTGCTCGCCCGGGACCCAGACCCAATGCCCCGTCAGCCTCGCAGGCTCGGTGAAGTTGACCGGGTCCGTATGCAGGGATTCGTAGTCGAGGCGCTGCTCGTCCTCACTGAGCGTGAAGCGCTCGACGATCTGCGTCGCCTCGCTCTGCGGCGCACCGCGATCATCGAAGTAGATGTCACTGATGCGGGTCGTCGTCACCACCAGCGTCGCGCCCTCCCAGCGCCCGACCGAGTAACCCAGCGGCGTCCGCGGTTGGGTGGCCGGGTCCTCGGCGTCGGTGAGGTGGATCGTGCGTTCCGTATCCCACTCCTCGAGCCGCATGAGAATGGAGTCGCCCTGATCGACGAACTCGACCGGCAAGGGGTTATTCATGAGCGAGGCCATGCCCCGTGGAATGCATTGGACACTCGGATCGTCCTCCAGCGGGTTCCAGGCCTCCTTCGCGGCCAGTGCGGCCGGGGTGAACGGCAGGGGGTCCGCCGGCACGAGGAATGCACCGCGCAGGTCCGGCCGGCTCCACACCCGGAAGATACCCCGCGCCGTGCTCCGTCCTGCTTCCGCCGCCGCGGCCGATATCGGCGCGGGCCTCACGTCCTGGCCGAGCGCCATCGCCGGTCGGGGCCAGATCGGCACATCCGTGCCGTCCTCGAGCGTCATGACGTGGCCGGCCATCGACGGCAGGCCGTGTCTGGAGAGCGCCCCCGTGAGGATCACGTGGTCCCCCACCTCGACCACGTCCCGCTCGATTCCGACGCGCAGCAGCGCATTCGCCGAGGAAGCTTCGATATCCCAGACCTCGTGCAACCCACCATCGTCGGTGCGCCTGATCTGGAACATGACGTGAGGATTGCGCCAGGTGACCGCGATCACCTCGCCCTCCACCGTGGCGATGTTGTCGAGATCAAAGTAAAGGGCCGCCCCGTGATGGGCGGACGCCTGAGTCAGCCCGATCATGAGCAGGCAGGACAGAAAGACACGGTACATGTTGATCACTCCCGGCAAAAAACGTCGTCGAAATACTCTCTTAATCCGGCCCCGGGGTCCTCCAGTTGAGGAGCGTCCCGTCGTCTCTGACGATCGTGCTCCAGATACCCGCGGGGCGGCCGTCCTTCATGGGACGCGCCGTCACGGTGATTCTCGCACCGGGGGGAAGATCACTCTTGCGCACGCCGCCGTGCATGAGGTCCTGCGGCCCTTCGGCTTCGAACCCCCAGGTCGTCGTCGAGCCGTCCTCGTTCTCGATGTCGACGATCAGCCACGAGTGGGGATTGATGTAACGAAACTCCTGCACGGTGCCCGAGAGGGTCACCGTCCTTTCGGGCTCGAACATCTCCCCGGAATGATGCGCCGAGATCGGACCCGCGTGACACGCGAGGACCGCCACCGTAACTGTTCCTATTCTCGCGAGGTTCATCAGTGCTCCTCCGCCGGCTCTGGATCATCCATATCCGTGAAATCGAAATCGAGGAACGTCGTACCGCCGTCCTCGGTAGGCACGACGATGTTGTTCGGGCTGTGGCAGTTCCACCAGTACTCGAGACGCAGCGGCGAGCCTTCCTCCTGGTGCATCCGCTTATAGATCTGGCGGGTGTACCAGGGCTCCTCGAGTGCCTCCGCGTCGTAGATCCACACATCCGCCTGAATCGTTTCGTCGTCGATCTTGCGCCAGACCTCCGTCCCTTCGAGCTTCGTGCTGAGGTAGGGTTGCACCCGCCCCACCCAGCCGCCGTTCGTATACATGGTGTGCGTGTATAACGTGTCGCCATCCCAGAAGCCGATCGTGTCGCCGTGCTCGGTCTCGTACGCCCAGTCCTCGGGAACGTGTCCTCGACCGTCCGTGTAGATCCGGCGCACCTCGTTTCTCGCCTGACCGAGATGCCAGGTCTGGTGAGGCGTGACTGCGAACTCGTGCGGCCGTCCGTTCTTGAGCATCCCAGGGTAGCCTCGTGCCTGACCGCAACCCGAATGCGGGTCCCAGATGCGTCCCTCCTCCGCGTTGGCCACCTGCTCCTGCATCATCTCGAGATACCCGACCTTGAGCCTCGCCGTGATCTGATTGCCGACCCGATCCGTGTCGTACCGGCCCGGCGCACCCTGGCGATCCCAGAGACCACTCCAGTCCGGTACCTCGTCGGGCTCGAGCGTCTTGTCTTCGGCTTCCCGCTCGAATGACTGATAGAGCTCCCACGCGGTAGCGTAGCGCTTGCCCAGCTCGATCATGGCCTGTTTCTGTTCCGGCCAACCCGGTGCCTCGGAGGCCGTCTGCGCCAGAGCCGCTCCGGCGGGAACCCACATCGCAATCCCCGCAATCAACCTCAGGTGCAGCATTTTCTTCTCCCCTCCACGCCTTCGCTGGGACCCTCTCGAGTCTTCGAGCCTATTGAGCCCCAACGCCGCGGCCGAAATCAATACCGCGTGTCGCCCTCGACCTTGGCGAAACGCGGAGGAGGCTCCATCTTTGCGTGAAGCGACGCGGCCGGGCCCGAAACCAGGTGGCAATTTTTCATAACGCGTCACAGAAGGCGTGCCCCGGGGCTGGTATCAAAGGGGGTGGCTCAAGCCCGCAACCCTCAAGGGCCCTTGGTTTCTGCCGATACAGGTTAATGCACGCCATGAGCTGGCAAGGAGGCTTCGATGGCAACGACTGCGCAAGCCAGGGCGCTCACCTTCATCGAGCAGCTCGCCCGGGATCTCGCCGACAAGCAGCTCGAGCTGCCGGCGTTCCCGGATGCCGTGATCCGTGTCCAGCTCGCGCTCCAGTCCGATGACAACAACGTCGGTGACACCGTCCGAATTCTGAGCTCCGAGCCGGCCCTTGCCGCCCGGCTCCTGCAGCTGGCGAACTCCGCGCAAATGCGCCGCGCGGATGCGCAGGTCAACGATCTCCACAGGGCCGTCAGCCGCATGGGCTACGACATGGTGCGCAGCATCGCCATCTCCTTCGCCATGCGCCAGCTCCAGCGCAACGAGAAATATTCCAAGGCCGCCCAGGCCGAGCTCCAGGCGGCATGGACGGAGGCCATTCAGGTCGCGGCCATCAGCTACGTGCTCGCGAAGCATTACACCAGCCTGAGTCCGGACGAAGCATTGCTCGCGGGGCTCCTGCACGTCATCGGGCGCCTCTACATCGTCATGCGCTTCGAAGAGACCGAGCACGTGTCCGATGCGGAGCTCGAAGGCATCGTCGCGGAATGGCATACGGCTATCGGTAAGGCCATCGCCGAAAGCTGGGGGCTGTCCGAGGCGCTCTCCATCGCGCTCGAGCAACAGAACGACTATGACATCAATCTCTCTGGCCCGGTGAGGCTCTGTGAGGTCTTGATCGCGGCCAAAATCATCAACTTCGGGGGTCAGGACCCGACGGGCTGCGATCCGGACGCCGAGACTGAGCCGGCGACGCTTGCCGTGCTCGAACGGCTCGGCATTCCCTCCAACGACAAGACGAGCACCCGGGGACTCGGCACTCACATCGAGGAGATCGAGCGGATCCGATCGGCGCTGGCCGGCTAAGAAGGCACAAAAAGGGGACATTCCCCTTCTTGCCGCGGAATTGAGACAGGCGCGTGATGCCTTCCTCAGAAAAAGAGGAATGTCCCCATTCCAGGCGGTATGCTTCAACCGTCGATGCACCGTCGCAGGCCCTCTTCTTGCCGCACCTGCTCACACCGCACAATGCACCCGCCGGCCCACTGCGAATCGCCCTCTGGCTGGGTGTGTTTCTGCTGTTCTACGTGGCGGCCATAGGGCTCGGCCTGCAGTTCAACTTTCCGCCGAATAATATCTCCAGCCTGTGGCCGGCGAGCGGTGTCTATGTCGCCGCCCTGGTGCTGACGCAGTATCGTTGCTGGCCGCTGGTCGTCGGCACGGCCGCGCTCTCCGTTATCGTCTCCATGACGGTCGCCGTAGTCGGTCTCGGCGCCGGCGCGTGGTACGCGCTCTCGAACGCGGTGGAGGCCGTGCTCGCCGCCTACGTGATCCGTCGGTTGCTCGCCGAACCGCTCGACTTCTCCAGCGCACGTCAGGTGCTGGTGTTCTTCTTCGCGGCCATCGCCGCCACCGCCATCTCCGCGATGCTTGCCGGACTGGCCGCCGCCGTGCGCAGCCCGACGAGCGCCTATGCCGACCTGGTGCAGGTGTGGTGGTTCGCCAATGCGCTGGGCGTCATTATCGTCGCACCGCTCATCATCACCTGGGCCCGCCTCGGGACTCTCGGGTTTCGTCATCTCCGCTTCCCGGCAACGCTCGAAGCCGCCGCGCTCATGGTCGGCCTGCTGGCCACGTGCTGGACCGTCTTCGGCTGGCAACCGGACGACGCCACGCCGGCGTGGAACTACACGTATCTGGTTCTGCCATTCCTCATCTGGGCCGCGCTGCGCTTTGACCCTCGCGGCGTGGCGAGCGCGGCGTTTCTGATTGCCACGATAGCGGTCTGGTACGGGGCGCGGGGCATCGGGCCCTTCGCGAGCCTGACGGCAGCCGCCGATCTGGAGCTCCCTTCCCTGCAGGCCTTCGTGGCCCTGATCACCTTCTCGTCACACGCGCTCTCCGGCGTCGTCACGGAGCGCGAGAAGGGCGCGCGCAGATTGCGCGCGAGTGAAGAGCGCTTCCGACAGCTGGCAGGCAGCGTGAGCGAGGTCTTCTGGCTGAGCGACGCCGAGCGTTCGGAATTCCTGTACGTCAGCCCCGCGTTCGAGGAGATCTGGGGGCGGTCATGCGAAGAGTTGCAGCGCAACCCGCGGGTCTTCGAGGAGAGCGTGCATGCGGAGGACAAGACGGATTTCCTCGCCTTCTGGTCCGACCCCGAGACGGTCGAGGCACAGTATCGAATCGTTCGCCCGGACGGCTCCGTGCGTTGGGTGCGGTCCAGGTACTTCCCCGTCCTCGACGAGGAAGGCAGGCACTACCGCGTCGCCGGCATCACCGAGGACGTGACAGAGACGAGGGCCATGGAGGTCGCGATGACTGAGCTCGAAGCGGACCAGGCCCGCCTGCTCCTGGAAGCGCAGACCGAGGAGCGGGAGATGCTGGCGCGGGAGCTGCACGATGGCGTGGGCCAGATGCTCTTCGGCCTGCAGCTCAAGCTCGCCGCCAAACCGAACCACACCGACGATCTCAAGGAAGAGGTCGGCGACCTGAAGCAGACCATCGATGCGGTCAGCAAGCTCTCCAGGCTGCTGCACCCTCCCGAGCTGGAGCACGCGGATCTCGTGACGGCCATCGATCAGAACCTGACCACCGCAGACCCAGGCGTGGGGCCCGTCATCGGGTTCGAGAGCCGGGGCAGGGAGGTGCCGCTCACGCCGACCGCCAAGAATCACCTCTACCGGATCGCGCAGGAGGCCATCACCAACGCGCGCAAGCACGCAAAGGCGGGGCACGTGCGGATCGAGATGGACTGGACGGCCGATTCCGTCGCGCTGCGGGTCGAGGACGACGGCGCGGGGTTCCCGGTACAGGCACGCCACGGACTCGGCTTGCGCAGCATTCAGACTCGCGCGTCCGCCATCGGTGGCCACGCCGAGTGGAGACACAACCCCTCAGGCGGCGTGACGCTCGAAATCGCGGCGCCGTTGGAGCGCATCGTCGCCTCGATGAGCGCTGCCTCCGCCCCGAACCCGCCTGCGGAATCGCCTTGGCCAACGCCGATGGCGGGAGAAGGTTAAGGAAATAGGGACAAAATGGGGACATTCCTCATTTTCAGAAACGATGGTGAGAGATGAGGCCCGACGCCTTCCTCAGAAGAAGAGGAATGTCCCCATTCACTCCCATTCACTCAGCAACGTCGGGCAAGGCCTCCGGCGACGCCGCGTTCAGTGTCGAGCGCGCCGCGATGGACTGATCGCAGCCCATCGTGAAGAGCTCCACGTCCTGGTTCAGGCGGCGCCACTCGACCTCATGGCTGTAGGGCTCGGTGAGATAAACCGGATCCTCCACCGTGTAGCTCACCACCAGCACCTGATCATCCTCACGAAGCGAGTAGTTTTCCACGAACGTCTTCTGGTCGCTGCCGGGTATGTTGCGATCCTGCCCGTTATAGTCGAAGTCCGTCGCGAGCCCCGCCGGATGAGCGGTGAACCCGGTGCTCTCAACAATCAGCGTCTCGCCCTCGATTCTCGCCGTACGCGTACCGAAGCCGGTCGGTCCTGAGACCGTGCCATCCAGATCAATGGCCCGCGATACATCGAAGTACTCGTGATGGATAACCGGCTGCGGGCCGTCGGTTCGAATCTCCACCAGATACGGCACGTACAGGATGGACGGCAGATTTGGCGGGATGCAGTCCCTTGCGGGCGTGTCGCGCGCATCGTAGTTGGCGCGCGCGGTCCAACCCGCTTCGGTCAGCGGCATCGGCGTTTCGTCCGGGTCATCGTATTCGTTCGACCGGCCCCAGCGACCGGCGAGCCTCTCGAGGATGGATCCGCCGGCTGACTCGACCTCCCCGTACTGCTCCGTGAGGCTACCCGTCAGCCGGGATCCAATCTGCTCGAGCAACTGGATCTCGGTGCCATCCGGCAGCGTGATCTGATTACCGAAGGTGACGTTCTTATCCCTGCGCGGGGTGGGGCCTACGATATGGAGCGTATCGCCCGGCCTGATCGTGTCCGAGTCGACCCCGAACCGCCTCATGAGGGGCACCGAATGAATCTCGACCTCCCACTCCTCGGTGACCCCCTGCTCGTTGGTCACGTCTATCATGATGAAGGAGTGCGGGTTGCGCAGGGTGACCTCCGTGACCGTGCCTTCGAGCTCGATGGGCTGATCCAGGATGTAGTGAGTGGCGAAGGAGTGGTGCGCGTGGCTCGGCGCGTAGCCGAGTGCGGCAGAAACCAGCACCAGATCCCGGAAATCCGCGAAGTGTCTCATGTGGTCCCCTGACGATTCGAATCGCTCTTTGGGGTATGGTACGCCTACCGAAATGGGGACATTCCCTTTTTTGGAAAAGGGGACTGTCCCCATTCCTGCGTTTGCGCCATGACTAAAAAGAGCAAAAATCCAGCAGGCGCCCCCGAGGCATTGACCGCCGAGCAGGTCGTGCGCCAGTGCGACCCGAAGGAGCTCGGTTTCTCAACAACGGCCGAGGCGGAGCCGCTTGTCGGTGTCGTCGGCCAGGCGCGTGCCATGGGCGCCCTGGAATTCGGGGCGCGGATGGATGGCGACGGCTTCAACGTCTACGTCATGGGCGAAACCGGTAGCCGGCGCCACGAGGTCGTGAAGGAGTTCCTGCAGGAGGAGTCGCGCACCCGAGCCCAGCCGCCCGACTGGTGCTACCTCAATAACTTCCTGGACCCGCAGAAGCCCAAGGGCATCGCTCTGCCCGCGGGACGCGGGATCGGCCTCAAACGCGACATGACCCAACTCGTCGATGAGCTCGAGGCATCGATCCCTGCAGCCTTCGAGAGCGAGAACTACCGCAATCGGCTCGCCGAGATCGAGAATGAGTTCAATGCGCGGAACCAGAAGGTCATGGAGGCCCTGCAGGCCGAGGCGGAGAAGGAGAGTCTCGGCGTGTTGCCCACGCCCCACGGGTTTGCCATCGCGCCCATCCGCGAAGGCCAGATCATCCCCGAAGAGGAATTCCTGAAGCTGCCGAAGGCCAAACGCGAACGTACGCAGAAAGCCATCGCGGAGCTGTCCGAGAAATTCAGGCAGTACTTCGAGAACCTGCCGAACTGGCACAAGGAGCGCCGCCAGCGTGTCAAGGAGCTCGACAACAACGTCACGCTCCTGGCGGTCGGCTCGTTGATTGCCGAGCTACGGGAACGCTACGCGGACTGTGAGGGCGTCATCGATTACCTGGACGCGGTCCAGCAGAACGTGATCGATCATGCGCAGGATTTCATCCAGGGCGAGGCACCACAAGGCATGCTCGCCCTCGGAATGCAGCCCGACAGAAGCTCGCGCTTTGGCCGTTACGAAGTCAACGTGCTGGTTAACAATGAATCGACGGAAGGGGGACCCGTCGTTTACGAGAGCAATCCGAGCTACCAGAACCTCGTCGGCCGCATCGAGCACGCGTCCCAGTTCGGCACGCTGACGACCGATTTCACGATGATTCGGCCCGGCGCTCTACACACCTCGAACGGCGGTTACCTGATCATCGACGTCGAAAAGATCCTGCGTCAGCCGTTTGCCTGGGATGGACTGAAGCGGGCAATCCAGGATGGGGAGATCCGCATCGAATCCCTGGGGCAGGCGCTCAGCCTGGTCTCCACCCAGGGCCTGGAGCCCGACCCGGCCCCTCTGAACGTCAAGGTCGTCCTGATCGGCGATCGACTGCTCTACTATCTCCTGTGCGAGCTCGACCCTGACTTTCCGCAGTTCTTCAAGGTGGCGGCAGACTTCGAGGACCGCATCCCGCGAACGCCGGAAAACCTTCAGATCTATGGCCGCATGTTGGCCACCATGGTGCAGCACAAGTCCCTGCGCCCGTTCAGCGCCGCGGGCATCGCCCGGGTGATCGACGAGAGCTCCCGTTGGGTCGGCGATACCGAGAAGCTGTCCGCGAAGATGCGCACGGTCATGGATCTTCTCAGTGAAGCCAGTTACCGCGCGGGGCAGCGCCAGGGCGAGCTCGTGGAAGTGGAAGACATCGAGCAGGCCGGCGAGCAGCGCAGGTTCCGCCTGGGGCGGGTGCGCTCGGACATCCACGAAGCCATTCAGCGTGACTTGATTCGCATCCGCACCGAGGGCGAGGCGGTCGGCCAGGTCAATGGCCTTTCGGTCCTGCAGCTTGGGGACTTCATGTTCGGCCAGCCATCGCGGATTACAGCGACCACGCGACTCGGCTCAGGCGAGGTCATCGACATCGAGCGCGAGGCTAAGCTGGGCGGCAAGATCCACAGCAAGGGCGTGATGATCCTCTCATCGTATCTCGGCTCGCGCTACACAACCGATATACCGCTGTCTTTGTCGGCGAACCTCGTCTTCGAGCAGAGCTACGGACGGGTCGAAGGCGACAGCGCCTCGGTGGCCGAGCTCGCAGCACTGCTGTCATCCATCGCGGACGTGCCGGTACGCCAGTCCCTCGCGGTCACCGGCTCCGTCGATCAGAAGGGGATGGTGCAGGCCGTCGGCGGCGTCAATGAGAAGATCGAAGGCTTCTTCGATGTGTGCAACGAGCGCAAGCTCACGGGCGAGCAGGGCGTCCTGATTCCGGCCGACAACGTTCAGCACCTGATGCTGCGGCGCGACGTAGCCGATGCGATTGCCAAGCGGCGCTTCAGCGTCTATCCGCTGCGCCACGTCGACGAGGCGATCACGCTCTTGACGGGCATCGAAGCCGGCGAACGGGACGACGAAGATACGTTCCCCGAGGAGAGCGTCAACGGACGGGTCGAGCAGATCCTGCTGCAGCTGGCCGTGCAGCGAAAATCTTTCTCCGCGGCCAGGGTAACGGTGCAGACCGAGGACGAGGAGTCGTGAACACCCGGTCGCGGGTCCTCGTCTGGCTCGATCCCAACGCACCCCAGGAGGCATCGCTGCAGGTGCTCGAGGGGCTGGTCACGGGCGCGAGCCCGGAGATCCTGGGTCTTTTCGTGGAGGACATCAACCTGTTGCTCGTGTCGGGCATGTCCGTTGCGCGGGAAGTGACCTTCGAGGGCACGGCGGTTCGCCAGCTCGACCCCGAGCGCATCGAGCAGCGGTTTCGTGCCCACGCAGCGCGCATGCGAAGCCTGTTCGAGAAGGCGGTACGGGCGCTGAACGCGCGCCATTCGTTTCGCGTTACGCGGGGAGAGCTGCGGGCGGAATTACTGAAGACGGCCGCCGATTTCGACACGCTGGTCCTCTCCCATTCGCGCCATCACTTCGGCACGCGGCTTTCGATCCGCGCGCAGCTCGGCGAGCTGCTGGTGCGCGGGCCGCGTACCCTGGTCCTGGTCCAGGAACGGTGGCGGACGGGACAGAGTGTCGCCGTGATGTTCGACGGCAGCCCGACGGCCGAGGCCGCGCTGCGCACGGCCGCGGCGCTGGCGGACTCCGAGCGGGTGAATCTATCGATCTGGCTGCCAGCGGCGGAAGCGGACACCGGCGCGAAGTTGCGGGCCCAGGCCGAAGAGCTGCTCGGTGATGCGCGAAACCTCCGCTTCCGGACCGTCGCGGCGGACGACACCCAGGCGATTTTCCGTGCCGCCGATGCCGAGGGCGTGCGGGCCCTGATTCTGCCGGGTGCGGATGCCGAGGCCACCACCCGAATGGTGCCGGCGCTCCTGGACCGATTAAGCTGCTCGCTGATCATCGTCCGCTAATGGGGACATTCCTCTTTTAAAAAGGGGACAGTCGCCCTTGACGCCCCTTCTGGAAAACAGGAATGTCCCCTTTTTCTCCCCACTATCTTGGTAAGCTTCGGAATCCGGTGTGGCAACGGACGGCCAGTGGCCGCTTGCCGGTTGAACCGACTCGAATCGGCCAGATAGAGCTAAAGGAAGCAACGGAATGGCGAAACAGCTGCAACGGACGGCGCGGGGTCTTCTAACGCTGCAGATCGTCTGCCTGACGGGCTGTGGCGTCACGAATCAGGTGACCTGTGATCTCGACTATCGGAATCTCGGGTCGCTGACGTTCTTCTCGCTCGAGGGAGAGGGCGTGGGCGTGCTAACGCCTTCCATCGTCACGGGGCGCGAGACCGACAAGCAGATCATCGGCGAGGTGCTCAGCGATGTCCTCGAGGTGTCCCTGCAGATGGCGAATGTCGTGCCCCTCGCGCAGGTCCTGAACCGCATCAACGCGGCGGGACTGGCCGAGACCTACGCGGCCGCGCTGGCTATGTACGACATGTCGGGAATCCTCCCCCAATCATCGATAGAGCGGCTCGGAGAGGCGGCCAGGGCCCGCTACCTCGCAAAAATAAGTCTCGCGAATTTCGAGCAGAGTCAGGTGGAGCGATTCGGCATCGCGGGCTTTCGCGTCCTCAGCACCAACCG
>Ga0224508_10004270_pt1 | contig 11696 bp, 9 predicted proteins | sample SF_Jan12_sed_USG_4_FD_170157 | JGI IMG/M metagenome (GOLD analysis project Ga0224508, IMG submission 170157) | Sediment microbial communities from San Francisco Bay, California, United States - SF_Jan12_sed_USGS_21 | ecosystem: Environmental > Aquatic > Marine > Sediment | place: USA: California...
CCCGTCACCGGTGACCGTCACCACTTCTCCTTTTGCCTGAAACCCACGAACAATACGTAGCTTCTGCACAGGTGATATTCTCGCGAAGATCAGCTCAGGCTCATTAAGGGCACGCCCGAGAGTCTCATCGTCCATCGCTGCAAGCTCGTCACCATGGAGAACGGTCCCGGGACCTTTGATCATGCCGATCTGGCGCGCGATGGTCTCTGCGGTGAGACCATAATCGCCGGTTAACATCACTGCACGAATTCCAGCTGTGTGACATCTGGCGAGTGCCTCCGGCACCTCTGGGCGCGGTGGGTCCAACATGCCGGTAATGGCGATGAAGACATAACCCGCTGAAGGACTGTCCGATCTCTTGGTTTCGCGCCATGCGATCGCAAGGCCTCGTTCGCCTCGTGCAGCAAGCGTTTGATATGCATGGATCAGGTGGTTGCGTCGTGTTTCGTTGAGTGGCAACGTTTTACTGTCGAGCATGACGCGATCACACATATCCAGCACAATTTCCGGAGCACCTTTGAGATAGGATTCATGACTGGACTTACCCGGCACGGCATAAGTCGTGATCATGTGCTTCGACACGGAATCGAACGGCTGTTCATGCACACGTGTAAAGGCGTGAAGTTCCGTAATGGATCGAAGACGATTCGCGTAGACCAGTAGGGCACCTTCGGTGGCGTCGCCGGTGTAACCAACACCATCTTCTGTGAGGTGAGCGTTGTTACACAACGCCATCACCTTATAGGCGTATTCAAAGATCGGATCCGCCGAGATGCTCTGATCCAGAGCATCGAACTCACGCTCGTTGAGATAGACTGTGTTTACACTGAGACGGTTCTGAGTGAGCGTGCCAGTTTTGTCCGTACAAATGACCGTGGTGCTACCAAGCGTCTCGACGCTTTCAAGATTCTTGATAAGCGCATTTTTGCGGGCCATGCGCTTACTGGCCATGGTCAGGGCCAGTGTTACTGTCGGTAGTAGACCCTCCGGAACGTTTGCGACAATGATGCCAATCGCGAAGATCAGGCTCGCAAGCGCCCCTTTGCCGATCGCGACGCTGATAGCAAAGAACGATACACCTAGGATAATGGCGATCGCACTAATGATTCTTATGAAATACTTTAGCTCTCTACGGATCGGCGTTTCGACTTCCTCGGTTTCCTTAGTTAGCTGCACAATGTTGCCGATCTGTGTAGTCATCCCCGTTGCACAAACAATGGCTTTACCGTCACCGTTTTGCACCAAAGTGCCAGAGAACACCATGTTTCGCGACTCGAGGAGATTGTCATGGTTGGTGTCGGCATCAAGTTGTTGTGGCTCACTCTCTCCGGTCAGACTACTTAAATCGACCTTGAGCCGGTTTTGCTCAATTAGACGACCATCAGCCGGAATGCGATCCCCTTCATAAAGCAACATGACATCCCCAGACACCAGATGCCTAGCCTCGATACGCTGTGCTTCGCTATCACGCAATACCATCACCATTGTGGGGAGCATCTTCTTAAAACCTTCCATTATTTTTTCGGTCTGATGCTCTTGGAGATAGGTGAATACTGCATTCAGTGCGGTCACGCCGAACAACGCGATCGCGATGTAGAGATTGCCTTGACCGGGATCAAGTTGCTCGGCGAGTAGTGCAAGCCCTCCGCCAATCATGAGCAGAATGGCAAAGAAGTTTTTGAACTGTCTGAGGAACTTGACGACTTCTGGTGTCTGCTCGCTCACTCGCAGTTCGTTGGAACCGTACTGTTCAAGCCGACGTTTGGCTTGGTCGTTGGTGAGCCCTGATTGATTGCTATCGAGCTGACTGTATAGCTCTGTCAGCGAAAGCTTATGGGGGTTCTCAATCGCTGGCATGCAGAGATTTATCCAGCGTCATCTTGCATTTAGTTTGATCTAAGACAAATAAATGGATAAAGAATGAGCCCGGAGTGTAAAGCCCACAGACTGTGAAGAAGCCAGGAATAAGCGACACTCTTTGAAACGGAAATGATACTTGCCCCACTGCATAAGAGGCATTTCCCGCCCCCCGAAAGTTTCTATTTCACAGGTTGAATTTGATCAAGTAGAAAGCTGCGCAAAGGTATTACAAGCATTTGTATCGCCTGTCTCCAATCCGGTGTGAAACCACTGCATGCGTTGCTGTGAAGTACCGTGAGTAAAAGATTCTGGATGAACACCTCTGCCCGACATTCTCTGCAGTCTATCATCACCTACTGCCGCTGCGGCACGCAGCCCTTCTTCTACATCACCTTGCTCTAATATGTTGCGCTGACTGTGCGCGTGGTGCGCCCACACACCCGCGTAGCAGTCCGCTTGCAGTTCGGTTAAGACCGACAAGGCATTCGCATCAGTGCGACTGACTTGTTGTTGCAGGTTGCGTACCTGCTGGGAAGTTCCGGTAAGGTTCTGCACGTGATGGCCGATCTCGTGGGCGATGACATAGGCCACTGAGAAGTCACCTGATGCGCCTAAACGTTGCAGCTCACGCAGAAAACTCAGGTCGAGATAAACTTGATAGTCACCTGGACAGTAGAAGGGTCCTGCGGCGGCCGAGTTCATGCCGCAGGCGGATTGCACCATGTCCGAATACAGTACAAGCTTTGGTGCTTGATAGCGTGCCCCCCCCGAGGAGAATAAAGAGCCCCAAGTGTCTTCTGTATCAGCCAACACAACCGACACAAAGTCCGCCACCTCATCGCTAGGCGCGTTGGTTTGAGGTCGCTGCTGGGGTGGTGCCTCTTGTCCACCACCGATCATGCCAATGATCTGGCTCGGATCTTGTCCTAGCAATAGCGCTGCAATGAATGCCAGCACAATGGCGCCGCCACCAAGCTTTATCCCGGGGCGAGACATGCCGCGACGCATGCGCGAACCGCGTCGATCTTCTACATTGCTACTGCGTCTACCAGTCCTCCAGCGCATGGTGGATTGCTCCTTGTTAATTCTGTTTTGTCAAAGTTTAAAAACAACATGCATCGATCGGCACGCTACCAACAAGGTCTAGGAGCGTCAAGATCAGGATTGTGACGAATATCTCCGGTAGATCGCCTTAGCTCGTGGACCACCATGGCACCCTAGCTCGGGGGTGAATGCATTGTGAACAGTCTCCACTTAACCAATATGGGTTTCGTGTTATCTGTCATCTTTGGTTACAATGCTTGATCAATGACCACGCTATCATTGCCAGTCCGCCTCGCTTTTCTCTATCCGCCGAACGGTTCTGAGTACGAATATTATTTGTTTGCCGAGCACCATCCCGAGCGTTATCGCACGTATGTTGTTGGTGTACGTGTAGCGGGCGGGGACGATGAACACAACCCCGAACATTTACGTTGCACTGCTAGGATAGACAATCTAGAGCTCGCAGCCGACATGGTGTTACCGCTCAAGCCTGACGTGACGATGTGGGCGTGTACCAGTGGGAGCTTTATAAATGGTGTGGAGCATGCGCGCCGTCAGGCTGAAGCAATTGGACAACGATTGGGATGTCCGGCGTCCAGTACTTCGCTTGCCTTTGTGTCCGCGCTGTCCCAGCTTGGAATCAAACGCGTGGGTGTTCTCGCGAGCTATCCCGAAGCAACTGCCATGGCATTCAGTGGTTTTCTTGAAGAAATTGGCGTAGCCGTGGAAGAGCTGGAATGCTTGGATGCACCCTCTGGGCCCCACGCCGCTCGCCTCGGCGAGACGTACCTGATAGACGCCGCGTCCAAATTGTACATTCCAGAAAACGGTGCCTTACTGATTCCAGATACAGCTATGCCCACGCTTGGCATTATCGATAGGCTGGAACGTGGACTAAATACCACGGTGCTAACTGCGAATCAGGTCACCATCTGGGAAGCGTTACGTCTAGCCGACGTCGATCATAAGGATGCGAGTATGGGAAAATTATTCGCGACGCCGGCCTTTGCAGAAAGCGCATAGCTTTTCTGTAAATTAGAAACAAATAAATCTCCCTCCTTACTTTCTTACTTTACCACCTTTCCTTGCACCCACACCGTCCTGATGTTGGATCGATTGGCGTTGTAAACGATCTTGTGAAATACGTCTTCAGGAGAATCAAGATCGGGCCAGACCATTAAGTTACTTGAGGGACTATTGGTGTCTATCACCATAGCGTCGAAAGCGTAATCCTTGGCAAACCTGCCGACTTTCTTTCCAAGGACCACGCCACCACCCGCAGTTGCCATCCAAAAGGCTTCCATAAAGTTAATGCGCGAAGCCGGTCGCCCCCTATCTGTCGCTGTACGCATCGCATCAACGCCGTCTTCGAGCGCACGCGAGGCAAGCACTGCGGCACTGCAGTTTTGTAGCAGACTGGGGTCGGGTCCGCCTGAGATATCGGTGCCCATTCCAATGTTTAATCCTGCATCTAATATCCTACGTACCGGCAACACTGCGTTGGAGAAATAGAAGTTGGACAGAGGGCAGTGCGCTATGCCGCTGCCCTTGAGTTTGATCAGTCTCATGTCAGCGTCATCGATGAAATTCGAGTGCGCCAGCACAGTCTTTGACGTCAACAAGCCAAAATCATCTAAGCTGCGAGTATCTGTTTTCCCGTGTCTTGCCAAAACATAGCCATGCTCCCAATCGCTTTCGGAGCAATGCGTCTGGATATGACAGTCGTATGTTGCTGCGATTTCTCCGAGCGCTTTCAGACTGTGATCAGTGCAGCTTGGGATGAATCGAGGTGTCACGATGGGTAGCACCAGCTGATCCGCTTCTGCGGGAAGTGTTTGGATGTATTCGATAAGTGCTGCAGTGTCCCGAGCGCTCTGCTCCGACGACTTATCCATATAGAAGTCCGGACACTGCTCCGGGTTGTCCATCGCGACTTTGCCGACAAACGCCCGTTGTCCCCTTCCATGACAAACATCAGCGAGAATCTTGTTGGCATCGAGATGAATCGTTCCAAAATAAACTGCGGTGGTCGTGCCGTTAGCCAACAAGCTGTCCACTAGCGACGTGTACATGGTGCGTGCGAAATCTAGATCACTGTATTTTGCTTCCAACGGGAAAGTGACCCGCTGAAGCCAATCCTCCAGAGGTAAATGAAGGGCTTTGCCAAGCTGTGGCCACTGCGGTGCATGGATATGAAGATCGATCAGTCCCGGCAGGAGATATTGATCTTTCTCTAGGGTGATCAGACTGCCAGACTTTTTGGCCCAAGACCTTAGGGAGAGATACGCATCATCCGGTTTGTGACAGATCTGACAGATGATTCCTGTATGGTCCACTGCGATCAACGCCTGTTCGATGGCCTCCATCTCACCGCATATGGGCGTATGAAAGAGCGGCCCCGCGATCACAAAATCAATGTTAGGGTGAATTGTCACGTTCGACGATTGGTATATACCGACTGTTTGACAATCGCGACGTCGTTCCAGCTAAACGTCATTCCAGCAAAAGCGGAGATCCAGTTACGCCAGTCGATTTGAAGCATCGATGTCTGCTGGATGCCCGCTCATCCAGTATTGCGCATCCCTGCAGCAATGCCATTCATGGTGACGAGTAAGGCATTCTCCAGGATGCCACCTTCGCCGCTTCGCACCCTGGCGAGCAGCTCCACCTGAAGCAGATTTAGGGGATCAGTGTATGGATTGCGTACGTTGATCGAGCGATTCACGACCGGTTCGTCTTCCAGCAGCGTATGATGATCGGTCACCTGAAGCAGCATATTCTCGGTTCGTTGACAACGACGATGAAGCTGATGGCCAAGCTCGCGAAGGCGCTCGGGTACCAACCGCTGATCGTAATGCGCGGCGACGTGCGTATCGGACTTGGCCAATACCATCTCGATTAGGCCAAGGGTAGAGGCAAAAAACGGCCAACCGCGTCGCATCTCTTGTAGCTCTGAGACAAAACCATTCTGTAACATATCTTCTAGCGCTTCACCGACACCAAGCCATGCGGGCAACATCAAGCGCGTTTGAGTCCAGCCGAAAATCCAAGGAATCGCGCGCAGATCTTTGATGTCAGTGCCAGGTCTACGCCGAGCCGGGCGGCTGCCGATGTTTAGCCTACTGAGTTCGTTAACCGGTGTGGCGTGCGTGAAATAGTCACTAAAGTCAGGGTTTTCCACTACCATGTCGCGGAAGCTTCTCATCGCCGAGGTTGCCATTTGATTCATCAATTCTCGCCAGCGGGGTTGGGGCTGGGGAGGAGGAGTGAGGGTCGCTTCCAATATGGCCGTGGTGTATACATTCAAGGTTTCGCGGGCCACTGCGGGCAGGCCGTATTTTGCGTGGATGACTTCGCCCTGCTCGGTAACACGCAATGTGCCATCCACCGATCCTGGAGGTTGTGACCGAATGGCGCTGTACGCGGGTCCCCCGCCCCGCGCGACGGTGCCGCCGCGACCATGGAATAAGGTTAACCTAACCCCGTGTCTACGGGCGACTTCAACCAGTTGTTCCTGTGCCTGGTAGAGTGCCCAAGCGGCGGCAAGCTGTCCCGCGTCTTTGGCAGAATCGGAATAGCCAATCATGATTTCCTGCCGACCTTTTATCTGTGAGTGATACCAAGGGATCGACAGTAGATTATCAAAGCACTCTGCAGCACCTTGCAAGGCATCAAGTGTTTCGAACAGCGGCACGACTCGCAGCGGCTGTGTTACGCCGCATTCGCGCTGCAACAGTTGGACTGCTAGGACGTCGGATGGCTGTGAGGCCATCGAGACGACATAGGCGCCGAATCCTTCCGGTGATTCTTGGCCCAACATCTCGAAGGTATTAAGAACTTCGGCGGTCGAGTCTGATGCCGGTAGGTCATCTGGTAGTAAAGGTCGTTTGCTCTGCAATTCACGAAGTAAGAACTCCTGCCTCTCCTGCTCGGTCCAACCGGCGTAACAGCCCATCTCTAGGTAATTGGTCACCGCATCGAGTGTCTCAGTATGCTGAGCGGCTTCCTGACGGATATCGAGTTTGGTTAGCGTCAATCCAAAGCAAGCGAGACGACGTATGATATCTAGAAGTCTCCCATCGGCAACAACACCGTCGTCACACTGACGCAAGGATTGGTAGCAAGCCTTAAGTGGCTGTAAGAGTTGTTCCACCGTGGAGTAGATCGATCCTACAGGAATTTTCTCATCATTGAGACGCGCCTCAATCCAGTGCTGAGTACGGGCTAGTCGGTCTCGTACGTCTTGAAGTACTTTCCGGTATGGCTCGCGGGCCTCACCAGCGAGTCGGCGCACGGCATCGTTGCAGCGTTGCATGGAAAGCTCGCGTCGCAGTTCGTCGATATCTTGCCGATAAAGTGCGGTGGCCTGCCAACGTGTTTGAAGGCAAACCCTGCGAGTGATGTCTGCTGTGACGTTCGGATTACCATCGCGATCACCGCCTATCCAAGAGCCAAAGCGAATCGGCGCAGCTTCAATGGGTAGCCGTCGTCCAGCGTGGTCCTGTAAGGCTTTGTCTAGGTTGCGCAGATAGGCTGGAATCACATCCCACAACACTTGCTCGAGCAGTACTACACCGGCGCGTGCTTCGTCCAGTGGTGTTGGTCGCTCGCGACGAATCTCATCGGTCTTCCAGATCGTGACGATTTCCCGTGTCAACAACTCATCGACCTGACGCTGTTCTTCGGGTATGAGATCGGTGCGATCACGTTCGGCAAGTGCCTGGGCAATCTTTTGGTACTTCATTGTGAGCGTGCGACGAGTGACCTCGGTAGGATGTGCGGTAAGTACTAAGCCGATCTCCATGTCACATATCGTGTCGAACAGGGAGTCCGGGGTGATGCCAACCTCAAGCAAGCGCTTCAACTCCGCATCGACCGAGCCTTCATCTGGAATCATAGGGTGTGCGCACAACGCGGCGCGATGTTGTCGAATCTGGTGATGTTGTTCCGCTATATTGGCGAGGCTTAGAAAATAGGCAAAGGCCCGCGCTAACACCAGCATGTGGTCGGCCGGCAGTCCGCCAAGTTTCTGCGCCAACAGATCGGCATCCACGCGGTTTCCCAAGCGCGCCGCTTTAGCGACATTGCGTACATCTTCAACAATGTTGAACAATTCAACGCCCGCGTGTTCACGAATGGTCTTGCCGAGAATTTCACCCAGCATACGCACGTCTTCACGCAGGCGTACATCGATATCGGACGCTAGGACAGTATCGTTCACGGGGTCCGATGGTTTTCTGAAACGCTAGTCATGCACTCTGAAAATAAGGCAATTTGCGACAACTCGCCATTGCGATATCTCACCGATGCCTTTTCTGTTACCAATTCCGCTACTTTTCGTTTACAGGGTCATCGTTACTATGGTGCGAGTTTACACCGGGAACTGTTGTTCTGAACTATAAAATGGGCCTCGGATCGGGATCGATTTCTCATCCCTTTTTCTTGGTGCTTTTATCGAAGTCACCGAATTGCGGGTGTTGTATCGACAAAATCATGGTTATCACACTCGGTTTGATAGTGGAACATTGAATGCTCTAAGTAATCCTAGCCTGAGGCGTTCGATCCAAGAAGATTGGCCATGTGGTCATCTCCTCATGGTCGACGACAACGTTCTTTTGGCAGATCCCCACCATGCTGACAACGCCGTACACGCGGCACTCGACATGCAGAAGATTCTACAAAGTACTTGGAGGAGATTAAGAGCTAGACCCCGGGCAGGTGGCCTCAGCTAAGCTTGGCGCCATTATGGTGCAATGACCTCGATCAATATATCGCCCATATCAGCAGCGTATCCTTTTCCTAAGCTAATGTTGTAGGAGTAAACGTAGTTAGCAAGAGGCTAAGACCCCCTTTCTGGGTTGAGGTGTTGAATCATGACTGTACTCACTGGAATTTTGGTTCTGGCGCTTATCGCAACTATCGCTATATTGGTGACGGGAATTGGATCTATGACGCGAGGAGGCGAGTTCGATCAGCGACATAGCAATCAGCTGATGTTTGCGCGCGTCGGCTTGCATGCAATCGTTGTGCTACTGATCGCTCTTGCGATCTTCTTGTCAGTCAGTTAACGATTAACTAGCCAATTCTCCTGGCCGAGATACTTGGTATATCGGAAGGCGGATGAGCGCCGTCCATGTATTCTTATTGACTCTTTTGGGATACGCTGGGGTTGGTTAGAATCGTTTAAAGACTACATTCCTAATGTTAAATACAAGCTAGAGGAAAACTCCGATGAAACAGGCAGACGTCGCTGGGACAGCAGGACTGGCCGCTTTGGCGATTTGTGATGCGCTCATCAAGGAATTACATCGCAAGAACGTCATGACGACAAAAGAAACTCAGGCAACACTAGATAGTGCCATTCGGGAAGTAAAGGAGAAGGGCGACAAAGGGGAACTGGCAGCGCGACTCATTTTACATCTGCGCGATATTTTTAAGTAGTTCGTCAATACTGGGGTTCGACGCAAAGACAACGTGTGGTGACCAACCAGTGGTCTTGCTTCGTCAATGCATTGCGATTGGCATCACGGTTCTGCTTGTTGTGTTTGGTAGCGTTAGTTTGGTCGCAGCTGGTGATCCCGATGCCGCTAAGGCGATCATTGTTGAGCACTGCGCGAAATGTCACGCGATACCCCGATACAGCCCCGAAGGCGGGCCAGATTCGGTCAATGCTCCGGCTTTTTCGGCGATTGCCGATAACTCGGATACATATGGACGAGAACGCTTAGGAACATTTCTACGCCAGCCACATTTCCCGATGACGCAGCTGATTCTCTCTGAATCGGATATCGAAAACATCCTGGCCTATATCGAAAGCCTGCGTACGAAGTAGTAAGCTTTCCTCTAGAGAAATAAGTTCAGCGCTTAAAGCGCAGGCAGTGTGTGCTCGTCGCGGGTACCCGCAGTGTAGGTTGCTTGATTTTTGCTATGCGCAAACGCATAAGGGATATCCTTACAAAAGCCAAGGAGAAAAATATGAAGATTCTCGGTATCGCCGGTAGCTTGAGAAAGGGTTCGTTCAACCGGATGGCACTTGCCGTTGCGCAGCGGCTCGCGCCTGTTGATGTACAATTCGAGGTCTTTGATCTGGCGAATATTCCGCCTTATAACGAAGATGTGAAGGCGGTTGGTTGGCCTGAATCCGTAAAACGCTTTCGCGAAGCGATTGCCGCGGCCGATGCCGTTCTGATCACCACACCCGAGTACAACTATTCCATTCCTGGCGTTCTCAAGAATGCCATCGATTGGGCATCGCGCCCACCGGAGCAGCCTTTTGACGGCAAACCGATCGCAATTATGGGTGCAAGCCCGGGTCGTTTAGGTACGGCGCGAGCGCAATATCATCTCCGTCAGGTGTTTGTATTTCTTAATAGTTTTGTACTAAACAAACCTGAGGTCATGATCGCCGCTGCGCACCAACTATTCGACGAGGGGGGCAACTTGAAGGACGAAACAACGCGCGGTTTTATCGCCGACCTCGTAAAATCGCTGGTCGATTGGACCCGACGGCTTGGTTAAGCGGCCAGAACGCCCCCTATTTATTAGATAAGGCGAGCGCATCAGAGCGTGGTTTGCGAATTGTTGCGGGCTAAACGGAAGGGGAGGTAGTCGCGATTTTTTCGGAGTCAAATATAAACAGTGACCATTGATCTGCACTACTACAACGGCGGTCTTCTCTCCGGGCAATCCATCCATGGTCGTACGCGCTCAAATGCGTAGGCTGCGCGAAATACACTAACCTCATCGAAGGGCTGTCCCACTATCTGTAGTCCCGTTGGCATCTTTTGCGACGAAAATCCGCTGGGTACGCTGGCTATCGGCAGATACCCGAGCATGTTGAAGGGATAGGCGAGACACCAATCCCACTCGGGATCTTGTTTCTTGCCGTTGATATAAACGTCAACACCCTCCACCGGCAGATCTGCCGGTACACCCGTGATGCCAAGCATTGGACAGAGCATCACACGATAACGCCTAAAGATTTTTTCCAGATCGGCATACATGCGGGCACGAACCTGCTGTGCTTGCTCGAAACTTAACCGGTGTCTGGCTGCGCTTTTTGCGGTATAAGCGAGGGTGGAGTCTGCAAGCAGCGCGCCTTTTTCGGGGTCCATCTGTTCAGGGTCTTCATAGTATAAGTACGCCGCATAATGCGTTGCTGCTGCTTCAAAGATGTCCTTAGTCCAGGGGATGGTCACCTCGTCAACGGTGCAGCCGAGCTCTCGAAACGCATCAGCCGCGGCAAGCGTGTTGGACACGACCTCAGAATCGATTTCGAAATAACCCAGATCCATGGAAAGGGCGACCCGCCATCCTTTGATGTCTTTCGGTTTGAGTGGGAGACGAAATCGACCGGGTACAGAAGCTGGATCACTATGATGCTGCCCCGCCATCACGTTTAACATCAGTGCGCCGTCGGCAACCGTGCGGGTCATCGGGCCATAGGCGTGGTAGGGGTCAAGGCTTTCGACAGTGCCTGCAGGCACGCGCCCATATGATGGTTTGATCCCAAACACTCCAGACGCTGAGGCCGGCACGCGTATCGAGCCACCATAATCGGAGCCGTCTGCGATCGTGGTCATCCCGGCGGCCAGTGCGGCACCCGCTCCACCGCTTGATCCACCAGGACTATACTCGAGATTCCAAGGGTTACGTGTTACCCCCCAAAGGGGCGAGTGACACACACAGAGCAATCCGAACTCAGGCGAGGTGCTGCGGCCAAGCAAAATCGCGCCGGCGCGTAATAGACGGTCCACATAGGGCAGGCTATTAGACGATCGGTTTCCCGCAAA
>Ga0224508_10004271_pt1 | contig 11695 bp, 10 predicted proteins | sample SF_Jan12_sed_USG_4_FD_170157 | JGI IMG/M metagenome (GOLD analysis project Ga0224508, IMG submission 170157) | Sediment microbial communities from San Francisco Bay, California, United States - SF_Jan12_sed_USGS_21 | ecosystem: Environmental > Aquatic > Marine > Sediment | place: USA...
CCACCACCTGGCGCTGTCGGTCGAGCGAGAGCAATGGACGCGCTTGAAGGCCAAGCTCGACGAGGCCGGTGTCGCCACCCACGAAGTCGGTGGCACCTCGCTGTACTTCTCCGGGCCCGACGGCGAGCGGCTGGAGCTGATCGCCGACGAGCTCGGCGAGATGTACGGCCAACCAGTCCTGTAGTCGACGCATCGCGGCGATCACTGCCCAGTCCGGGGCGATCGCTGCTCGGTGTCGAGGACCTCGCCGTGCTTGGCCAACTTGGGGGTGAACTGCGGCTGCACGTCGAGCGGTTCGAGGACCGACACCAGGTCCGGACCCTCCTCGAAGCGGCGCAGGAAGAGATCGCTGAGGACCAGCTCGCCGTCGCTGAGGCCGACGACCTCGGTGATCGAGGTGACGACGCGGGCGCCGTTGCGCAGTCGCTCGAGTTGCACGATCAGGTCCAGAGCCGATGCGATCTGCTCCCGGATGGCGCGAGCGGGCAACTCGACGCCGGTCATGAGCACCATCGTCTCCAACCGGGCCAGCGCGTCCTCTGGGCTGTTGGCGTGCAGGGTGCCGAGCGAGCCCTCGTGCCCGGTGTTCATCGCTTGGAGCATGTCGAGCGCCTCAGCGCCACGGCACTCGCCGATGATGATCCGGTCCGGCCGCATCCGCAGGCTGTTCCGCACCAGGTCGCGGGTACCGACTTCGCCCCGGCCCTCGATGTTCGCCGGACGGCACTCGAGGCGGATGACATGACGTTGCCGGAGCTGTAGCTCGACCGCGTCCTCGATCGTGACGACGCGGTCGGAGGCCGGTATGAAGCCGGACAGCACGTTGAGGAAGGTCGTCTTCCCGGTGCCCGTCCCCCCGGAAACCATGATGTTGAGCCTTCCTCGGACGCAGACCGCGAGCAGGTTCATGGCCGGTGCCGACAGCGAGCCCTTCCGCACAAGCTCGTCGGCGGTCAGCGTCTCGGCCGCGAACTTACGGATCGTCAGGACCGGACCGTCGACGGCGAGCGGAGGGATGACGGCGTTGACCCGGGACCCGTCGGCGAGGCGGGCGTCGACCATGGGTGACGACTCGTCGATCCGGCGCCCCATCGCCGCTGCGATGCGGACGATGATCTGCTTGAGGTGATCCTCGGTGCGGAACCGGATCCTCGTCAGCTCGATCATGCCGTTGCGCTCGACGTAGATGGAGTCCGTGCCGTTCACCATCACCTCGCTGACCTCGGGGTCGGCCAGTAGCGGCTCGATCGGCCCGTAGCCGAGCACGTCGTCGATGACCATCGTCGCCACCCGCTCTCGTTCCTCTTCGGTGAGCAGGCCGTTCGACTCGTCGATCAGACGGTTCAACTCGGAGGTCACGAGCCGCCGGAGCTGCTCGGGGCTGCGCTCTGGGCCGCCCATCTTCTTGCTGATGTCCTTGAGCAGAGAGTCCTTGGCCCGGTCGCGGAGCTCGTCGACGGGACCGCGGGGTCGGGGTCGGCGGGCACCGTTGCCGGTAGCGCGGTTGGTGTTGTCGAGTTGAGCCAGGCGGTGGCCGAGCGTCACGCAGCACGGCCCTTCACCAGGGTGGTGGTCGCACGACCCGATGGTTGCGCGTTCGAGACCTGCCGTGCGCCGAAGTCGGCGGCGAGCTCCTTGAACGCCCGCACCGCGTCGTTGCGGGGGTAGGCGTCCACGAAGGGAACCCCCTGATTGGCGGCGGCTGCGATCTCCTTGCTGTCGGGCACGGTATGGCTGACCCGCAGCTCGACGGTGTTCTCGATCGTCTGATTGTCGAGTCCGGCCCGATTCTCCGAGCGGTTGACAACGAGGTGCCGGCGGGCGCGGTCGAGCCCGAGCATCGACAGCCCCTCGAGGTTTCGCCGGAGAGAGCGGAGCCCGGCCACCTCGGGAGAGGCGATCGCCAGCAAGTCGTCGGCCGCTTCGACGGCCGCCGCCAGAGGGGCGCCGGCGCCAGGGGCGGTGTCGACGACGATGTGCCGGAACGACCGCCGCAACAGGTCGAACATCTCCAGGACCAGCTCGCAGTCGACGGTGTCGGCTTCGACCAGGTCGTCGGGGGCGGCCAACACCAGCAGTCCCGAGCGATGGGAGCTGAGGCTGAGCTTGATGACGGTGGGGTCGAGGATCGCGCCCGGGGTGGCGACGGTGGCAACGCTGGCCGTCGGCTTGAGCCCCAGCACCACGTCGACGTCGCCGGCGACGAGGTCGAGGTCGACCAGCACGACCTCGTTGGGAGCCTCGCGAGCCAGCTCGACCGCCAGGTTGGTGGCGACCGTCGTCTTGCCGACTCCGCCCTTGGCTGCCATCACGGTGATGATGTCACCGTCTTCGCTTGGCGAGTCGCCGCTGGGGCCGGCCAGGCGCGTGCGTCGCAGGCCGACCGCAGCGGCGACTCTGTTCACCGTCGATCCGATGAGCTCGTTTCCGGCGTCGGGCGCCACGACGTCGCGTACCCCGTTGCGGAGGGCGTCGGCGAGGAGCTGCTGACTCGGCTGAGCCACCAGCACCACCTCGATCTCCGGCGACGAGCTGTCGAGCTCGCCGGCGATGGCCAGTGCCGCTTCGGGCGGCACGCCCGGCCCGAACAAGACGATGTCGGGCGCGGGAGCCGCAAGGTAGTGGGCGGCTCGGGTGGGACCGGTCGGGAGGTCGGCCGGATTGACGGTAGAAACCTGTAGGTCGTGCAATGCGGCGATGAGCGAACCGGGGCCTGCCACCAAGGTCACTCGTATCGCCGGGGACAACGCTTGTCTCACCTCCTCACTTGGTCGATGGCTGTGGCAGGCGTCGGACCTCCCCATCCTGGGTTGGCCCGACGTGTTGATCCTTCATCGGCGACCGGGGCCGAGACCTTTAGGCCTTCCGGCCCACGTCGTTCTCCGCTCGGGCTGAGCCCGTCGACCAGGTGCCGGAGGCCGCAGGCGATGCAGACCTACCTCAGGCGCCCCTCACGAGCAGACCGAAGTGCTTGCTGGTCGCCTGGAAACGGAGCGGGAGGACCTCCTGGTAGGCCTGGGACTCGTAGGCCGCTTTGGCCTCCTGCATCGTCGGGTACTCGAGGACGACGGTCTGGTGCCCGGCATTCTCGCCCTCGACCTGATTGGTGTCGGTGTCGTACGCCACGAGCCTTGCTGACTCGCCGATGCCGAGCGAGGGCACGGCGCCCTTCTGGTACTTCTTGTAGGTGTCCGCGTCGTCGACGTCGAAGTTCACGATCAGATATGCAGCCATGGCGCCGGTCTAGCAGCTCCACGGTCGGTTGGACACGCTGGTCGGCGACTGGCGGTCCACACCGGCGACGCCGATTCGGGCAGGCCGTCAGCGCCCGTTCCCGGCGAGCCGGCGGTGGAACCAGAGCTGCGTCAGTGCGAAATCGGCGACCAGCACGGCCACGACGATCGCCACGACCGCCCCGATCGGTGTCAACACACCGATCGCAACGACGGTGATCGACGCTGCGACCCACGCCAGGTCGGCGGCCGAAACGGCCAGGGCGAGCGGACGCAGGCGTTGCACCGGTTGGCTGGCGATCCACCACACGTCGGCGGCGAAGACGAGGAGGCCGATGGCCAGTGCGGCGGTCAGGGCGACGGGTTCGAGGCCGAGCCGGTCCGACCAGTAGCCGGCGCCGGCCAGCCCGACGAGCCCGAACAGCCCGGACGACATTGCGTTGGCCCGCAGCACCTGGCGGAGGCGGCGCTCTGCGACCGCAGGGGCGGTCGATCGGCTCGCGGCCGGGGGTGCGTCGTGCTGGCGGGTGAGGTTCGGCGAGGAGTCGATGATGCTCATTTGGGGAGCGTCCTTTCAGTGGAGGTTGCGACGTGCCCTCACACTGAGCGAACCGGCTCCTCGGGGCCACTACCTATCGGGTAATGCTCGCCGGTACCGGTTGGTGCCTCAGCCACCGAGCGACTGGCCGACCACGACCCCTCGGCCCTCGGCGTCGGCCTCGATCACGAGCACGACCTGACGCCGGGAGATCGGGGCGTCGTCGCCGTGGATCGACGCGACCAGCGTGACCTCGAGTCGTTGCAGCGGCTCCTCGTAGTCGAACACCGGGTCCTCTCGGCTCGTCCAGAACCGGTCGGGGGGACCGAGACCGAACCAGCCGAGCCTCCGACCATCGTTGACGTGATCGAAGAAGTCGAGGAAGTATCGCTGTGACCGGTCGGTCGGGGGCGGGTCGCCGAGCTCCACTTCGTAGGCGGCGAGGGCCTCGAAGTCGTCGATCCCCCGGAGCCGCTCCAGCTCGTACGCGGTGCCGAGAGCGCCGTATCCACCGCTCGCGGCCAGCCGGTCCGACAGTTGCAGGCGGGCGAACGAGACATCTTGATCGAGTGGGGCGAGTGCCGAGATCGGCACGTGATACGGCGCACCGCTGTCGCCTACCGCCTCGATCTCGTAGCCGTACGAGATCGGCGCGTCGAACCAGGCGAGGCCGGGCGGGTGGAACAGGATCGTGCCCCCGACGACGGCGGCCACCGATACCAGGCCCCGGGCTGGTGTGGCGTTGGCGGCAACCCAGTCCCTGAACCGGGGGAGGGAGAGGGCAGCGAGCAGGCCGAGCTCGAGCAGCGTCCAGCCGAGGAAGAAAAAACCGGTCGTGATGAACGTCATTGCGTGGAAGAGCACGAAGCCGGGGATCCACAGGCGCAGGAGCTTCGGGTGGAGGGCGGCGAAGAGTGCCCCGACCTCGATGATGAGCGTCCCGATCAGAACCGGTGTTCGGAAGAAGTCGAAGAACCCGGACATGGCCCGGGCGACGCCGCCGTCGGTGCTGCCGAGCCAGCCGGCGCTATGGCTGCTCAACGGCAGATCCGAGATGTCGGTGAGGTTCACCCAGTCGCTTACCAGCTTCGCCTTGCCCGGCCAGAAGAAGTGGGCGGCGACGGCTGCGCCGATGATCAGCAGCACCGGTGAGGTGTCGTTGCGACCGGTCACGACGTAGATCACGTGGCAAGCAGCGATGGCGAGGAGCGCGATCAGGAGCAGCTCGTCGACGTTCTTCGCCGCGACGGTGCCGAACGGGTGGAGGAACTGCTCGTTGATGATCCGTACCTGTAACACGAACGCGACGATCGCCACCGGCCGGTAGAGGGCGGCGACCGCCAGGCCGACGACGACGAGTCGGTCGAGGGCGTGCACCCGTCCGGCCACGAAGTTCACGTCGTACAGGGCCGCTTGCCAGGTGAGCAGGGCGACGAGCACGCCGGTGAGGAGCCGGAGGGCGCCGCCGTGCTGTAGGGCCGACCAAGGGGCGAGCAGGGCTCGGGCGTCGTGGCGCAGGCCGGCGGCGGCCACGATCACGAACGGCACCACCAGCCACCATCGGTTGGCGACGGCGGCGCCGAGCAGCGAGAAGCGGCCGAGGTCATCTTCGGTGATGACGGCGATCAGTGCGGTCCACCGGTCGAGGACGACGTACGCGACGAACGTTGCGAGGACCGCGACGAGATCGATCGGTCGATCTCGGGCCAGCATCCTCTCGGTCGAGTGGCGCAACAGCGCGGTCGATGGTCCTGCCACGGGCATCGAGCCTGCCACATCAGCGTCGTCGAGTCTCGCCGGCGCAGGCCGGCGGTCGACCGTCGTCGATCGTCAGGCGGTCCGGGCTCGCCAAGGCCCCCCTTCGGGCTCGTAGACGATGCCGAAGTGCTCGAGCAGCGTTGCCGACCACTCGGCGTCGTCGACCTCGGTCTCGACAGCTGAATCCGGACCGTGGAACTTGAGCCGGTTGCCGATGAGGCTGACCCGGTCGGGGCCGCCGTCGAGCAGGCGCGTGGCGAATGCCCGCTGGTGCCAGTTGAGCGCCGTGTCGTTCTGGAGCCGCTGCGACGGCTCTTCGAAGTCGGGCATGCTCCGGGCGACCCGCGAGAACCGGTACTGGGCCTCCGGGGTGCCGTCGACCGTGCGGGTGAGCGTCGTGCCCTCGGGGCTGGGCAGGAGCTCGAACGTTCCCGTGCCGCCGTCCTGGGGACCGGTTCTGTTCAGGGCCAGCGGTCGGGAGAAGCTGTCGCCGAATCCGACGTCGACGAGGTACGGCTCGTCGAGGGTCACGTCCAGGCAGAGATGGCTGACCACCGCCGTCGGACCGCTCAGCAGCACGGCGGCGCCGAGGTACCGGACGTCGAACCCGAGGGCGGTGAGGAGCCCGCCGAATGCGCCGTTGAGCTCGAAGCACCAGCCGCCCCGGCAGCCCCCCAGGATCTTGGCCAGCGATCGGGAAGGGTCGGTCGACACATCGACCCCGGCATAGACGTCGAGGTTCTCGAACGGAACGGTCGACAGGTGGGCCCGATGGAGCTCGTCCAGGCCGGCGAGATCGACGGTTGGCCGCACCTCGACGCCGATCCGCTCGAGATACCGCTCGACGTCGCGGTCATCCATCGTCACCCGTCCAGTCTCGTCGACGGCTCATGATGGGTGCAGCGAGCAGAACAACACTGGTGTCGCCGAGGCCGATGCTGGCGGTGTCTCGTCGAAGACGGCCGGGGCCAGGGCCGCTGCGCTCGCCACCAGCACCGCCGCCGCGGCCCCGGCAGGAGCAAGCCCGAGTCCCGCCCTGGCCGGAGCCGGGTCGATGGGGGCGGGGCCCTCGTCGATGAGCAGATGGACGATGGCGGCCATGATCCCGAGCCCGAGGGCGATCAACCACACGATTCGGTAGCTGCCGGTGTTGTCGGCCAGCTCGCCCCCCATCCACACCCCGGTGAAGGCGCCGAGCTGGTGAGCGAGGAACACGATGCCGAACAGGGCGCCGGAGTGCCGGGTGCCGAACTGGGCGGTGACGATGCCCGACGTGAGCGGCACGGTCGACAGCCACAGCATCGCCCACGTAGGCGGGAAGGTGGGTGCCGATGAACGTCACGTGGAAGCCGCACACGAAGAAGGCCAGGTTGAGCAGCAGGTACGAGCGGTGCTGGAGGCTCGCCGCAGCTCGTGGCGGAGACCGCGATCGTCGACGCCGCCGGCTGCGTCCGCCGGGATGTGGTCGGTGGCTCGCCCCCGGAAGGCCGGAGCGAAGATGGCGGCGCTGGCCACCACGACACCGAGCACCGCGACACCGAGCACCGCGACCGTGGTCTGCCAGGTCGTGGCGTCGAGGAGTCGCTCGGTAGCCGGAACGAGCACGAACTGCCCGACCGATCCCATCGCGGTGACGACGCCGAGTGCCATCGACCGGCGCTCCGGGGGCGCTATCCGACCGACGGCCGACAAGACGACCGCGAAGCTGGCGGCCCCGGTCGACATGCCGACGAGGAACCCGGCGGACAGCAGCAGCACGCCGGTCGTGGTGGCGGAGGCCATGATGAGCATCGAGCCCATGTAGGCCACGGCCCCGACGGCGAGAACCCTGGCCCCCCCGAACCGGTCGGCGATGGCCCCGGCGACCGGCTGGCTGGCGCCCCACATGAGGTTTTGGATGGCGATGGCGAGGGCGTAGGTCCCCCGGTCGGTCCCGATCGTCTCGATGACCGGGTCGAGGTACAGCCCGAACGTGATGCGGACACCGATCACGATCGAGGTGATCGCGCTCCCGGCCACGACGATCAACGCCAGCGGTCGCTTCGTCGGCCGCGACTGGGTGACGGTTACCACCGGGTCAGACTACGGCCGGGGGACGGAGGCGAACCACATCGGTGATGCGGGCACCGGGCCATGGCGGCCTCCGGGCGCGGGGTGTCAGTCGATGGCGGCGGGTTGCTCGGGCGATCCCTCGACGCTGCGGAGCAGGTCGGCGCCACGCTTCGGCCCGTTGACCTGAAGTGCTTTCGCTCGCGACGGCGATCGGTCGTGCTCCGCCTCGGCCTGCGAGCCGGCGTCGGTCCCCTCGGCGGGGGGCGCCGAGCTCGGTTGGTCGCCGCAGGCGGCGAGCAACAACGACAGGCACGTGCCGAGAAAACCGAGCCGCAAGAGCCGGCTCGGTCCTCGTCCTCGCAGCGACCCAGGAGGTCGCCGTCGCCCAGGCGAGGTCGATCTGTGCATGGATATGGCCCCTCTCAGCCATGCCCGCTGCCCTGGCGTGACTGTAGCCCGAGTCACCGTGCGAGAAACGGATCCGCCCGCGTTGTCATCCAGCCTCAATCATGGCCTTGCCGACGGGTCAGATGATGCCCTTGTCCCGGAGGCTGCCGATCATCTCGCCGTCGTAGCCGATCTCGGCCAGAAGGGCGTCGGTGTCTGCGCCGAGCGGGCGGGGAGGGGCGACCGGTGCCGGGACGTGGCCGTTGACCTTGAAACCGGCGGTGGGGAGCGAGACCGCCCGGCCTGCCACGTCGACCTCGGACAGCAGGCCTCGGGCCGCCGGTTGGCCCTCGCTGAGCAGCTCGTCGAGCGAGCGGACCCGGCTGGCCGGCACGCCTCGCTGGTCGAAGGCGAGCTCCCACTCGGCCGCGGGGCGCCGCCGCAGCTCAGCTTGGAGCAGGTCCCGGAAGGCGGCGGCGTTGACCTGGCGGCGTTCCCGCCGGGCGAAGCGCTCGTCGTCGGCCAGCTCGGTCCGGTCGATCGTTGCGCACAGATCGCGGAACTGGCGCTCCGTGTTGGCGGCGATCGCCAGCAGCTCATCGGCGGTCTCGAAGCACCCGGAGGAGGGGGCGAGGCTCGCCGCCTCGTTGCCGAGCTTGGCCGGTCGCTCGCCCGTGTTGGCCGTCGCGGTGAGAGTGTTGGCCATCAGCAGGAGCGCGGTGTCGAGCATCGAGCTGTCGACCCGCTGGGCCTGGCCGGTCCGGCGCTGCTCCATGATCGCGGCGAGCGTGGCCATCGCCCCCTTCTGACCGGCGGCGAAGTCGACGTAGGGTGCGCCGACCTTGACCGGTCCGGTCGCCTCGGTGCCGGTGGTCTGCATGATCCCCGACATCGCCTGGACGACGTGGTCGTAGGCTGGGCGGTGGCCGATCGGTCCGTCCTGCCCGTAGGCGGTGAGCGAGACGTAGACGAGCCCGGGTCGGACCGCCCCGAGGGCGTCGAAGCCGAGGCCGAGCCGCTCCGCCACGCCGGGCCGGAAGCTCTCGATGAAGACGTCGCTGGCGGCGACGAGCCGCCGGACGATCTCGACGCCTTCCGGCTCCTTCAGATTGACCGTGATCGACGCCTTGTCGCTGTTCTGGGTGCAGAATCCGAGTCCGAGGGCCAACTCGTTCAGTTCGGGAATCGGCCCGGTGAACCGGGTGAGATCGCCCGTGACCGGTGGCTCGACCTTGACCACCTCTGCTCCGAGGAGGGCGAGGAGCTGCGAGCAGTACGGACCGGCCAGCACGTGGGTGAGATCGACGACCCGGACGTCGGACAGCGGAGCGAACATGGCGGCCAGCCTACGGATTGGCGTCGGTGGGACGCAGATCGGATCGTCGGCCCGACGCTCAGCCGAGCCCCCACCCGAGCCCCCACCCCGGTTGGGGGCTCACCGGAGGGCGCCGATGATGAGATCGATGTCGTCGACCGTCGTCCGGGGATTGACGAAGCAGAACCGGAACACCGGTCGACCGTCGTGGCGGGACGGAACGACGAACGCTGTCCCGTCATCCATCATCTTCTCCGTTCGCGCCTGGTACTGCTCGGCGTCCCAGCCGATCCGCTCGAACACGACAATGCTCAAGCCCGGCTCCCAGACGAGCCTCAGGTGGTCGGCGGCGTCGATGCGCCGCCGTGCCTGTGCCGCCAGGTCGAGCGTGACCTCCACCGCTCGGGCATAGGCGTCGGTGCCGTGGGTGGCGAGCGAGAACCAGAAGGGCAAGCCACGAGCCCGGCGGGTGAGGTGGATCGCGAAGTCGCTGGGGTTCCAATCGCCGTAGGCGTCGAGGAACGAGAGATACCCGGCGTGCTGAGCATGAACCGCCCGACCCCGGCCGGGATCGCGCCAGAGCAGGGCGCAGCAGTCGAACGGTGCGAACAGCCACTTGTGGGGGTCGATGATCACCGAGTCGGCCCCGTCGATCCCGGCGAAGAGGTGGCGGGCGGACGGCGCGGCGAGGCCGGCTCCCCCGTAGGCGGCATCGACGTGGAAGAACACGCCGCGCTCTCGACAGACGGTACCGATCGAAGCGAGGTCGTCGACGATGCCCAGGTTGGTCGATCCGGCCGTGGCTACGACCCCGGCCACCCGATCCCCGTGGAGGTCGATAGCCGCCGCCACCGCATCTCCCCGCAAGCGGCGATCGGGTTTGGTCTCAACGGCGATCACATCGGCGTCCATCACCGCTGCCGCCGACGGGACCGACGAGTGGGCGGTGGCGGAGACGAGGAAGGCCCAGCGGGCAGGCCGCTGCCGGCCGAGCGCCGCCAACCGGGCCTCGGCCGCCCCCCTCGCTCCGACCAGGGCCGACAGGTTGCCTATCGTGCCCCCGGGGACGAACACGCCGCCGGCCGACGGCGGGAGCCCGCAGAGATCGGCCAGCCAGCGAAGGGCCTCGTTCTCGGCGTACACCGCGCCGGCACCCTCGATCCACGAGCCGCCATAGATCGAGAACGCCCCGACGACCAGGTCGAACAGCACCGCGGCCTCGGTTGGGGCTGCGGGAACGAACGACAGGTACCGAGAGTAGTCAACCGAGAGGCACGACGGCGCCAGCACGTCGGCGAACAGCTCGAGGGCCCGCTCGCCTCCGATCCCGTCCGGAGTGACCGTCGGCCCGCACAGCCGCCGCAGCTCGTCTTCGGTACGGGGATGGTCGAGCGGGATCGGATCGAGCTTCGTCCGCCACCGAGCGTAGGCGACGATGTCGTCGGCGAGGGCGTCGGTCTCGCCCGAGTACTCGTGCATCGAACGCGGCATCAGGACTCGAGCAGCGGCCCGGCCACCGCCTGGAACTCGGCGTCGATCCGTGCCTCGTCGGCCTCATCGAGACCACCCCAGGTGAACAGCCGGGTGCGGTTGGTGTCATCGGGGAAGAGAATCGGGTCCTCGGCGAGGACCGCCAGGGCGCCTCCGGCCGCCAGGAGCTGGTCGCGGACGCCGAGCACGGGTGAGATGTATCCGACCCAGGCGGTGATTCGGGCGGCGTTGACCGGGTCGTAGACGTAGTCCATGAAGCGGCCGGCCGCCTCGATGTTGCGGGCCTGGCGGGGGATCACCATCGTGTCGAACCACTGGATGGCCCCCTCGTCGGGGATCACGAACTCGATGTCGGGGCGATCGACGCGGAGCAGCGCTGCATCTCCCGACCACGCCATCGCCGCCACCAGCTCACCGCTGGCGACGCGAGGAGCAAAGTCCTCGAAGGTCGCCCTGGTGATCTGGCCGGCGGCGACGGCGTCGGAGATGCGGGCCAGCCCGTCCTCGGCGGCGGCCGGCGTCGGCCTCGACGGGTCGTCACCGTTGGCCAGCATGGCGAGCCCTACGGCCTCCCGCATCTCGCCGATGAGCCCGACCCGCCCGGCGAAGGAGGGGTCGAACAGGTCGGCGACGGAACCGATGGTGCGCCCGGTGAGGGCCGGGTCGTAGGCGATTCCGGTGATCCCGGCCTGCCACGGCATCTGGAAACGAGAGCCTCGGTCCCAGGGGTTGGTCAGGTAGGCCGGGTCGAGGTTGACGTGGTTCGGGATGACCTCGATCGGCAGGGGCTCGGCGTGGCCGGCCTCGATCATCTGGGCGGCCCGCCAGTTCGTCGGCACGACGATGTCATAGGCCGGTGTGGAGGCCTCGATCGCGTTCTCCACGACCAGTTGGTAGCCGGCGTCGTTGTCGGTGTAGTCG
>Ga0224508_10004273_pt1 | contig 11692 bp, 11 predicted proteins | sample SF_Jan12_sed_USG_4_FD_170157 | JGI IMG/M metagenome (GOLD analysis project Ga0224508, IMG submission 170157) | Sediment microbial communities from San Francisco Bay, California, United States - SF_Jan12_sed_USGS_21 | ecosystem: Environmental > Aquatic > Marine > Sediment | place: USA...
GGACGCGGACCTAACTCGTCACGAATCGCCGGCTGATGTCCCTCAACTCTCGAAGCTCTTGAGCGCATCCGTCTCAGACTCGAAAGTGTCGAACACCATCTCGAGTTTCGTCGCCACGAGGAGGTCCGAAATCCGTGCCTGCACGTTCGAGAGCTTCAGCGCACCACCCTGTTTCACGACGGCGCCTCGCAGGGACAGCAAGTTACCCAATGACCCGCTGTCAACGAACGACACCTCCCCGAGATTCAGGACGACCTGTTGGCGGCCGTCCTGGACGAGGGTCTCAACGGTGTCCACCAGCGTCAGTCCGGCCTCGCCCGCTAACTTCCCCTTGAGGTCGAGCACGGTCACAGATCCAACGTCACGCCGGGCTATCTGCAGTGCCATAGCGGAATCCTCTCCTCAACCGGGTCTCAGGCTGGTAGCCTAGCTTGAATCGTCTGGAAAACCAACCGCGAGCGCAGCGTCTTTGCGTCTTGAGTCGGTGACGACAACGAGGCGTTGCAGTCCGGGGCGTGGTGGTTCCACCAGACGCTGGGCTTCCGTCCGTGCGACGGTGCGGCTACGCGGCTGATGCAGCCACCGGGATTGGCCCCAAGACGCACGGCTGCTCGCCAGGGCTACTGCTGATTTTGATTCTCACTCGTGAAACGGCGAGCCTCTTCGACACCCGGCTCGTCGGACGGCCCCCGCCAGAACCCGAGCAGCGTGGAGTAGCGAGTGTGTGCCGTCTTGCCGTCGCCAGCAGCAGCGGCGGCGCGCGCCGCACCGAGGAGCGACCGCGCGCGTCCCGGCATCCGCAGGAGGGACGTCTCGAATTTCTCCGCCGCCTCTTCGGGTCTGTCAAGGTCCAGGAGAATCTCGCCATAGAGCTCATACGGGGGCTTGACCGGGTTCGCCGCCCCGTTGGGCAAACGCTGTGTCTGGACTATGGCGAGCGCCTCATCCATCAGGGCGGTTGCCTCATCGGCATGACCCTCGGCGGCACGAACGAGTGCTGCGACCTCTTTGTGCATGATCCGAGTGCTGGCGTCCCCGTCAACGGCCCGCTTCGCAAGCTCGGCCTCCGCCTTCCGAGCATGCGCCAGATCCCCGAGGCGGACTGCGCTCATTCCGGTCGCGAGGAGCTCGTGAACAGCTGAATCGTCTGTGACGGGCTCCGTCCTCCAGTCCTCGGTCTCGACGATGTAACGTGCCCGCAAGAGCGGAAGGGAGCTCACCGCGCGCGCTTGGTTGTCACTCTCTCTGGCAACCATCTCGAGCCGCTCGATCCAGGTGCGCCCCTTGGCGTAGTCACCCAACTGGAGATCTCCGTACTGTCCCCAGTCCAGCGGATGTACGGTGTCACCGACGCTGTCTCCGGGCATCCAGAGAGCACGGGCGGCATCGTAGGCCCGCTGATTGTGCTCCGAGACCAACTCCCACATCCCGTGCTGGATGAAGATGTGGGTCGGCATGTGCCGCGCGTGTGCGACGGCTGGTGCGATCTCGGCGTATCGCATCGCCGACGGGAGCGCCAGCGGTGCATGAATCGGATCGTCAAAAGAATGGATAACGTAGTGCGGTGCACCGGGGTGATTCGGGTTGTCATTGAAGACATCGAGGGCGATTGTGCCAGCCCGCACCTCCAACCGCCCACTCTGATCCCCCAACGCGCGAGCTGCGCTGAGCGTTGCGATCGCGTAGAACGTCGCCACTTCGTGGTCGTCGGGAAAACGTTCATAGAGACTCGCCATCGCCTCCATGTACGCCACGCGCCGCTCGTCGTAGGTCCCCTCCTCAGCCCAAAGGGTCTCGACCGCGTCAATGAAGCCCTTCTCCCGAGCCGTCGGTGCCTTGGCCAATCGTTCCGCTCGTGTCGACCCAAGTCGGCTCAAGACTGCCCTGGGACTATCCTCATCCGGTGTCGGCCCTCCGAACAACGGATGGTTGTAGCAGAGCGTCTCGGCCCAGTAGGCCATCGCGAAACCGGGGTCGAGCTTCTGCGCTTCCTGAAACTGCTCGATCGCCTGCTTCCATCCAAAGCTGTGGAGGATGGCGACGCCGCGGAGAAAGTGCTGCTGCGCTTCCGCCGAGCGTGTCGACGTCGGGAATTCCAGCGACCCCACCGACTCAAACTGAGCAGCGGCAGAACTCCCTACCAACATCGCTGCGAGCATGAACACCGCAAGACGAGTCATCCGTCCCATGACACCTTCTCCTGTTGTTTCAAGGACCGCGCGGTCTGGTTGACAGCCATCGAGCGTCTAGCGTAGCACGGCCTCAACCCAACGACTGGTCGAGCGGCATCCAGCCCAGCCGCGTCATCTCAGAAACAAGAAGTTCCATCCCTTGCGGGGCCCTTGCACCTCAGGAATCAACTCGATTTCGGCCGCCGAAGGGACGCCATGGGCAACCGTATCCGCCGGGCGTCCCAGAGAAGACTGGCTGGTCTGGCAACGCGTTGGGAGGGATACTTCCCGTCTCTACCTATCTACCCACGACTCGCATTGGGATGCCTGCCGACGCTCGCTGGCGACCGACCTGCCATCCGAAGGACGCTTCAACGTCAGGAGACGTAGCATGTACATTCCGGGGTCGCGGCCGGGATGCCCGCAGACCGTGATGCTGTCCCCCTGCCGCAGGGGCGCCTGTGTCACGGCCCAGCTGGCTAACTGACTCGCAGCGTCGAGTTCCACAGCCCACGTCCGGATGCCGGCATCGTGATCGTCCACGACGAGATGGACCAAGGGGTGGGGATCGTGGTTCAGAACACGGCCCACGGCACCCTCTATCGTCATCGTCCGATGCTCGTCATAGACCCCTCCGATGGCATGGTGCGCACCCAGCTGCACGACAGACGAACCTGCGAGCCCAACCAGTAACACGACGCTAGTAGATTTCATAGCGGCATCCTTTCGTCAGTCCACAGTAACCCAGGACGAGCATCGGCAGCGTGCAGAGCGCCTTAAGAGTTTCTGAATTTTCGGCTCAGAACACTCGCAGAATCGATCAATGCAGGTCCAACGTGTTCTCTCTTCTGGAAGGAGCCGGCGAGCGACGTTGAGTCCTCCGCCCGCGCCGGTTTCGAGCTGGTCGTCAGAATTGGACCCTGATACCACCATTGATAACTCGGCCATCGACCGGGGCCCAGGCATCGACGGTCCAGCGACCGTCCGCCGCCCGCTCGGGGCGGAGCATCGGATCCCACCGGTGTTGTCGCACGTTGGACAGGTTTTCGCCGTTGACGAACAGGCGGACAGCACCGACGCGACGTTCAACGAGCACACCGATGATCACGTACGGGGCACTCGTCTCACGATTGGGGTTGTCCTCGAGCCGTTGGCGACTCGTGTAGTACGCCTCGAGGCCGACGCGCCCATCCTCGTTCTCGACCATCATCACAAGACCGATGCTGTGGCGGGGCGTCAGCTCTACATCCTGTGCCAGCTCCTCGACGCGTTCGCGTGCGCGGACATAGGTGTAGCTCGTCGTGACGGCCAGCGGCGCCTGTCGCAGGAGCCCAAGCAGTTCAACACCGACGTTCGTGGTCGGTCGCGCAAGGTTGCGAAGCACGTAGGTCGAACGATCGACCTGAACTGGGTCTACGATGCGCGATCCAAACAACGTCGCGGTGTATGAGAATGGGCCATGCGAGCGTGTCAGATCGATCGAGACGCTGCGTCCCCGTTCGGCGCTGAGCGGCCCTTCGACGACGAGGCGAGTCAGTCCAGCCGCTTCCGTCTCGTCGGTGAGCGGGGAGGGACCGAAGAATCCAGTTCCCGTCGACACCCGCGTCGACCAGCTACCTGTGCGAAACAGCGCCGAGACGCGGGGACTGAAGAACCATCCGTACTCACTGTGGTGGTCAAGCCGTCCGCTCATCGACACAGCCAACCAGGGTCGGATGTCGATGTCGTCCTGGCCAAACACACCGGGTGTGATGAACGAATAGCCAAACCGCGGCAAGTCAGTCGGATCGTAGCCATCGTGTTCGACCGCGACACCGCCTACCCAGGTATGCCTCCCCCTTGACCCTCGGAGTGTGACCTCGGCGAAACCAGTGTCGTGCCGATCACGTTCGAGGAGCTCACCAAACTGATGGTCGTGCCATTGACGAGCGAGCGTCGCACGCGCCGTGAGCACGTACCGCCCGGCTGGGACCGTTTGCCACAACATTCCGAGATCAAAACGCCGCGTCTCGAGCGATTCCGTGTAGGGCCTTCCCGTCTCAGGAAGGACCGCGTTGGGTTGGGTTCCTCCCGTTCGGTTCTCCAGGGTCGTGCCCGCCGTGAGGAAGAACGACTGCCCCTGACCGTCATCCCAGAAGAGCCGCGGTCTCGCGACACCACGTTCGTAGTGCGCGAGGTCGGCCCACCCGTCTCCATCGACATCCGTCTGGTCCTGGCGGTGGCCACCGCCAATGAACGTGGCGCCCCAGTTCTCGGATAGGGGTGAAGACAGCCACAGCACACCGTCTGTCGCACCACGCGTCGACTGATTGAAGAGGATCTCTCGCTCAGGCTGGTCACCGGGTCGGCGAGAGAGCAGGTTGACGACTCCACCCATCGCGCCGGCCCCATACAAGGCGGAAACCACACCCTTGATCACTTCGACCTGATTGAGATCCATCGGAGGGATCTGGAGCAGCCCGAGGCCACCTGGCTGACTGCCGAACAGCGGCAACCCGTCTGACAGGAAGCGCGTGTACCGGCCTCGCATACCCTGAATGCGAACGGTCCCGGCACCGAGCGACGGCGATGTGGTTTGCACACGAAGGCCGCCCATTTCGTTCAGCATCATGCCGATATCGCCCGGTGTCATCAGCATCTTCTCTTCAACTTCTTCCCTGTTCAGCACCTCAACCCGCATCGGTTGATCCTCGATACGGCGCTCGGTGCGAGTGCTGGCCACAACGGTCACCTCCTCGTCGACGAGCAGTTGCCGCACAAGCTCGATGCGAACGACTCGCTCCTGGCCAGCAGGGACATCCACGGACACCGTAACTGGGATGAATCCCTCGTGTGCCACGGTCACCAGGAGCGTGCCTGCGGGGCCTTCGATGACCAGCACCCCTTGGTCATCGGTTAGCTGTGTCACGCCGCGCACAATGACTTCTGCGGCGACGATGGGATCGGCGCCGGCGTGCACCTCGACTCGGACGCGTCCGGTTTGCTCCTGACCACTGACGTGGCACACCAGGCCAACAGTCAGGGCGGCTACGAGCGCTGTTCTCGTCACGACATTCCTCCGACCCGCTCGAGCGCAACGATCGGGATCGCCGTCACTAATACGTACCATGCGTCGGATCGGGTAGAACGACGAGACGAAGGAAGAGTTTCTCAGAGGGTACCCAGCAAGAAGACCAGCGGGTCGGCGGCAATCACGGCATCACGACGTTTCGCGCAAGATCAGCACTTCCCGGTCTGTTCCGTCGTATTGATCGTCGCCCCAGTAGTCACCTTCCCCCACGACCAGGAGAACGAGCGATCCAGCGACGGCGACGTCGCGTGCCGGGCGTTCTGTCTCAAAGCCGCCAACGACGCGTGGAGCGCTGGGGTTCGACAGGTCGACGATCTGCAAGCCAGCCTGGCCATCGGCAACGTACGCAAGGTTCCCCTTGACGACCAGACTCTGCGTCTGACCCGGCGTGTCGAACGCGACCAGCTTGGTCGGTGCAGCAGGATCAGACACGTCGAACACCTGAAGTCCTGCGGCGCCCGCACCCAACAGAATGCGCTCGCCGTTGCCTCCCGAGAGGGTGAATACCTCGAGCGAACGCTGCGGCGCAGCCGGCGCATGCAGTATTCCGACCGGTTCCCACGGACCGGGGTCGGAGACGTCAAAGACATACAGACCGGTCGGTGAGTCGACGGCGTATACCATCGACCCAGACATCACGAGATCGCGAGCGTACCCGTCAAGATAGTAGGAGCCGACCTGCTCTGGTCTTGCCTCGTCCGCCACGTCGAGGAAGACGACCCCCTCCATATGGTCGATAAGCGCGACGGTCGTGTTGAAAATGTCCCCAATCTTCGTCTGGCCGAGTGAGTCGAAGGAGCCAAGGAGAGTCGGCGCGGATGGGTCCGAGATATCTATCACGCCCAACCCAAAGAAGTTCGCGCCGACGAACGCTCGAGTGCCCGACAATCTAAATCCCCAGATCTGCTCAGGAAACAGATGGGAACCAAGTCGGACAGGCTTGGTCGGGTCTGATACGTCGACGACGGAGAACGTCTTGTCGGCCGAGACATACGCATATCCATCGTGAAACTCCACATGGTCAGCCGGGCCGGGCATCGACGCCACGAGCTCGAAGCTCGGCGTCTGCGCAATGGGCCGCGCCGGAACGACCACGCTTCCCCACACCCAGAAAAGGATCGCAGTTGCGCCGAAAACCGCTATCGGACGGTGGGTCATGACTGCCCTCGCTTGGCGATTCGATAAAGCTTGGATTGCGTGCGGAGGATCAAGCTGCCACGTGCGACAGCCGGCGTAGCCAGCGACATCTCGTTGAGCGAGTTCTTGTGGAGTATCTCGAACTCGGCACCAGCCTGCACGACATACGTATCCCCGTCTTCACTGAGCAGAAACACTTTTCCGTTGTATGCCCACGGCGAGGCAGTGAAACCGTTGCCTATCTCGAGACGCTGCCTGCCGTAGATCTCATCGCCTGTGCGGGCATCGTGGCACAACAGAAATCCCCGGTCGAGCAGTGTGTAGTAATAGTCGCCGTAGACGAGCGCCGATGTGCTGTAGGTGCCAAGTAGCGGATACGACCAGGCAATATGCTCTGATGAGACCCTCTCACCGGGAAACCGCTCGGCGATACCAAATCGCTCTTCCTCTTCGGAAAACACAGAGATGTCGCCGCTGGCGCCGGCACGAACGGCATAGACCGGACGTAGTCCGCCGGCGGGATAGCCAGAGCTGATGTAGAGCAACCCGTGTTTGGCGAACGGGGTTGGGGTCGTAAGCATCGACATGCCGTGGATTTCCCACAACATGTTGCCATCAAGATCGTACGAATGGACGCCAGATGTCGCGGCGATCACAATCTCGGTACGGAGCTCGTTCTCCCAGACGAACGGAGTTGACCAGCTCTGTCCGCTGGCTTCACGGTCGACCCGCCAGATCTCCTCGCCGGTGCTCTTGTCGAACGCAGCCAGGAACGACCCCACCGAGTTGTCGTTCACGATGTACAGCCGATCCTCATGAAGCACTGGCGACGCAGCCTGGCCAAGCGCCACGAACGTCTCGAACGCCCCGACCTCCGCTTGCCATACCGTTTCACCACTCATGTTCAGCGCCACCAGCACCCCGATGCTTCCGAAGTACGCGTAGACGCGGCGGCCATCGGTGACTGGTGTTTCTGATGCGTAGCTATTCTTGAGGTGGCGCGCGATGGGGGGCGCCGAACTGTGGATCTCGCGCTGCCATCTGACTTGTCCAGATTCGAAATCGATGTTGTACACCATCCAGCGATGTTCGTCGGTAGGCGCCGTCGCGCCGCTCTCATTTCCTGGGTCGTACAACCCGGGAAGGGGCGGCGGCATCTCTCCAGTCCCGATCGCCGACGTGACAAAGATATGGTCGCCCCAGATGACCGGCGAGCTCCAACTCAGCCCGGGCACGTCGGTCTTCCAGACGACGTTCTCGGTCTCACTCCAGGTGTCCGGAAGAGCGGGATCGTCGGGGATGTCGCCAGCCTGGAGACCTCGAAACATCGGCCACTCGCCCTGACCGGCAGCCCTCGGCACACCGGTTAGCATCACTAACCCCAACAGCGTGACGACCATCATGACGCGATGCATGGCTCTCCTTTCGTCCGACGAGCCGTTGATACACCCTTGCGGGGAGGGTGTCAACAGAATCGAGCAGCCTTTCTCGGTTTGCTCTTCTAGGCTTCGAGTCTACGGCTGAGAACGTAGCCAACGGCGACCGTCGGGGACAGCATCCCAACGTAACGCAGACCGATCTCCAGAAAATAGCGCCCCAACGTCACCTGCGAGAACGGAAGCAGGGCCACAAAGTCCAGGCCCCACGCAAGCAGCAGCCACACGAGACCGAGCAAAACTCCTTCTCTCAGATAGCTCCTTCGGACACCGCCAAAATAGATGACCGTCAAGAACGCTCCGGCAAGTGATCCCACCACGACCATGATCGTCTTGAAGAGAATCTCGTCGCTCTCCATCAGAGGCATGAGCGGAATCGCCGTCACATAGGGCACAAGCCATGCAAGAAAACCGAATCCCACTTTCCTTAACATAACGACGCTCCCTCACGAGTCTCTCGAACCGGCTCTCAGGTTCGTTGACATGGCAGCGAACCTCGGCCGCGGCATTGCCAGCGGTCAAGACTCGCGATATCGTTGTGGCACGCGGCCGTTGCACTCAGGAGACGCTACATGATCAAGCAAAAACGCGTAGTCGCAGCCACCCTCGCCGCGGCGTGCATCGTGGTTGCTGTCGTTGTGGGGCAGTCCAACCAAGCGGCCCGGTTCGCCGGCGTCGCACTGACGACGGCTCCTGTGGCGGGTCGCGTCCACATGGTGCAGCGTCCAGGTGGAGGCAGCAATGTTGGAGTCTTCGCCGGACCCGAGGGCGTCCTTCTGGTCGATTCCCTCTTCGCGCCGCTGGCTGACCGGCTGGTTGCCGCCGTCCAGGAGATCTCTGACTCGGAGATCCGCTTCCTGATCAACACCCATGTGCACCAGGACCACATCGGCGGCAACGAGCATCTTGCCGGACGTGGCGTCGTGATCTTCGCCCATGACAACGTGCGCGTGCGCACACTCGAGCAACTCCGCTCCCCTTTCGAGGGCGGACGATTCGCCCCGCAGCCATCGTCTGGCGCACGGCCCATCGTGACCTACAAGGAGAGGGTGAGCTTCCACTTGAACGGCGAGGAAGTGCGCGCATTTCTCGCGCCAGCTGCGCATACTGACGGCGACACCTTCGTCTATTTCCCCGACTCGAACGTGCTGCACCTCGGTGACGTCTTCCGCACGACGAGCTATCCAGTCATCGACGTGTACAACGGCGGTACGGTGGCCGGGACGATCGAGGCGTTGGAGATGGCGATCGCCATGGCAGGGCCAGACACGAAGGTGATTCCGGGCCACGGTCTGAGCGTGGTCGGTCGCAGCGCACTGGTCGAATTCGTTGACATGATCAGCGATGTTCGCGACCAGGTCCGGACCCTGATCTCGGAGGACCATTCTCTGGAAGAGGTCATGGCCGCTCAGCCGACGGCCGCCTACGACGCGCAGTGGGGACAAGTGGAGTCGTGGACCGCCGATGACTTCGTCCCGATCGTGTTCTACGAGCTCGGCGGCGGAGCAGCCTTCGTTCGCTAGGAGCTCATCGGCCACGCCGCTGTTCAGCGGCGAGACGTGCCTGGACATCCACGTGGGCAGCGTCAATGAGCGCACTCAGCGCCTCCGCATCGACTGCTCGACCTGGCTTCAGCTTCACGTGCCGCATGCGCTTGCCGGTGCCCTCCAGCAAACCGGCGGGGTCCTGCAGCAGGGCGCCGGTGAAGAGGCCAACATTCACATGTGCCGTAAAGGCGTTTACGTAGGCGAACGGCGCATCCTGCACGCAGGCGACCGGACAGCCGTCGTGCATGACCTCACGGACATCGGCACCACACCTTCGCATCCGAGCAAACCACTGTCGCGCAATCGCGCCTAGTTCGGGTGTCTGGTCGTCAAGCCAGACCTCAATCTCCGGGTCCCGGTCGACCGTGTTCGAAAGCATGAACAAGTCAGACATCACGACACGAGCTCCAGCGCCTAGCGAAGGGTGCTTCCGAGTATAAGATGTGACTTCACTGCACAGGGTTGGAGATGCCCATCTCCCCGTCGATCGACGAGGGGCTGCTATGATAGGCGGTCAGAGAAGCGATAGTCGCGAGTCGATCGAATCCTGTTCCACATACGTTCTATCCAGGACAAATCGCCTGCAGGGAGCCTGACGATGACAAGGAAGCTAGCGACGGCAGCCGTAGTACTGATGCTGGCAGCACAAACACCGACGCTGGTCGCGCAAGACGCAGACACAGGGCCGGTCGGCCCCAGTCCGTATGAGATCGTCTCGGGCTGGCAGCAACCGTTTGCCGCAGAGGGGTACGCGTACGGCGGCAACTCCGGAGTGTTCGCGGAATCGCCAGACCGCATCTTCGTCAGCCAGCGTGGGGAGACGCGGTTGCCCGACCCGATTCCCTCAGAGTTCGCGGGATACGCTGGCTCCATTGGGCTCAACGTGTTGCGCGATGTTGAGCGACGCGTCTGGCGCAACTGCATCTTCACCCTCAATGGCGAGGGCGAGCTCCTCGAGGCCTGGGACCAGTGGGACCACCTGTGCGAAGGCTCGGAGGGACCCGGTCCCCACCGAGTTCGCGTCAGCCCCTACGACGGCAGAGTATGGGTCTCAAACGAGACCTTTCATCAGATCTACGTGTTCTCCAACGACGGGCAGGAACTGCTCATGACGTTGGGCGAGAAGAACGTCCCCGGAGATGACGCCACGCATTTCAATCAGCCGCAGGATGTCGCGTTTCTACCGGACGGTCGAATTCTCGTCGCCGACGGCCTGGGCAACCATCGCGTGATGATCCTCGATTCCGACGGGCGGTACGTTGCGGAGTTCGGAGGCTTCGGTGAAGAACCGGGTCAGTTCAACGGTATCCACGCCCTGGCCATTGGACCCGACGGGCTGATCTTCGCCCTGGACCGCTCCAATGGGCGCATCAACGTCTTCAGAACCACGGCTGACCCGGCAGAGGTCGAGTTCGTTGATACGTGGACAGGCTTCACCCTTCCGCTCGACCTCATCGTCAATGACGAACATGTCTGGATGACAGACCTGGGACCACTTCGGTTCATCAAGTTGGATTTCGAAGGGAATAAGGTCTACACCTGGAACGTACCCAGCGAGCTACCGGATGGCTTCCTCGAAGTACATTCGTTCTCCGTTGACGCCGACGGTAACCTGTATGGCGGCGACAATCAGTACGGTCGCACGCAGAAGTTCGTCCCCAAACCCAACGCCGACCCGGCATTGTTGATCGCCCCGCCGTGGGTGGCTCGCTGACGTCTACTCAGAGAGTGAACGTCGCCGCGGATCTCGGGGTGGACATCCGTGTCGTAGACGCCACGGCGCGGAACCTGAAGACGATCGTGCGATTCCTCGGAGTGGGCGCACTCGCGTCCCTCGGAAAAGCCGTCACACGTTTCTCACTGCGACTCGGCTGAGTTGCGATGATTGACTCGACGAGCAGACCGAGGGGCAGCGACATTCAAGATCCGCCGCCGGTCGAGTAGGCAGAAGGCAGCGAGGCAGACCACGATGATCGCGAAACCGAACCCAACGACTGCCAAGAGAGACATCAGTGTCGTGCTGTCTGGAATTGGATCTGGATCAAGACCCGCGCTCGAAGACCATCCGCATCGGCCTGAGGCGTTGCTCAGCCTCTTGGCTCATATCCATCTGCCAGTGATTTAGAATCCGGTTTCTGAGCACAACTCCCTCTCTAGATGAGAAGGCTGCAAGGAGCAGACCAGAGGGAAGTCGCTCAAAAGGCTGAGAATTCAAGCGCGGTTGGTGTGAGAACCCTGCAGTTGTCAACCCTGATGCAGGCTTTCGTCTGCCGTTGCCGCCCGTTCCCAGTTCGCCGTGAATCAGTTCGCCGTGAATCAGTTCGCCGTGAG
>Ga0224508_10004274_pt1 | contig 11691 bp, 10 predicted proteins | sample SF_Jan12_sed_USG_4_FD_170157 | JGI IMG/M metagenome (GOLD analysis project Ga0224508, IMG submission 170157) | Sediment microbial communities from San Francisco Bay, California, United States - SF_Jan12_sed_USGS_21 | ecosystem: Environmental > Aquatic > Marine > Sediment | place: USA...
ATGGTCTTGCCGGGTTGTCCATCGCTTTCGCCAGCGCGTCGAGTTCGCCGGACAACAGAGGTCCTGCACACGCAATGGGCGCGTGCTCCGCAACGCCATAGGTGCTGGCCTGAGCGCGATGCGCCGTGCCGAAAGCATCCATGACGAAAACGTCGCAGAGCGCCGCCATTTTCTTCGCCAGCTCAGCGTCACATTTTTTCTCACCGGCAAGGAAGCGTACGTTTTCAAGCAGCACGACGTCGCCGGGCGCAACGTCAACGCCCTCGATCCAGTCCCGCACCAACGGTACGTCACGACCGAGTAGCCCCGACAGGTGGTCTGCCACCGGCTGCATCGAGAATGTCTCTTCGGGCTGGCCCTCGGTCGGTCGACCGAGGTGCGAGACCAGCATCACCGCCGCATTGGCGGCAAGCGCCGCCTCTATCGTCGGCAATGCCGCCCGAATACGCGCGTCACTCGTAACCTTGCCATCCGCAACCGGTACGTTGAGGTCTTCACGAATGAACACGCGCTGGCCCGACAAATCAATGTCGGCCATCCTGATGATGGACATACCCGCTCCTATGAGACCGCGATTACTTCGCGTTCATCAGTGCGGTCGCCGTGTCCAGCATGCGACACGAGAATCCCCACTCGTTGTCGTACCAGGACAGCACTTTGACGAGCGTGTCTTCCATGACCTTGGTCAGGCCGGCATCGTACGTCGAGGAATGCGGATCGTGATTGAAGTCGATCGACACCAGCGGCTCATCGTTGTAAGCAAGCACGCCTTTCAGTGGGCCTTCGCTGGCAGCTTTCATGACGCTGTTGATCTCGTCGACGCTGGTAGCACGCTCGGCAACAAACGTCAGGTCAACGGCAGACACGTTGATGGTCGGAACGCGCATCGAAAAACCATCGAGCTTGCCATTGAGTTCAGGCAATACCAGGCCGACGGCTGCGGCCGCGCCCGTGCTCGTCGGAATCTGTGACATCGTGCCGGAACGGGCGCGGCGCAGATCTTTATGGAACACGTCGGTCAGTACCTGGTCGTTTGTGTACGCATGAATTGTCGTCATGATGCCATGCTTCACGCCGATCGCCTCGTGGAGTGGTTTAACCAGCGGTGCCAGGCAGTTAGTCGTGCAGGACGCGTTGGAAATGATCGCATGGTCCGACGTCAGCGTGTCGCTGTTAACGCCAAATACGAACGTGCCATCAATATCCGCGCCGCCCGGTGCCGAGATAATGACTTTTTTCGCGCCGCCGGCGATGTGCTTGCCCGCGGTTTCACGCGTCCGGAACAGGCCGGTGCACTCGAAAACAACGTCGACGCCCAGCTCACCCCAGGGCAGCTTGGACGGGTCACGCTCGGCGAATACCTTGATGCGATCGCCATTAACGATAATGTCATCGCCGTCGACTTCGACGGTACCCGAGAACGGGCCGTGCGCCGTGTCGTGACGTGTCAGGTGTGCATTTGTGTTGGCATCGCCCAAATCGTTGAGAGCAACAACGTTGAACTCAGCCGCACGACCTGATTCGTGAATTGCGCGCACAATGTTACGCCCGATCCGGCCGTAGCCATTGATGCCGATCTTTATAGCCATCTGTCTTTTCTCCAGTGATTAATTCAGTAACTCTCTCGCGACTGCAACGACATTTTCCGCCGTGAAGCCGAAGTGTTCAAAAAGCTCTTTCGCCGGTGCCGACGCACCGAAACGATCAAGTCCGATTACGCGCCCTTCCGCGCCAACGTAGCGCCACCAGGTCTCGGTTACCCCTGCCTCGATCGCGACTCTTGCCGACACGCTCGCCGGTAATACCGAACGACGGTATTCGTCGTCCTGGGCATCAAAGACATCAGTACTCGGCATCGAAACCACGCGTGTCTTAACACCATCCTGTTCCAGTGTTTCTGCCGCAGAGACAGCCAACGCAACCTCCGAGCCCGTCGCAATCAGCACAACATCCGGTACGCCGGCCGATTCACGCAATACGTACCCGCCACGGCTTGCGTTCGCAATCTGCTCCGCGGTACGTGATTGAAACGGCAAGCCCTGACGAGTCAGTACCAGGCTGGTCGGCCCATCACGACGCTCGATCGCATATCGCCACGCGACCGCGGTCTCTACCGTGTCGCACGGCCGCCAGACACTCATGTTTGGCATCAGGCGCAATGACGCTGTGTGTTCGACCGGCTGGTGTGTCGGGCCGTCTTCGCCCAGCCCGATCGAGTCGTGCGTGTAGACCAGGATGTTCTGAATCTCCATCAGCGCCGCCATGCGCAGCGCGTTGCGGGCGTAATCCGAGAACGTCAGAAACGTACCCAAGTACGGTGTGATCCCGCCGTGCAGCGCAAGGCCGTTGCCTATCGCGGTCATGCTGAACTCACGCACGCCGAACCAGATGTAATTACCGCTGGCGTCGTCGCCGGAAATCGGCGTCGAACCGTTATGCTTGGTGAGGTTCGAGCCGGTCAGGTCAGCCGATCCGCCCGCGAGTTCCGGCAACACGGGCGCGAAGGCGTTCAACGCGACCAGCGATGCCTTGCGCGTCGCCATGTCCTCCGCGGCCACATTGATGTCGGCAATCGCCGCATCCGCCGACGCGGGCCAGGCATCGGGCAACTTCCCGGCCATCCGGCGCGCGAACTCTGCGGCGAGTTCGGGGTGTTCCTGGTTGTATTCGGCAAACGCGGTGTTCCAGGCGAGTTCGTCAGATTCGCCGCGTTCGCGTGCATCCCATGCCGTGGCGACCTCCGCAGGAACTTCGAACGGCGCATGCGACCAACCGAGTTCCTTGCGCGCCGCAGCAATTTCCTCGTCGCCAAGCGGAGAGCCATGCGTCGATGCCGTGCCCTGTTTGTTCGGAGCACCGAATCCGATAATAGTCTTGCAACAAATCATCGTCGGACGCTGGCTTTCCGCGACACCTCGCTCGATAGCAGCGGCAACGGCGGCACTGTCGTGACCGTCGACGTTGTCGATTACCTGCCAGCCATATGCTTCGAAGCGCCCCGCGGTATCGTCAGTGAACCAGGCGTCAACCTCGCCATCGATGGAGATGTTGTTGTCATCATAGAGGCAAATCAGTTTTCCAAGCTTGAGCGTGCCTGCGAGTGAACAGGCTTCGTGTGAAATACCTTCCATCAGGCAGCCGTCGCCGAGAAATACCCAGGTTCTGTGATCGACAATGTCGTGTCCGGGCCGGTTGAACTGCGCCGCCAGCATTTTCTCCGCGATTGCCATGCCGACGGCATTGGTGATGCCCTGCCCCAGCGGTCCGGTTGTCGTCTCGACCGGGCCGCCCCGTTCATACTCGGGATGGCCGGCGGTCTTGTAGCCCAACTGGCGGAAGTTTTCCAGCTGTTCTATCGGAAAGTCGTCATAGCCCGTCAGGTGCAGCAGGCTGTAGAGCAGCATCGAGCCATGCCCGTTGGACAGTACGAAGCGATCTCGATTCGGCCATTGCGGATTCGCCGGGTTGTGCCGCAGGTAGTCTCGCCATAGCACCTCGGCGATATCGGCCATACCCATCGGGGCGCCAGGATGCCCTGAGTTGGCGGCCTGTACGGCGTCCATACTGAGTGCGCGGATCGCATTCGCGAGAACCCGCCGTTCCGGCTGACCGGCAATTGCAGCTTTATGTGACATTCGACCTGTCTTGTCGTCGGCCAGGCGGCCTCTGCTTTATTATGAGGGGAATTCTCTAACGGGTGGCGCATTTTCCCTGTTCTAACCGCTCGCTTCAAGTGTACAATTCGCCACCCCCAAATCCGGAACCTGCACGATCATGAGTGATGCCTTCCTTTTTACCTCCGAATCCGTGTCCGAGGGACACCCTGACAAGATTGCCGACCAGATTTCCGATGCCATTCTCGATGCCATCATCGTCGAGGATCCCAAGGCCCGCGTGGCCTGCGAGACGATGGTCAAGACCGGCGTCGCAATAGTTGCTGGTGAAATCACGACATCTGCCTGGGTCGATATCGAGACGATCGTGCGCGACACCGTATTGGAGATTGGTTACGACAGCTCCGAAAAAGGATTCGATGGCGCCTCCTGCGCCGTGCTAAATGCGATTGGCAAACAGTCCGACGACATTAATCGCGGCGTGGATCGCGAAACTCCCGAGGAACAGGGTGCCGGCGACCAGGGCCTGATGTTCGGCTACGCGACCAACGAAACTGACGTACTGATGCCCGCGCCGATCACTTACTCCCATCGCCTCGTGCGCCGTCAGGCGGAGACTCGCAAGAACGGCACGCTGCCCTACTTACGCCCGGACGCGAAGAGCCAGGTGACGTTCCAGTACGTAGATAGCAAGCCGGTGGCGGTCGATGCCGTCGTCGTGTCATCGCAGCACGCGGCTGATGTCGCGATGAAAGACCTGCGCGAAGGTGTGATGGAAGAAATAATCAAGCCCGTCATTCCGGCCGAACTATTTAGCGCCGACACCAAGTTCCATATCAACCCGACAGGACGCTTTCACATCGGCGGCCCAATGGGCGACTGCGGACTGACGGGACGCAAGATCATCGTCGACACGTACGGCGGCTCCGCTCGGCATGGCGGTGGTGCTTTCTCCGGCAAGGATCCTTCCAAAGTCGACCGCTCGGCAGCTTACGCGGCACGTTATGTTGCCAAGAACATTGTCGCAGCCGGCCTGGCCGATCGTTGCGAGATCCAGGTGTCATATGCCATTGGTGTTGCCGAACCGACGTCGATCAGCGTACGCACTTTCGGTACCGGGAAACAATCCGATGCGAGACTGACGGAACTCATTCGGGAGGTCTTTGATCTGACTCCGTTCGGAATTCTCGGCATGCTCGATCTGATCAAACCGATCTACAAGCAGACCGCGGCGTACGGCCACTTCGGTCGCGACGACATCGACCTGAGCTGGGAGAGAACGGATAAGGTCCAATCGCTCAAAGACGCGGCCGGGCTATAAATTCATCAAAATCTAGGAGATAGACTTATGAGCAACGAAGCCGTTGCCATTCAGAAGAACGATTACAAAGTCGCGGACATTGGTCTTGCGGACTTTGGTCGCAAGGAAATTGCCATCGCCGAGACGGAAATGCCCGGCTTGATGGCGCTGCGTGAAGAGTACAAGGGCCAGGAACCATTGGCGGGCGCCCGGCTCACCGGCTGCCTGCACATGACGATCCAGACGGCTGTTCTCATCGAGACGCTTAAGGAACTGGGCGCCGATATTCGTTGGTCCTCATGCAATATATTTTCGACTCAAGATCACGCAGCAGCCGCGATCGCCGCTGCCGGAGTGCCGGTTTTTGCCTGGAAAGGCGAGACCGAAGACGAGTACTGGTGGTGTATCGAACAGACGATTAACGGCCCTGACGGCTGGCGCCCCAACATGATCCTGGATGATGGCGGTGACCTTACGATGGTCATGCACGACAAGTACCCGGAACTCATGAAGGAGATCAAAGGCCTCTCCGAGGAGACCACAACGGGCGTCAAGCGATTGTACGACATGATGGCCGATGGCTCACTCAAGTGTCCCGCCTTTAACGTCAACGACTCGGTCACCAAATCCAAGTTCGACAATCTCTACGGCTGTCGTGAGTCGTTGGTAGACGCGATCAAACGCGCCACCGACCTGATGATCGCGGGCAAGGTTGCTGTCGTCTGCGGGTTTGGCGATGTCGGCAAGGGCTCGGCACAATCGCTGCGCGCACTCGGCGCCAACGTCTGGGTCACCGAGATCGACCCGATTTGCGCGCTACAGGCATCAATGGAAGGCTACCGGGTCGTTGACTTCGATGACGTTTGCGATCAGGTCGATATCGTTGTTACGGCCACCGGCAACTACCATGTCGTCACCGGCGAACAGCTGGCGCGCATGCGCGATCAGGCGGTTGTTTGCAATATTGGACACTTCGACAACGAAATCGACGTCGCTTACCTGCAGCAGTTCGACTGGGAAAATATCAAACCTCAGGTTGACCACGTAATCTTTCCCGACGGCAAGCGTCTCATTCTTCTGGCCGAGGGCCGCCTCGTGAATCTCGGCTGTGGGACTGGCCATCCGAGCTTCGTGATGTCCAACTCGTTCACTAACCAGGTGCTCGCGCAGATCGAGCTTTGGAATAACGGCGAAGAGTATCAGAACGAGGTTTACGTTCTGCCTAAACATCTCGACGAAAAAGTGGCGCGGCTGCATCTGGATCGCGTTGGCGCCAAGCTCACGGTTCTCACCGACGAGCAAGCAAAGTATATCGGGGTGGATAAAGACGGCCCGTATAAGGCGGAGCTTTACCGCTACTAAGGATTCGACGCATTCAAGCGAAAAGTGACGCAGCGGATAGTGCGAAGATCCGGATCCTGCACCTGACGGATCCGCATCTTTTCGCGGCTGCGGATGGTGAGTTGCGCGGCGTTGCGACGCACGCGTCGCTGCAGAGGGTGCTGGATCATTATGCCAACAATGACTGGCGCGCCGAGTGTGCGATCATTACCGGGGACCTGATACAGGACGACTCGGCGGCTGCCTACGATCGATTTCGCGAATTGTTATCGCCGCTGAACATGCGTATGCATTGTGTGCCCGGCAACCATGACATTCGCGAGTTCATGCGCAAGGTATGTTGCGCGCCGCCATTTTCCTACTGTGCTTTTGAGGAGATTCGGGACTGGCTGATTATCGGTCTGGACAGTTGTGTTACGGAAGGTGCCGGTGGTCATGTGGAGATCGGGGAACTGGAGCGACTGTCGGATGTTGTTTCGCATAGCGCCGCAAAACACGTGATGGTGTGTCTGCATCACCCGCCGGTCGCAATGGGTAGCACCTGGCTCGACACGGTTGGAATGAAGAACGGCGAGGAGTTTCTGCAACATCTGGAGTCGCTGCAGAAGGTTCGCCTGGCCGTCTTCGGCCATGTGCACCAGGCTTATGACGCGGAGCATAATGGCGTACGGGTTATGGCGACGCCCTCAACCTGCCGGCAGTTTTTACCGGCGAGTAACGATTTCGCCGTGGACGACCGACCACCAGCGTATCGCCGCATTTCGCTGCTGGCCAATGGTGATTGTGAAACGGAAATTATCTGGATTGACGATGAATAAGATTTTTTTTAGCGTCCTGATGTTGCTGTCGTCAGCGCCGGCATGGTGCGACACGAACGGCCACCCGGTCACCATGTGGCGAGCGGCCGGGGAGCATAATTCGGTCTACCTGCTTGGTTCGATCCACTTGCTGCGTCCGGAGGACTTACCGCTGCCGTCGGTCGTCGACGCCGCCTATGACGATGCGGAAGTACTGATCATGGAACTAGACATGGACGATATCGGCAACGACGTGACGCAACTATTCGCCAAGAGCGGCGTCATGAAAGACGGCGGGACTCTGCGACAGGTTATGGGCGAAGAGGACTACGCGCGGGCAGCGGCGGCCGCAGATGCTATTGACATACCGATCGAACTACTCGCACATAGCGAACCGTGGCTTGCCGCCATTACCGTCGAGATGATGGTGTTCTACCGCATCGGCTTCAATCCGATGCTCGGCGTTGAAATGCAAATGGTGTCGCGCGCCGCGCGCGACGGAAAGCCGATTGAAGGTCTCGAGACCGCCGAGGAGCAGACGGCGTTTCTCGATGGCCTTACGCTCGAAACACAGCGCGAGATGTTACTGCAAACGCTGGAAGAAGGCGCAAAGATCGGTGAGTCCATCGACGAAATTATTCACGCCTGGCGTTACGGCGATATCGCAACGCTGGAAAGCGGTTTGTTGGCGGACATGGCCAAGAATGTGGAACTCAACGAAGCGTTGGTCAACAGCCGTAATCGCCGCTGGGTCACAGAGATCAACGAACTGCTGGATGACGACGACGACTACCTGGTTATTGTTGGCGCCTTGCACCTTGTGGGTGAGCAAGGCGTGCCGCGATTACTGGCTCGTGACGGCGTGAAAATTGTCCAGTTGAGCGAACCACCGCCTGTTCAGTAACATGCGGCATTCTTGCGGAGGTTTTTCATGAGTCTGTTTACGAATGCCCGGCGCTATATCGCCGGCGGCGTCAATTCTCCTGTGCGCGCATTTGCCGGGGTTGGCGGCGAGCCGGTGTTCTTCAAGAGCGCGAGTGGCGCGTGGCTGGAATCGGAAGCCGGCGACAAGTACATCGATTACGTTGGTTCCTGGGGACCGATGATCCTCGGACACAGTCATCCTGCTGTTATTGACGCCGTGACGCGAACCGCACGAAGCGGTCTCAGCTTCGGCGCACCGTGCGTGCTCGAGACGGAACTCGCCGAACAGGTCTGCACGCTGGTGCCGTCCATCGAACGCGTCCGCATGGTCAGCTCCGGCACAGAAGCCACGATGAGCGCGATTCGGCTGGCGCGGGGTCACACCGGCCGCGACAAAATTATAAAATTTGAAGGCTGTTACCACGGTCACTCGGATTCACTGCTGATCAAGGCGGGCTCAGGGGCACTGACACTTGGCGTCCCAAGCTCCCCAGGCGTACCGGCTGGTCTCGCGGAACACACGATCACGCTGCCGTTCAACGATATCGACGCTGTCGGGACAGCTTTTGCCGAGCTTGGCGAGCAAATTGCCTGCGTCATCGTCGAACCGATTGCCGGCAACATGAACATGGTGCCGCCGGTGCCCGGCTTTCTCGAGGCGCTCCGCGACGAATGCACCAATACCGGAGCGATCCTGATTCTCGATGAAGTGATGACCGGCTTTCGGGTCGCCAAGGGCGGCGCCCAGTCAGTCTTCGGAATCAAGCCTGATCTGACGACACTGGGCAAAGTCGTTGGCGGTGGCATGCCCACAGCGGCATTCGGTGGCCGCGCGGATATCATGCAAAGCATCGCACCTGATGGCGCCGTCTATCAGGCTGGCACGTTGTCCGGCAACCCGGTTGCGATGGCTGCCGGGCTGACGACACTGCAACTCATCGATGCACCGGGCTTCTTTGAGTCGCTCTGCCAACAGACCCGTCGATTGACTGACGGCCTCGCAGCGGCCGCTGCGGACGCGAATATCGCCGTGTCTGTCGAACAGGCCGGCGGCATGTTTGGAATGGTGTTCACCGATGACGGTCCGGTGCGAAGCTACTCCCAGGTCGCCGCCGCCGACGTCGAACGTTTCAAGAAATTCTTTCACGGCATGCTGGCCGAGGGCATATATCTTGCGCCGTCTGCTTTCGAAGCCGGCTTCGTGTCCGCCGCCCATGGTGACGAGGAGATTAGCGCGACGATCGTCGCTGCCAGTAAGGTTTTCCGAGCGCTGTAACTCAGGAACGCGCGCTGCGCATCAGTTCGTCGATTAGCTCGAGTCTTGCCAACGTGTCGCTGCTTTCCAGCAGCATCTGTTTTTGCATCAAATCGATCGGAAGGATCTCGACAAACCGGTAGCTCAGCCAGACCGCATCGTCGTCGTCGCGCGGCAGCGATTCGTAAAGACGTCCGAGGTCATCAAGTACGCTGCCCAGTATGGGTCGCAAATACTCGTATTCATCGGGCAGCGGCGCCGCCGGTTCCGCTGCGATCCCTTCAATCGTGCCAATATTCAGGCCGTCGTCCTGCTTGCGCGCCGACAGCAAGTGAAAGCGCTGCTCGCCGATTGCAGTAACGCCAAGCAGCCCGTCGCTGCCCTGGTACCAGTCGACGATTCTCGCGAGCGTGCCGGTATCGAAGGTGCTTGCCTGGCCGGCTTCACGCCCGTCTCTTATCAGCACAACGCCGAACGGAGATTCGGTCTTCATGCAGTGGCTGATCATATCGATATAGCGCGATTCGAAAATGCGCAGTGGCAATGGACCACCCGGGAACAAGACCGTATTCAATGGAAAAAGCGGAACTTCCAATGCCCTTAACTTCCTCGCATCCTTTGTAGCAGTGCCGTCAGCGTCTGCCGCGCCGAACCGAATCCCCCATTACTCATGAATACGACGCGATCGCCCGCGGTTACCGCCGTCGACATGTCGCTGACCAGTTGATCGTAATCTGCGAAGAGCTTCACTTTATCGCCAAGACCGGCCAGCGCCGCGGCGAATTCACGACCCATGTCGGGCGGCTGGTACATCCAGACGAGATCTGCGCCCTGAAGTGATGCGGCCAGCGTGTCGTTATGCACGCCGAGTTTCATCGAATTCGAGCGTGGCTCGACGGCCACGACAATACGATGTCCGGGGTGGCGCTTACGCATCGATTCAATGCTCTTTGCGATCGCTGTCGGATGATGTGCGAAATCATCATAAATCGCAATATCTGCAACGGTTGCGGTCCGTTCCATGCGACGCTTCACACCATCAAAGCGCGACAGCGCATCGACCGCACGCTCGACCGAAACGCCGGCGGAGCTCGCGGCCGCGACCGCAGCGAGCGCGTTCTCGAGGTTATGCGACCCCCCATTTGCCAGCGTGCTGTCGCCGCGCCACCCTGTGGCCCCTGCATATGAATACGACGCTCAACCGCATCATCAAACTTGGCTGTCCAGTCGGCAGGCTGGCCGGCGGAAAACGTCTCAACCGGAGTCCAGCAACCCATCTCCATCAGACGCTGCAAGTTGCTGTCCGCCGCATTCACGATAACCCGCCCTGAGCCGGGCACGGTGCGCATAAGTTGATGAAACTGCCACAGGATGGCGTCGAGATCATTGTAAATATCTGCGTGATCGTATTCGAGATTATTGAGTACCACGGTGCGCGGTCGGTAATGGACGAATTTCGCCCGCTTGTCGAAAAACGCCGTGTCATATTCGTCGGCCTCCAGCACAAAGAACTCGGAGTCGCCAAAGCGCGCGCTTTCACCAAAATTCGCCGGCACGCCACCAATCAGGAAACCCGGCGCGTGTCCCGCATCCTCGAGAATCCATGCCAGCATACCGGACGTCGTGGTCTTGCCATGCGTGCCGGCGACCGCCAGAACGTGGCGCGTATGCAGCACGTTCTCCGCCAGCCACTGCGGACCCGACAGGTACGGAAGCCCACGGTCCAGCATGGCTTCGACAACCTCGATCCCGCGACTCATGACGTTGCCGACGACAACGCAGTCCGGCTTGATTTCCAGCTGCGTCGCGTCCACGCCCTCGTATATCTCGATGCCGAGTTGCTTCAGCTGGGCGCTCATCGGCGGGTAGACATTTCGATCGCAGCCGGTGACCTCGTGCCCGGCGGCCCGCGCCAGCGCTGCGACGCCGCCCATGAACGTCCCGCAAATGCCGAGAATGTGTAAGTGCATAACGCCTCAGAGCGCGGCGGCTGGCGCCGGATCAATCGCTGAATACAAGTAAAGCTGCAACACGAACACCGCCAACGCGATGGCTACGCCGGTGTACCAGTGACGGTCTATCGTTCGTGAAATAATATGTCCTTCGACAGGTACTGACCATAACAAAATAAGCGTAACGATCAGACCCGTAACACTTTCGCGCAACATCGACGACAGCACCGCGTCACAGATGACGACAATCAGGCTCAACAGCGCGCCGCAGCCGATAACTGCCGTGATCGCCTGTAGCAAACGCGACCGCTTGCCGTCGAAAACAATGATAGCGGCATAGCAGAGCAGACCGACAACGCCGGTTAGTATTCCAAGCACAAAGTCGCGTTGATCGAGCTCCGGTGTCGCCAGCGTTATGACGATGCCGGCCAATAACCAGAACCCGAAAGTGACCGCGAACAGCACTCGCGAATACGGCACGGCATCCGGACCCTTTTGCAGGCGAATA
>Ga0224508_10004275_pt1 | contig 11691 bp, 9 predicted proteins | sample SF_Jan12_sed_USG_4_FD_170157 | JGI IMG/M metagenome (GOLD analysis project Ga0224508, IMG submission 170157) | Sediment microbial communities from San Francisco Bay, California, United States - SF_Jan12_sed_USGS_21 | ecosystem: Environmental > Aquatic > Marine > Sediment | place: USA: California...
CCCCCATGCGATCAGACTCACGATGAGACAGGCGGGCAAGATGAAGCAGGTGCCAGCGGCGAGGAGACCTGGGAGGCCCTCGCGCTTGTACCCGAGATGGATCGCCAGCTCGGTTGAGTTCGGTCCCGGAATAAGATGTGTGGCTGCGAGTAGGTCCAGGAACTCGGCGTCAGTCATCCATTCGCGCCGGTCGACGACCTCGTCCCGCATCATGGCGATGTGTGCCGCGGGTCCACCAAACGCGGTCACGCCAAGCCGAAGAAACAGTGCGACAAGTTCTTTCAGGGGCCACCTCACGCAACGAAACTGCCGAGTCGATGCCCGGCCCGGATCACTGTATCAGGGTGGACAACAACCGATCGAGTGGCGCATGCTATGTCGCGTGAAACGTTTTCTTCCTCTGTCGCGTCTAACCCGTGTAATGATTGCGAGACTCATGCTTTCAAAAGTCCTGCACGTAGCTGCGGTAGTCGCCGTCGCTGGTGTCCTCGCGTCCGCTCAAACGCCACTGCCCGAGGTCGCTCAGTTTGGGCCCCAGGTCGGCGACGTTGCTCCGGACTTCTCGCTCGTTGACCAATTCGACGAACGTCACGACCTCCAGTCGGCGATGGGGCCGAACGGTCTGCTCCTCGTCTTCAATCGGTCTGCCAATTGGTGACCGTACTGCAAGACGCAGCTCGTGGAGCTGCAAAGCCGCTACGCGGAACTGAGCGCGCGTGGGATTGGCCTCGCCGTCGTTCTATACGACCCGCCCGAAGTCTTGAAGGCATTCGCGGACCAGTGGAGTATTGAGTACCCGCTTCTCTCCGATGTTGGGTCTGAGGTGATCCAGCGCTACGACATCCTGAACCGTGAGATGGAGCAGGGCAGCCCGATCTACGGGATTCCCTACCCGGGTACATTCGTTTTGGATAACGCCGGTCGGGTGACTGACCGCTTCTTTGAACAACGCTACGAGGAGCGTTTCACCCTTTCGAGCATCGCCCTGAGGCTCGGGGATCCGATCACGGGGGACGCTCGGGATGCTACGCAGGTCGAGACTGATCATCTGACACTTGTGTCATACGCGAGCGACGAGATCGTGGCGCCGGGGAATCGCTTTTCGCTGGCGCTCGATGTGACTCCCAAACCTGAGATGCATGTCTACGCACCCGGAGACCACACCTACCAGGTGATCCGGCTGCGTATGACGACGCCGGAGTACCTGCAGATGCACGAAGTCGACTATCCGCCGTCGGAGACGTACGACTTTGAGCCGTTGAATGAAACTGTGCCGGTGTACCAGGAACCGTTCAGTTTTGTGCAGGAGATCACGATCCCGATGAGCCCCGAGATCGCGGAGCTCGCGCAATCCGGTGAGAAGTTGACCATCGAGGGAACGCTAGAGTACCAGGCCTGCGACCACGAAATCTGTTACGTGCCGGCAGAGGTGCCGTTGAGCTGGGAGCTCGACTGGCGCCCCTTGGTTTTCAACTAGTCGAGTCGGCGCCCTACAGCTCCTTCACGCCGTGGCTTCGAATAAGGAAGTAGACGGCGACGACAGACAAGAGCAGGCCGTTGATCGCAATCACGACCTGCTCGGACGACCTCGTGATGAAGTAGCCGCTGACCAGGCTACCCAGGGGCATTCCTCCGCGAAACGCCATAAGGTAGATGCTCAGTACCCGCCCACGAAGCTCGTTGGGAACGGTGAGCTGCACCAGTGAGTTGGTCAGCGAGAACACCATGATCAGCGTTGCCCCAATCGAAAACAGAATCACATAGCTGACGTTCGTGATTGGTAGCCAGGCGAACGTCGCGATGAGTCCGCCAAAGATGGTCTGCACGATGAGCAGCGTCAGCCCCATCTTCTGAAACTGACCGAGCCACGCCACGGTCAGAGCACCCACAACCGCTCCGCCGCCGAGCGCCGCCATCATCCGGCTCAGATGTGTGGCGTCGTCAGCAAACACCGGGAGGAAGGCGCGGAGGGGAAGTCCAAGCGTGGTTGTGGCCATCGCCAAGATGGTCAGCGCGAGCAACGCTTTCTCGTTTCGGACGAACGACAGTCCGCCCTTCAACTCAACCGCGATACGCTGGCGAGTGCCTGCTGGAGCTCGCGGAAGGTGCATCAAACTGAGAACGACGATGACGGTAAGAAACGACACGCCGTTGAGACCGAAGCAGACGACCATCCCCAGCGTTGCGAGTACAACACCGCCGATCAATGGGCCAACGAGCTGAGCCAGATTGAATTGGATGGAGTTGAGCGCGACTGCATTCGGCAGCGTTGACCGAGGCACCAGGGACGGGATCATCGATTGAAACGCCGGTGCGCCGAATGCCTGCGCAACGCCGGCGACAAATGACAAAGTGAGGATGTAGCGGATATGCGCTGCCTCGAAGAAGACCAGTGCGGTCAGCGTCAATGCGCAGACCATCTGCAGGCTTTGAGAGGCAATCAGCAGATGCCGGCGGTCGTGCCGGTCGGCAATCACGCCACCGATCAGCGTGAACAACAGCAGTGGAAGCTCGCCAAGAAAGGTGTTGAGCCCAAGGTAGAAGGCTGAGCCTGTGAGAGTAAGGATCAGCCATTGTTGCGCGAACCGTTGCATCCAGGTCCCAACGGCTGAGGTAAACGCGGCCAGCCACAGGTTGCGAAAATTCGGAAAAGCGAACGCGGCGGCAAGTCGCTGCAGAATGCGGAAACCAACCGAGCGGGCTGTGGTTGATCGTTCGTCAGGGTTGGGAGGCCCGGGTGTGTTGCTCACCGCGGCCACTGAATATACAGCCCTTCTCCCAAGAAGATGATGCTGGTCCAGAGTCCTTTTGAGAGTCGATAGAACGCAAGTGGTCCGAGTGCGGCGACCGGCAACCAGATCCACAGCTGCTGAGCGATCGAGAGAGACGTGAGAGTCTGTGTCGCCGTGAACCCGGCCAACGTCAAGACAAGCGTCAAGACGAGATTCACATACACGGCACCAAACCACTGGCCGGGCTCACGTTCAAATCGTTCGCCACAGGCCTCGCACCGGATATTGAGGCGGAATGTTGTTTTGAACAGGTGTCCGTGGCCGCAGCAAGGACAGCGAAGTCTGAATCCGCGCAACAGAATATCAACGAACTCGCGCAGCATTGCCGTGCAGCTATCTTAACCCCAGGACTCACGTGTCTTGGCATGCCTGGCTGGTTCTGAACAACGATGGCGGCGTTGCCCTTCGGTCACGTGCGCCCGCCAAACTCCCTCGTCCACAAAGCTCGCTCGTCGCGTCGGTGTGTAGGTCGCAGGCGCTCAAAAAGGCAGATTGACCCTCGTGAAGAGCTTCAGTATGATAGGCGAAGAAAAAGCGAAATGAATACGAATTTAGCTAGTCTCGAGTCGCTATTACGCTCCCGAAAGCTCGATGGGTCGCTTGTGTCGACACATGCCCCCCCTGTGGAGCGATTGGTGACAACAGGGGTACACGAGCTCGACGCACAACTGGGAGGTGGGCTTGTGCGTGGACAGCTTTATGAAATTGTGGGTCCCTGCTCGTCTGGGCGAACGAGTGTGATGAGTGCGCTGCTTGCGGCAGCAACCGGCCGGGGAGAAGTCGTGGCTCTCATCGATACGTTCGATAGCTTCGATCCCCCATCGGGTTACGAGGCTGGAATCGACCTGTCACGTCTGCTGTGGATCCGCGGGTGGCACAACGTGCGGATGACCGCACAGTGCATTGAGCGCGCCATTAAGGCTGCGGGTCTTGTCTTCCAGGCTGGGCGATTTGGCGCCGTTGTCATCGATTTTGTCGATGCGCCAGTGGCTGCCATCCGGCGGTTGCCGTTCACGACTTGGAGGCGGTTAGCACGTGCGATCGAGGCGAGCGACACAGTAGGGGTTGTCGTCGGTTCCACCGGCATTGGACGAAGTATCCGGAGTGCCGGCGGCCGTTCAATTGTGCTTGGGTCGCCACAGCGTTCTATCCGGTGGTCGGGCCATAGCCGGAGCCGAGTGCTGCAGGGAATTGACATCGACGCACATGTGGAGTCGACACGCTATCCAAGCCGCCCGTTTCGGATTCGTGTCACTGACCGTTGGAGTCATTCGCTTGACGACCTCCGCTCCCCGGCTCACGACCCTGTTTAAGACGTTCGACTCTCGCCATGTTCGCATGTCTCCATCGCCTACCGTCCACCACGAGTTCTTTCGAAAACCAAGAGTCCATCAACGCGCTTGTTCACCTAGCGCGCGAGCATTCACCAAAGGTCGAAGTGCACGGCCAGGCCCTGGTCGTGCTGGATGTGAGTGGGCTAGGACAGCTCTGGGGGAACCCCCGCGAGGTAGGCCAACGGTTGCGTGGTGTGGCTGCTGAGAGAAATCTCGGTGTTCGAGTGGCGGTTGCCAAGACAAAGATGGCGGCGTTGCTGGCCACGCAGGGTCGGTGTGGTCTCACGGTCATTCCTCCGGGGGAGGAAGCCGAGGCGCTGTCGTCGCTCCCGCTTACGGTCTTAAAGCAGTTGTCGCAAGCGCAGGCCAGTGGTCCCAATCTGACTGCGTCGGCGCGTCGCGCATCACACACCGCACAGGCCGTATCTCCGGCTGCCCCGTCGTCCGTCGCTGTTTCTGTTCTCATGCTGTTGCCCGTGGTGCAGCGATGGGGGATCAAGACCCTGGGGGAACTTGTAGCCCTCCCAACGGCTGAGCTGTTTAGTCGCCTAGGGCACGGCGGTCTGGAGCTGCAGCGGATTGCGCGCGGAGAAGATAGCCGACCGTTTACCGCAGAGTCAGGCGAAGAACGATTCGAGCAGACCATGACACTCGAGTGGCCGGTCGAGGGGCTCGAACCACTGTCGTTTGTGCTCGCGAGAATCCTCGAACCGTTGTGTGTTCATCTCGAGAGACGTGGTGTCGCGGTCGGCAGGCTGCGCGTGCAATTGACACTCGTCACACGTGAGACACACGAGCGAACCTTGGAATTTCCTGCGTCGGTGAACGATCCCAAGCTATTGCGGACGCTCATTTTGCTCGACTTGGAGTCGCATCCGCCATCGGCTGGGATTGATCAGGTGACGGTCATGGCGGACCCCGTTCCTTCACGAACGCTGCAGTTCTCTCTGCTAGAGCGAGCCGTCCCTTCCGCAGAATGTCTCTCGACGTTGTTGGCTCGGTTGACAGTGTTGATGGGGGACCAGCGGTGTGGTGCCGCCGCTCTCGTCGACACCCACCATCCTGGGGCCTTCGAGATGAGCCCGTTCGCTCCCAAAGCACAGCGCCCCACACACAGGACTCACGTTCCAGGAGCGACGGATCTTCGACCCATTCTTCGCCGATTCCGAAACCCGACACCTGCGCGTGTTTCCGTCGAGCACGGTCACCCCGTGCAGGTCTTGATTCCCCAACGGCGTTCAGGCGGACAGGTTGTCTCGTGGGCCGGACCCTGGCGCAGTTCGGGGCAGTGGTGGATGTCGCCACGGACATCATGGGATCGCAACGAATGGGATGTCGAGCTCCGCGACGGCAGCGTGTATCGAATCTTTCGGGATCGAGTGTCTAAGCGCTGGTTTGTCGAGGGAATGGTGGATTGAGTGTATATCGAGCTGCATACCTCTTCGGCCTTTTCGTTCCTTGACGGGGCATCGTTGCCAGAGGCCCTCGTTGAGCGGGCAGCCGCGCTGGATTACCCAGCGCTTGCGCTGCTCGATCGAGATGGTGTGTATGGGGCCCCTCGATTTCACAAGGCCGCTGTGGCGGCTGGTATCAAGCCGATCATCGGAAGCGAGCTCACGATCAAAGCCAATGGGACGAATCAGGGGAAACGTCCACAAGCACGTCCTCCGGTGTTGTGGCAGCTCCCTGTGCTGGTCGAAACACAGGAAGGGTACCGCAACCTCAGCCGGCTCCTCACTCGCATGAAGCTGCGTGCTCCAAAGGGGGAAGGGGCGCTCGCACTTGAAGAGCTCGAAGGTCACACCGCTGGGTTGGTCACACTGATTGGACGTCCTGCACTGATGGGGCAGCGCTACGGTGTGAGCGGTGTGCTCGATCGTTTGCTTGGACTGTTCGGTCGAACCGAGGTGTATGTAGAACTGCAACGCCATCTTCTGCGCGACGAAGAACATGACAACCAGGCGCTTTTGGCGATGGCCTCGGCGTATCACGTGCCGGTGATCGCGACGAACGGTGTGCGCTTTTCGGACGCATCCGATCGACCGCTACACGATGTGTTGACGTGTATCCGACACAAGACGACGCTCGCTCAAGCCGGCCGTCGTCTCGGCCGAAACGCCGAGCGGTATCTGAAGCCACCGGCCTTGATGGCACAGCTCTTCCAGGATTTGCCTGAAGCGGTCCAAGCCACACGCACGCTTGCCGATCGGTTGGGCTACACCATGGCTGATCTCGGATATCGGTTCCCAGAGTACCCGGTGCCTTCGGAAGAGACGATGGGTTCGTTTCTCCGAAAGATCACCGAGGTCGGAGCACGCGAGCGATATCGTCCATATCGTGACCGCGCACGACGACAAATAACCCGGGAGCTCGATCTGATCGAGAAGCTCGATCTGTCTGGGTACTTCCTTATCGTCTGGGACATCGTCAACTACTGTCGACAGCACGGAATTTTGGTTCAGGGCCGTGGGTCGGCTGCCAACAGTGCTGTCTGTTACAGCCTGGGCATTACCGCGGTTGACCCGGTGGGGATGGAGCTGCTCTTTGAACGATTCCTGTCAGAGGAACGCGGTGAATGGCCAGATATCGATCTTGATTTGCCGAGTGGCGAGCGTCGTGAGCAGGTCATCCAGCATGTCTACGAACGATATGGCCAGCTCGGCGCCGGGATGACAGCCAACATCATCACCTATCGCGGGCGGAGCGCCGCTCGAGAGGTCGGGAAAACGTTGTCGATCGACTCCAAGCAGATCGACCGTCTTGCCAAGGCGATGCATAACTTCGAGTGGACCGATCCGGATGAACGCGTGGAGTCACATCTGAGCGAGGTCGGGGTTGATGCCACCGATCAGACAATTCGACTGTTTGGAAATCTCTGGAGGCAGATGCAGGATCTTCCGCGCCATTTGGGTCAACACTCGGGCGGGATGGTGATCTGCCGGGGGCGACTCGACGAGGTCGTGCCGCTAGAGAATGCCAGCATGCCGAATCGGGTTGTTGTGCAGTGGGACAAGGAAGACTGCGCCGACATGGGGATCGTCAAAGTTGATCTGCTGGGACTCGGGATGCTGGCCGCCATCCAGGAAGCACTCACACTCATCAATACGCCGATCCCCAAGGTTGATCTTGCGCACCTTCCCGCTGATGACCCGGATGTCTATCGCCTCCTGCAGGAGGCCGACACCATTGGTGTCTTCCAGGTGGAGTCCCGCGCCCAGATGGCGACCCTCCCGCGACTGCGTCCCGAGCGTTTCTATGACCTCGTTGTCGAGGTGGCGCTCATACGCCCTGGTCCGATTGTCGGTCAGATGGTGCACCCGTATCTGAATCGTCGAGCTGGCCGAGAGCGAGTGACCTACCCTCATCCATCGCTCGAACCGATCCTGAAACGCACCCTGGGGGTGCCGTTGTTCCAGGAGCAGTTACTCCGAATCGCCATGACTGCAGCTGGATTCACCGGTGGGGAAGCGGAGGAGTTGCGCCGCGCTATGGGCTTTAAACGGTCGGAGCGGCGGATGAAGCAGCTTGAGACCAGGCTTCGTGAGGGGATGAAACGACAGGGGATCGCTGATGCAGCCATCGATCAGATCGTGCAGTCGATCGCCTCATTCGCGTTGTATGGCTTTCCTGAATCGCATGCTGCCAGCTTCGCGCTACTCGTGTACGCCAGTGCGTATCTCAAGGTTCATTACCCCGCAGCGTTCTACACGGCGCTGCTCAACAACCAGCCGATGGGGTTCTACAACTCGGCGACACTGGTCAAAGATGCTCAACGTCGCGGAGTGCGGTTTTCCGGGATCGATATTCAGTACTCGAGTTGGGACTGCACGATCGAGGACGATGGTGCAATACGGCTGGGGTTGCGATATGTCGCCGGTCTGCGTGAGGAGGTAGGCCGAGCGATTGAGTCTGTGCGGTCCTTCGACGGTCCATCACGTCCTGAGGCTCAGGGCGAGCCTGCGGAACCACCACCCCCGACTCACGACCCCCGACTCGTGTGCCCTAAGTGCAGATCTGAGGATGCGTCGATGCTGGAGCTGGTCGATACGGTGACCGGGCCGCGCGGCTTCTGTAGTACGTGTGCACATGATTGGGAGGTGTGATGCCGAGCGCGAGGTTTGATTCGTTGGATGACTTGATCGATCGGACGGGCATCCGCCGTGATGAGCTCGTGACGCTGGCAGAGGTCGGGGCACTGAATACGTTCGGATATGACCGGCGCGCCGCTCTGTGGCAGGTTGAGAAGGCGGTGAAGAAAGAGGGCGCACTCTTCAAAAGGTCAGGAGCCAGGAGTCAGAAATCAGGGGACGATGCGTCGCCGTTGCCGACGATGACTCCGGTCGAGCGGGTCCTCGCCGATTATCAAGGGACTGGGTTGACGGTCGGGCCGCATCCAATGTCATTTCGGCGTCGGGAGCTGGCGATGCGGGGCGTGTTGCGTGCGACTGATCTGCCTCGCGGTCAACACGGTCGTCGTGTGCGGGTTGCCGGCGCCGTCATTACCCGACAGCGCCCAGGCACGGCGAAGGGGTTTGTCTTTCTGACGCTCGAAGACGAAACCGGAATTGCCAACATCATTATTCGGCCGCCACTGTTCGCCGAGCAAAAGAGAGCCATTCTTGACCAGCCGTTCCTGTTGGTCGAAGGACGATTGCAGATTCAGGACGGTGTGACTGCAGTCAAGGCCGAGCGCTGTCAGGGGCTCTGGAATGCCGGACCTGACGTCGACTCGCACGATTTCTACTAATCTAGACGGGGCTTCGCCCCGAACCCCCGCGGAGGCTACACGGGGACCCCGATAGCCCCGCTCCGCCTCCGCGCGGCGCGCTGTGCGCGCCGTGACTGCTTACGCACAACAAGGACACGCTCTCACGTCGTGTGGCTTGCCTAGCCAGCCGCGAGGTATCCTGAGGTATTCGCACGTTCGAGGTGACACGATGAGATCTCCGCTTTTCCTCCTGACGACGCCGATGGGACTGGTACTACTGGCGGTCGCCTGTGCGCCGCCGAAAGGGGAAGGCCCCCAATTGAACGATCCCACGCAGACGACGGACACGATGGACACGACGAACCCACTCTTCACTGCGAGCACGTTGCCGTTCAGTGTTCCACCGTTCGATCAAATCGACGTCACTCATTACCTTCCCGCATTTGAACGGGGCATGGCAGAGCAGCTCGACGAAGTTGACGCGATCGCGAACGCCGCCGAGTCGCCAACATTCGAGAACACGCTTGTCGCGCTCGAGCAGTCGGGTCGACTGCTCGACCGTGTGGCCACCACGTTCTTCAATCTGACCAGTGCGGACACGAACGAGGCGATGGATGAGATTCGGACCGAGATTGCCCCGAGACTCGCAGCGCATACCGATCGCATTCTCCTGAACCCAGCGCTCTTCGAGCGTGTGCGGACGCTGCACGCGCAGCGGGACACGCTCGACATCGATCCCGAGTCGCGCCGCCTGATCGAGGAGTACTACACCGACTTCGTGAGAGCCGGCTCCCAGCTGTCCGAGCTGGAGAAGGCACGGATGCAGGAGATCAACGCCGAGCTGGCCACCTTGCAGACGAGGTTCAGTCAGAACGTGCTGAGCGAGGTCAACGCGGCAGCCATCATCGTGGATACGAGAGAGGAGTTGGCAGGTCTGTCCGAGGGGCAGATCGAGGCGGCAGCCGCAGCCGCCGACGCGCGCGATCTCCAGGGTCAATACGTCCTCGCGCTCCTCAACACCAGTGGCCAACCTGCTCTTGCGTCGCTCGAGAATCGTGAACTGCGCGAGCGCATCATGTCGGCGTCGCTGAAGCGTGGGACGAGCGGCGGGGAGTTCGACAACCGGGAGGTCGTCAGTCGGATGGCCGCTCTGCGCGCCGAGCGGGCTGGCTTGCTCGGGTATCCGAATCACGCCGCGTACGTCCTCGAAGAGGAGACCGCGCAGACGGTCGGGGCGGTCGATGAGCGATTGGCGAGTCTGGTGCCGCCGGCTGTTGCCAATGTGAGGCGGGAGGTGGCCGATCTGGAGAGGGTGGCGTCAGCTGATGGTGTTGACAGGGTTGCAGCATGGGACTGGGCGTACTACACGGAGAAGTTGAGGGCGGACCGCTTCGACTTCGACGCGTCTGAGCTTCGACCGTACCTAGAGATGGGCAACGTGATCGAGGACGGTGTCTTCTTTGCCGCGAACCGTCTCTACGGTCTGTCGTTCGAAGAGCGCCCAGATCTTCCCACCTATCACCCTGACGTTCGCGTGTGGGAGGTCTTCGATGCGGATAGTTCGCCGCTCGGTCTGTTTCTGGGGGACTACTACGCACGGCCGTCGAAGCGGGGAGGGGCATGGATGAACGCGTATGTCTCGCAGTCACACCTCCTCGGGACACGACCGGTCATCGCGAATCATACGAACGTGCCCAAGCCGCCAGAGGGTGAACCGACCCTCCTCACGTTCGATGAAGTGGAGACGATGTTTCACGAATTCGGGCACACACTGCACGGGCTTCTGTCCGATGTACGGTTCCCGTACTTTTCCGGAACGTCGGTTCCTCGCGACTTTGTCGAGTATCCGTCGCAGGTCAACGAGATGTGGGCGACCTGGCCAGAAGTCTTGAAGAACTATGCGCGGCACTACGAGACGGGCGAGCCGATGCCGCCGGAGTTGCTGGACAAGGTGCTGGAAACGGATACCTTTAACCAGGGGTTCGCCACGACGGAGTATCTGGCCGCCTCCCTGCTCGACCAGGCCTGGCATCAGTTGGCGTCGACGGATGTCCCGGCTGCGGATGATGTCGTCGCGTTCGAAGCTGCGGCCCTCGAGGCGGCGGGTGTGGCGATCGACGCCGTTCCACCGCGCTATCGAAGTACGTATTTTTCGCACATCTGGAGTAGTGGCTATTCGGCCGGCTACTACGCGTACATCTGGAGTGAAGTGCTCGATGCCGACTCGGTCGAATGGTTCAGGGAGAACGGCGGCCTGACGAAAGAAAACGGGGATCACTTCCGACGAACACTCCTCTCGAAGGGCGGGAGTCAGGACGCGATGGCGCTCTTTCGGGACTTCCGCGGCGCGGAGCCTGACATCGGACCTCTGCTGGCCCGGCGCGGCCTGAAGTGACCACCGTCGGTGGCAGAGCGTGGAGCGTAGGCGGGAGATCGCCGGTCCGTCGCCTCGCGTCACGACGACCGCGGCGTATATGATTCATGGTTGATGTCTACCTTGGTCTCCCCTAAGACAGAGACGGAACGCATTGATGTGCTTAGCTGCGTGCCGTTCATCGGTGTCCACCTCGCGTGCTTTGCGGTCATTTGGACCGGCGTGAGCACGACAGCCCTGGCGATCGCGTTTGCGACCTTGGCGTTTCGGATGTTTGGTCTCACGGCCGGGTACCATCGGTACTTCTGCCACCGAGCGTTCAAGACCAGCCGGGTGTTCCAGTTCGTCCTGGCATGGCTTGGCACGGCGGCGGCACAGAAGGGGCCCTTATGGTGGGCAGGTCACCACCGCAGTCACCATCGTTATTCCGATACGGAAGAGGATGTTCATCCACCGGGAGTCCGAGGATTCTTTTGGGCGCAC
>Ga0224508_10004276_pt1 | contig 11690 bp, 11 predicted proteins | sample SF_Jan12_sed_USG_4_FD_170157 | JGI IMG/M metagenome (GOLD analysis project Ga0224508, IMG submission 170157) | Sediment microbial communities from San Francisco Bay, California, United States - SF_Jan12_sed_USGS_21 | ecosystem: Environmental > Aquatic > Marine > Sediment | place: USA...
GTCCCAACAGGTTAACGGAACAATGGGCTAGCGGAACGATGCGCTAGCGGGGCAGCTCCTCGAGGCGCGGCCCGCCGTCATCCCAGCGAACCACGCTGCCCTGCTCGTACCAGTCGCCGAGCACAATCCGTTTGGCCGACATACCCGGAACATCGTTCACATCATGGACCGCCGGCCGGTGCGTGTGCCCATGCAGCAGTATGTCGACATCGTACTTTTCGATGACATCGCGTACGGCTTGCGCATTGACGTCCATGATCTCCTCGCTTGCCGACTGATAATGTGCCTCGCTCGCTGCCCTCGCTTCTGCGGCAAAGGCCAGCCGCTCGTGGAGCGGTTTGGCTCGCATCATTGACTGCCACTCCGGATCGCGGGTCATTCGCCGCACCTGCTGGTACTGCACATCGTCCGTGCACAATGCGTCGCCGTGACTGAGCAGCACGCGCTGCCCGTAAAGCTCGATGCGCAGCGGGTCATCGAGGAGCGTCACGCCGGTTTCCTCGGCAAATTGTCTGCCAATCATGAAGTCACGATTGCCGTGCATGAAAGATACCGGAACTCCGGAGTCAACCAGGCCTCGAATCGCATCTTTCATGACCGCATAGTGCGGGTTCGGATCGTCGTCACCGACCCACGACTCAAACAGGTCGCCGAGTATGTACAACCAATTCGCGTCGCGCGCTTCCGCCTTCAAAAAGCTCACGAACTGCGCGCCGATCTCCGGTCGGCCGGCTTCGAGGTGCAGGTCGGAGATGAAAAGTGTCGTCATCGGAACGTGATCAATCGTATGTGACCCGAACGACCTTCTTGATGATGACGGGGACTGCCGGAACGTCTTTTGCGAATTGGCCGCCTGGCCCTGTTCTGGAATTAACGATTTCGTCGACGACCTCCATGCCTTCGATCACGATGCCGAATACCGTGTATCCCCAGCGACCTCGAAGCGCATCCTTGGTTGGGTCGAGCCGGTCGTTGTCGGCGACATTGATGAAGAACTGCGAGTCTGCAGAGTGCGGGTCGCCGGTTCGCGCCATCGCGATCGTGCCACGCAGATTCGATAAGCCGTTGCCGGACTCGTTGGGAACGGTCGCCTTCGTCTCCTTGAGCTTCAGGCCCGGAGTGTAGCCGCCGCCCTGAACCATGAAATTGGGAATCACGCGGTGAAACACGGTGCCGTCGTAGAAGCCGCTGTCGATCAGCTTCAGGACATGCGCCACGGTGAGCGGCGCTTGCTTGCCGTCGAGTTCGAGCTTGATCGTGCCCAGCGACGTCAGCATTTCAATATGCGGATGCGCCGGTACCTTGTCGGCCGCCATCGCTAGCGGCGAGATAATCAAAAATAGCAGTGTAAACAGGATGTTCCTCATGGTTTCTCCGTGTGGCCGGTGACGCCTGAAGCCGCACGATACCAGAGCGCAAGCAGGGCGACCACGCCCGTGCGCGTCCACCATAAACCCTTGATTGCCCATGGCAGCGCCCGTATCATCGCAGCCCGCGTGACATCCGGCCCTGGCCGGAGGCCGCGCGGCGGAACATCTGGCATCGGGGCATGGCGCAGTCTGGTAGCGCATCTGCTTTGGGAGCAGAGGGTCGGCGGTTCGAATCCGTCTGCCCCGACCAGGTTTTCGCCAAAGCAGGACGGTTGTATCCAGAGCGCCCGTAGCTCAACTGGATAGAGCATCAGCCTTCTAAGCTGAATGTTGCAGGTTCGAGTCCTGCCGGGCGCGCCAAATTTTGTAGAATGTAGGCAGAAAAGAAAGCACAGTGGTGGGCGTAGCTCAGTTGGTAGAGCCCCGGGTTGTGATCCCGGTCGTCGTGGGTTCGAGTCCCATCGTCCACCCCATTATTAGCGGTAGGCCGTGATGCGTTACGGCTTATCGAGACAACCGGGATCGATCGTTTGTGATCCCGGTCGGTCACACGTAGTGGAGCGGGGCAGATGAAGAGGGCCAGCAGAACTTCCATAGTGGGGTTCGAGTCCCATCGTCCACCCCACCTAGACAAAAACGGTGGGCCTCTAGCTCAGTTGGTAGAGCAGGAGACTCTTAATCTCTTGGTCCGGGGTTCGAGTCCCCGGGGGCCCACCAATTATCGAAATCTCGCTGGATCGATTAGTAAAGCGAACGTTGGGAAATTCCCGGCTTACTAAAAATTGTTATGTAATATTTAGTCGCAGACGCAACGTCGGACTTCTTTACAGATAGACGAAATGCATCAGGCACATACCAAATTATATTTATATTTTTCAATGAGTTAGAATATTGGCATGCAACTTGCTTTGGATATAGCACGATACGAAGTGAGGCAAGACAATGATATTCAGACTCATAAAACTCTGCGCCACCATTGGTGCGATTTGTATACCCATGATAGTTCATGCGGCACCCATTACTTGGGATACGGCGCAAGACTCGTCCGGTTCGGGCGACGTGAGCACAAACGGCTCAGTCGTCGAGGCTGTAAATTTAACGTCGGCCGCCGGAACCATAATTGTTAACGGCGTGGAGTTCACCAACAGCGATTCGATTTTTCCCAACTCCGCGCGACCTGAGATTGATTTCCTTGCTGGTGAGACAACTGGCGATTCGGATTACGATGCGTTGCTTGAGGGCTTGGACTACGGCGGCGGCGCAAGCTTTTCTTTTGATTTAGAGAATCTCGTTGTTGGCGTACTCTACGAAATTCAAGTCTGGTTTGCTGACTTGCGCGACTGCTGTTCCGGCAGGAACATGTACTACGGAGACGGTGTAACGAGCGTTATGCTTAACGCAAGCGCCGGAGGGTTTGGGCAGTACGCGATCGGCAGCTTTGTTGCCGATTCGACGGGCCAAGCGCTCTATCTTCAAGCTGACGGCTTCCCGAACGTGCATTTGACGGCGTATCAAGTACGCACTGTCCCCCAACTTCAAACGCTTCAAGTACATACTGTACCGGAACCTGGCACGCTCTTCCTCCTGGGTCTCGGTCTCGCGGGCATGGGCCTGTACCGACGGAATCACTAGCCCGGGCCGAAAATTCGTATTGCAATAGACCCCGCTGATAGCGGGGTTTTTTGTTACCGGCAGCACGCGCGTTTGTTGTTCTAATGTAAGGGGCCGCCGTCGGCAACGGCGCGCAGGTTTCGCCAGTCCAGAACCTCGATTCTGCCGCGCGGCGCGCGAATAATGTTGCTGCGTTTCATCCGCGCCATCTGCCGACAAACTGTTTCCTCGCTGAGGCCAATCAGGCTCGCGATCTCCATGCGTGACAACGGCAGCGCAACACGCCCAGAGCGGCGCTTTGAGTGCGGCACCATCAGCAGGATGAATGACGCGATCTTGGCTGCTGAGTTCTTTTGTCCCATCACGCGCATCAAAGCGCGACTGTGTGCCAGCTGGGCGTTGAGCGCGGCGACCAGTCGCATGGAGACGTGACCATCGCTCGCTGCTTTCTGCAGTAGCGCACGATGCGAAATCTTGCAGGCTGTGAGCGGCGTCGCGGCGACCGCAGAATACTCATAGCAATCGTCGTTGATCGATTGCAGGCCTACCAGAAGGCTGCCCGGGCTGCTGATACCGACGATCTGCTCGCGGCCGTCGGAGGTAGTGCAGCAAATTTTGACGACGCCACTTTCGAGCGCGTACAGACTGGCGCTCGACTCGCCCTTGTTGAATAAAACCGCCTCATCGGGAAAGGACACCTGCTTGACGGCATCGGTGATAAGGCATTGCATTTCTGATTGCGACGACATGCCATTGGCGATGTGCAATTCGTGGAACGGGCAGTCGAGGTTTTCGCAGGGCATGGCTGTTGAGTCTTGTCGCTTTGGCGCAATATAAACACGCCGTCGTGACCTGGTCGATAGCGGATTTCCCGTGAAAATATCGGTATTTACGTAGCCAAATCTGACAATTGTCAATGTGATGCGTGGACGCGAATTCGCGGGTTCCACGAGCGGCAATAGGTGTAATCCGAAGCGCATTGGCAGCTCGAGACTGACATTCGTCAGTGTCACAGATGCCTGTTCGGAATAGCCTTCTACTGTTCGACAGTTGCGCACCTATTGCATCGTGTAACTGCGAGTATTTGATACCTCAGGAGGAACTCATGAATGCTTTAACTCGGCGCTTGCTGCTCATCGTAGCGGGCGCGTTTTTGATCGCCGGTTGTGAAGGGGATGACGGTGCAGCTGGTGCGGCTGGTGCGGCCGGTGCGGCCGGTGCCCCCGGAGCTGATGGAGCCGATGGCGCAAGTGGCCTGGCCTGTTGAGATTTGAACGAAAATGGCATACCGGATGCTGCTGAGGACCTGAATGACGACGGAATTGTTGACGTTCTCGACTGCCGCGAACCGCTGCCTGGCGAAGATATTGCAGTGGGCGGCAATGTATCGACTCCTGCGGGTCCGCTCGACCGCTTCGCCGCAGTCTGGTTCGTGCCCGCCGGTGGCGGAGAAGCCATTGCAGCCGACATCGCTATCGATGGCAGCTATACGGTCGAGCTGGACGAAGGAGACTACGACGCATTTGCGAGCAGACCTGGCTATGAAGACGTCGTCGACGTCCTGTCCGTTACCGAGGCTGGCCCGAATGTGCTCGATTTTTCGCTACCGGAGATTCCCGACGGCGAGTACATCACCAGTGAGCAATGCGGTGTTTGCCATACGGTCGAATATGCATCCTTCATTCAGACCGGCCATCCGTTCAAGCTGAACAAGGTCGTTAATAACGAACAGCCGATATATCCGTTCACGACGTTGAACGGCGTGCTCGAACGCATCACGGATGACGGTGCGGACATCGACGGTGGACTACCGGATGTCAACGGGACGCTCACCGACAATCCGCTGGGCACGCCGGTCACATGGGCCGACGTTTCCTACGTCATCGGCGGGTATTTCTGGAAGGCGAGATTCGTCGATCAGAATGGCAGCATCGTTACTGGCTCGAACGTGCAGTACAACTTTGCCGATGACACGATGACGGCCTACCACAATAACGAGGACGACAAGAACTACAACTGTGGTAACTGCCACACGACCGGATGGGTCCACACCGAACCGGGCGAACTCGGGCAGGATGACCTGGAGTTCATGCAGGGCACGTTCAGCGAAGGCGGCGTTCATTGCGAAGCCTGTCACGCCGCTGGTGCATCACACGCGAAACTCCGTGGCGGAATCGTGCGTAACGCAGTGCCACGGTCGTTGATCGAATTGACCGCTGATGACGCCGGTTTCGGACTGGCCGTTGCGTGCGGTGAATGCCACACGCGTGACGGCGAGCGTGATTACAGCACCTATATGAGTGGTTACGACAACGCGCTTGCTGCGGCAGATCCGCCAGTGGCAGATCCCAGACCCAACGAGATGGGTGGTCGGATCGCGGCCAGTGGTGGCCTGATCAAGCACCACGAGCAGTATGACGAGATCCTCGGTATCGACCCCGATACGTTGACGACAACGCGCTCGGGGGCTTTTCTGGCCACGCACGGCAATTGCATGAATTGCCACAACCCGCATGGCTCGTCAGTGAACGTCGATAACGCGCTATACACGGGTATGCCGGGCGTCGATCCCACCAATGACGGGTGCCTGACCTGCCACGCAGACTATGATCCGATGGCGCGTGTCGGCCTGGGCATGCAGGGCCTGCTGTGCTCCGATTGCCATATGCCGGATCTTGCCAAGTCTGCGATCAAGACAGGCGGTGCTGAAGATCGTCCAGACTTAGGCGATGTTAAGACTCATATCTTCACGATTGCGCTGGATTCTGAGCAACCGCAATTCAATGACGCTGGCAATTTCGCTTATCCGGCGATCGATGAAAACTGGGCCTGCAGGACGTGTCACAACTCGTCCGATACCGGCATAATTTTCTCGGTCCCGGACGGGTTTATCGACACCTATGTCTTCCACGACAACATCGTAGACTAATAAGTCCACGGAAATGCTTCGAGGCCCCCGGATTACCGGGGGCCTTTTTTTGTCTTATTTTGGGACGACGCCGAGATGCGCTTACGGTGCCAGGCGCACTATCGTCCAGCCGCCATCGTCTTCACGGGTATAACAAAAGCGGTCGTGTAAACGATTGCGCCGACCCTGCCAGAACTCGATTTCTGTTGGCACGACCCGATAGCCGCCCCAGAACGAGGGTAACGGTACTTCCTTGTTCCGGAATTTTGTCTTCAGTTTTTGAAACTCGGTCTCGAGCAGCGAGCGCGACGTAATCACGCTGCTTTGCGTCGAGACCCATGCGCCGATCTGGCTGCCGCGTGGTCGTGAGACAAAGTATTTGAGCGTCTCGCTGGTCGGGATCTTCTCGGCGGTGCCCTGTATTCGCACTTGCCTGGCGGCTTCGGACCAGAAGAACAGCAGTGCCACGTTTGGATTTGTCTCGATGTGTCGCGCCTTCGTACTCTCGAAATTCGTGAAAAAGACGAAACCACGCTCATCAAAGTATTTGAGCAGCACGGTGCGGCTCGTCGGCCGTTTGTGTTCGTCGACGGTAGCGATGGATGCGGCATTCGGGTCCATGGACACGGTTTCGCACGCATAGCGAAACCAGTCCTCGAACTGCAGGATAGGGTCGTTGTGCAGATCATCGCGGTCCAGCGCAAAGCCGGTCGCCGACCGGCGCAAGGCGGACACGTCCATGCCGTGATGCTCTGACGGAGCGTCTTTCTTGTCAGTCATACTTCGAATATAAGCGTCTGAGGTGCAATAGCCAACAATCGATGTATATTTGTCGCTGCATCCAGTTAGCGTAAGCGGAGAATCAGCATGTCAAACCTCGACGAATTTCAAACCGGTAAGACAGCGCGCTTGTGGCCGATCACGCTGCTGCGCGTCTACACGGGCGTGTTTTTTCTTTATTACGGTTTTGGCAAGATCAGCCGCGGCAATTTCGCCGACGGCCTGGCAGGTTTCGTCGGCGGGCGCCTCGAGAATTCGTACGGCTTTTTCCGGCCGTTCCTGGAAGCAGTCGTCCTTCCCAATAAGGGCCTGTTCGCCGTGCTGGTGTCCTGGGGTGAATTCGCGATCGGTATCGCGCTCATCGTCGGTCTTGCGACGCGCTGGGCGTCGGTGGCAGGGGCTGTCATGGTGGCCAGCTTCTGGTTCGCCAAGGGGCAGGGGTTTCTCGACGCCCAGAATCATGATGCCATCTGGTTCGTCATCTTCGTCGTGCTGGCAACCGTGCACGCCGGTCGGGCCTACGGTCTTGACCAGCGCCTCGCCGATCGTTTTCGGTTTCTTGCCTGAGCGGCCGCCAGACGGGCTTTACTGACCGGGCGATCACCGCCGTCGGGTCGCCCACAAAGCGTGCAATGGCAAATGCAGTGCGTCTATAATGCGCGGCTGGACAGGACGTGCGGATAGCAACGTCGCTCCGGACCGGGCGAAAGTGGCGGAATTGGTAGACGCGCTGGCTTTAGGTGCCAGTGGGGCAACCCGTGAGAGTTCGAGTCTCTCCTTTCGCACCACGTCCATAGAGACCCTAACTATTTAATTTTAAGAGATTTATTGCAATGAACGTCACTGTCGAATCGACGGGTGTACTGGAACGTCGCATGCGCGTCGAGCTGCCGCTCGATGCCATTGAGCAACAAGTGGATTCGCGCCTGAAGTCGGTCGGACGCACTGTCAAGGTGAAAGGTTTTCGGCCCGGCAAGGTGCCGCAGAAAGTCGTGCGCCAGCGCTACGGCAAGCAAGTGCGCCAGGAAGTGCTGGGAGAGGTGCTGCAAAAGAGCTATTCGGACGCCGTGATTCAGGAAAAGCTGAATCCTGCCGGCGGTCCGAAAATCGAGACCGAGAGTGACACCGGCGAGACCTTTACGTTCGTTGCGACGTTTGAGGTTATGCCCGAAGTCAGTCTCAAGGATCTCGACAAAATCAAGATCGAGATGCCGGACGTTCAAATCGGCGATGACGACGTCGATGACATGCTGACGAATCTGCGTCAGCAAAAAGCCACCTGGGAAACGGTCGATCGCAAGAGCAAGGACGGTGACCGCGTCATTGTGGACTTTGTCGGCGAGCTCGATGGCGAGGCATTCGAGGGCGGTCAGGGGACGGAAATTCCCGTCGTGCTGGGGGAGGGTCAGATGCTCCCCGATTTTGAAAAGGGCCTGAAAGGCATCAAGGCGGGTGACGAAAAGACGTTCAAGGTCAAGTTTCCGAAGAATTATCATGCCGACGATCTGGCCGGCAAGAAGGCGGACTTCACGATTAAAACACATCGTGTCGAAGAGCAGGTGCTGCCCGAGCTCGACGATGCGTTTGCCGAGATGTTCGGCGTCACTGACGGTGGTCTTGATCAGTTCATGCAGGATGTTCGTGAAAACATGGAGCGCGAAGCCCGGCAAAAGGTAAAAAGTGATATTCGCGAGCAGGTGATGGAGGCGTTGCTCGCCGCCAACCCGCTGGATATCCCGCAGACGCTGCAGCACCAGGAAGCACACTCGCTACAGCATGACGCGATGAAGCGAATGGGCATCGAGGATCACGACCAGGCACCGCCGATCGAGAATTTTGCGGAGGCCGCCGAAAAACGTGTCCGACTCGGTCTGTTGTTGCGGCAGGTTATCGCCGATAACGATTTACGAGCTGATGACAGCCGCATCCGCGAGTACGTCGAGGAGATGTGCGCCGGTTACGAGAATGCGCCGCAGATGGTCGATATGTATATGAGCAACCCGGAAATCCTGAAACAAGTCGAGCCCATGGTTGTCGAAGAGTTGGCGAACGACTGGCTGTTGGAAAATGGCAAGGTCAAGAGCAAGAAGATCGCGTTCAGGGACTACATGAACGCGCCGGCTTCGTGAGATAATCCGCACTTTACGGGGCAGCAACAACACGGAACAATACTATGAGCACAACCGCATTGAACCTGGTGCCGATGGTCGTCGAGCAGACGGCCCGTGGCGAACGTGCCTACGACATCTACTCGAGGCTCTTGAAAGATCGGCTGATCTTTATCGTCGGACCGGTCGAGGATCACATGGCTAACCTCGTTGTTGCCCAGCTCCTGTATCTCGAGTCGGAGAATGCCAACAAGGACATTCATCTCTACATCAACTCCCCAGGCGGCGTCGTTTCCTCGGGGCTATCGATCTACGACACAATGCAGTTCATTAACTGTGATGTATCAACAATTTGCGTAGGCCAGGCGGCCAGCATGGGTGCTTTGCTGCTGGCTGGCGGTGCCGAGGGCAAACGCTTCGCGCTGCCGCATTCGCGGGTCATGGTGCATCAGCCGAGTGGCGGCTACCAGGGTCAGGTGACGGATATCCATATCCACGCCCAGGAGGTTCTCGAACTGAAGCGTCGACTCAACAACATCATGGCAAAGCACACCGGCCAAAGTGTCGAGCAGATCGAGCAGGACCTCGAGCGCGATAACTTCATGAGCGCCGATGCGGCGGTGGAATACGGGCTGATTGACACCGTGCTGGCCGAGCGTAAGGAGATGGGCGAAAAAGACGGCGACTGATCTCATAAATATCAATAAGTTATAAGAAAAGATTGCCTAACCGAGACCTGTCGCTTTGCACCGCGAAAGGACGCGTGTTATATACTTTCCCCAGTCTTAAGCCGCACGTAACAGACTGATTTCATTGTCACAGAGGCCAGCACCGTATGAGCGATGATTCGCGCAACAAGAACGAGGACGGCAAACTCCTTTATTGTTCTTTTTGTGGCAAATCTCAGCATGAGGTTCGCAAGCTGATTGCAGGGCCTTCCGTCTTTATTTGCGACGAATGCGTCGAGCTTTGTAATGACATCATTCGTGAGGAACTCGAAGACGTCGGCGAGGCCGGTCAGGACAAGCTGCCGAAGCCCATGGAAATCAATGACGTGCTCGATGAGTACGTCATCGGCCAGACGCGGGCAAAGAAAGTGCTGTCGGTCGCTGTCTACAATCATTACAAGCGTCTGCACGATCGTCTCGACGAACGCAGCAAAGACGACATCGAGCTCGCGAAGAGCAATATCCTGCTGATCGGCCCGACCGGCTGCGGCAAGACCCTGTTGGCGGAGACGCTGGCGCGTCTGTTGAACGTCCCGTTCACGATCGCCGATGCGACGACGCTTACCGAAGCTGGTTACGTCGGTGAGGATGTCGAGAACATTATTCAGAAACTGCTGCAAAAGTGCGACTACGATGTCGACAAAGCGCAGACCGGTATCGTCTATATCGACGAAATCGACAAGATTTCCAGGAAGTCCGACAACCCGTCGATCACCCGCGATGTATCCGGTGAAGGCGTGCAGCAGGCGCTGCTCAAATTGATCGAGGGCACGATTGCCTCCGTGCCGCCGCAGGGCGGCCGCAAGCACCCGCAGCAGGAGTTTCTGCAGGTCGATACTGGCAACATATTATTTATCTGCGGCGGTGCCTTCGCAGGCCTCGAAAAAATCATCCAGGACCGCTCGAGCAAGAGCGGCATCGGTTTTGTCGCAGACGTCAGGACGGACGAAGACGAGCAGAGTATCGGCGAGCTGCTGCACGACGTCGAACCCGAAGACCTCATTCGTTTCGGGCTGATCCCGGAATTCGTCGGCCGCCTGCCGGTCGTTGCGACGCTGGAAGAACTCGACGAAGGTGCGCTGGTACAAATTCTCCTGGAGCCCAAGAACGCTTTGACCAAGCAGTATCGCAAACTGTTCGAAATGGAGGGCGTCGACCTCGAGTTCCGCGAAGATGCGCTGTTGGCCGTCGCGAAGAAGGCCATGGAACGCAAGACCGGGGCGCGCGGTTTGCGCACCATCCTCGAGAATGTCTTGCTCGATACGATGTACGACTTGCCTTCAGCGACCAGCGCCAGGAAAGTCGTGGTTGACGAAGCGGTTGTGACCGGAGAGACCAAACCGTACGTGATTTACGAGTCTGATGAGACCCCGGCTGCCAATATCGAGCAGCCGCCAAGACCGACGGGATCAGATGGCGCTTAAGTCTGGCGGGCCGTCTGCCGATAGACATCTTGTAGTCATCCAACTTGAAATGCGGCCGAATGGTCGCATGTCACACACAGTTTCCGTTTACGAGGTCCTGCCAGGTGTCTGAGAAAGATCTGATCTCCGAGATTGACGAGCCCGTTATTGACGACCTGTCCCGCGTGCCGGTGTTGCCGCTGCGCGATGTGGTCGTTTATCCCCATATGGTCATTCCGCTGTTTGTCGGACGTGACAAATCCATCGTGGCTCTGAATCGTGCCATGGATGCCGGCAAGCGCATTCTGCTGGTGGCCCAGCAGGCCGCTGATCAGGATGACCCACAACCGGCCGATCTCTACGAGGTCGGGACGCTGGCGACAATTCTGCAGCTTTTAAAGCTGCCGGATGGCACCGTCAAGGTGCTGGTGGAAGGTGGTGAGCGCGCGCTGATCGACCGCATTAACGTCGGTGACCACTTCTCGGCCGAGATCTCCCTGCTGGCCGAAGACGATCGCCACGACGAACGCGAGATCGATGTCCTGGTCCGCTCGATCATTTCGCAGTTCGAGGCGTACGTAAAACTCAACAAGAAAGTGCCGCCGGAAGTGTTGACGTCGTTATCCGGCATCGATGAGCCGGGGCGTCTCGCAGATACGGTTGCAGCACATATGGCGCTAAAGCTTTCCGAAAAGCAGCGCATTCTCGAAATCCAGGACATCAAGACCCGTCTCGAGCAGGTTCTCGGCATCATCGAGGGCGAGATCGACGTGCTGCAGATC
>Ga0224508_10004277_pt1 | contig 11687 bp, 9 predicted proteins | sample SF_Jan12_sed_USG_4_FD_170157 | JGI IMG/M metagenome (GOLD analysis project Ga0224508, IMG submission 170157) | Sediment microbial communities from San Francisco Bay, California, United States - SF_Jan12_sed_USGS_21 | ecosystem: Environmental > Aquatic > Marine > Sediment | place: USA: California...
AGGACGAGCACAAGAAAATAGCCAAAAAGGAGAAGCAGCGCGAAAAAGCCGCCGCCAAAGAAGCGCCACGCCCGCGTACCTTTGTTATCGATTTCAAGGGTGATCTCAAAGCGAGCGCAGTAGCCACGTTGCGCGAGGAAGTGAGTGCGATTCTCGAAGTCGCTAATCCGGATGATGGCGTCGTCGTCCGACTCGAGAATCATGGCGGTGTCGTTCACGAGCACGGTCTCGCGGCGTCGCAGCTCGCCAGGTTTCGCGATCGGGATGTACCCTTGAGCGTCTGCGTCGACAAGGTAGCTGCTAGTGGTGGCTACCTGATGGCCTGTGTCGCTTCAAGGATCTATGCTGCGCCGTTCGCGATCCTCGGTTCAATCGGCGTCCTGGCGCAGATTCCGAATTTCAATCGCATGCTGGACAGTCATGGTGTCGATTTCGAACAGATCACGGCCGGCAAGTACAAGCGCACGGTAACAATGTTCGGTGAGAATACGGATGAGGATCGGGCGAAACTCAAAGAGGAGCTGGAAGACGTGCATGCGCTGTTCAAGAGTGCCGTCAGCCGCTATCGTCCGGACCTCGATCTCGACAAGATCGCGACCGGCGAACACTGGTACGGAACGCGCGCCCTGGATCTTGGCCTGGCCGATGAAATAAAGACCAGCGACGAAGTATTAACCGAACTGGCCGCGGACCGCGATCTGTATCGGGTGACCTACAAGATCCGGCAGCCACTGCAGAAGCGCCTTATGTCCAGTATCGACAGCGCCATCGAGCGCGTCGATGCGGCCGGCTGGCGCCGCCGCTTTGAATCCCGCCTGCCACGCTAGGACAGTGGAACCGCGCCCCGCCGGCATGGTCCAAACCCCGTATAATCGTGTCAACAGCGGCGCAGTTTGCGCGTTATTTGAGGTGTCATGATGCAATCACCACACCTGAAAAGATTGCGGCCAATCGCAGCCATCGCGCTGCTGGCGGCGGGTATCGGGATCCCGGCGCTGGGCAGTGCCGGGCCCATGCGAATTTCAGACGATGAGCTGGCGGCCGAAGCTGCCCGGCAATTCGTTGAAATGAAGGCTTCCATGCCGCTGATAACGGATCGCGCCATGATTGACTACATTGCCTGTGTCGCTAATGCCGTCGTTCAGGTGCTGGAGCCGGAGTATCGTGACCTGCCCTGGGAAATGGCGATTTTTGACGATGATTCGGTGAACGCGTTTGCGATGCCGGGCGGCAAGATTGGTGTCATGCAGGGCATCCTCAAAGCTGCACAGAACCAGCACCAACTCGCCGCCGTTATCGGCCATGAGATCGCGCATGTCACGGCTCGGCACTCCAACGAGAGGGCCGGCCGGACCAAGCTCTCGGGTGTTGGCATCCAGGTCGCGGCAGTGCTGCTCGGGGGCGGCAACCAGGGGGCGACCTACACGGCTTATGAGGCGCTGAACCAGGGCGTGCCGCTGCTCGTGTTGCTGCCATTTTCGCGCAATCAGGAAAGCGAAGCCGACGTCATAGGTCTCGAGTACATGGCGCGCGCCGGTTTCGATCCGCGCCAGGCCGTGCCGCTGTGGCAAAACATGATGAAAGAAAGTGACAAAGCGCCGTCGGAGTTCCTGTCAACGCATCCGTCGGGCGAAAAGCGCATCGATTCGCTCATTTCGCAGTGGGGCGACACGCTGCCGCTGTACAACGACGCACTGCAGTCAGGCACGCAGCCTGACTGTCAGCAGCCATAATCGTTGGCGGTGGCCTGCCGGACGGCCTGACCACAAACGCGCGAATACCCGCCGCCGCAGGATTAGTGTCGCGCCTCGATTTCTGACAAAATCCCCTGGTCCGGTTTCGGCAGCCCGCTTTGAACATCACGAGACAACTTAACTTTCGCGCCTCACTGTTGCTGCCACTCTTGATGCTCGGCGGCTGTGCAACGTTCGAGGATTTCCTCGACACGATGCGCGGTGACCGGCCCGCACGCGCCGTGCCTCTCGCGGAGCGGCCCGTCGAGCATCCGATCCTTGCCAATCACTTCGTGCTCGAATCCCCCGAGCAGTCGGTCATCGGCATGCCGCAGATTGTGTATCCGCGCGCCGACGACACGCTGTCCGACCTGGCGCGAAGCTACGGCCTGGGCTATGACGAGCTTATTGCTGCAAACCCGACTGTCGACCCGTGGCTGCCCGGCACGAGCACACCGGTGCTGCTACCCACGCAGTACGTGCTGCCTGATGTGCCGAGGAAGGGTGTTGTCCTGAACATCGCGTCCAAGCGACTGTTTTATTACCCGGAAGTGCCGGAGGGTCAGGCACAGGTCGTCAAAACCTATCCAATCGGAATTGGACGGGTAGGCTGGGAAACGCCATTGGGAGCGACGAAAGTCGTCTCTAAGGCGCGTGATCCGCACTGGTACGTGCCCGCGTCCGTGCGTCGCGAACATGTCGAGCAGGGCAACCCGCTGCCCGCAGTCGTGCCGCCCGGTCCCGACAACCCGCTTGGTTCGCACGTGCTGAAGCTCGACATGCCAGGCTACCTTATTCATGGCACCAATCAGCCATACGGTGTTGGAATGCGCGTCAGTCACGGCTGCGTGCGGCTGTATCCGGAAAATATCGAATTGCTCTACGAACTCGTCGAGATCGGTGAGACTGTCACGATCATCAACGAGCCGTTCCTGATTGGCGGACTTGACGGGCAGGTGTATTTCGAGGGCCACCAACCGCTCGAAGATGACGCGCTGAGCGCAGAAGAGCGTCTTACGTCACTTTTCGCTCGCTACAAAGAGCGATCCGAAGCCGGGCTGACGAAAAGAGACAAGGATCACGTGCGTGCCATCGCCAGCGTCGGCCGCGGCGTGCCGGCGCGTATCGCCGTGCACGATTCGGACGAAGTATTTGCCCGTGCCCGCCTGGTGCACAATATCGTAACCACCGATCCCGAGGCTCCTACGCTGATCGAAGTTCGCGAAATGATCGACGCAGCGGTTCGTGAGGGTGAACTGGAAGCGGAGCCGATGTGAGCGAATGGTTGGACCTGATGCTCGAAGAGATCGCTCGCAAGCAACGCGAAGCGCAAGAAGCCGAAGAAGAAAAAAAGCGCCGTGAAAAGCGAAGTGAGGGGCTAAAGCAGCAGCCAGGTAAGTCCGATCAGTCGAAGTAGCGGAGAAACTCTGCGGGCAGCGCCGAGGTATCCTCCGGCCTGTCAGCGGTAACCGGTAATGGCCGCGAGTTGTAAGTATTCCAGAATAGCAGCGACTGATCGGCCAGCTCCGGCCGTCGGGCGTCGTGCAGCAGTGCGGCCATTGCTTTGCCTGTGTACGTCGTATCGAGCGCGAGCCCCAACTGTTCGCGCGCCAGTCCTATCGCCTTATCTGCGGCCTCCGTGGTATGCGCGTAGCCGCCGCCGAAGAACTCGTCGCGAAAGATAAGGCGAACCTTGTCGCCCAGATCAGCCGGAAAAGAGGCGTCGAAGCGGTTCATCAGCATGACCGTCTTGGCGATCAGGCGACGCATCGCCTCGGGGTTGGCAATATAGTCATGCGTTACACGCACTGCGTGAACCTCTGTTCGCAATCCCGCCAACGCCAGCCCGAGCGCCAGCCCTGCAGACGTCGCCATAGTGCCATTAGCGACATACAGGCGCTGAGGCTCGGGAACCAGTTTCGCGTCGATCTGTTCGGCAAGCTCGAGGCCTGCGTTGATGAATCCCAAAACGCCGAGCCAGGTAGAGCCGCCAACTGGGATGACCCAACAGCGTTGGTTGGACAGGTTTCTGCGCAGCGTTCGCACGCGAGCAGCCCGATCACCGCCGAAGTGCACGATCTCGGTGCCGTTCTGCAAATGCATATTAAGAGCCAGACGCACGTTGGCCGTCTTGATCTGATGCGATAGAAAACACGTGCATCCGAGATTCAGCGACGCCGCATGCAGGGCGGTCGCCAGGGCATGATTGGAGGCAACGGTGCCGAATGTTGCGACTCGTTGCGCATTTCTGTCACACGCGCGGCGCAGCAGATACTCGAGTTTGCGCACCTTGTTGCCACCGTAGATCTTGCTGCTGTGCTCGTCGTGCTTTAGCGAAATTGTTCTTTGCTGTTTGCCAATCACAATCGATCGTGCATCGACCGGCGTCGGCAAATCCGCGAGGGACGTCTTGGGCAAACGCTGGGATAACTCTGGAAACGCCTGGCCGAGGTAATCAGTCATCGCGTGAATAGTAACCAATTCGATGGCATATGGGGTGAGCACTGAATTAGAATGAGCGCACGATTACCTGGCTGTTGCGGGGATATAGTGTCAGATGCGGTTGATCGTGGCATCACGGTCACAGAGATGGCGCCAGCGGGTCAGTCCCTGTATGCGTCGCGTGAAGCCACGGCTGCCTTTATTGGTCGTGCGCTTCGCGGCCCCCTTAACGAACCTGTCCTGATCAACAACTTTGGCGACTTTCGGCGCCGCTTTGGCGATGTCTGGTCGCGATCGAGTCTCGGTCCTGCTGTGCAACAGTTTTTCGAGCACGGCGGCAGAAACGTCTATGTCGTGCGTGTCGCCAACGGTGCCCGCGGTGCAATGCTGTGCCTGCCAGCGAATGGATCCGCCCTCGTATTGCGCGCGCTCGAGCCCGGTTCGACCGAGCGCATTCGGGCCGCAGTAGACTACGACGGCATCGCCGCAGACAACGATGAACTCTTCAACCTGACGTTACAACGAGTTGATCCTGAGACAGGGCTCGTCCGTGATCAGGAGATTTATCGACAGGCGGGTTTTCGCCAAGACAAGGAAGACTTCATCGTCGACTCGTTGCTGACGTCGCGGCTGGCGCGCGCCGAATTGCCGCTGCCAACGCATCGCCCGGAGGCAACGGCAGGTCCGAATACACCACCAGGCTCGGCCTATGCGGAACACGTGCAGGGTGGCACCGACGGCACGCATCTATCCGCCTACGATCTGGTGGGTTCGCGCAAGGATGAGACGGGTCTGTTTGCGTTGCAACAGATCGAACAATTCGATTTGTTGTACCTGCCGCCGCCCGGCAAGGGCAGTGACGTCGGCCCGATGGCAGTGCTTGCTGCGGAGCGCTACTGTCGCGAAAGAGGGGCCATGCTCATTGTCGATCCGAGTGCAGGCTGGACGACAGCCGCCGACGCCGTCAACGGCCTCAGGACGCTCGGCTATGCCAGCGCAAATATGCTGGGCTATTTTCCGCGCATGCGGTATCGCGGCGAGGACACCTCATCGTGGCTGGCGGTCGGCGGCGCCATAGCAGGGCTGTTGTGCCGGCTGGATCGAAATCGCGGTGCATGGCATGCGCTCGATGATCAGGCAATGGGCCTGAACCGCAGGTTTGTGCCGGCTGTTGCGCTGGACGATGACGCAGCACAGATTCTTGTGCGCGTAGGCTTGAACGTCATCAGCAAGGGTGCGGCCGGTTCCGCGCGATTTGAGGGCAATGTGACGATGAGTCGCGGCAGCGAATCGCAGCGCGAATTCGCAAGCCTGCCGGCACGGCGCCTGTGCCTGCAGATAGTCAATGCGATCCGGCATGCAACTCGATGGGCCGTGTTCGAGCACGTCGACGCACAACTGGCTGCGCAAATTCAGAGTCAGGTCAGCGCCTATCTGTCGCACCTCGCAGACCTGGGCGCCTTTGTGAATGACCGCTTTTTCGTGCACTGCGAGGCCGGTCTCAGCGGCCGTGCTGACATTGCGGAGCACGGCGTCACTATCCTGATCTCGATGCATCCCATCGCCTGCAGGGAGCCGGTCTCGTTCACATTGCACCATACCGTTGCGGGCTGCCGCGTCGCCAATACGGCGTTTGCGCCGGTGGAAATGCATTGACGCAACCATAGCCTGTCATATGAGCACCTTCCTTATGCCACCAATAGTCACGGAGGCGGTATGAGAGACGGCGATGCTCTGGACAATAACCCGCATGTTTCAATCTCGGCACTGGAAGCCATTCACGGCCAGGTCTACGGCTGGGCCCTGTCCCGATGCGATTTTAATCGTGCGGCTGCGGAGGATCTGATGCAGCAGGCTTACGTCGAAGTGCTGAGCGGTAATGCACGGTTTAACAATAAGTCATCGCTCAAGACTTTTGTGTTCGGAGTTGTGGAAAACCTGGCCAGGAGTCGTTTTCGACGCGTGACCTCTCGATTGCGGCTGCTACGCGAGCATGCCGGGAGCCTCGACGGGGCAGTCGTAGAAGCGGTTCTGCCTGATGAGGGCCATAGCATCTGGCCAGCCGTCAAAGCGCTGCCGCCACGGCAGCGCGACATCATCGAACTGGTCTTTTGTCGCGAGCTGACGATCGAAGAAGCGTCCGGAGTGATGGGGGTGTCAATCGGTGCCGGGCGCGTGCATTACGACCGCGCCAAGAAAGCGCTGCGCGTGCGGCTGCGTGAAACGGGAGTAAACGAGGAATGAGCGAAGCGAATGACGACGTGCGTCAGCAAGTCGTGCGAGCGTGGCGTGCAGTCGATGCCGAGAAATTCCCGGCGTTCACGGATGTCTGGCGCAGAGCGGAAGCGCGGCACGCGGGCGCGCGGCGGCGATATCGGCGAGTCGCCGTGGCCGCCGTGCTTATGGCTGCCGTCTTTGTCGCGTTGAAGCTGCAGGCGCCATCGCCGAACGCAGTCACTTACATCGAGGTCGCCGAGTTGCTGGGTTCGACAAGCTGGACCGCGCCGAGCGACGTGCTGCTGCCAAGGCATGAATTTGACATATATCAGGAACTGCCCGGCCTGCTCGAGTCAACGCGGGCCGAAGGAGGATCGTTACTATGAGAAACGGAATATTGGTTGTACTGGCCACCGCGATGCTGACGGCAGGCCCGTCATGGGCTCAGGGTGAAAAAGGAGACGTGTTCAAGGGAAAGCTGTTTCCGCCCAATGTGATTCTCGAGCATCAGGCGGAATTAAAGCTTAGTAAACAGCAATTTACGGCAATCAAGAAGTCGGTTGTCGAGGTCCAGGCGAACGTCGCCGAACACGAATGGGACGTGCGTGAGGCGTATCAGAACATCATGATCGAACTCGACAAAGCACCGATTGACGAGGACACGACGCTCGAATACGTGCACGCGGCGCTGCTGGCTGAGAACCAGGTCAAGAAACAGCAGATGGCGATGCTGATTCGGCTCAAGAACCTGTTGACCGACGAACAGCTTGCGTATCTCGAAGCGATCCAGAAGGAATGACTCACGGGTTTTATGAACAGGGAACGATTGACATCCTTTGCTGGAGCGGCGCTGCTGGCGCTTGCGGGTTGCGGTGGTAGTGGTGCGGGTGGTGAAGGCAATCAGGCGCCCCCGTTGCCACAGCCGCCACCGGTCACTGCGACCGAGGCCTTTCAGTTTCTGAACCAGGCGTCATTCGGCGCGACCGAGGCTGAAGCAGAGCGTGTGATCGACTTAGGAATCGAGGCATGGATCGATGCCCAATTGCGACAGCCCGCCTCGCTGCAGCTTCCATTTCTTCAATCGCTCGGCCCTCAACCGCTGTTCGAAATGTTCGAGCTGCAGCCGGACAGGGCGGATATCTGGTTTCGTAATGTTTTGCACGGTGACGATCAGCTTCGCCAGCGAGTTGCGTTCGCGTTATCGGAGATCATGGTTGTGTCCCAGCTCGGTGCGCTTGGCGATCAGCCTTATGCGCTGGCGAGCTATTACGACATGCTGGTGCGGAATGCGTTCGGAAACTACCGCGATTTGATTGAAGATGTCACGCTGCATCCGGCAATGGGCGTGTACCTCAGTATGCTTGGCAACCAGAAGCCCGATGCTACAAGAAACATCCGGCCGGACGAGAACTATGCGCGCGAGCTAATGCAGCTGTTTTCCATCGGCCTCGTCGAGCTGAATCAGGACGGCAGCGTCCGGTTCGACGCCGGGGGTCAGCCGATTCCGACCTATGATCAAGCCACCATCGAAGGTTTTGCCCATGTCTATACGGGCTGGACATATGCGGGTGCGACGCAATTCAATGACGCGTTCCCGACGCCGGAGCGGCAGGTGACACCGATGCAGTTATGGCCGGAGTTTCATGACACGGGCGCGAAGAGGCTGCTCAACGGTGTGAACCTGCCGCCCGGCCAGACCGGCGAACAGGACCTGGCCGACGCCCTCGACAACATCTTCAATCATCGAAATGTTGGCCCGTTTATCGCCATTCGACTGATCCAGCGACTCGTAACGAGTAACCCTTCGCCAGGCTATATTTCCCGAGTCGCCGCTGTATTCAATGACGACGGCTCCGGACTCCGCGGCAATCTCGGCGCAGTCGTTCGGGCTATCCTGCTGGACGAGGAGGCCCGCCCGGCCTTGCCGATGGAAATCGATGGCAAGGTCAAGGAGCCACTGCTTCGTTTGACACAGCTATGGCGCAACTATGACGCAGCGTCGGCAAGCGGCCGCTATCCGCTCAACTACGCGTACGTCGTGTTTGGACAGGGCGCCCTGCAGTCGCCGTCAGTGTTTAATTTCTTTAGTCCGTTCTACGCGCCGCCCGGTGAGATTCGTAATAACGGCTTCGTCGCACCGGAACTCGAGATTGCGACCGAATATCTCAATACATTCATTACCAACTACATGTTTGCGCAGACCTTTCTCTGGAATCACACGGCGGACACGGCCAGCGAGGAAATCACCGAAGACACCGTGCTGATCGACTTCGCGGAGGAGGTCGCAACTGCTACCGACATCGATGCCCTGATCGACAGGGTCGCCGCTAAGCTGCTGGCGGGCCGGATCTCGACAGGCCTGCGCGCCGAGATCGCGGGCATGGTTGCCCTGATTCCCGAAGAGCAGGCTGTGTTTCGCGCTGCCGAGACCATTTATCTGGTCGTGACGTCGCCCGAGTATGCCTACCAGCTTTGATGAATAGTGAACAGGACCGAGAACGAACATGAAACGTATCAATCGCCGGGATTTTCTGAAGACGAGCGCCGCCGCAGCTGCCGCGACCATGGCAGCAACCCCGGGACTGACCTACGCACAGTTGGTCGGTGGCGGTGCGCCGTTTAACGATTACCGTGCGCTGGTCTGCGTGTTTCTATTCGGCGGCAATGACTCATTCAACATGCTTGTGCCGCGTAGCTCTGCGGAATACAAGGTCTATACCGAATCGAGGCAAAACCTGGCAATCGCAGCGGAAGACCTGTTGCCGATCAGCCCGTTGACGTCGGACGGTGCGCAATACGGACTGCATTTTTCGATGGCCAGCATCCAGTCGCTGTTCGAGTCCGGCAACGCGGCTTTCGTCGCGAACGTCGGACCACTGATCGAACCGACGACACGCGAGCAGTTCTTCAACCAGTCGGTCGCATTGCCGCCGCAGCTGTTCTCGCATAACGATCAGCAGGACCAATGGCTGTCACTAAAAGGCGAGGCCCCGAGTAAGACGGGCTGGGCGGGCCGCATGGCAGACCTGATTCGCAATAACGTAGCCGGGCAGCAGATGGCGATTAACGCATCTTTGTTTGGCTCGAATATGTTCCAGTCGGCGGACGAAACTGTCGCTTACGTCATGGGGCCGGGGGGGCCGTTGCAGTTCGAGGGGTTCTCGACCGATCCGACAGCTGGTCTTATCTATGAGCAGCGCCAGGCGTTCCGTCGCATCATCGATGTCGAATACGGCTCGATTTTTGAGCGCGGTTTCGCCGACGTGCAGCGTCGCGCGATCGACGCGGCCGATACGGTAACTGCAGCCATCAATTCGCCGCAGGTGGAAGCGATCACAACCCTGTTTCCGCAGAGTCAACTGGGCACGCAGCTCGAAACCGTCGCGAGACTGATTGCGGCACGCGATCAGCTGCAAATGCAACGACAGGTATTCTTTGTTGCGACCGGGGGTTTCGATTCACACGACAATCAGAATGCGGATCAGCCAGGCTTGCTCGCCAATGTCAGCGAATCGATCGCGGCATTCTATGCGGCCACGGTCGAGCTCGGGATAGCCGATTTGGTTACGACGTTTACTCAATCGGACTTCGGCCGCACGCTGACGTCAAACGGCGACGGTACCGATCACGCCTGGGGCGGTAACCAGCTAGTCGTGGGCGGCGATGTCCGCGGCGGAGACCTGTATGGTACGTACCCGCTTTTGCAGATTGGCGGTGCGGATGATGTCGGCGGTGGACGCCTGATTCCAGGTACGTCGGCGGATCAATTCGCGGCGACGCTTGCATCGTGGTTTGGAATTCCCGATAACGATCTCTCTATTGTGGCACCGCATATCGACAATTTCGCGCAACGCGATCTCGGCTTCATGGTGGGATAATACCCGCTGCAAAAATCCCAACTTCCAATCCACTGGGCTGCTGTACCTCGGCAGGCGACACCGGCTTGCGCGACAATGAGAAACATCGGTTCTGCAGGCATACTCCATATCCATGAAACTCGATCGCTTCATTCGTAGCATCCTCGCGCTAATGATCCTGCTCGTCTTTATCGTCGCCATTGCGGCGCTGCTGTTCGTAACCGAGTCGGCGCTGAATGTCTGGGATCGGCTTGTAACGGGTCCGCGAGCGCTTCTTTATGGCTACATCGGCGCAATGGCTGCACTCGTTGCCGCCGCCGTCTGGCTGATCTGGCGTCTGCTCATTCGGCGCCGAATTCCTGCTGTCCGCCAGACACCGAAGAGCAGGCTGACGCGAGCCGAGATCGAGGAGCGCCTGCGCGACGCGGAAGCCCTGGGCGTCGATACCCGCGCGGCACAGTCCGAACTCAGGGAGCTGGCCTCGCGGCAGCAGAATCGCGCCGTGCATCTGTGTTTCTTCGGCGAAATCAGCACGGGCAAGAGTTCGCTGATCAAGGCCCTGGTACCCAATGCGGATGTTACCGTCGATGTTGTCGGTGGCTCGACCAGCGACGCGCGCCACTATCGCTGGCGGGACGATAATGGTGTCGAAATCCTGCTGACTGACGTCCCGGGAACGGGCGGTCATGAAGCAGGGCTGGACGATCTGGCTATCGAAGAAGCGCAGCGCTCGCACGTGGTGCTGTTCGTATGCGACGGCGACCTTACGCGGGCAGAAAAGTCCATCGTCGAGCGACTGCTGGCGCTCGGCAAGCCGCTGGTCCTTGTCCTCAACAAAGCAGATCGCTTCGATATAGAGGAACAGGCCGCGCTGATGCAACGCCTGCTCGAACATCTCGATGGCATGGGCGGAGCCCTGTCGCGAGATCGCGTCGTAGCGGTGTCTGCCGGCGGGGAAGCTGACGTTATCGAGCGCGGCCCCGACGGTACGGAAGAACTGGTGCGCCGGCAGCGGCCTGCCGATATCGGCGTGCTGGTCGTTGCAATCAATCGCCTGCTCGCCGACCAGGCCGAGCTGATCGACAAGCATCGCGATCGTGCTGTTTTTCGGCTGGCGGCCGAAAAGCTCGCGGCGGCTGAGTCCGAATACCGGCTGCAACGCTCGGAGCAGATTATTCGTAACGCGACGCGTAAGGCAGTGATCGGATCCATTGCGGCAGTGAGCCCAGGCACTGACGTCTTGATCCAGGGCTATATCGGCACATCGATGACACAGGCACTCTGCAAGCTCTATGGCGCGGCGCCGCGTGACCTCGACATCGAAGAGTTCCTGAATCTGAGCCAGAGTCGCGTCGGCCGGGCGTTGCCGCTTTCGCTTGCGGTAGCCGGCAACGGCCTCAAGGCGTTTCCGGGCCTCGGCACGGTTGCTGGAGGACTC
>Ga0224508_10004278_pt1 | contig 11686 bp, 14 predicted proteins | sample SF_Jan12_sed_USG_4_FD_170157 | JGI IMG/M metagenome (GOLD analysis project Ga0224508, IMG submission 170157) | Sediment microbial communities from San Francisco Bay, California, United States - SF_Jan12_sed_USGS_21 | ecosystem: Environmental > Aquatic > Marine > Sediment | place: USA...
ACCTGGTGGACCTTTGTCACCGGGAGAACCTGGTGGACCTTTGTCACCGGGAGAACCTGGTGGACCTTTGTCACCGGGAGAACCTGGTGGACCAGTAACACTTGTTTTTGTAAAACTTTTTGATTGTAAAGTATCAGAAATTGTTTTAGTTTCAGATTTATCTGCAGACCTACTTTTAGTTTCAGATTTATCTGCAGACCTAGTCGTTTCTTTTGACTGTGATGTTGATCTTATTAAAGGAACATCAAAAACAGTATGCAATGAAGAAAATAAATCAGTCACAACAATCCAAATTTTATCAAGGTTTGTAATAGATGATGGAAGAGGATTGGATTCAGATCCAATTGTTTCAGAAAATACACCATTATTGACTCTAAGATGAAAGCTTCCTCTCCACAAGAATTGGAATTGTTTTGCTCTAATTGCATCATCCGAAGGTTTACTATCGGTGATTGCAATCTGAGCTTCATAAACACCTGATTGTTTAAAAGGCGCCTGTCCTTGAATATTTAATCGTGGCTGTGAGGACACAATCGTTTATGCATATTTCAAGTATTTCTATATTTAGATCGCTTGGTCAAATATCATCTTAAAAGTGAACACAGTAGGCTCAATTAAGGTTGATATTTATCTAGATTAAAGTGCATACTGAGTTGTGAAGAAGCTTTTTTCTAGAAAATCAAAGAGGGTAGAGAAAACAAAGGAGGTAGAGAAAACAAAACCTGGAAAAATCATCCCTAAAGAAAGAAGTTTGATAGATGTAGACTATAATCGTAAAAAATTATTTAAAAAAGGAATCAATTTGATGGCAGATGAAAAGCTAGAAGAAGCCATAGATATTTTTGAGCAAGCACTACGAATTGAACCTAGCAATGTGGAAACTTTGATGAAATTAGGATATGCCAGATTTCATTTAGAGGATTATAGTGAAGCACTAAGAGTATATGATAAAATTTTAGATATTGATGTTACAAATCCAGAAGCTTGGAATCTCAAAGGATTAGTACATTATGAACAAAAAAATTATTCCAAAGCATTATCTGCAGTTGAGAAAGCAATTGAATCAGACCCAACATATGGAATGGCATTGTATAACCAAGCATGTTTCTTATCACTACTAAATCAAGTTCCAGAAGCATTAGAGGCATTGAAACATTCTATTGAAGTTGATGTTAAAAATGCTAGAAAATCAATACGCGATAAAGATTTTATGAATGTTAGAATTGAAGAGGGATTTAAAAGAATTGAAGAAATAGTGGTATTAGAATCAATTAGACAAGGATATCACACATTAGGTGCAATAGTTTGGACAACATTTCTAGACAAGGTTGATGCTGAAACTGCTTTAAGAAAATTATTAGAGAAAGGACTAATTGTACAAAATGAAAAACGTGATGGTCTAAGTAAAATTCCAATTTATGATCTTGCAGATAACATTGCAGAAAAAATAGGTAAAGAAAAGAAAGGATTGTTTGGAATCACTAGAAAAAAATTACCAAAACCAGTTAAGAATTTAAAAGAACTCAGTCAAGCAATTCATTTAACAAAAGAAGCAATAGAAGAAGAAGATGTTGTCAAGACACTTGAACTTTTTGAAGTTTTCATAGACCCATCAAAATCAGGTGAACAGATGATAGAAACTTTCTTTGACGAACATAGAGAAATTAGATTATGGAAAATTAGAATAAAAGACAGAGGAGTAGATTACATAATTGAAAACAAGGAGAAAATGTTAGTTCTGTTTAATAATATAGAAGGCACAGTAACAAAAAAACTTAGAAATGAAATAGCTTAGTTATTCAGCAGATAAATCCCAGTAGTTTGCATCTTCTTGTTTTTCAGTCGGTTTTTGGAGATTTTTCCATTCTTTGAAAGAACGAACGTATAGCTTTGCATTTGGCAGGCCCACAGATTTTAACGCATAGTATGCCAATCCAGAAAGAGTGCCCACACTGCCACAATACGTAATAATTTCAGAGTCTCCGGTGACACCCCGATTTTCAAGTAATCGCTTCATGTCGTCTTTTGAGCGTAAAATTTTGTCAGTTGTGGCCAGAGTTCGATAAGGAAGATTAATCGCTCCAGGAATATGTTGTTCAAGAAAATTCAATCTCTCCCTGTTATCAATCAAAATTACATCATCTCTAGTTTTAGCATCTTCCAAGTAATCTGAAGTTGCCAAAATATCAGGTCGTAATTTCATAGAGTGTTCCTTATTTTGAATTTCAGGAGTTACAGAATCACTTTCCAACCCAATGGATTTCCAATTACTATAAGTAGTTTCGAGCAAGGTCACATCAGAATGCCCAAGATACTCCAAAGTCCAAGCAACTCTGGATGCCAAAGCACCAAATGTATCATCATAAACAACTACAGGGATTTCATCGTCAATTCCCATAGAGTTCACAAGTTTCAAGACTCGTTCAGGACTATCATCAGACAAAAGATGTGCTAAAGGTAAGTTTACAGCATTAGGAATATGATCTTGTTTGTAATCATCTTCTCTTCTAACATCTATGACCCTGACACTTTTGTCTCGAATTTCTGAACGTAAAGAATCAACATCAGTTGTAATTTTAGTAGAGTCTATCAAGCAGCACATTCACCCTTTCCGGTTTTTGTGTGATAACTGGTGTCACTACCATAATCTAAGTAAAAGTCAGGATCATCCTCTATTGTTGGAGGAACAATTATCGGCTCTAGAATTTTTTTAATGTCGACAATAGATTTTATTGCAGAGTCCTCATTGCCATTTGCAATTCGATGAATCCAAGATTTGAGAGTGTCATTAGATTGTTTATTTTGTTTGAACGTTTCAATAATTTTTAGGATTACAGGAATCACTCTTTTTGCTGGAACTCTAAGACATGTTTGTCCCAACATTGTGTCACCATCAGAACGTCCACCTAAGGACATCTGATAATTCGCATACATGTCTTTTCCAACACGTGCACCCCCTCCATAGAATCCAATAGTTGCAATCCCATGTTGGCCACAAGAATTAGGACATCCGCTGATCTTAATTGAAGAATCAGTAAGATCAACATCTTCATCTAGTTTCAATTCAAGGAATTTCCTTTGAATTTCTTTTGCAAGTCTATGTGAGTTTGTTAATGCAAGATTACATGAAGTAGTTCCAGAACATCCAATAGGTGCAGTCATAGTTAAAGCACCAGATTTTGCCAATCCAACTTCAAGAAGTTTTGAATACAAACTTGGTAAATCATCTTCATGAACATAACGTAATGCAATATTTTGTTCAAATCCAGATCTGGCCTTACCTTCTGAAGAAAAGTTACGAATAATATCAGCTAATGCATGAAGTTGGCTTGCAGTAATATCACCTGCCTCAAGAGTAAGAAATACAGATCTATAATCAAGTTGAGTTTGTTTAACAGTATTTGTTTTTAGCCACCTAGAATATCCGTCAGGTGCTGTGTCGCTTCCGCTTTCATCAGAAATTTGAATTGGTCGTTTGATTTGATTTGGAGAATGATCAACATCTAGTCGAGTGATCACTGATTGAGTAGCTCGTACAACTGCTCTTTCTTTTAAAACAAGGTTTTGGAATTTTTCCCAACCCATGTCATTTACAAGATAGCGCATCCTATTTCTTGCAAGGTTTTTTCTATCACCAAGCCTGTCAAATATTCTCATTACAGCTATTGAAGTGTAAAGTAAATCTTCTTCAGGAGTAAATTCTTCTAACTGATGTCCAACAAAAGACCTATTACCCAATCCACCACCAAGAAAAATCTTGAATCCTCTTTGAGCAGATCCATCCATATCTCGAATTTGTGGAATCAATCCAACGTCAACCATTCTTACCATTCCATGTTTTTCACAACAGGTGAAGTTGAACTTGAATTTACGTGGAAGATTTTGAGCCATTGGGTTTCTCAAGAAGAATTGTGCAGTTGCAAGTGCATATGGAGTTGAATCAAATTCTTCATCAGGACAAACACCGGATAAAGGACTACACATAACATTTCTTACAGAGTTTCCACATGCTTCTCTAGAGGTCAATCCAACTTCAGCAAGACCGCGAAATATTTCTGAAACATCTTCAAGGATTACCCAATGAAGCTGAATGTTTTCCCTAGTGGAAAAATGTGCACTACCTATAGAATATTGTTCGCTTAATTGAGAAATTTTTTCAATTTGATCAGGATAAACTTCCCCTGCAGGAAGTTTAATTCTAACCATAGCATAATCACCAGTCATCCTAGTGCCATATGCCCCATGTTGAAGTCTAAATCTTCTAAAACTAGATTCGTCATATTTTCCTTGACGGAATAGTTTCACTGTTTTAGCAAAATTATCAGCCTCCTCCATTCTAGCCCAATTTATTTTAGATTTGACGGAATCAGGAGCAGCTTGTTTAAGATCAGATATTGTCAATACAAATAATTTTCTTTTAGTTCGGTTATAAATTTTTGATATATGGATGTTTTAGGACGAAGATTTTCAAATATGAACATAATTTTCCTATTTCCATGCTTGTCTTAATTAAATATGAATTAGTGTTACCTAATTTTTTAAAATGTGGGAAAGTATTAATTGTTTAGAAAGTGAAACATCGACATGCAAGAAGCAACCGTAGCAGAACAATCATCCAAAATATTTACTGACGTACGTGAAGTTGAAATTACACGTGCAATCGCAAATGAGTTTCATGAAGTTTTAATTGATAGAGCAGAATCAGATGTAATAATTATTGGTGCAGGACCTGCAGGATTGACCGCAAGTAGAGAGCTTTCAAACATGGGCTACAAAGTTTTGGTTATTGAGCAAAACAACTACCTCGGAGGGGGTTATTGGTTAGGGGGGTACATGATGAATCCAGTTACAGTCAGAGAACCTTCTCAAAAAATATGGGATGAATTAGGAATACCATACAAAAAAGTGGCAGAGGGATTATACTTAACGCCTGGACCACACGCAGTTTCAAAATTAATTGGAGCAGCATGTGATGCTGGAGTGAAATTCCTTCAACTTACAAAGTTTGACGACCTGGTAATGAAAAACGGCAGAGTAGCAGGAATCGTTGTTAATTGGATGCCAGTTTCAGCATTACCACGTAACATTACATGTGTTGATCCAGTTGCTTTTGAAGCTAAAATCATCATTGATGCATCAGGTCACGACTCTGTTGCTGTAAAGAGATTAGTTGATAGAGGACTAGTAAAGTGGAAAGGGATGAATCCAATGCACGTAAATGAAGGAGAGGAGCACGTTGTTGATAAAACTGGAGAAGTGTATCCAGGGTTAGTTGCGGCAGGCATGTCAGTTACAGAAACACATGGATTGGCAAGAATGGGTCCAACATTTGGATCAATGTTATTCTCAGGTAAAAAAGCAGCAGAAATTACTGCATCTAAAATTAAAGAGTTAGAAAGATAAACCATTAAAACACGATTTTTGTGTTGAAAATTTCCAAAATTGTTATGTATGAGGAACCTACGGTTCCAGAAATACAATTAAAAAAAATAAAAAAATTCATCACAGATACATTTCCAATAGAAATAGAAATAGAAATAAGAAAAAACTTCTTTCAGTTCCCAAATGAAGAAATGTTTGAAAAAATTGCAAATACGAGAATTTTTGATTTTAAAAAACGATTTAAAAAACATGTTCCAACAATAGATGACATTCAAACTGAAAAAGAAAACAAAGACATGTCTAAGAACGAAGACATGATATTGTATGATGGATTTGAATTGCAAAAAATAATTACAAAATTCATTCCAATAAATGAAAATATAGATGATATACTACACATTGTTTTTACAAACAAGCTAACATGCACGTTTGATGAAAGAGATTTCAGATACCATGCAAGGGCATTAATTGGATCCAATCCTGCAATAATTTCAACGACAGGAATTATAGAGGCACCAGCAAAACCAAAACAGTACTACCTTGATCTAATGACAAGTTTTTCTAAAGAAAAGATTGAAGAAGTCAAGAGAAAATTCAAAGATAAATTTTTAGAGTATCATGATTCACGACTACATGAAATTGTAGAGGGATATCTGTTGCAATCTATAATATATTATGAAACAGGAGAACCATTTTGTGACAATAAGGAATGCAGATTATTTAACGCACATTGGCAGAAAGATCTATTTTATTCTCAAATAGAAAATAAAAAATTTTGTAAAAAACATTTAGAAACTATTAATAAATTCAAAAATTAAATTCAGATAGAATTTATCTGATCATGGAGTTTTTGAGATGATTTCTTTAACAATGAAAATTCAAATTCATCAAGTTTTAGATCTTCAATTTTTGAAACACCGTATTGATTGATTGTGACAGGCACCCCCATAGCAACATCATGTTCTCCATATTCGCCCTTAAGTACAACAGAAGCAGGAACAGAGAGATCTTGAGCATGAAGTATAGCGTTAATAACGTCAAATGCATTTTTAGCAATTCCAAACTGAGAACGACTCTTGTAACTCCTCAGATCTTTCCAATAAGTTCTAACATTATCGATTATTGAAGATTTTTCATCCTCATCAAGTAAAGAAAGCAAAGGAGCCCCATCCACAGATACTCTAGAAAAAACAGGAACCATAGAATCTCCGTGTTCACCAAGAACGATGGCACCGGTAATGAAAGACGGAGGAACAGAAAATTTTTCTGAAATCAAATAACGAAACCGGCTAGTATCAAGACTAGAAGCAATTCCAATTACTTTGAATCTTGAAAAACCAGTTTCTTTTTGTAAAAAATAAGTTAGAACATCAAGAGGATTTGAAATTAGTAGAATTATTGCAGAAGGACAATATTGTTTAATTTTTTCTGCAATTTCTTTAATCATAGTTATTTGTGAAATCATGTTTTCTGATCTATCTTTCAAGTATTCTCCCATACTAGCAGAGATCACAACAATATCAGAATCAGACAATTTAGAATAATCAGAGGTTCCATGGATAGAAAATTTAGATGTGGCAGGAATTGCATTTGAAATATCCAAAGACACACCAATTGCTTTATCCTTATTACGATTAACAAGCAATACATCATCTAACGCATTTGACATACAGAGAAAAGCAATAGATGCACCTACTCTGCCACTCCCCACAATGGAAATCAATTAAATCACATTAAATTATTTGACAATGAGAATTGGGCATGACGTTTTTTGTGAAACACCATTTGCAACACTGCCTAAAAGTAATTTGTCAAAACCGGTTCTACCATGAGAGCCAATCACAATAAGATCATATTTTCTTGATTTTGCATAAGTTATAATGTCATTAACAACAGATTTTGATTTTAAAATCTGAGACTTTATAACAACTTTATTTTTATCTGCAAGAGATTCTAATTTTTCAAGATATTTTTCAGTAACTTTTTTTTGCTTTTTAAGTAATTCTGTATCGGCTCTTGAATCATAGAATTTGTGTTTCCATGCATCACCTTCAAGGCACGTAAGCAGAGTTACTTTAGAATCATATTTTTTAGCAAGGTCTAATGCAACTTTAAAGGCTCTCGTAGACTGTGTTGACAAATCAAAAGGGACAAGAATATTCTGAAACAATCTCAATACACCTTTTTACGAATACTATCTCTTTGACGCTTATCGTCATGTTTGGGTAACTCACCCTCCAATTTCCTACATAATTCGTCAGCGATCTTTAGAATATCCCAACCTGCTTCAGTATAGATCAGTTGATTTTTAGAAGTTTTAACATTAGCCGTAACATCATAATGAGTTCTAGTACCCTCAGGATTTTGAGATTCTACGGTAATTTTCGCTTCAATAATATGAGACAATACTTGTTGGACTTTTTCTAAAGCACCACCAAATTTTGATGAAAGTATTTCATTAGCAGGTTCATCTTTGGGTAAACCAATTATAAATAAAGGGACTTTTTCTGTCATGTTACAGCAATACAAACTAGAACTAAATATCTTTCTAATAATTACCAAATGTGATTTTCAGCAACGATAATGTTAATGACATATTTAAGAAATTGTCAAATAGTGTCGTAGTGAATGTAAAAAATTTAAAATTATCAGAATTAATTACAAAACCAATAACTGTGAATCCAAATACGTCGCTCATAAAAACAAGAGAGACCCTATTAAAACATAAAGTAAAACGAGTGATAGTCATAGAAAAAAACATACCGGTAGGGGTGATTACTGAAAAAGACATTGCAAAAAAAATTTACGGATTAGGTACAAAGCCAATAAAATCAGTTAAAGCAAAAGATTTCAAACCAAGAAAGTTATTTACGTTAACCAGGGAGGATCTAGTTCAAGATTGTGCAAAACTGATGAAAAAACACAGAATTAGTTTGGCGGTCATTCTAAATAAAGATAAAACGCTTGGAGGAATCGTAACAAAAACAAATCTAGCTACAGTTTTCCTTACAAAAGGTTCAGAATCAATTACAGTTTCAAAAATAATGAAAAAGGATGTGATCACTGCAGCTCCAAGTGATCCAATATTACAAATTGAGAGTTTATTGATAAAAAATGCAATTTCAAGAATCATCATAAAGAGAAATCAAAAACCGGTAGGGATAATCACATTCAGAGATTTTGTGCCTGCAAAAATCCCACGATGGATTGCAGAGTCAGCAGATCCAACAGAAGTTCAGGAATACAAATTCAAAAAAGGTTTAGAAGAAATCCATTCAAATCAAATGAGTTATCTGTTTCCATTTCATGCAACAGACATAATGGCAACAAAACCAATCACAATAGAGGCGGACAAGGATGTCAAAAATGCCATTACTCGCATGATCAAATACAATATCAGCGGACTTCCAGTTGTCAAGAACACGAAATTGGTCGGGATCATTACAAAATCAGACATAGTAAATACATTAGCAAATTAATTTCACTTTACTATTAGTACAGAACATGAAGACGATTGAGCCAGTTTGTTTGAAATACTTCCAAGCAAAAATCTAGTTACCGAGCCAAGCCCCTTATTTCCAACAATCACCAAGTCACATTTTTCTTTTTTTACAATTTTTTCTATTTCATTTACAATATTGCCTTCCTTCAAGATAATTTTTGCAGGAATTCCTTGTTTTGAGAGGGATAAATTAGCCTTGTCCAATATTCTATTTCCAAACTTTTGAAGCATTTTCAAATATGCTTTACGATCTAAAAAATTAAGCGGTACTGATTTTTCCACCACATATATCAAAACAAGTTTTGAATCAAACATATTGACAAGTTCACATGCACGTCCTAATGCTTTTTCAGAATATTTTGAACCGTCAATAGGTACAAGAATTTTTTTAAAGTTATTTGTATTCATTTTACAACCAATACAGGTTTCTTAGATTTGTGTAATACATAATTGGAAACACTTCCTAAGAAAATTTCTTTTGCAGAGCTTCTTCCACGCGCACCAATAACAACTAAATCAATTCCATTTTTTGAGTTATTTGCAAATCTGGCAATATCATATCCAGGATCACCAGCAATTGTTTTTCCAATTAACTTAATACCTTTTTTTGCAGCTCGTAATTTTGCATCACTTAGTATTTTTTTTACTTCAGCCATAGAATTAAAATCCAAGAAACCAAGAGGATGAATTGCATATATTCCAGGCACGGATTTTACTGCTAAAGCAGTAATCGTTCCCTGAGATTGCCTTGCAATATGTATAGCCATATCTAATCCACGAATAGAATTTTTTGAACCATCAAGAGGAGCAAGAATTTTCTTTGTTTTAATTACCATGTATGGAAGAAGTAAAATTCGTAGTTTAAATACTTAGATGATTATCTATATTGATTTTCAATCATGAGAATTTAGAAATTATCTCATATAATTGAAAAAATAGACTAACTTGTGAATAGTACATTTGTAAATCAAGTAATGAGTAAAAATGTATTAACTCTAGACAAGTCAACATCATTGCAAGAAGCTGCAGAAAATATGAAAAAACTAAACGTTGGTTGTGTCATAGTTACAGAAAATTACAATCCAATAGGAATCATAACAGAGAGAGATTTTGTGACAAAAATTGTTGCTGAAGGAAGACCATTATTCACTGAAATTCAAGAGGTGATGTCATCACCATTAATCACTATCGATTCAGAAGAAACCATATGGGAAGCATCAGAATTAATGAAAGAAAAATCAATTCATAAACTTCCAGTAAAAGAAAATGAGCAAATTGCAGGAATTGTAACAACAACAGACATTGTAAAAATTTCCAGTGTGGGATCAGATTCTGAGATGCGCAGGATTTGTGATCAGATTCTTTTAAGAATGAAAAACGAGTAACTAAAAGGGATATTCACTTAAATTATTGAAATTAACTGAAATATCATTATGATGGCAGCAGATTCAGGAGCAGCAGCAATTGAAACAAGTAGCGACGGACCAAAAATACCAGATAAAAAGAAAACAAAATTTGACGTAATCATAATCGGTGCAGGCCCTTCAGGATACACTGCAGGAATTTATTGTTCCAGGGCAGGATATGACACTTTAATTTTATCAGGAATACTACCTGGAGGACAATTAGTTAATACAACAGAAGTTGAAAATTATCCCGGATTTGAAAATGGCATAATGGGTCCAGATTTAATGATAGATATGAGAAAGCAATCCCAGAGAATGGGAACCACAATTGTTGATGATGAAGTAGTTGATGTGGATTTCAGACGTAAACCATTCAAAGTTTTAACAGCTTCAGAGGAATACGAAGGACGGGCGGTAATCATTGCAACAGGTGCAAACCCAAGAAAAATGGGATTAGAAGGAGAAGAAACATTTGCAGGAAAAGGAGTCTCATATTGTGCAACATGTGATGGGCCATTTTTTAGAAATATGGAATTAGTAGTTGTAGGCGGAGGAGATTCAGCAGTAGAAGAAGCAACATTTCTAACGAAATTTGCAACGATGGTTCATTTGGTGCACAGACGTGGAGAATTACGTGCAAGTAAAGTAATGCAAGAAAGAGCACGAAATAATGAAAAAATAAAATTTCATTGGGATTCAGCAGTAATTGACATTAAAGGAGATCAGAAAATGCAACAAGCAGTTCTAAAAAACCTAAAAACAAATGAAGAGACAACACTTGACGTAGGAGGTTTATTTGTTGCAATTGGACATGAACCAAATACAAAATTATTCAAAAGTCAAGTGGATTTAGATGATGAAGGATACGTTGTATTAAAAAACAAAACACATACCAACATAGAAGGGATTTTTGCAGCAGGAGATGTGCATGATAGAAACTATCGACAAGCAATTACGGCTGCAGGATTTGGGTGCATGGCAGCTATTGATGTAGATAAATACATCACAGAAAGTGCAGATAAGCAATAATGAAAAATGCTCAATGTAAAAAATGTCTGAATAAATTCCATGAGAAAAAAATCTATACAATTCAACAGTTTCAATACAGAAAAGAACCCACATACAAATGGACACTTGTATTTTTTGAAAAATTAGGAATAAATGAATGGGATTCATTTTGTGAGAGATGCATAACACTTCACTCCAATGAATCAAAGATATCATGGGAAGAATCAAAAATCTAAACTCTTTATTGTAAGCAAGAAAGTCAAAAATGATGAGTCAAGATCCAGAAAATCTAAAAGAATCAGTAAAAGAATACAGTGAAAAACTGGCAAAACTAGGAATGGAATTAGGAAAAATTCAATTTAGTTATAAAATTGAAGAAAAAGCATCC
>Ga0224508_10004279_pt1 | contig 11685 bp, 10 predicted proteins | sample SF_Jan12_sed_USG_4_FD_170157 | JGI IMG/M metagenome (GOLD analysis project Ga0224508, IMG submission 170157) | Sediment microbial communities from San Francisco Bay, California, United States - SF_Jan12_sed_USGS_21 | ecosystem: Environmental > Aquatic > Marine > Sediment | place: USA...
CCATGACCCGAATCTCGGCGAACAGATCTCCGTTGGCACCGTCTCCGGAAGGAAAGCCGCGGCCGCGAAGCCGGATCTTACGACCCGAAGACGAGCCCGGCGGTATGCGCACCGTGACTTCGCCGTCGAGTGTCTGAATGGAAGCCTTACCTCCGAGGGCGGCTTCCCACGGAGTCACCGCCAGCCGGGTGTGGAGATTGGCCCCATCGAGTCGGAAAGACGGGTGCGGCAGAAGCTCGACGGTCAAATAAAGGTCGCCACGGCGTCCGCCGGCTCCTTTGCCTCCCTGGCCCGAGAGACGAATCTTCTGACCCGGTCGGATCCCTTGGGGTAGGTTGACCCGCAATCTGCGCTTCTTGCCCCTGCCGCTGTCTGTGAGGGTGATCTCCCGCTTGCCGCCACGGCCCGCTTCCTCGAGAGATATGGCGATTCGCGCTTCCTGGTCGAGGCCCCTTCCGGCGGCCGGGCGGGGGGAGGCCGTTCGAAAGCCCGAAAAGCCGCCTCCCGGTTGGGCGCCGGGCGAGCCGAAGAGAGCCTCGAAGAAAGAGCTGAAGTCGCCCCCACCACCGCCTCCCGTGTTTCCAAGATTGCCGAGATCGAATTCGACCCGTGTGCCGCGACCCCCAAATCCTCCTCCACCAAACCCGAATTGAGAGAAGATCTCCTCGAAACCCGGTGGTGGCGCGCCGGTTCGCTCCGCTTGTTTCCAAGCCGACCCGAACTGGTCGTAGCGAGCCTTTTTTTCGTCGTCCTTGAGAACTTCGTAGGCTTCGTTGATCTCGCGGAATCGCTCCTCGGCGCCGGCGCTCTTGCTGATATCGGGGTGGTACTTGCGCGCCAGCTTGCGGTAGGCCTTTTGGATCTCCTCCTGGGAGGCCCCTTTGGAGACGCCGAGGGCGGCGTAGTAATCCTTGTAGTCCAACGCGATAACCTCGTTCTTGATGGTTGACCGACGCCGAGTCGCTCTCGAGACAGGCTCGAGACCTACGGCTCCGCGTCTCGGCAGAGATCTTAGTCCTTGACCCTCACATTCTGTACAACCGCCTGTGGGGCCTGTTCATTCCCAAAGCGACTGTGCCGTTATAGTCTCACGCAGCCGTCCGAAGTGCCGAGGACTTCTACCGCGGGCTGCTAGATGCCAACCTCCCTGGCCCAACAAGAGCTTGTGGTCGTTACCGGAAAGGGAGGAGTGGGGAAGAGCTCGATCGCGGCGGCGCTGGGACGAAACCTCGGAGAGATTCAGGCGGTCCGCGCCGGCGCGACTCTGATCCTCGAGATCGACCCGAGGGAGAGTGTCCATCGGCAACTCGGGGTACCGCCTTCGGGAGGCGAGATTCGCCGAGTAGGCCCCGGGCTTTACCTGCAGAACCTGCAGCCGCGGCGAGTGATCGACCGCATTGTAGAGAAACGTGTGCGAGTCCCGGCACTCGTTCGGCGAGTGTTCGCGAGCGCGATCTACGAGCAGTTCGTTACAGGTGCCCCGGGTCTCGAAGCACTTGCGGTTCTGTGGCACGCGCTCCGCCTGGTCCGAGGCGAGGTCCGCGAAGCGCCGCAGGTGGCGCGGGTGGTGTTGGACGCCCCCGCCACTGGGCACGGCGTGTCGTTGTTGACCGCGCCGCGGCTCGTCTCGGAGGTCATCGCCGGTGGCCCAGTGGGTGAGATGACTCGCGAAGTGGCGGAGTGGGTTTCGCGCCAGGATCTCGTGGGTGTCGTGGTGGCGGCGATGGCGGAAGAGATGCCCGTGACCGAGGCTCTGGATCTGCGCCGCCGGCTCTCCGGTGAACTGGATCGTGAGCCCCAGCTTCTTGTCGTCAATGCCGTGTACCCCAAGGTGCCCGAGCGATTGAACTCGGCGTCTGATGAGCTGACAGGTCTGTGGCGTCGTCGCCGGCGTCTCAACGACAGCGAGCTTAGCCGTCTCGGGAAAGAATGGCGCCGGCCCGATGTCGAGTTGCCACTGTTGCCGCTGGGGGCTGGCCCCGAGTTGGTCTCGGCCCTTGCGCAACCGCTGGCTCGATGGACCTCGGCGTCGACGAGCGCGGGAGCGGACGCGTCGTGAGCGTCGTGGCGGAGCTGCCGCGCCTGGTAGTCGTCGTTGGCTCAGGTGGAGTCGGCAAGACCACCCTCGCGGGAGCTCTGGGGCTCCGTTCGGCGGCGGCTGGGGCCGATACGCTCGTGATGACGTTCGATCCTTCGTTGAGGCTGCGTGAGGCCCTTGGGGTAGGCGAAGAAGCGCGCGACACCGAGATCGAGATTGATGCGGGCAAACCGGGGCGGGTTGCCGTCAGCCTGCTCGATGCCCGACTCACCTTCGATCGGCTGATCGAGAGGTACTCGAGCGGCGCCGGTGTCCGCGACCGGATTCTGGAGAACCGGTACTACCATCACCTCGCAGGTGGTCTTGCCGGCATCCTCGAGTACATGGCGGTCGAGCGGCTCTTCGAGGTGGCCGCGGAAAGTCGATATGACAGGGTGGTGCTCGACACGCCGCCGACCCGGCAGGCAATCGATTTCCTCGAGGCCCCGGCGCGGATCGTGGAGTTCCTGGACAGCGGAGCGGTAGGCTTTGCGACCCGGGCCTGGTTTGATTCGCGAGGGCGTTTCCGCCCGACGTCGTATCTGGGAGGATTGGGGCGTCGATTGGATGGCTACTTGGATGAGGTCGTCGGCCTCGACCTACTGCGCGACATGGTCGAGTTCTTCCAGGCCTTCGAGCCGCTCTTCGAGGGGTTCAGAGCTCGCGCCAGTGAAGTGCGTAGGCTACTCACATCACCGGAGACCCGGTTTCTTCTGGTGAGCGGCGCAGGAGAGGACCGAGTGCCGGATACGCTCTTCTTTGCCCGCCGTCTCGAGGAGGCCGGTCACCATTTGGGACCGATTGTGGTCAACCGGCTGCATCCGAGCGCGGACTCCGCCGGTCGGGGTCGCGCTAAGCAATCGGTGGATCCGGGGCGAACCGATGGCCGCCGCCTGCTGATCCAGTTGGCGCGGCGGGAGGCTGCCGCGCTCGAGCACCTCGAGAGCCTGCTGTCCGAGGATCAGGTGCTTGCTGCGTTGCCCCTGCTCCCGGAGGCTCCGACCGGTCTCGAGGGCCTGGACGAGCTCGGGAGGCTGCTCGAAGAGCGGCTGGGAGTGGCCTAAGAGAAGCCTTTTTATGCCTTTTTGCCGCAGTGCGGTAGAGGGGTTGACGTTTATGCCGCAGTGCGGTATAAATGGGCTACTGACTGCCGCGGGGCGGCAAAAAGCCGGTGACACCGGAGGGAAAGACCATGGTTCGACTGATCAAACGCTACGAAAGTCGCAAGCTCTACGACACGGAAGAAAGCCGTTATGTCTCGCTCGAGGAGATCGCCGAATTCGTTCGTCGCGGCCAGGAGGTGCGCGTCTTGGACAACGCGTCCGAAGACGACGTGACCGCCCAGACGCTGACACAGATCATGTTGGAGGAAGGCCGCAATGGCCGTTCACCGGTTCCTACCGAGCTGCTACATGATCTCGTGAGAATGGGCAAAAAGTCCCTGAGCACCGGTGTCGAGCAGGTTCAGCAAGGTGTGGATCGTCTTCTGGAAGCCTCGTTCGATCGCGTGGCCCCGATCCGCCAGGCCCGCGATGAGATGGACCGTCTGCGAACACGGCTCGAGGATCTGGAGGGCTCGCTGGTAAGGCTCGAGGCGGGGAGCAGCCCGGTCGCCAAGAAGAGTGCTCCAAAGAAGCGGGCGACCAGAAAACGAGCAGCCACAAAGAAATCACGCAAGCGCAAGAAGACTACGTCGCAAGGCGCAACTGGCAAATAGAGTTTAATCGCCGCCATCCCGGCGGCGCCAAAGGGAGACAAAAGAAATGGCAAAGAAGAAGACAAGTCAAAACGAACTGGCGGAATCCGCCAACAAGATCTGGCTCGCCGGTCTCGGCGCGTTTGCAGTCGCCGAGGAGGAAGGGTCCAAGGTGTTCAAGACCCTGGTCAAGAAGGGCGAGGGTTTCGAGCGTCGCAGCAAGAAGCAGCTCGAGAAGGTCCAGGGCGATGTCGAAGGGCAAGTGGAGACCGCTCGCGAGAAGGCCGAAGGTGCCTGGAACAAGCTGGGCAAGTCATTTGACGAGAAGGTCTCTGACGCGCTCGGACGCCTTGGTGTCCCCAGCCGGATGGAGATCCAGAAGCTGACCAAGAGGGTCGAACAGCTCACCCGCAAGGTGGATGGTCTGAAGACTCGGAAGACCACGCCGGTTCGCAAGACTCGTACGCGCAAGACCGCCTGACCGGGTCGGGTTCCAACTTGGAGCGAAGAGCCAGAGCCGGTGCGAGCCGGACCGGACGGGTGGGGATTGCTCTTGCCGGTGGGGGTCCTGAGGGTGCGGTCTATGAGATTGGTGCCCTCAGGGCTCTCGACGAGGCTCTCGAGGGCGCCGATCTCAACAATCTCGACGTCTATGTAGGGGTCAGCGCCGGCGCTTTTCTTGCCGCCAATCTGGCCAACGACCTCACCCCGGCGCAAATGTGCCGGGCGATCGTCAAGCACGATCCCGGGGAGCATCCGTTTCACTCGAGCACCTTTCTCCAGCCGGCCACCGGAGCCTTTCTGCGCGGCGGTTGGAAGGTGCCAAAGCTCCTCTGGGAAGGCCTATCCGAGTACCTCGGCAATCCCAGTGACTCGACGCTACTCGACTCTCTGACACGGATCAGCCGGGCGTTGCCGGTCGGCGTGTTCCGCAACGAGCCGATCCGCGCCTTCCTGGAGAAGATCTACACCCTCCCGGGACGTACCGACGACTTCCGAGAACTGAACAAGAAGCTCTTTATCGTCGCCGTGGATCTCGACTCGGGAGAGGCAGTCCGGTTTGGCGACGAAGGATTTGATCACGTGCCGATTTCGACGGCGGCCCAGGCGTCGATGGCACTCCCGGGTCTCTACCCACCGGTTGATTTCGAAGGCCGTACCTATGTCGACGGAGTTCTTAGAAAGACCCTCCATGCGTCGGTTGCTTTGGAACAAGGCGTCGACCTGCTGCTGTGCCTGAATCCGATCGTTCCGGTGGATACCGGAGGCGCGGTCGAGCAAGGCGTTATGCGCCGCGGTAGGCTGGTCGATCGGGGATGGCCGACCGTGATCTCGCAGACCCTGCGGACCCTGATCCGTTCGCGGTTGCGCGCCGGACTCAACAGCTACGAGGGGCGCTACAACGCCGATATCGTGCTGCTTGAGCCGCGCCGGGACGATTACCGGATGTTTTTCACCAACATCTTTAGCTTCTCCTCGCGGCAGGCGGTTTGCGAGCACGCCTATCAGGAGACACGCCGTGAGTTGCTTGATCGCTTCGACGAGTTGGAGCCCGTTCTCGCCCGGCATGGGGTCACCCTACGGCGAGACCTGCTGGAGCAGCCGCGAGATCTGTGGAACGGCGTGCGCCTCCCGCGCAGGCGTCGCGCCGGCCATGCCGGCGCCACTCTCGACGATCTGGATCGAGCGCTCGACCGCCTCGTCGAGGCCCTCGACCTGGCTGCAACCTAGGGATCGATCGCAGCAAGGGGCCGTTGTCTTGCGTAGGCTAGACTACCGGCAATTATGAACTCGGAATCTCGCGCGCTGCAGTCGGACGCCGGCCGAGGCGAGGCGACCGAGGCTGGGCTCCGCCTCAGCCTCATCGTGCCCGTATTCAATGAGCGCTACCTGGTCAGCGAGATGCTGGATCGGTTGCTCGCGGTATCGATCCGGGGAATCTCGGAGCTCGAGGTCATTGTCGTTGATGACGGCTCGACCGACGGCAGCCGCGAGATTCTCGACCGATACGCGCTCGATCATGGCGAGCGGATCGTCTACCTCAAAAAGGCCGAGAACGAGGGCAAGGGCTCGGCGGTTCGAACCGGAATCGAGCACGCCACCGGCGATCTCATCGTCTTTCAGGATGCCGATCTGGAGTACGATCCTCGCGATCTCGAGCGGCTGGTCGGGCCTTTTTTGGAAGACGGTGCCGATGTCGTATACGGCTCGCGTTTTGCCGCCAGCGATCGCCGTCGGGTTGTCTATTACCGTCACAGCCTCGGCAACCGGTTTCTCACCTTCATCAGCAACCTGACAACCGATCTCAACCTCACCGATGTCGAAACCTGCTACAAGATGTTCCGCGGCCCTCTTCTCAAGTCGATCCCCTTGCGTTCGAATGACTTTGGTATGGAGATCGAGCTGACCGCCAAGATCGCCAAACGCAGGTGCGTCGTCTATGAGGTGCCAATCAGCTACCGTGGGCGGACGTACGACGAGGGGAAGAAGATCGGGTGGACTGACGGCGTCAAGGCGATCTGGACGGTGCTGCGTTACTGGTTTATGGATGACCTGTACAAGCAGGACGCTTATGGTGGCGAGATTCTCCATCGACTCGAGCGAGCGCGGCGATTCAACTCGTGGATGGCGAGCGCCATACGTCCCTGGGTGGGCGAGCGCGTTCTCGAAATCGGTGCTGGAATCGGCAACATCACAACTCGACTGATCCCTCGCACGCTCTATGTCGCAAGTGATATCAACAAACACTACTTGCGCTACGTCCGCAACATGTCGACGGGCCGTCCCTACCTCGAGGTTGCAGAGATCGATTTGGAGGAGGCGGAGACATTCGCCGACCACCACGGCCGTTTCGACACGGTCGTCTGCCTCAATGTGCTTGAGCACGTCGAAGATCCCGATCGGGCCCTTGCCAACATTGGCTCTGGTCTGGGACCGGGCGGTCGAGCGGTGATCTATGTGCCGCGCGGCCAGCGACTCTACTCATCGCTCGACGAGGCGCTCGAGCACCGCTGCCGGTACGAAGAAGCCGATCTTCGCCGCGAGCTCGAAACGGCCGGGTTCGAGATCGAGCACCTGTCGTCTTTCAACCGCTGCTCGGTCCCGGTCTGGTGGTGGAATGGCAAGGTGCTGGGCAAAAGGACGTTTGGGAGACTACAACTCAAGCTCTTCGATCTCCTGGTGCCGATGTTGAGACACATCGACCGGTTCCTGCCCTGGAAGGGTCTGGGGCTCATCGCTGTGGCGAAGAAGACGGGGACACCGGAGAAGGGGACACCCTAAACGGCGTCCCCGTTGCCGACGCCTCCGCCGGCCGGTAGATCAATCCAACCAGGCGGTCACTTCGCCGACCCCGACTTCGACAAAGACCCGGGACTTGCCGGGACCTTCGGCCCAATGGATCTCGGCGCCCACCAGCATTGACCGGCGGGCCCGCTGGTCTGCGTCGGTACCGTGGAGTTCGACTTCGCCGACCCCGGCGTCGAGATCGACCGAGCGCAACGCCGACTTGGTGAGCCAGAGGTTGACTTCGCCGACGCCCAGCTCGACATGGAGGTCTTTACTGAGCCCTTCGATGTCGAGCTCGCCGACACCCAGCTCGACATCGACGTCGAGGCCTCTGGGTACGCGGATGGTTCCCTCGAGGTCGATCTTGCCCTTGCCCCAGCGTGGGAAGCCGTCGAGCTCGAGATAGAAGCTCTTGCCGTGGCGGCGATCGTCGAGAAAGAGCGCGTCAAGGGTTTCTTCGCAGTCCGACGCCAGCATGCGGCAATCGGCGACCAACTCGACCTCGATCCGGTTGCCATCGCTACCCTCAATTCTCAACTCTGCCACCGCGAAGTCGAGATGGACGCCCTCGAGGGATTCGACCTCGTAAGAACCAGCTATTTCACGCTCCTCGTCGGCCGTTGCTGGCAAGGCGATCAGGACGGCCACGAGCGAGATGGCTGTGATCTTGTGAAGGGTCCTCATGAGCGTCTCCTCCTGACCAGAGTCTACGGTGAAGAGCTCCCGTTTGTTTCCTGTCCCCGATGCCGCCTGATGGGAACCAGGAGTGCCAGAAAAGCCACTGACAGGACCGTCGCCAAGGCGAAGATGAAGACATAGCTGGTGTGTTGGGTGATGACACCCGAGATCCAGGCGGCGGGTTGTTTACCCCATACCTCGATGGCGGCCAGTAGGGTGTAGTGAGTGGCGCCGATTTTCTTGTTGACCCGGCTCATCATGAAAGCGAAAAGGGCCGTCGTGAGGGCGCCACCGAAGAAATGCTCGGCACAGGTCACTGCGATGACCTTTGCTTCGCTTGGTGCTACGACCGACAGCCACCATTCTCCGGCCACTGGAAGCGCGCGGAGTGCGGCGGTGATCGCAAGGGCGTCGACCAGCCGGATACGGCTGGCGAGATAGCCTCCCGAGTAGGACCCGAGAATCGAGAACAGCATGCCCCAGGTTCCGACCCACAGACCGATCTGCTGTGGGGAGTAGCCGGCATCGACCAGAAACGGCTTGAACATCGTGTCCGCCATCGACTCGCCGAGCTTGTAGGTGGCGATAAAGAGAAGCAGCCAACCGGCGCCACGATGGGTGAGGGCTCGCTTGAGGTTGGTCAGTACCGCGCCGATGGTTGCGTGCTCGTGGATCGAACCGGCACCTGTTCCCTTCATCCAGCGGTTCTCCTGGAACAGGAAGCTCACCGGCAGAGTGGCGGCGATGAGAGCCGCCATGACCAGGAAAAGCCCTGCCCAGCCGATCCAACCGCTGGCCCACAGAAGAACACCGCCACCGATCAGCATCCCCATCTTGTAGCCAACGACCTGGGCGATATTCCCGCGGCCGAGCTCCGATCGTTCCAGAAGATCGACGGCTAGCCCGTCTACGGCGACGTCAAGGGTCGCCGCAAACAGGTTCATCATCAACACCAGCCCGAGGAGGAGTCCGAGCCGTTCTCCCGGGGGAGTCCAGGCGGCCGCTGCGCATGTAACGATGAGACAGCCCTGTAGAGGCAGGATCCACGAGCGTCGTTTGCCCTTTTCGATCGAGCCGAAACGGTCGACCAGCGGTGCCCAGAAGATCTTGAGCATCCAGGGTAGCGACAGCGCCGTCGCAAAGCCGATGACGCTGAGCGAGGTGCCGGCTCCGCGGAGGTGGACCGGAAGGGCTGTCGCTTGGAAACCGAAGGGCAGGCCCTGGACAAAGTACAGAGTCCAGAGAATCCCGAGCTTCCGACGCCGGGGGGAAAGCAAGGTCATCGGGCGCATTCTAGTCGTTCGCACCGGGTAGCTGGCTTGCCGCCTATGGAGGGGTCTGTTACAAACCAATGATGGGAAATCTGGTGGTTCTCGGGATGCAGTGGGGAGACGAGGGCAAAGGGAAAATCGTGGATCTGCTTTGTCCGGCCTTCGATGTGGTGTGCAGATACCAGGGTGGCAATAACGCCGGCCACACCGTCAAGTTCGAGGACCGCCATTTTGCGCTTCACCTGATCCCTTCGGGGATCCTGCGACCCGGTATCCTCTGTGTCCTGGGCAATGGTCTGGTGCTGGACCCCGAGGCGTTTTTTGAGGAATTGAAGCGCCTTTCCGCGGCGGGTATCGATGTGGCCGACAGACTCTTCGTGTCAGACCGGATTCAACTGATTCTGCCGCTCCACGTGGATCGTGACCGCAAGCGGGAGGAAGGTCGCGGCAACAACAAGATCGGTACTACGGGTCGCGGCATCGGCCCGGCCTATGAGGCCAAAGCCGCGCGTGCCGGGCTCCGTGCGGGAGAGTTGGTGGTTCACGTGCCGGGCGAACCTTGGCGGCGCAGCGAAAGGCTGATGAGTCGTCTGACTCGGTTGTCACGCTCGGGCGACCCCGAGCCTCTCGAAGAAATGTCGCACCAGATGCTCGACTGGGCGGAAAAGCTGGCACCCCTGGTGCGAGACACGGGTCTCCTACTCAATACCTGGATGGACGAAGGTAAGACGGTTCTCTTCGAAGGAGCCCAGGGCACCCTCCTCGACGTCGACCACGGGACCTACCCGTATGTCACCAGTTCGAATGCCAGTGCCGGTGGGGCGGCGACCGGTACCGGAGTGCCGCCGTCACGGTTGGGCTCGGTTCTGGGTGTTCTCAAGGCCTACGCGACAAGGGTGGGCGAGGGCCCGTTTGTCGGCGAGCTTCACGATGAGTCCGGGGACTACCTGCGCGAACGGGGACACGAATACGGCACGACCACCGGCCGGCCGAGGCGCTGTGGCTGGCTCGATACGGTGGCGGCAGGGTACGCGAGGCGGATCAACGGCGTCGATTCGATCGCGTTGACCAAGCTCGACATTCTGGACAAGTTCGATGAGATCCCCGTGTGTACCGGTTACCGGATCGGCGGTGAGGTCCGGCGGGAATTCCCCTCCACCGTGGAGGACCTGGAACGCGCCGAGCCCGTCTATGAGGTACTGCCCGGCTGGCGGCGAGAAACCGTGGGGATCCTCGCTTTCGATGACCTGCCACCGGAGGCACGAAACTATGTCGCCTTTGTCGAAGAAGCGGTCGGCGCACCCGTGAGCGTCGTTTCGACCGGGCCCCGCCGCGAGGAGACCCTGTTGCGACGTCAGGCGGGGCTGACGAGTGCCCTCGGCGACAGAATCGATCGTCTAGAGGGGCCGGTCTAGCACGGGCGGCTAGGCGGTGGCCCAGAGGAGACAGCATGCGGATCGCTCTGGTGCAACAACGGGCATCGGCCGACAAGCAGGCCAACCTGGAGAAGGGGCTGGCCGCGGTCGATGCGGCGGCCGCGGCGGGCGCCGAATTGGTCACCTTCGCCGAGCTGGCCTTCGAGCCCTTTTACCCACAAAAACCAGCGACGGCTCTCGATGCCGGCAATGCCGTGGCGGATCTCGCCGAGCCGGTCCCCGGGCCGGTCACCGAGGCGTTCTCGGCCAGGGCAGCCCACCACGGTGTCGTCGTGGTGCTCAACCTTTTCGAACGGGACGGAGATCGGTGTTATGACTGCTCGCCGGTGATCGACGCCGACGGGACGCTTTTGGGCAGCACGCGCATGGTCCACATCACGGATTACCCTTGCTTTCACGAAAAGGCCTACTACACGCCGGGCAACACCGGGGCTCCGGTCTATGAGACCCGGGCCGGCAAGATCGGAGTGGCTATCTGCTACGACCGTCACTATCCGGAATACATGCGGGCGCTGGCGTTGGCCGGGGCCGAGTTGGTGGTCGTACCGCAGGCGGGCGCCGTGGACGAATGGCCCGAAGGGCTTTTCGAGGCCGAACTGCGAGTGGCGGCCTTCCAGAACGGCTACTTCACCGCCCTGTGCAACCGGGTGGGGGAGGAGGAGTGTCTGACCTTTGCCGGGGAATCGTTTGTCTGCGATCCGGCGGGCCGGGTGGTGACGCGAGCCGTTCAGGGCGGGGAAGAGATCCTTTATGCCGATCTCGATCTGTCCGAGGTCGCCGACTCGCACGCGCGAAAGCTCTTCCTGCGGGACCGGCGACCGGAGCTCTATCACGGCTGGCTGAGGGTTCACACCTGAGCCGTTCGGAATCACGCGCACTCAGAGTCGTTCTGGTGGCCGTCCTCGTGCTCCAGCTCGGGCTGGCGCTGGTCCTCGCTCGGTTCTATCTTTCGATGCATCACACACTGCGCAACAACGGCAACTGGACGGTGACGAAGACGACAGTCTCGCGCGGGCTCATGGGTGCCTACTCTTTTCTCTACTCGCTTCAGCCTCTTGCCGCGGGAAATTTGGCACTTTCTGCCTGGCACGGGCATCAGGAGGTGGTCCTGGCAGAAGAGGTCGACCCTTCCGTAGTCGAGTTCGATTTCATCCTCGGGAAGGGTGGCTACCTGTTCTTCGAGTTCAATCGCAAAGACAAGAACTACGACGGTGTCCGAGTCAGCAGAAACCCCTACTT
>Ga0224508_10004280_pt1 | contig 11683 bp, 15 predicted proteins | sample SF_Jan12_sed_USG_4_FD_170157 | JGI IMG/M metagenome (GOLD analysis project Ga0224508, IMG submission 170157) | Sediment microbial communities from San Francisco Bay, California, United States - SF_Jan12_sed_USGS_21 | ecosystem: Environmental > Aquatic > Marine > Sediment | place: USA...
AAGACAATAATTTTTACACAAAACAATAAAATGGTCTATGATCTCTCAAACAGATTCTTGATTCCATATATCACTTACAAGACAATAAAAGAAGAAAGACGAGATGTCTTGGAGGGATTCAAATCTGGTAGATATAATGTAGTTGTAACCTCCAGAGTCTTAGATGAGGGGGTAGATGTTCCTGATGCGGAATTAGGCATAATTATGAGCGGCACAGGTAGCGGACGAGAACTGATACAGAGACTAGGCAGGATTCTAAGGCCAAAATCAGATGGCAAAAAGGCAAGACTAGTTGAGATAGTATCAAAACATACGCGAGAAACAAACATCAGTGCAAAAAGGATAACTGCACTGAAAAGAAATTCTTCTACAAATGTAGAGTCCTCATTATATGGAAGTTAATACGATGTCTAACAAAATAACAAAAACAATTAAGGTGATGTCTTAATGCTTTCATCTGAACTTTTGCGTACCAAAATAAACCGAGGTAAGATAATGCCTTTGTTTTGTACTGCTAACTTTGACAACGGTACTGATTATCAACTTGCCAACAAACTCATTATATTTTTTACAAATGCTCAAAAAGATAGACAGTGCAAAGGGGATTTACTACAAAAGATTGGACAACTTGAATCCAAATACGATTACAAGCTGGTACGGGGATTCTCTGCATTGTTAGAGCGACGTTCTGTTTTTGGACGATTAAACTCATCATCTTCCTCCTCCATTGCAACTCCAATGTTCATAAGACAAAAATTGTTTGAGGAATCCTCAAAACAAGGTTTAGCTTTGTCTGATTCACAAAGACAAGACATCATCCAACAAATTGCAAATCAGATGTATATTTCATCTGATGCTGTTGAAACTATAATGTGGAGTGACAAAGATGAGAATCTTGTACTTGCACAATTTGATACCATCAATCCTAAAGATCTAATCTTGTGGTATAATCTTTCATTATTTCAAACGCTTCTTTTCAAATGCACTAGATTAGAATTTTATGTAAAAGGTGGTCTTTACTGGAAACAAGTTTTACGTAATGTCAAAAGATATGGTCTGATGTATACTTTAGAATATCATTCAGAGAATGACTCAGATGATGATTCCATAAAATGTGTTTTAGAAGGACCGCTTAGTCTCTTTAGAATGACTGATAGATATGGTACATCGATGGCCAAATTATTGCCATCAATTGTAGGCACACCGACTTGGAAAATCAATGGTTCCATAGTAAAAAAGACAGATGAGGGACAAAAAATCTATTCATTTGAATTATCAAACGATGATACCCAAGAGTTTCTTCGCTCAACAATTGATACAGCATATCAAAATAATGGCAATGCGGAAAATGATGATTACGTTTATGACAGTTCGATAGAAGCAGCATTTGCAAAGAGATTCCATCAACACTTTGATCAAAATGACAAGTTTGGATGGAAAATTTCTCGAGAACCAGACCCTTTGATTGCAGATGGCAAAGCCATGATTCCTGATTTTCTATTTGAAAGATTTGGACGAAAAGTATACTTGGAAATTGTCGGCTTTTGGACAAAAGAGTATCTTGAAAGAAAAACTGCTAAACTTAAGGTATTATTTGGTAACAATGAGAAAAACAAAAACAACAAAAATATTGATTTGTTGGTGGCAGTAAATTCTGAATTATCATGTTCACAAATAGAAACAATTTCCAAAGATCGAATTTTTACCTTTAAAAAAGATGTGTCAATAAAACCTATCCTAGAACATTTGAAGAAAATTGATATCGAAATTACAAAAGAAAAGATTAACGATACTAAAATTAAATTAGACCAAAATAATTTGGATTTGATCTCCATAACACAGATTGCGCAGGAATATGCTATTCCAAAAACCGCAGCATTAAAGATTCTCAATACTGATTATCCTGATGTATATGTTACAGTTGGTTCATATTTAATTTCAAAAGAAAAAACTAATGCTGTAAATAATTCCCTTGATGGGATTTCTAAATTCATTCAAGCATGTATGGTTATGAAATCTTATAAAATTCCTGATTCATGTCATGCTGATTTGTTATCTAAATTAGGATATCATGTAGTTTGGAGTGATTTAGATCCAAATAATGCAATAATAATTAAAAAATAATTTCATGTTTCTCTGCAAATTATTTACTTTGTTTAATCCCCAAACCCAACTGCGGTATTAAACTTACAGTGTCATGTTGTCTCTTAAAATCCCCTGAAGAAGCATTGTATAGTTGACACTAATCTCCAATCATTGATAATGATGAAAATTTGCCTCAAACATTTTATGACAACTTAATTTTCTAAATGGTGCAATAGAAACATAGTTTCATTTTGTCACATGTCTGATACACTATACAAATTAAATTCTTAAAACCATTTTTGAAAATTGATAACTCGTTTTTATTACTGCAATCCTAACATATTGCCTGAAACAAATTATTCTCGGAATTACAATACTTGCACTTTTAACCACTGTATACGGTTCTGAGGATGCATTTGCACATCACGTACTAGAAAAAATTCCTGTATCAGGTGATCCTATGGGTATGTCTTTGACTGATGATTTTCTTTACGTATCTAGTTTTCAATACCCACACATATCCATAATTGACATTGAAAAAAATGAAAATATTGATTTTATTACAACTACCTCTTCTGGAATAATGGCAGTAGAAGCAGTGCCTGATAAAAATAAGATTTATGCCGCCCCATTTGAGAGTGGCGGAATTGATGTTTATGCCTTGAGTTCAAAATTACTCATCAAGACTATTCCGTTACCTGATTCTGAAATTGATTTCCCAACAACATCAAACCAACCTTATGGACAAACATCTGACGTCCATTTTGTGACAGGAGGATGGTCACTTGATTATAATCCTGCAAAAGAACTCTTGTACGTGGCAGATTACAATTCTAATTCAATTCATGTAATTGATGGAAAAACTGATGAAGTGATTCAAACTATAGATGTGCCTAGACATCCATTTACTGTGAGAGCAGACCCAATATCTAATGTTGTAATAGTTGCAAGTCTTGCAGGAAATGAAATAACTTTCTTAGAAGATGTAACTGATCAATATTCAGTTAAACCCATACACGAAGTAGTAGAAACCATAACTGTGTCTGGAGGTCCATGGGGACTAGAACTTGATCCACTACATCATCATGCTTATGTCACAAATAGAGGATGTGAGTGCGTTACTGTGATTAATACTTTGGAAAAAGCAATTGTTGGAGAAATTCCTTTAGGTGATAAGGCAAAGGCAATTGCAGTTGACACTGAGGATCACATAATCTATGTCTCATATCTAACACAAAACAAAATCGTAAAGATAGATGGACAGACAAATGAAATCTTATCAAAATTAAATCTTCAATCCCCTCCATGGGACATCAAAGTGGATCCCAAATCACACAAGTTCTACACTGCATTAAAATCAGAAGATAGCGTACTTGTTTTAGGTCCTACCTCTTATTCTATTCATTTGCCTGTACTGACACTGCAGACTCCTTCTGCACTTACAGGAATGATTAATGTTCATGGCACTGATGTAACTGCGTCAAACCCTGTTGTAGATGTTGTAAACACCAAACTTTCAATGAATGTTGGAACTGACGATGGTGGTAAACTTACAATTAATATTCCAAGATATGTCTTAGATTCAAAACTTGCAGATGCTGACACACCATTTGAGGTATCTGTAGATGGAGAAATTGTAGAACATCAAGAATTAGAAGGCATCTACAATGACAGAATTGTCTCATTACGTGTGAGTCCTAACTCCGAAACCCTATCAATTTCTGGAAGCAAAATATCTGTAGAAACCCGTGAACCACTTCAAACAATAGGTACTCCAATAACGCAAGAACCATCATTATCCAAAGGGTATGAAATAATTTGTGAAGGAAAGGTCTGGGTTGAAAGTCTCAAAGGGAAAATTGCATGTACATTACCATCAACTGCAAAGAAATTAGTAGAGCGTGGTTGGGGAACAATACTGGAGTAAAATATGAGCAACAAGAGAATAATGGTTTGTTTGGATGGTTCAAAGCATTCCCTACGTGGATTAGATGCTGCAATCTTGTTTGCAAAAAAGTCTGATGCCCTAATCATTGGCGTTCACAGCGATACGAGCTTTAGTGCATTTTCTGCTGTTCGTGCTCCTATACTCCCAGAGAAAAAATGGACAAATGAAGCACAAGGAATAATGCATGTTGCAGAGAAAAAAGTAGAAAAAAATAAAATCAAATTTGAAGGAATTGTTATCGGAGGCCATACTTCAGGTATTGACTTGACTACATTCGCTAACAATCCCAAAAACAAAATTGATCAAATAGTAATTGGTGCAAGAGGAATGGGATTTCCAAAAGAGATATTTTTTGGAAGTACATCAAACTTTGTTCTACATAAAGCAAAGGCACCTGTAACCGTAGTAAAATAAATATGATTTTTTATACTATCCTCTATGCTCAGATTTAAAATCTAATTTTTTATTGAATTAATAATTATGAATCTAAAAAAGAAAAAATGAATTATTTTTATAAAAAATATTATGATGTTTTCAAAACTTAGAAAAACAAATCATATCAGATCACGCCAAATCCCTGTAAATTCATCACTGTGAACTACAGTTTTCACTTCTAGAAATCCCAAGTGTTCAAGTCTTTCTCGTTTGTCAAAATATTTGAAGACTCCTTCTTTGTCAGGATACATGATAAGAGTTTCCTGTTCTCCAGGTTCCAATAAATCTGTCTGAACATCTAATCCCTCAATGTATAGTCTGTGATGCTTGTCTCCATTGTTAATCACAGTTAAGAGATATGCAAAACTGGTTCTGGTAATAAGATAAGGATTTGGTTCTCCATCAATTCCAGAAATTCCTTGGAGTTGAACCTTGTCATTAACATCTTCAAAAGCAACAGTTTGCTCAACACGTTCTTGCCAAAAGATTGAAACGTGTCTTACGTTTCCCTGGCCGATAAATCCTATCATTCCTGCTAAAGCCACAACCCCCACTACAACTGCAATAATTATCATAGTCTTATTGTGATTACTCAATTAATCTACCCCTTTTTTTGGTCATCGATACAATTGCAAGAATTATCCCTGCAGCACCAAGAGACATACCAAACACTGCAAAGTCATAGCTTGTTCTGCTGTTGGAATCTTTAACTCCTGAACCTGATTTGGCAGATGATACTTCTTTTTGCAATGAAGATATCGCATTTTTCAAAGCAGTAACATCTGAACCCGATGATTGCTTATTGACAGGTGGAAAGTCAAGTATTGCAGTTGATTCTACATCCTCGATTGGAATTTGCACATCTACCTTTATTCCGTTAATTTCTCCCTTTAAGTCAATGGTAATTGTTCCTGTTTTGGTTGGAATTACAGGTGAAAAATAGTAACCTGGTCTTGGATCAGAATTAATGTCAATTTTTTTGGTGGCACCACCATACATCGCAGTAGCCTCCAAATTTTTGAATGCACTGCTTACTCCTTTGTATGATCCCTCTGTTTCTCCAGGTTCGGTAATTTTAAAGACAAAGTCATTCCTAATTCCCACAACAGGAGGTTCAATTCCCCAACCTGCATCAATTTCTAAATTATTTACATTAACTGAAGTGTGTGCTGATACTGGTGTAGACCCAACAACAAATAGGACGACCAATATAATTGCGATAATGTCTATACCGCTTAGGTAGTTGGTTCTTTTCAAAGAAAAAAGATTTCGATTTACCATATCAACACACATCCATTATGTGTCTCTGAATGATATAACATCAAAGACTACAATGTGGTTAATTGCACTCCAGTTTTTATGGCTGAAAACTTATTGTTATCGTATCATTGGTGATGGTTGTTTTACAATCCTTGTTTAATGTGGTTCTAATTAGAGATTCCAAAAGATATTTTAAAAACAAAGAGCCTTTTTCCTGAAGGTCATGGTGTACACTAAATGTGATATTGCCCTCTGTTTCATCCAGATTACATCTTCCATAACCACACAGGTCAAAATAGATTTTGATAAAATCAGTTACAGTTTTTGAATTGATCTCTTTCCATTTGAATAAAATGAATTCTTTTATTTCCTGACTTCCACATCTTGTTGCAATTTCTACTATATTTTTTTCATCGATACTGTTTAGCATCCTACGAAATGTGTCTGTACTCATTCGTAATGTGCCAAATTTTTTGGCATAAAGTTCAAACTCTACGTAATTGCCAAAAATCTGATTAGCAAGGGTGTTAAGGCTTGTTTTATTTTCTTCAGCTATATTTCGCAGCACTCTTTCATATTCTTCATTTATTCTAAAAGAGATGCTTGATGTCTTTTTGCTACTCATTTCACTGATAATTTTGAATTTTTACTGTTTTATCAGTTTAGCTGCATTTAACCACATTGTAGTCTGACCTGTTATATCAAATTCAATCTATGTTACTCTATGGGAAGAACATGCAGAGGAATATGCATTTACTCACAGGGTGTACCAATGAGCAATGGAAAGCGATACAAAAATGGACAAAAACGTTGCAGTTATTGTGATTTGTTTTTAGAGACATCTGAGATCAGGTGTCCCTGCTGCAAAACAATATTGAGAACAAAATCACGTGGTAAAAATCAAAGACTAGTATAGTTTACGTATGATTTGTCATTCTAACTAGATATGTCTTCAAATATTTCTCCAGTCAGAAGAATCATCTAGACTTCCCTTATAGTTAGTTGCAGTTAGGAATCTGAAAAATAAAATTGCAGTTGGCTACATTGTAATCTTCTTTGTTATATCAGATATCAACTGTATGCATAGTGAGGAAAAATGTACGAACAAAAACAAAAAGAAAAGAAACCGCCACGACTTGTAATCTGGTCTTTGATAGCTGCAGGAACAGCCGTTATTCTCATCTTTACACTGACTCCGTGGAATTTTATTCCAACGCAAGTCACCGAAGACGTAACAGTTCTTGCTATTACGGAGCATGGATGTGTTGGTGAATCTCAATATGGTGTAAGCGTGGTTGTGCCTCAATGCAGTGCACAAATAGGCGACATAGTATCTGCTTCGTTTTATGTTCCTTCTATGGAATTGAATGGATACTATGACAGACTCCAAGATAGAGTTGAAATGGTTCAGCCATAAACTCTTTCTTTTTTTTGATTTTTAAAATTATACACGTTTAATCAAATCTTTCATCTTTTGATTTTTCTTTGGTATTGGGTTTTCATTTGCATATCCTATTGGTAAAATTACTACTGGTCTAAGTTTTGTTTTCAAAATTTCTGCAACTGCTTTTTCTTTGAAATGTCCTATCCAGACACTTGATAGCCCTAAAGCCGTAGATGCTAATTGGGCATATGATGCTGCAATGGTAGCATCTTGAACTGAAAGGAGATTTTTTCCTCGTATTCCCATGAACTTTATTTTCTTAGGATTTGTACAAAAGACCAGAACTAGGCTTGAATTAACATAATCTTGACCATATGTTGCCTTTACAAGATTTTCTTTTTTCTTTTGATTCTCTACTACAAAAATTTGATAATTCTGCATTCCTTTTGCTGAAGGGCTCATCCAAGAAGTTTTCAAGATTTTTTGAATCTTTGTTTTTTCAACAGGTTTTTCTGAAAATGATCTAATTGAACGCCTCTTTTCAACAGTTTTAAAAAAAGATATTCTTATCACTCCTATGCTATTTTGTATTCTCTATGATTTTGATTAGACCGTTTTCAATCTCTTCTCCTGAAATTTTGAGATTTTCATCTGATACCATTGAAAGTAAAGATGTTGGTCTTGCTAAACTAATGAAATTTTCATCATCTTTTTGATAGACAGCAATAGTACATGGTAATAATAATCCAAAATCAGGATTAACCTCTAACACTTGTTTTGCAAGGTGAGGATTACATACTTCCATTAGTTTGTAATTATCTGCAAATTCCAATCCTTTTTCTGATAGAATTTTTTTGAAATCTATTGTTTCTAATACTCCAAACCCAATTTCCTTAAGATTTTTGGTAAGATCAATGATTGCATCATCGATACTTTTTTGGGTTTTGACCGTATGTGTAAAACTCATTATTCTTGTTTTTTATTTAAATCATATATTAGAGAAATACGATTTCCACACTTGGTAGTTATTAGTGGAAAATGTATTTTGGTATAATAGTAATATCTGAAATAACAAGTTCATGCAACCAAAAAACATTGGAATTATTATATCTGTAATACTTGGAATTACAATAATTGGTACGATAACCTTAGGCGAAAATTTAACACAAGACAGTGTTGAAAAACATGCAGTAAATTCTGAAACACTTAATGTCTTACTTGAAAACAAAGAGCATGTTCTAGTTGTAGATATTAGAACTGCTGAAGAATACCAATCAGGACATTTAGAGGGAGCATCTCATGATGATTTAGATTCAGCAACTCTGGAAAAACGAGTAAAAACAATCCAGAGCAGATTGCCTGATGTGGCTTCAAGATTCAATCTCGTATTAATTGACGATAATGGCTCAAAAGCAAAAAAAGCGGCTCAAACCATGACTGAGATGGGAATCCAGACTTTCTATCTTGATGGTGGGATGAGTAATTTATCTGAAAATCTTGTTTCTAGCTCTCAAACTGTGATTGATTCAGAAGAATTATTGAAAAAACTAGCAGATAATGCGGATTTGTATTTGCTTGATGTAAGACAGCCTGATGAATTACTGGAATCCAAAATTGATGGTGCAGTAAATATTCCTCTGGCAGAACTATTCCAACCAAACGCAATGGAGTCTATTCCTACTGATAAGCCAGTAGTGATAATTTGTGGTTCTGGAAACCGGGCAACAATAGCAACTTATGCACTTGCACAGGAAGGAATTGACTTTCAAGTTCTAGAAGGTGGAATGAAAGCATGGAACTCTCAAATTCAATCAGGGATGTAAATTCTAAGAGTTTTCCTTTTTTTTAAATCAAGATTATATTGTATGATGAATTGGAGATTCATAGTATGGCTGATTTTAAAATTTTAGGAAGGGATTCAAATCTTAGAAAAGCAATTCTAAAAGCACTTTCTGATGAATACTCTAGAACTATAATGAATTATACCATAGAGCAGCCAAAATCTGTTGTAGATATTGTAAAAGGATGTGATATCCCAATGACTACTGCATATAGACGAGTTCATGAACTAGAAGAAAATAAAATTCTCAAGGTTACTGGTTCTATTGTTACTGATGATGGAAAAAAATACTTTCTTTATCAAAACAGGTTAAAATCAATTTATGTAATATTTGGTTTGGAAGAATTAGATGTACAAATTGTAGAAAATGAAGGAATGGGTACTAGCGCTTACTGGTAAATATCTTCATGTCGTTTCTTTTTTGAAATACTATTTCTTGCTTTAGCTCTTAGTACTATGTGACAACATGGACATCTTGTCCCTTCACAATCGATGAAAATTCCACAAAAACTGCAACGTTTCTGCCCTCCTTTAGATTTTTCTTTAAAGCTGAATCACGAAGCATCGTTTTTTTTAAATTGACCACATTTGCATTTTCTCCTATATAATCTAGTTTTCATTTTCTAATAATCCCGGACAATCTTGATGCCAAACGGCATGAGATGCTGTGCAGCCTTTACATAGCATAGTTATGACTCTGGTAAAAACTGCTCAATCAAATTATCAAGCCTCTATGGAATTGAATCTAGGAAATTTAACTAAAGCATTCCAACTCCGATGGATTCCTTATTACTATGTTGTTTCCATGATTTTTTTCAATAGCAATAATTCTCATTTAATTTTTAAGTCTCAATTATAGAAATCGGACATGGAGAAAATTAAAACAATTCTTGTTCCCATGGATGGTTCCACGAGCTCGTTTAAGGCATTGACAAAGGCAATCTTTCTTGCAAAAAAGTGTGATTCCTCAATAACTGCTCTATATGTTTTACATACAGCTTTTGACAATCCTAATTTGATTTACGTTCCTCAAAGCCAAAACGAATTAAAAAAAGTAGAAAAGTTCCTTGCTACTGCAAAAAACCAAGTGACAAAAAACTCAATTAAGTTCAAAAAGGAAATAGTATTTGGACATGAGGCAAAGGAGATTATTGATTTTGCCCAAAAAGGAAAATTTGATCTTATCGTGATTGGTGCAAGAGGACGCGGTACGATAAAGCAGATGCTCCTTGGAAGTGTATCAAACACAATAGTGCATACCTCAAAGATTCCCGTATTGGTGATCAAGTAGTTTTCTTACCAAACTCAAATTTTGCTTTTTTTGCCTTCATGATTTTAACTAGAGACAGCATTACAGGTAACTCAACTAGTACTCCGACAACTACTGCCAGAGTCACTCCTGAATGAACTCCAAATAGTATTATGGCAACGGCTACTGCTAGTTCAAAAAAGTTGCTTGCCCCGATGAATTCAGAAGGTGCAGGCTTGAATTTATGCAAGAATGCTCTACAACGTTTACAGTTTAAAAAAATAAATTCAAATTAATATATTTTTATACTACAGTATACGATAGTATACCATGGAACAAAGCACTATAAAACTCTCTAAAAAGATCAAAAATGATCTCAAAAGACAGATGAACCATCCAGGGGAAACCTACGAGATGGTAATTGCAAGACTGCTAAAAATCACCTATGAGGATGATGTGTTAAGTGAGTCTGTAATCAAGAATATTGAAGAGGGTATAGCAGACATCAAGGCAGGACGTGTGTATACTTCAGAGCAGGTCAAAAAGAAACTAGGACTAAAGTGAGATGCAATGGCAAGTTGTATGGTCAAAGAAATCTGTAAGCCAGTTAGAGAAAATCAACAAGAAAAATGCACAGCAGATTTATGATACTGTTTTGGACTGCGTACAAGATCCATTCAAAAACGTGATTAGATTGAGTAATTCTCGATTTTACCGACTACGTGTAGGAAATTACAGAGTCATTTTGGATTTGCAGCAAAACAAGATGATAATCTTTGTTGTGGAGACGGACAACAGAGGAAGAATTTACAGAAAATAAAGACAGTATGATAAACATCAGAAGAACTTATGAACTTGTTATTTTGCGTTACATGTGAGAAGACATACAAACAACATGAGAGTTAAGATATTTTTCAAGTATTTTGGAATCGTTGTTGCCATCCTTGTGGGTGGTGTTCTTGTCGCAGGACAAATTGCATACCACAGCATAGGGGAAATTGATCCTCCGCCAGGTAAGATGTACTCAGTCAACGGAGGGGAGATTCACATGCATTGCACCGGGCCAGAAAACGATACGCAGCCGACCATCATCATCATATCAGGAGCGGGCACCCCAAGTTTCATGTATTCCCATCTTCAAGAGAATCTATCTGAGACTGCCCGTACGTGCAGCTATGACAGTGCAGGGATTGGCTGGAGCAAGGCAAACGATATTCCTTACACTTCTAAAAACTTGTCAGATGAATTAGGTCAACTCCTCCAAACAGCACAAATTGATGGCCCCGTAATACTGGCAGGGCATTCCTTGGGAGGCCTTGTAAGCCTGATTTACAGTGCAGAACACGAAGAGCAGATTGCAGGAATTGCCTTTATTGATTCAAGCCACTATGATCAGGTAGATCATTTCGGGCAAGAGTTCAGAGATGCATCAGACAAGCAGACAGATGAGCTGTTGGCAACTTTCTGGCTGTTGGAACTTGC
>Ga0224508_10004281_pt1 | contig 11683 bp, 11 predicted proteins | sample SF_Jan12_sed_USG_4_FD_170157 | JGI IMG/M metagenome (GOLD analysis project Ga0224508, IMG submission 170157) | Sediment microbial communities from San Francisco Bay, California, United States - SF_Jan12_sed_USGS_21 | ecosystem: Environmental > Aquatic > Marine > Sediment | place: USA...
AATGTTAGACATGGGTTTTCTGGCCGACATCATGCTGATCAAGGACAGTTTGCCCGGCAAACGACAAACCGTCTTGTTTTCGGCTACCTATGCCGAGGAAATTGTGCGCATCAGTAGTGCCGTTCAAAAATCTCCAGTCAAGGTTCAAGTTGAAAAATCGCATCACATAAAAGAGATCAAACAGACTTTTTACAAAACCCGGCAAGATGAGAGAACCGAGACACTGGTTGCCCTGCTCGAACATTTTCAACCCGAATCCACACTCGTATTCTGTAACCGGAAACAGCAATGTCAGGATTTGAAAGACGCGTTATGTCAGCGAGGGTTTCACGCTTTGAGCTTACACGGCGATCTGCAGCAGTTCGAGCGTGACCAGGTTTTGATTCAGTTTGCAAATCGCAGCAGCTCGATTTTGATTGCAACCGATGTCGCCGCTCGAGGACTGGACATCAGGAGCCTTGCTGCAGTCGTCAACTTTGAAATAACGCCGGATCCTGAAATTCATATCCATCGTATCGGTCGTACCGGAAGAGCGGGCAATGAAGGTTTGGCGCTGAGTCTTTTCACCGCAGGTGAACAAAATCGTATCGATGCTATTGAAAGCTATCAAGGCAGCCCGATAAAGATTGAAAATCCATCTAATTTGCAACGCCAGACTGGTTTTAGTCTAAAACCTGCCATGGAAACACTACTCATCAACGCTGGCAGAAAAGACAAAATCAGGGCCGGTGATATTTTGGGTGCCTTGACCGCCAGTTCCGAATTACCCGGCAAGCTCATCGGCAAGATCGATATCCTGGATAAAATGGCTTACGTAGCGGTGGACCGTAAGGTCGCGAGGCAGGCACTTAAGATCCTGCAGGACGGCAAGATCAAGGGCAGGAAGATTCGTGTTAGAAAGCTGGATAATTCAGCCGCGCCTGGCCATTCAGTATGAAACTATCCGGACATACAGCATCGATGAACATCTCTGGCTGTTGCACAAAGTGAGGCTGGATTGAAGACTCCCAAACGACTTAAGCCGCTACTCGAAGATGGTCTGATCGACGAAGTTCTACGACCATTGATGAGCGGAAAAGAAGCCGATGTGTTTATCGTGCGCTGCGGCAGTGAAATTCGCTGTGCGAAAATTTATAAAGAGGCGGATAAACGAGGTTTCAAACAGGCGACGCAATACCAGGAGGGCCGCAAGGTACGCAATTCTCGCCGCGCACGCGCAATGGAAAAAAGCTCTCGTTACGGTCGCAGGGAACAGGAACAGGCCTGGCAAAATACCGAAGTCGATGCATTGTATCGGCTGGCCCGGGTCGATGTGCGTGTGCCAAAGCCCTATGGCTGCTTCGATGGCGTTTTGCTAATGGAGCTGATCTGCGATGACCAGGGACTCGAAGCACCTCGTTTGAACGATGTTGCGATGTCGAGCACGCAAGCCGTGGAAGATCATCTGCTGATGATGCGCTACGTCGTGCGCATGTTGTGTGCAGGCCTGGTGCATGGTGATCTATCGGAGTTCAACGTGCTGGTCGATGACTATGGTCCGGTCATTATCGATCTTCCGCAGGTAGTCGACGCTGCCGCAAACAACCATGCCCAACACTTTTTTACTCGCGATGTGAATAAAATCACCAGCTACTACGGTCTGTTTTCCCCTGACATTCTGAGTACCCGATACGCAGAGGAAATCTGGGCACTCTACGAAGCGGGTGAATTGCACCCTGAGGTTGAGCTCTGCGGTGAATACAGTACTGTCGAGGTGGACGCAGACGTCGATGCAGTACTCGAAGAAATAAAACAGGCCATGCTCGAAGAGGAACAACGCCTGGCTCGATTAGCAGAGGCCTCATAAGTGAATTCCGGGGACAGTATACAATGTCAATTACTTAAGCTTGTCATTGCGAGGAGCGTTAGCGACGAAGCAATCTCCAAATGCTTAATTTTCACACAAAACCGGGACAGATCTAATTATGATGAAATAAATCTGTCCCGGTTCTCCAGTTCTCGTGACCACGCGTCAAATATTTTGTCCTCGGGTTTGTTAGCGGGCATTCGCCATCAATGCCCGCCCGCCTGCAGCGCCTGCCGCAGGCCTCTAAACCGCTTGCGATACTGCGCCGGCGTGATGCCGACCTTGCGCCGGAACAGGCGGCCGAAAAACGCCGCGTCCTCGTAGCCAACCTGCTGCGCGACGGCCTCGACCGGCTCCTCCCCGCTTTCGAGTAACTGCTTGGCCTCCTCGAGGCGCAGCGTGTGCACGTATTCCATTGGCGCCAGGCCCGTGGCGCGCTTGAAGCGGCGGTTGAAGCTGCGCTCGGAAATTTCCGCGATGTCGATCATCGCCGCCACCGGCGAAGCTTTATCGTAGTGGCTCGCGATCCAGGCCTGGCAGCGTGCGACGACCGCGTCTTCGACCTGGCGGCTGCGCGCCAGCATCGCGAACGGCAGCTGGCCAACGTCATGCCAGTCGATCAGGAACAGCTTCGCGATCGCCATCGCCTCGTCGACGTCGACGAGTCTCGCGACCAGGTAGAGCGCGAGGTCTTCCCACGAGGTACCACCGCCGGCCATGACCAGGCGCCCTTCGCGGCCGCTCACGACCAGCGCGCGATGCGGGTGCACGCGCACACCGGGATATTTCGCCAGCGCGTCGCAGTAAGCCCAGTGCGTGGTCGCTTCCTCGCCGTCGAGCAGGCCGGTCTCGGCCAGCAGAATTGCGCCCGAGCACGCGGTCGCGACGATCGCGCCGGCGTCGTAACAGCGGCGCAGCCAGTCGATCTCGGCGCGGTGGGAATCGGCCACGCTCGCGCCCGGCGCGACCGCCATCTCGGGCACGCAGATCACCTCCGGCACCACGTCGATGCCGGCGTCGGGCACGATTTGCACGCCATTGGCGATCCTGAGCGGCCGCACGCCGCCGCGGGCAACCACCTGCGGAGCGAGCACCGACGCGCCATCGCGCCCTTCCACCAGGGCCGCCCAGTCGCGCCCCGCGGAAGAGAACACGTCGAACATGCCATAGAGCGTCGAGGCGGCGACCTCGGGGATCGCGAGCAATGCAATTTTCGGTTTTTGCGTAATCATGGCGGAAATGACCGTTTTTCGTCTTTTTCCGCTTCAGTGTAACCCGGCCGTCCGCGCGAGACTATGCCCGTCCCGGAAAGTTTCCGGCATTAAACGAACCTTTACGACTACAGGAGCAAACCATGAGCACGGCATTACAACAACCCGATTTCGACACATTCGACCTCCAACGCGCGGCGGCCTTCGAGGAACGCTTCATGCAGGCACTGAACGAGGGCGGCATGCTACAACTCGTCTCCCTCGGTCACCGCACCGGCCTGTTGAGCCGCATGGCCGATGGTGTGCCGACCACTCTCGGTGCACTCGCCCGAGCGAGCGAGTTGAACGAGCGCTACCTGCGCGAGTGGCTGGGCGGCCTGACCGCGGCCGGCGTGCTCGAGCACGATCCCGAGGCGATGACTTACCGCCTGCCGCCGGAATTCGGCAACCTGCTCAGCGACCAGGGCGACGCGAACCTGGCGGTCTTTTCCCAGTACCTGCCGCTTCTCGGCACGGTCGAGGACGATATAGTCGACTGTTTCAGGAACGGCGGCGGCGTGCCCTACTCGCACTACGGCCGCTTCCACGAGGTCATGGCCGAGGACAGCGGGCAGACCGTGTTGCCGGCGCTGTTCGATGCAATACTGCCGCTCGCACCCGAGCTTATCGGCCGCCTCGAGGCCGGCATTCGCGTGCTCGATCTCGGCTGCGGGCGCGGCCGGGCGCTGATGAAAATGGCCGAACGCTTCCCGCGCAGCCAGTTCGTCGGTTACGACCTGTCCGCAGAAGCCGTTGGCTGGGCTAACGCGCAAGCAGCGGCAAGCGGTTTCGGCAACCTGCGCTTCGAGATTCGCGACCTCACCGATTACGACCAGAGCGCCGATGAAGACGCGTTCGATTTTGTGACCACCTTCGACGCGATCCACGACCAGGCCAAACCGCTGAACCTGCTCAAGGGCATACGGCGCACCCTGAAAGCCGACGGCGTTTACCTCGCACAGGACATCCATGCGTCGAGCCACCACCACCATGACCGCGAGCACCCGCTGGGGCCCCTGCTGTACACAATTTCGGTGATGCACTGCACCCCAGTCTCGCTCGGCCAGGGCGGCGAAGGTCTCGGCACCATGTGGGGCCGTGAACTTGCCCGCGACTATTTCATGCGCGCCGGCTTCGACAGCATCGAGGTGCACCAGCTGTCGCACGATGTACAGAATGATTACTGGGTATTGCGCGCATGAGTGTCGCCAGTGCTCAAGACAGGACACACATCCGAATCCGAAACTGATTATCGCTTAACACACATGGGCAACGGGGTCAGGCCTTAAAATTGACATTACTTTTTCTAACACATGTAAAATGAAAGGTCTGACCCGAATGGCACTTACTTAAGCCCAAAACTGCTGTCATTGCGATACCCACAGGGCATAAAGGAGCGCTAGCGACGAAGCAATCTCTGAATATTTGATTTTAAATAAAAGATTGCTTCGCTGCAGCCAATGCATTCGCTCCGCTCATGGGCTGGGCCCCGCTCGCAATGACCAGCTTAAGTAAGTGCCATTCAGGTCTGACCCCAGAGCCTTCAGTAATCACCGAACCCGTTAGCCGCGAGCGCCCGCCTGGCCCAGATGTCGATTTCGTCGACGAAGATTTCGAATAGCGATTCATGCGCCGGGGTAACGTCGGGCGCCACGCTCCAATCGGCACTGCCGGGATCTGCAGCAGGATCAGGCGGATCGTCAAATTTCAAAGCCGGACTAGTCATGATCAAGCCCTCCAGAATGGCTTGCTGATTTCGTCTAACCGCTGCGCCTCGGTGATGCCCATATCGTCGAGTAGACGGATCGGCAGTCCTGCAAGCCGGCGGCGCTGCGCGCTGCGTCGATGCCAGCGGCGCAAGCTTGCCGCTACATTTGCGATTGCTATTTCGATGGCGTCGGCGCCTGAAGACTTACCGGTCGGCAGATTGATATCTTGATAAGTTATTTGTTTCATCGTGCAATTCCTGAGTTAGTTTCAAAAAGCGGTCTCTGTTCCGGCCGGCAGGCCCGTTACGGGGCCTGCCGGTGATGGAAAAGGCCCACAACTTTATTTGCGCTCCACCTGGACATCGACCTTGACGCCGCGGGTAAGCGTGTTGAACACCGGTGAATATTCCGCCAGCTCGCGGATGACATCGATATCGCCATCGGCCGCATCGACACGAAATTTCGCGCGGATGTCGGTGAAACCTTTCGCCGTTTTCGGGTTCAGCCCGAGAAAGCCGTTCAGGTCGATATCGCCCTCGAGTTCGCTCTCCATCGCCTCGATGCGAATCCCGCGCACGGCCGCGTGGGCGACCATCGCGGTCGTCAGGCACGAGGCCAGCGCGTGCAGCAAGTGCTCCACCGGGTTGGCGCCGTCGTCGTTGCCGGCGAGAATCGGCGGCTCGTCGGCGATCAGCGTGAACGCCTGGCGGTGCGCGATTTCCTGCGCGGCGCCGTAGAATCCGGTCACCCGGCTTTCGTTGCGCGCGCCGTCGATCCAGGCATTGCTGACGCGAAAATGGCTTGCACCCAGTTCCGGGTCGGCCTGGATCGCGCCGACAGTGCCACCGAGCACTTCGAGGTCGACACCGTTGACGACGTTGGCTGCCTCGGTTCGAGGGCTTTGATGTTGCGTGTTGCTTTGAGTCATGTTGTTGCTCCTGTCTTGTTAATCGAGTACCCCGCAATCGGTTATCGCTTCGGGGTGGATACATGATCAGGGATTGACAGGCAGCCGATAAGATGCATAAACTCATAAAACACGCTATTTGTGCCACTTATTTTGAATTTATATGAAGAAAGACGCTAAAAATCTCGTTGAAGTGTTGATTCTCGGGCTACCGGAGACCGCCGGCTCGGCCCTCTACGGTATGGTCGACGTGCTCTCGGCCACCGGCAACCTGTGGCAGACGCTGGTGCGCAGCGGGGACGAAAGCAGGCGCTTCCGGGTGCGTATCCTGTCCCCGCTGGAGCAACCGTTTACCTGCGGCAACGGCATCCCGGTTATCCCGCAGGTATCGATCGCCGACGATCCTTCCGCCGAAATCGTAATCCTGCCCGAGATCTGGCTGGGCCCGGATGAATCGCTGCACGGTCGTTACCCGGCGCTGATCGATTGGCTGCGACGCCAGTACGCGCAGGGCGCGGACCTCTACTCGGCCTGTTCGGGATCGATCCTGCTGGCCGAAACCGGCCTGCTCGACGGCCGCGCCGCCACCTCGCACTGGGGCTACACGGACCTGTTTAGGCAGCATTATCCGAAAGTCAGGTTCGATCCCGCCTCGAACCTGGTGTACGCGGACGAGAGCGGCCGCATCGTGACCGCGGGCGGCACCACCTCATGGCACGATCTCGCGCTGCACATCATCGCGCGCCATGCGAGCCCGGGGGACGCGCTGCACATCGCCAAGGTGTATCTGCTCAAGTGGCACCCGGAAGGGCAACTGCCCTACACCGGCCTGGTGCGCCGCGCGCCGCATGCCGATTCGATCGCCAGGCGTTGCGAAACCTGGTTGAGCGGCCACTTCCACGAAATCGACGCCATCCGCCAACTACTCGAGGAGATCGACGTGCCCGAACGATCGCTCAAGCGGCGTTTCAAGGCGGCCACCGGCAGCACGTTGATCGAGTACCTGCAGAACTTGCGTATCGAGGAAGCCAAGCGCCTGCTCGAACTGGGGGAGCTACCGATCGACGCGGTCAGCGAAGCGGTCGGTTATCTCGATATTTCTTTTTTCAGGCGTTTGTTCAAGCGCCTGACCGGTTTAACCCCGGGTCAGTACCGGCGCATGTTTCAACCCATACGACTGGCAAACGCCTGATCGCGCCAGGGGCCTGCCGGAGCGCACGCTGCAGGTGGATAAACAGGTACACTATTCCTGTATTCCGGATCGGGAACCCGGTCGATAACCTCCCCCGCTTTGAGCACTAATAGTTCGCCCGCATGCAAAGGTTGCCAGTCACCATCGGTGAGCGGCACGGTCGAAACCAGGGTAACCTTCTGTAGCCGCTCGGACTCGAGCTTGACCGAAGCGAGTTCCGAATGACCGATACCGTGATTACAGGTGACCGAAATATAGTGCAGTCCCGGGGCCTGAAGCGATCCGTCGGCCTGCGTACGCACATGCCCATGTACGAACAGGACTTCGCCGTCCGAGTACAGAAAATTAGCCGACCCGAGTTGGCCGATCTCGCGCGCAAAGTCGGCCACGACGACACGGCGAGAATGCAGATCCGGAACCTCGCGGCCGCATGCCCAGAGCCCGGCCAGGCGCTCCATCAACATGCAAAAGGCGAACTCGGAATCGGTATTGCCCACTGCCCGATACGACCCTGCCGGATCCAGTCGGAAACGATTTTCGATGCCGGGTAGATCGCCATTATGCGCGAAGCAGTGCACGCGGCCGCCGAGTTCGCGGCGGAACGGGTGCGTGTTTTTCAGTTCCACCGGGCCGAAGCTCGCACGACGGATATGTGCGAGCACAATTTCGCTGGCCACGCGGTAGCCGCGCAAGGTCGACATCAGCACACTGTCGGCCGCGGAAGTCGATTCGCGGATCAGGTTGGCGTCCGGCCCCTCGTAAAAGGCAATGCCCCAGCCATCCGCGTGGGGCCCGGTTTCGCCGCCGTGGCGCGCAAACTCGTTTAATGACAAGGTGATACTGGCCGGATAATGGGCCGACATACCCAGTAATTCACACATTTCGCTCGCTCCCGTTACTGTTGATCGGGAACATCCTAACGGCCGGCCGGTTTATAGCAAGTACAATATTTGTACCAGGCGGCGCGTTGCTTCAGGACAGGCTTGCGCGTAGCGCCTCGGGATCCGAAAACACGCTATAGGTGAACCAGTCGTCGATATTCTTTTTCAATGCCTTGCCGCCCTCGAGCGACAGGTTTCCGTTCCTGATTTCCTTGCGGATCGTCGTGTGACCCATCCAGATATCGGCCATCGTTTTCGACGTGGTGATGAACGCGAGATCGACGTCGAAGCCCGGGAACTTGATGCAAAGATCGACTTCGCCGTCGTCGACAATCAGCCAGTAGGCCCTGCGGCTCGCGGGCATGTCGCGGAACATGAAACTCATCACGACTCGTTGCGCCGGAAACGCGCTGGTGTCGATGCGCCGTCGGATATCCCACATCAGCAACTGCGGGTCGTAGTCGTCTTTCGTCAGCCTGCTGCGTGCCCACTTGAGGCCCCACAGGCCGAGGCGCGTGACCACCTCACCGAGGTCCCTGCCCGATTCTGTCAGGGAGTATTCCGCTGACTCGCCCTTACCGGTCTTTTTTTCGACGACCCCCGCCTGTTCCAGGAACTTGAGCCGTTGCGACAATAGCGACGGCGACATCATCGGGTTACCGCGCTTGAGGTCGTTGAAGCGCCGGCTGCCGCACATCATTTCGCGAATGATCAACGGGGTCCAGCGCTCGTTGAAGATCTCCGCGCCCTTGGCCACCGGGCAAAACTGGCTATAGCCTTTCATCGTCTTTCTCCTCGATCCGGTTCGCACGGCGTCCAGGTGGTACAGATATTGTACTTGTCGGCTCGCGCGAACGCTGAAAACATACGCCTACTGTAACCCGACAAGATACAGGATCTAGTACAAAAATTGTACTTGTTAGTTTTCGGGCAGACTGGATCATAGTGTAAAAACCTTTTCACAAATTTGGAGCGTAAAATGAGTACCGTCATGAAAATGAACCCACGAGTCGAAAAAACCTGGAGAGAGATGGCCGCGGAGCTCGGCGAGGAATTCGCCGCCAGGGCTGCGGGCAATGATGCCGACAACTGCTTCGTCGCCGACAACTACGCGGCGTTGCGCGAACACGGATTGTTCAAACTTTGCATTCCGCGCGAACTCGGCGGTGGTGGCGCGAGCTATGCCGAGGTCGCGGAAGTCATCCGTGAGCTCGGCCGTCACTGCGGCGCGACCGCGCTTTCCTACTCGATGCACACCCACCCGGTCGCGACCAACGTGTTCAAACACCTGCGCGGCGACGCAAAGGCGACTGCTACGCTGCGCAAGATTGCGGATAATGATCTGGTCATCGCCGGCACCGGCGCCAACGACTGGCTGGCCTCGTCGGGAGAAATGTCGAAAGTCGACGGCGGTTACCGGGTCACGGCGCACAAGCATTTCGTCAGCGGCAGCCCGGGGGCGCAGGTTTTCGTCACCAGCGCCAACTACCAGAGCGAGGACGGAACCGAGGTATTGCATTTCGCGATCCCGTTCGGCAGTGAGGGCATCACGCAGCATTCCAACTGGAACACGCTCGGCATGCGCGCGACCGGTTCCAACGACGTCACCCTCGATAAGGTGTTCGTTCCCGAAGACGCAATCGTTGCGCGGCGCCCCGCCGGTGAATGGCATCCGATGTGGAACGTAATTCTGCCGACGGCAATGCCGCTGATCATGTCGGCCTACGTCGGCCTCGCCGACGCCGCAGTGGATCTGGCGACAAAGACCGCCGCCAGGCGACCCGACGAACTCGCCGCGGCGGTTGGCGAAATGCAAAACCAGCAGGCGCTGGCCTCGATCGTGCTCGACGATATGGTACGGCGTAACGACAACCACGGTTTCACGCCGGGCAATGATCTCGCCAGCGGTACACTCGCGCGCAAGACCCTGGTTGCCAGCGCGGCCATGAAAACCGTCGAACTCGCGGCCGAAATTGTCGGCGGCGCTGGCTTCTTCAAGGGCCACCCGATGGAACGGATACAACGAGACATCAAGGCCTGCCATTTCCACCCGCTGCCCTACCGCCGGCAGTACGAGTTCTCCGGCAGGGTCAGCCTCGGCCTCGACCCGGTTAAATAAAACAGGAGCGGCGGCATGAGCAAAGAGTCCAGGCCCAAAGACGCGATTCGCCAGCTGCGCAATGCGCTCGGTCAATTTACCACCGGAGTCGCGATCGTTACCGCGCCGGGCGACGACGCCGGGCCGGTCGGCATGACGATCAACAGCTTCGCCTCGGTATCGCTCGAGCCGGCGCTGGTTTCATGGTGTATCGACCGGCGCGCGGCTAGCTACGAGACCTTCGTTAATGCCAGGCATTTCGGCATCACGGTGCTCGCGGAAAACCAGGCGGAGCTCGCGATGCGCTTCGCCGCGCGCGGCGCCGACAAATTCCGCGATATCGAGACCGGCGGCAACACGGCGCCAGTCGTCGCCGGCGGCTGCGCGTGGTTCGAATGCGAAATCTTCCGCTCGATCCCGCTCGGCGACCACACGATGATCATCGGCGAAATCCGTGAATTTGCGTATTACCCGGTGGCGCCGCTGGTTTTCTCGGGCGGCAGCTTCGGCCAACTGCAACCGGAGACCGGTGGCACGGGCCGAGAAACGGCCAGGGCGGCCTGACGAAATAACGGGGCAAGCAGGGTGACAATTAACTTAATTAGGCGATAAGGTAACTGTCACCATAATTGCACTCAAAGCCCTATGGCTGCTTCGATGGCGTTTTGCTGATGGAGCTAATCTGCGATGACCAGGGATTCGAAGCACCTCGTTTGAACGATGTTGCGATGTCGAAAACGCAAGCCGTGGCAGATCATCTGCAGATGATGCGCTACATCGTTCGCATGTTGTGTGCAGGCCTGGTGCATGGTGATCTATCGGAGTTCAACGTGCTGGTCGATGACTATGGTCCGGTCATTATCGATCTTCCGCAGGTAGTCGACGCTGCCGCAAACAACCATGCCGAACACTTTTTTACTCGCGATGTGAATAAAATCAACAGCTACTACGGTCTATTTGCCCCTGAAATTCCGAATACCCGGTACGCAGAGGAAATCTGGGCATTATACGAAGCGGGTGAATTGCACCCCGAGGTTGAGCTGAGCGGTGAATACAGTAGTGTCGAGGTGGACGCAGTTGTTGACGTAGTACTCGAAGAAATAAAACAGGCTATGCTCGAAGAGGAACAACGCCTGGCGCGATTAGCAGAAGCCTCATAAGCACTCCTGTAAAGGTTCATACCCCTCAACGAAGCAACAGTGCCTGAATTCCGGGGACAGTATACCTAAGGAATCTCTGCAAAACTCAAAATCCAGAGTCATTGCGAGCGGGGCCCAGCCCGTGAGCGAAGCGAACGCATTGGCTGAAGCGAAGCAATCTTTATGTTGAATTTCAAATGCTTAAAGATTGCTTCGTCGCCGCGCTTCTTTATGCCCTGCGGGTATCGCAATGACGAGTTTTGCAGAGATTCCCTAATTCAAATTAGCGGTCGGTTTCCTGGAAAACGAGATACTGCCTCCGTTTTTATCGCCTGAATTGCGCGTTATCACCCACTCGTTCGCATCGACTCGGATACCGCTATGAGTATCAGGGTACTGCCCACAATTCTTTCGCACGAATAAAGAGTCGTGTCCCCTAATCGCCGGTTAAAAAAAGCGGGAGAAAATGCCTCTTTCCAACCACCGCATCAATAGGCCGTCGACCGAATCCTGCAGCGCAATACCCAATCGCTCCGGCAGCGGTTTTTTCTCCACGTACTTGACCTCGAACACGTCCGCTGCCTCACAGGCCCTGGCGATATATTCATCGCTGGTGATCAATTCATCGACCAGTCCGCGGTCCAGCGCGCGCTGTCCGAAC
>Ga0224508_10004282_pt1 | contig 11683 bp, 11 predicted proteins | sample SF_Jan12_sed_USG_4_FD_170157 | JGI IMG/M metagenome (GOLD analysis project Ga0224508, IMG submission 170157) | Sediment microbial communities from San Francisco Bay, California, United States - SF_Jan12_sed_USGS_21 | ecosystem: Environmental > Aquatic > Marine > Sediment | place: USA...
AATCTTCACTAACACCTGCAGTAGCCTGTTCTTCTTTCGACAACTGTCTATGGGTCGTTGTCGCCGGGTGACAAGCTAGCGATTTAGCATCACCAATATTTACTAGCCGCACAATGAGTTTAAGTGCGTCTATGAATTTAGTGCCCGCTTCAATGCCACCTTTAATGCCAAAACTTAAAATTCCAGAAGCACGTCCACGAAAGTATTTTTGTGCGAGTTTGTGGTCAGAATGTGAAGAGAGTCCGGCATAACTTACCCAGGTTACAAACTCATGCTTTTCTAAATATTGCGCAACAGCTAAAGCGTTTTCACAATGTCTATCCATGCGCACTGCAAGACTTTCAATGCCTTGTAAAATTAAAAAGCTGTTCATGGGGGAAATAGCCGAACCCATATTGCGTAAAGGCACTAAGCGCACCCGGCCAATAAAAGCGGCCTTGTCAAATGCTTCGGTATACACCACGCCATGATAAGAAGGGTCAGGCTTATTCAAAACAGCAAAACGTTCTTTGTGTTTTTCCCATGGGAAGTTTCCAGAATCGACAATGACTCCACCAATTGAAGTGCCGTGTCCACCCATGTATTTGGTTAGTGAGTGGATACTAATATCTGCACCAAATTCAAAAGGTCTACATAAGTAAGGTGTGGGGACAGTATTGTCCACCATTACCGGAACTCCCTTATTGTGCGCAACCATTACTAATGCTTCTAAGTCGATAACATTTCCAGCAGGGTTGCCTAGTGATTCGCAAAATACCGCTTTGGTATTGTCATCAATTGCCGCATCCATAGCGTTCATGTCTCGATAATCTACAAAGCGAACTTCAATACCAAGCTTCGGTAAAGTATGTGCAAAGAAATTATAGGTACCGCCATATAAAGTAGCTACTGAAACAATATTGTCGCCTTGTTCTGCTAAAGCAAAAATTGCATACGAAATTGCAGCCATGCCAGACGATAATGCTAGTGCACCAACACCACCTTCCATTTCTGCTACACGTTGTTCGAGCACCGCAGTGGTGGGGTTCATAATGCGTGTATAAATATTGCCTTCGACTTTTAAATCAAATAAATCTGCACCATGCTGTGTGTCATCAAATGCATAGGATGTAGTTTGGTAAATGGGAACAGCAACGGCTTTAGTAGTGGGCTCTGGAGTGTAGCCACTATGTATCGCTTGAGTTTCGATTTTCATATTTTAATACCTCTATTTTTTTATGAGGCGGATCTAAAAGTTACATACTTTACTCTTTGGGATGAGTATTCAGCATTACAACTTTTTGTATTGCCAAATGTATTCTCGAATTGTAAAGAGAGGATTGTTTTAACCATTGATCCGTCTTTAGCTTCAGATTATTTAGGCGCTGACTCGACCTAGAAGCTTTGAGGACGGCCATCGCTTTAGCAGTATTTTTGAGTCGCCCTGCAAGTTGTTGAATTAAAGCAGCGACTTAATAACCAGCTGTGTTGCTAGCTATAAAAATGCTATGAATAATTAGATCCGATGTCAATCTTTAATGTATAAAAATGGCTTTAGTTGCTACTGCCTGAGAGTCCAAGTGATCTCATTATTTGCTTTGATTATTCGATGTTTTTGCAGCCATTTACACACATCCTCAGCATCATGGATAAACCACGCATGTGCTGAGCCAAGCCGAAAACTATAGCCCCAGGCATCCATGTCTTCCATCAGTTGGGAGCGGCTATAGCCGTTTATATGGTCAGCTAACAAGATCTGTAGGTAACAGGTAGCATTTTCTTCCATTGCCGACCCTTTTGCATCGACCAGCTCGTGTGTGCGTTGCTTAGCTGGCATGCATACATAGTGACAGGTTTCATGCAGAATCGAGTGGATCGGAGTATCTTCGCGTATATATAGTCGATTTTTTTTGCGTCCGGCTTCGGGGGTTCCCCAAAAGCTGTGTGGAATCTCAGCTCCGGATTCAGAACAAATTATTTCTATACCGTAATGGCTTAACAGCTCTTTAACTGAGTTAGAGTTTAAGTTTTCGTAGTACACCATTAATGATTGTTATATGTCATTTATAAACTTATATACATTGCCATATTAATGGCTTGTCCAAAAGGAGAGATCCATATTGCTTGTAAACTAGGTATAATCAGCGACCAATTTTTAGCCAAATAACTTCTACGGAGAGTATCAGCTATGCGTTTATTATTACGCACCACATCATTGATTATAGCTTTAGGTTTGTTTGCTTCATCTGCAAGTTTTGCAGCAGGCAATGTAGAACAAGGAAAACTGAAAGCAGAAACTTGCTTGGGTTGCCACGGAGTACCTAGCTATACAAATGTATATCCAACTTACCATGTACCTAGGTTAGGTGGCCAGCATGCTGATTATATTGTTGCTGCACTTAAAGGATACCAATCGGGCGAGCGTAGTCATGGCACGATGCAGGCACAGTCATCAGGTATGAGTGAAGAAGATATGGCCGATATTGGTGCCTACTTTCAGTCACTTCAATAAGTATATATTTCTTACAAATTAAATTTAGAAGTTAAATCATGAAAAAATTATTCATCAATATTATCGTTAGTTTATTTGTTGTGGCAACTGCCTCAAGTTTTGCGTCAGAAGAAGCTCATGAATCAAGTCATGACGCAGCGCCAGCAAAAAGTGGTGCGGAAGTAGCAAAGCAATGTGTAGCTTGTCATGGCGAAGATGGTAATAGCCTAACACCAAATTTCCCACGTATTGCAGGCCAGCATGCTGATTATATGTTGCATGCTTTAAAATCTTATAAGAATGGCGATCGTAAAAATGCCATTATGGCGGGAATTGTTGCAGCGCTAAGTGAAGAAGAAATGAAAAACGTTGCTGCGTTTTATGCAGACCAGACAGGTTTGTCAGTTGTAAATATCGATGATGAGTCTAAACACTAATCTAGACTGATAATGAATTAAACTAAGGCGTTTTTTAATGAAACGCCTTAAATCATTTAGACTGTTCTTTTTCCCACTCTTCAGGTGTAAAAGCCTTGATGCTCAAAGCATGTAATTCACCACTAGCGATTTGTGGTTTAACGGTCGCATAGACCATTTGATGTTCTTTAACCATGCTCAAATCAGCAAAGCTTTCGCTAATTACAATTGCTTCATATTTACCTTCACCACCACTTACCATGGCTTTTGAGTCAGGCACACCGGCTTCGATTAACTTTTGAATTTCGTCAGTAGTCATATTGGCAATTATCTATTAAGTACTTTTTTACGCTATATCGCTAACGCCATATAAATAAAATATTAGCTTACAGAGTACTTAGAAGCTCTGATTTATTAGTGAAGCGGCTGATATTAGGTAAATAGAGAATGAGAAAGTGTAGTGTATAAAATACACATGAGTATTTCGAAAGTTCTTTTAACGAAATATCAGTTTAGATCAGAGCTTCCTTAGGTGTTTGATTCAATCAATTCTACAAGCTCATTGCCTATAAGGTCCTTTTTCCAGCTAGATAAGATATCTAACTCTCTTTTCCCACGAATTAACTTTTCAACCACACTGCGTGTAGCTAATAGGTTTGGTGAAATATTTAGTTCTTCTGCTCTTTCACGAATAAAAGATTGTGCTTGTTTTACTAACTTGCGTTGTTCATTGCTTAATGGGCCAATAAAGTTAGTTTCGGGCCAATCAGCCTCAGGAATATTTTGAGCTTGTTTAATCTCATCTAATAGTGTTGTTGCGTATCCCATGTGTTCGCTGTTGATATCTTCTAATACTTGCAATGTATCTAGGTCTCTAGGTTGTTCGATTGCTAAATTACGCAAAGCTTTGTCATTTAAAATCCAACGGCGCGGCTTGTTTTCGGTAATAGCTTGAAGTTCGCGCCATCGAGCAAGCTGCTTGAGTACAATTAGCTGATGGGGTTCTAGTTTGCCTACACCTTTAACCGTTTTCCAAATCTTGCTTGCATCAACGTTATATTTTTCTAGAGCAGATAAATTGTTGCACTCAAATTCAGCCCAATGACTGCGTTGATGTTCGGTAAGTTCATCATTTAAATGTAAGTAAACTTTTGCTAAGTATTTAACATCATCTACTGCATACCTAATCTCTTTTTCTGATAGTGGTCTGCGCTCCCAATTTGTGCGAGAGAGTGATTTATCAAGTTCAATACTACAAATTTCATTAACCAAATGCGCATAACTAACTTGATCACCATAGCCTAAGAGGCTGGCTGCAATTTGTGTATCAAACATCGGGGTAGGTACTTCGTCATAAAGATTTACAAATATCTCTAGATCCTGGCTTGCTGAATGAAAAATTTTAGTGATAGAGGGCTGATATAATAGCTTTCTCAGCGATGAGAGGTCATTAATGGCGATTGTATCTATACATACAATGTCCCGTTCTGAGGCAATTTGTACCAAACATAATTTTGGATAGTAGGTCCTTTCACGTATAAACTCTGTATCAAGTGCTAGCCAATCAACATCGTGTGATGCTTTGCAGAACGCCTCTAACTCTCGTGTTGTGGTTAATATTCTAAATTCCATTATGAATACATTAGTGACGGTAAATATTTTTAAACATTTCTGGAAACATTTTTTGAATGTTTTGTTACTGATGTTATTGGTTTTCCAAGGCAGTGTAACAGCTAAGCAAGGTTCAAAGGACTGGGAATCACCTTTTTTTCAAGATCACAAACTAGTAGGGAAAATATGGGATACTCACAAGAATAAATGGCTAACCAGCAAGCAGTTTGATAAAGAGTTGTTGTATTACGACTATATACTTTTAGGTGAAGCGCATACCAATGCAGACCATCACATATTACAAGCTAAAATTATCAATTCATTAGTAAGTGCAGGTGCAAAACCAACAGTGGTGATGGAAATGCTGTCGCAGCAAACCTGGCAAGATCTGCCGCAAACGTGGAGTAAGCATGATGAATTAAAACAACTGGCAAGTATGCTGAATAGTGGCTGGTCTTGGGATTTGTATGTACCGATATTGAAGTCAATTACACGACATCAGCTTAAATTATATGCAGGAAATATAAGCAGCGATGAATTGCATCGTTGGTTTAATGATCAAGGTGATGATAAAAAAACAACTTTACTGCATGAGTATTTCTATACCGAAGATAATTTTACAGTGCTAAAGAAGAATATTATTGATTCCCATTGCGGCCATGCCAATCAAGGATTTGTAAATTTCATGTCGCGTGCGCAAATGCAACGCGATCGTATTATGGCTACATCGTTGCAGGGGAAAGATCTTCCCGTAGTTTTTATCGCAGGTAGTGGACATGTAAGAAATGATTATGCTGTTCCTATGCAGTTACGAAGAAATTATAAGCAAACTTCATATTTATCGGTTGCGTTTGTTTCTGTACAAGAGGGTGAGGATGATCCTCAGGCGTATTTGCAAAATGACTCTGCGCTATACGATATTTTATATTTTACCCCTAGCCATACAAACGAAGATCCATGTAAAAAATTTAGAAAACAATTAAAAAATATGCACCATCGTCAGACTCCGTAAGGATTTATGAGAGAATTAAGTGCGTGTCGCAGCTTGCAGATGGCGACCTATATGCGACAATAACTACCAGAAATATTCATAGCTTCATTTAATAGGACATTAAATGCTCACTGGGCCCGATGCCAATCTTAAGGCAAGAATAAAAAGCCTTCGCAGTCATATCAAAAACGAAAACCCACTACTAGTTGATGTAGTGGATCATTTTTGTGAGCTCGATAAGCTTGCATACAAACTGGGCATACTCACTAGTAAAGAGTCTTACACCACCGATATTTCTTGGTGGCCATTGATCTCGGTACTAGGTACTTTTTCCGCTGGTAAGTCCACATTTATCAACCACTATGTGCAAACCGATTTACAAAAAACGGGTAACCAAGCGGTTGACGATAGATTTACGGTAATTTGTTACAGCAGTGATGACAAAGTAAGAGTGCTACCTGGTTTAGCCTTGGATGCAGACCCACGTTTTCCGTTTTATCAAATTAGTGATGAGATAGAAAAAGTATCCGCAGGGGAAGGTTCACGAATTGATACCTACTTACAACTCAAAACCTGCCCAACGGATTTAATCAAAGGCAAAATCTTCATAGATTCACCAGGCTTTGATGCAGATGCGCAACGTACATCAACCTTGCGAATTACTGACCACATTATTAATTTATCTGATTTAGTTTTAGTGTTATTTGATGCGCGCCACCCAGAACCAGGTGCAATGCGCGATACACTCGAGCATTTGGTTGCTGGAACTGTTCGCCGTAATGATTCCAATAAAGTGTTATTTATTCTTAATCAAATCGATACCACTGCGGGTGAAGATAATGCAGAAGAAGTCGTCGCTGCCTGGCAACGCGCACTCGCTTCGGGTGGATTAGTCAGTGGTCGTTTTTATTCAACCTATAATGAAGATGTGGCAGTGCATATTGAAGATAAAGCTTTGCGTGAGCGCTATCAACGCAAACGTGATGCAGACTTAGGTGAAATATACCAACGCATTTCAGAAGTCAGTGTGGAACGTGTCTATCGTATTATCGGTTCGTTAGAAAATACTGCAAACCAAATTGAAAATAATATGGTTCCAAGGGTGCGCGAAGCTACAAGTACTTGGGTAAAACGAGTGTTGTTGATAGATGTTCTTGTGCTGTTTCCTATTTTTTTAGCGATGTTACTTTATTTCATCAAACACTTTGGGACTGGAACAGCGTTTGATAGTTTTGGTAAAACAGGGCTGATATCTGCCATTATTTTGGCGCTTTTACTGTTGTTAGTAATACATCTTTTTGTAAGAAGTTTTGTCGCTAAATGGGTTGCAAAATCTTTGCCTGAAAAAGAATTATCAGGAAGTGTTCGCAATGGTTTCTTGCACAACACACGCTGGTGGCAACCACTAGCACGTCCATTTGTGGTGGGTTGGAACAAACATGCGCGTGAAAAACTTATAAAAATTCGCGAAGCAGCTAATCGTTTTGTGCAAACATTGAATGATGAATACACAAATCCATCTGGTGAACGCAAGGATATGTGAAAATTGCCGAATCAGATATGATTCGTTCCTAAAATTATAATACAAATGAGTGAGGATGAAGATTGGCTAATTTTTAATAAATTGATGTGGATTTTCTTACTGCTCTTAAAACCAAAAATACACTGAAAATTGCATCCTGGCCATTTGAAGAAGTCTTGAATGAAAAACTATAATCAGAATGCTTTTTAAAACTAATATATTGAAGCGGTTTTACGCACTGCACGTAATACCAAAAATATCCACGGCCAAACTAGAACACTAGTTATTACAGGTGCCCAATAGACCCAGGTCTTAGGGTCTTTTCCTAAGATACCTAAAATCCATAATGAAATGCTCATGTAGGGCAGTAAAATCATGCCGACGAACATGGCTTGTTGGTGTAATGGGTATACACGTACACGTTGATGAAAACGAATGGCAATGTAAGCAGTGATAGCAAAACCTAGCGCATGTTGCCCAAGTAAAGCGCCTTGAATGACGTCTACACATAGGCCCAACATCCAAGCAATACCAACACCGACTTTTTTCGGCACAGCAATGTTCCAATAGATAAGCGCTAATGCAATCCATTCGGGTCTATATGAACGTGCCCAGTCTGGTAATGGCATGATCATTAGCATCATTGCCACTATAAAGGTGACAACTATAGTGAAAAAGTCGGAAGAATTATTCATTAATTTGTATCAAATTCCAATCAATTACGAGAACCTGATTTCTGCTCTGCAACATTATTGTCGGTAGTATTTTCAACACTGTTTTCTGCACTATAGTCTGCATCTGCTGCACTTGGCCAAATTAAAAGTACTTCTCGGATACTGTTTAAATCTACAAGTGGTTTTGCTTCGACTTTAACAAAGGGGTCACCTGATACTTGTTTGATACTTGTAATCTCGGCTACCGGGTAATCGGATGGGTAACGGTCATCTAAGCCTGAGGTAATTACTAAATCGCCAATTTGTATGTCGGCCGTACTGGTTAAGTGTAATAACTCTAGTTGCTGAACGTTGCCGGTGCCTACGACTAAACTACGCTGTCCGCTGCGTGCAACTACGCCAAGTAACGCATGATTCGGGTCGGACACTAGTATTGCAACGGAATTAAAAGGCCCGGCTTTATCTATTTGTCCGATAATGCCTCTTGCACCTAGCAAAGGCTGTCCTTCATACACGCCATCTCTTGTACCTTTGTTGACTACGATACGTTGTTGATAGGGGTCTAAATCAACCGAAAGAAGTTCGCCTATTAGTATGCGTTCTTTTTCAAAGTATTTTGCTGAAGTGAGCATTTCACGCAGACGAGTGTTTTCTTGTTCTAAGGTTGCAAGCTTTTGTAGTTGTAACTCAAGACGAATTTGTTCTGCTCGTAGTTCAGCATTGTTACGCAGCAATTTATTACGACCCGATAAAGATTCAGAGCCCCAGTTGTATACTTTTGAAGGTAAGCCTGCTAAGTACTCGATTGGGTACATGGCCACACTGATGGTTTGGCGCACTTTGCTTAAATGGTGAAAGTGATGATCTACCGTCATCATTACGACAGACGTAATGATTAATATGAGTAATTTCGCAGAGGTGGAGGGCCCAAGGCCAAACAGCGGTTTTATAGCGAAGTCTCCATGAATTGCATATTACGCACAAATAAGTGCGTTAATGATAACGAATTACTAGATATTCGTCAGCGAGAGAAGTGTGAGGTTTTATCTAGGTGTCTACGGTGAGGAGTTCGTTGCCTAATTCATCCATTAACTCAAGCGCTCGGCCACCGCCACGTGCTACAGAAGTAAGTGGGTCATCGGCGATTACTACAGGTATCCCTGTTTCTTCCATGATGAGTCGATCTAAGTCACGTAGTAATGCACCGCCGCCGGTTAACACAATGCCTCGATCTGCCACATCTGCGCCTAATTCTGGTGGAGTTTGTTCTAGTGCTGTTTTCACAGCACTAATAATTCCATAAAGTGGTTCTTGTAACGCCTCTAGTATTTCGTTGCTATTGAGAGAAAAGCTTTTGGGTACACCTTCTGAGAGATTGCGGCCTTTTACTTCAATTTCCAACATTTCTTTGCCTGGATAGGCTGTTCCGATTTCGTGTTTGATGCGTTCCGCAGTGGATTCACCCACCAATACGCCGTAGTTTCGACGAACGTAATTCACAATCGCATCATCAAATTTGTCTCCACCTATTCGTACTGAAGATGAATAGACAATGCCGTTAAGTGAAAGCACGGCTACTTCTGATGTGCCACCACCAATATCCAATACCATGGAGCCGCGAGCTTCTTCTATAGGTAAGCCTGCACCAATCGCTGCTGCAATGGGCTCTTCGATTAAGTAGGTTTTACGTGCTCCTGCACCCATAGCCGATTCGCGAATTGCACGACGCTCAACCTGTGTCGCGCCACAAGGTACACATACCAATACACGTGGACTGGGTCGGAAATAACGTCTTTCGTGCACTTTTTTAATAAAGTGCTGAAGCATTTTCTCAGTAGTAGTGAAATCCGCAATTACACCATCTTTAAGTGGCCGAATGGCTTCAATATTAGCAGGTGTGCGTCCTAACATGCCCTTGGCTGAGGCACCAACTGCCTCAATTGTACGTTGGCCGCCTTCAGGGTTTCTGCGAATGGCTACTACTGAAGGTTCATTGAGGACAATGCCTTTGTCACGCATATAAATCAGCGTATTAGCAGTACCTAAATCGATGGATAAGTCGTTGGAGAAGGCTCCGAGGACGCGTTTAAACATATAGGATTAATTAGTGGTGTTTAATTCGTGAGTTAGCGTACTCTATCAGTGGCCTAAATTTTCGGCAAGCCATTAAATATAAGAGATAAGTATGATAGTTTTGCCGTTCATTTATAGATTCTCTACCTAGTAAATCACTAGTCGGTAGTGATTCACATAGTCTTCTGATTTGTCGGCAGGCTAGAATAATTTAATAACACAAAGCCTGAAAAAGTTAAGAGTCATGCCAATTACTCCTGAAGAAGTTTTAAAAATTGCCAACCTAGCGCGCTTACAAATAAAGCAAGATGAGGTAGAGCAATATGCTATTGATTTGTCCAGCATCATAAATTTAGTTGAACAAATGAATGCGGTAGATACCAAAGGTATTCAGCCTATGGCGCATCCATTAGACGCAACGCAGCGCTTACGTGAAGATAAAGTTACTGAGAAAAATCAACGCGATAAGTTTCAAGCTGTTGCTCCGTCTGCGGAGAAGGGACTTTATTTGGTGCCTAAGGTTATCGAGTAAAACTTTTCAAATTTTATATATTTTTCAGAACTCATTTAATTATTCATGCACAAACTTTCAGTATCACAACTCGTTGACGGTTTAAGCAACGGCGATTTCTCTAGTGTTGAGTTAACACAATGCTTTGTAAATCGTATGCAAAAATTCAACGACCTTAATGCATTTATAACAGAATTAGGTGAGCGTGCAATTCTGCAGGCAACCAATGCAGACAAGTTAATTAAAGAAAAAAAACATGGGCCATTGACGGGAATTCCTATTGCGCATAAAGATATTTTTTGTATGTATGGTGTGAAAACATCTTGCGGTTCAAAAATGTTAGATAATTTTTATGCACCATATGATGCAACCGTTGTAGAAAAATTAGATCAAGCCGGTTGTGTAACCATTGGTAGAACCAATATGGATGAGTTCGCGATGGGCTCATCGAATGAAAGCAGTTATTACGGCCCGGTAAAAAATCCATGGAATACAGACTGCGTACCGGGTGGTTCATCGGGTGGTTCAGCTGCTGCGGTAGCAGCGCGCATTGCTCCTCTAGCAACCGGCACAGACACCGGTGGATCGATTCGCCAACCTGCTGCTTTGTGCGGAGTTACGGGGTTAAAACCTACCTACGGCAGGGTGTCGCGCTACGGTTTGATCGCCTACGCCTCTAGTTTGGATCAAGGTGGACCATTTGGAAAATCAGCTGAAGACTGCGCCTATATGCTGCAAGCCATGGCAGGTTTTGATGAGAAAGATTCCACTAGCTTAGATAAAGCGGTTCCAGACTATACCCAATTACTTAATAGTTCCCTGGAGGGAAAAGTAATCGGAGTGCCTGAAGAATATTTTAGTGAAGGTTTAAGCGCAGAGGTTAAGAGTGTTATCGAAGGTGCCATCAAATGGTATGAGCAACAAGGTTGTGAAATAAAAAATATAAGTTTGCCTAACACTAATTTAGCAATACCTGCTTACTATGTAATTGCACCAGCAGAGTGTTCTTCAAACTTGTCGCGTTTGGACGGTGTGCGATATGGTTATCGTTGTGAAGATCCAAAAGATTTGCGTGATCTATATGATCGTAGTCGTAGCGAAGCGTTTGGTGATGAAGTAAAGCGTCGCATTATGATTGGTACGTATGCATTATCTGCAGGTTATTACGATGCATACTATTTAAAAGCCCAACAGATTAGACGTTTAATAAGTGAAGACTTTAAAAAAGCTTTTGAACATGTTGATGTAATTTTAGGGCCTACTACGCCTGAGCCTGCATTTAAGATAGGTGAAAAAACTGCAGACCCAGTAACCATGTATTTGTCTGATATCTATACCATCTCAATTAACTTAGCGGGTTTGCCAGCGATGTCTGTGCCTTGTGGATTCTCAGATAGTTTGCCGGTGGGTATGCA